>Ga0209536_100004399_pt1 | contig 22241 bp, 15 predicted proteins | sample DeeMarSeWOR28_12_FD_187461 | JGI IMG/M metagenome (GOLD analysis project Ga0209536, IMG submission 187461) | Marine sediment microbial communities from White Oak River estuary, North Carolina - WOR-2-8_12 (SPAdes) (version 2) | ecosystem: Environmental > Aquatic > Marine > Intertidal zone >... | reverse complement strand
TCATCCGCGGAGAAGCCGGCGGCCGCGTAGAAGCGGATCGCCTCCTCCGGCGCCGGTTTGCCGGTGTCTGCAACCAGGAGCCGGGCGAGCATGTACTCCTCGCGGGTCATCCAGAGATCGACGTCGAACTGGCGCGTCAGCCAGCCGGCGCAACCGATGTGATCGGGATGCAGGTGCGTCGCGATAATGTGGGTTGCCGGCAGCCCCCGCATCGTTCCCGTAAAGGTCTCGCGCCATAGCTCCTTGCTCGTCTCGGTATTTATTCCCGTGTCGACGATGGCCCAGCCACCGTCGTCCTCGAGCAGCCAGAGGTTGATGTGGTTGAGATCAAGGGGCAGCGGCATACGCAGCCAGTGGATGCCGTCGGCAACGGGCATCGTGGTGCCAGCGGAGGGTGTCGAGTCGAATGCGTACTCGGGCTTCACGCCGCGCGCTGGTCCATCGTGGCGAGCGTATTGATCTTGTTGGCGACGCGCGTGCGCACCTCGTCGACCGCCTCCTCCTTGACCGGCCCGTAGCCGCGGATGTCCATGTAGAGACCGGCGATCTCCGTTGCGAGATCGAGATTGCCGGCATTGAGCGCACCCAGCATCTGCTCGACCCGGTTTTCAAACTCGGCGATCAGGGCGCGCTCCATGCGACGTTCGGCGGTCATCCCGAAAAGATCGAAACGGGTGCCACGCAGTCGGCGCATGGACGCAAGCAGCCGGAACACAGGAATCATCCATGCCCCGAATTCCTTCTTCCGTGGCCGGCCGCGCGCGTCGGTCTTCGAGTTCAGGATCGGCGGCGCGAGGTGAAAACGGACTTTCGCCTTGTCACCGAAGTCGCGCCTGACGGATTCCAGGAAGTCCGTCCGCGAATGCAGCCTTGCGACCTCGTACTCATCCTTGTAGCTCAGGAGTTTGAAGTAGCTTCTCGCGACGGCTCTGGCGAAGCGGCCGTCCCCCCCGGCGTCGATCTCGGCATCGCGCGCCTTGTCGACAAATGTCGTGTAGCGGCGCGACAGGTCCTCGCCCTGGTAATCCACCAGGAAAGCGGCGCGTCGTTCGACGATCCGGTCGAGCGTCTCGGGCGCCTTCAGTTCCTGCGTTACCGCAAGATCCTCGACGTGCTCCGGATGATCGGCGGCGACCCGGCCCCAGGTGAACGCCTCCTTGTTCTTCTCGACTTCGACACCGTTCAGTTCTATCGCTCGCATGATAGCTTCGAGCGATACGGGAACGAGGCCCTTTTGCCACGCGGCTCCCAGCATCAGTACGTTGGCGAAGATCGTGTCGCCCATCAGGCGTCGCGCCATCTTGTTCGCGTCCAGCAGGGCCAGGTTGGCTTCGCCGACGACGTCACGGACCGCGGCGATTCGGTCAGCGGCGCGCAGGCTTGCGTCGCGGTTGCGCACGAAATCGCCCGTCGACATTTCGGCAGAATTCAGCACCCCGCGCGTGTGGCCGGGCCGGTAAGCCTTCGAGGCTTTCGGCGACGAACTGACGACGAGGTCACAGCCGATCAGCGCGTCGGCGCGCGCCTGCTCGATACGTACCTGGTTGATGTCGGCCGGTTGCCCGGCGATGCGTATATAGCTGAGAACCGGCCCGAATTTCTGCGAGAAGCCCATGAAATCGAGCACGCTCGCGCCCTTGCCCTCGAGATGAGCAGCCATCGTTATCAGCTGTCCCACTGTGACGACGCCGGTACCGCCGACGCCCGTGACGAGCAGGTCGTAGCAATGCCTGATGTCTGCGATATCGGGATCGGGCAGGTCCGCGGCGGCCGTCTCCAGGCGAGCGACCCCAGACAAAGGTGCAGGCGGCTGCGGTTTGCCGCCCTCGACCGTGACGAAACTCGGGCAGAAGCCGTTGATGCAGGAATAGTCCTTGTTGCAGGTGTTCTGGTCGATCTGCCGCTTGCGGCCGAAAGGGGTCTCTTTCGGCACGACCGACAGGCAGTTCGATTCGACGGAACAGTCGCCGCAGCCTTCGCAGACGAGGTCGTTGATCACGACGAACTTGTCCGGGTCCGGCATCTGGCCGCGCTTGCGTCGGCGGCGCTTTTCCGTGGCGCAGGTCTGCGCGTAAATCAGTACGGTGACGCCGGGAATGTCCCTGAGTTCGCGCTGGATCGCATCGAGGTCGCGGCGATGAGAAAACGTCGTGCCGGGTGGAAACTCGCCCGCGTGGAATTGCTCCGGCTCGTCCGAAACGACCGCGATTCGCTCGATGCCTTCGGCCCGAACCGACTGCGCGATCCCTGCGACGCTGAGTGGACCGTCGACGGGCTGCCCGCCGGTCATTGCAACCGCGTCGTTGTACAGGATCTTGAAAGTAATGTTCGTGCCGGCCGCGACCGCCTGGCGGATCGCGAGCGAGCCGGAGTGGTAGAACGTGCCGTCACCGAGATTCTGGAAGATGTGCCGGTTGCCGTTGAACTTCGAGCGTGTGATCCAGTTGACGCCTTCGCCGCCCATCTGGATCAGGCCCTCGGTGTCGCGCTCCATCCAGCTCGCCATGAAATGGCAGCCGATGCCGGCGAGTGCGCTCGAGCCTTCCGGCAGTTTGGTCGACGTATTGTGCGGGCAGCCGGAACAGAAATACGGCATGCGGGTCGCGCCCTCGATACGGATGGCAGGACCGCGTTCGTTCAACAGCCTGTCGGCGCGTTCCGTCAGCTCGAGACCACGGAACGCTTTGTCGAGTCGCCGTGCGACGATGCCGGCAATCTCGACGGGCGAGAGTTCGCCGACCCAGGGAACGAGGGGCTGTTCCTTCTCGTCGAACTTGCCGACCATCCGCTCCGGCTTGCGGCCCGGCCGGTCGTAGAAGTACTCCTTGAACTGGCTCTCGATGATGCCGCGCTTCTCCTCGATGACGAGCACTTCGCGCTTGTTCTTCACGAACTCGAGCGCGCCGTCGTGTTCGAGCGGCCAGACCATGCCCACCTTGTAGACGTCGATGCCGATGCGTCGCGCTTCGTCGCGATCGATACCGAGGAGCCGCAACGCCTCCATCAGGTCGAGGTGCGCCTTGCCCGTGGTCACGATACCGTAACGCGCGTCGGGGACATCATAGACGTGGCGGTCGATCGGGTTTGCCGCCGCGAACGCGAGCGTTGCGGCCTTCTTTGCCTCGAGCCGCTCCTCGATCTGCGGGCCCGGCAGGTCGGGCCAGCGGTAATGCAGGCCGCCGGGCGGCATCTCGAAGTCCGGTATCACGAACTGCGGGTAGGCGGGCAGCTGCACCGACATCGCGGACTCGACGGTTTCCGAGATCGCCTTGAAGCCGACCCACATGCCGGAGAACCGTGACAACGCGATGCCCCAGAGGCCGAATTCCAGGTATTCCGCCACGTTCGCCGGGTTCACGTGCGGCATCATGAAGGTGAGGAACGCGACGTCCGACTGGTGCGGCATGGACGACGACACGCAGCCATGGTCGTCGCCTGCGACAACCAGCACACCGCCGTGGGGCGAACTGCCGTAGGCGTTGCCGTGCTTGAGGGCATCGCCCGCGCGGTCGACCCCGGGGCCCTTGCCATACCAGAGCCCGAACACACCGTCGACCTCGCGGTGCGGATCCGTTTCCACCTGCTGCGAACCGAGCACCGCCGTTGCGGCGAGGTCTTCGTTAACTGCCGGCAGGAATTCAATGTTGTTTTCGTCGAGAAACGCTTTCGCGCGCCAGAGCTCCTGGTCGAGGCCGCCGAGCGGCGATCCCCGGTAGCCGCTGACGAATCCCGCCGTGTTGAGCCCGGCGGCACGATCCATCGTCCGCTGCATCAGCGGAATACGCACCAGCGCCTGCGTGCCCGTGAGGAAGACACGGCCGGATTCGCGCCGGTAGCGGTCGAGCAGCTCGTAGTTGTCGAGCGGGAAGGGAGAGCTCAGGTTTTTGGCGGCCACACTCATGGGGAAAAGACAAATAGTTTCATTAGTAACATTGTCGCAGAAACCGGCCCGGACCAATAGCCACAATACTCAAAAAAACTGCGTAGCAGCACTCGATTTTGCAGCGGTCAGTGCTGGCGCGCTGTCGCGGCGCGCGGTGAAGGTGTGCAGTTTTGTGACCGCCGGGCAAGCATTTCAGGGCTGAATTAGGGTTAACACCCTATATCGTCTGTTGCTTGCCGATGCGACAGTTGAAACTGCCAGGCAATTCCGTACGTCCCGTCGTTTCAGGCTGCCCGAGCCGCATGCCACACAGCCGGCAGGCACAGGAACGCCCGGCAGGCTGGCCGCTGACGGCCATGGATGGATTGGGGATAACGCATGAATTTGTCAGCAAACAAAAAGAGACGCTTGCCCGCCGCTGCCGCCCTGGCGCTGTTCGCGGCCGCACCGGCGGGCGCGGAATCGCAACACGAGTTCCTGGTGTTCCCGAGCGTCGACGGGTTCAACACGTTCTCCGAATCAGAGGCATCGGTCGAGGACTCGTCGACGAAAGGGGCGCTGGACCTGCTGTACGGGTATTCGGGCGACCGCTTTCGCGCGCTGGGCGAGTTCCTGTGGTCGTCCGATGAGGCGGAATTTGAAAGGCTGCAGGCGGGTGTGCGCGTCGGCGACAATGCCTTCATCTGGGGCGGGCGGTTTCACGCGCCCGCGAAGTTCTGGACCAGCGAATACCATCACGGCCAATACCTGCAGACCTCGATTACGCGGCCGGCACTCGAGGAATGGGAAGACGATGGCGGCGCGACGCCCGCGCACATCAGCGGGCTGTTGCTGGAATCGGAGCACCAGCGCGGCGACGACTCGGCGATCGGTTTCGCGGCGTCGTTCGGTTATGCGCCGATTCTCGAAGAGGGCGCACTCGAGGCGCAGGAACTCTTCGAGTCAGCGTCGGACCATGGCCTGTCGCTGAATCTCCGCGTCGCCTACCGGCCGGAGTTCCTGGGCTCGACGCAGTTCGGGCTGCTCGCCGGCTGGAACGAGATCAACGTCGAGCCCGCGGCGATACCGCTGCCCGACGAGCCTCAGAGTATCGACCAGGCGATGCTCGGCGCGTTCGGGGACTGGTACTGGGACAATCTGCGGCTGCTGGCGAGCGTCGTCTACTTCGACATCACCGTCGAACTGCCGTCGCAGGACGTCGACGACAGCTACCTGCTTGGCTATGCACAGCTCGAGTACGAGGCGAATAACGTTGTGACGGTCTTTGGACGCGTCGAAGGCGGCATCGACCAGGACGATTCGGCCTACCTGGCGTTGTTCGAGGCTTTCATCACCGAGCGCTACATGCTCGGTGCCCGCTGGGACGTCGCGGAACACCATGCCCTGACAGGCGAGGTCGCCAGCACGACCTTTGGAGCAGGGCCTGCGGGCTCGAGGGATTTCAACGAGTTCCGGCTGCAGTGGAGTGCCGTATTTCCGTGATTCGCCGGCGTCGATATTGGCTGTTAGTGGGTGTCGCGTGGCTTCTCGCGGGGGCAGCGGCATCCGCGGATAGTGTCGTACTCGTTACGGGAGAGGGTTGCCCGGTGGACAACATCAGCGCGCTGGATGTTCGCAAGGCCTATCTCGGGGTCACGGTCAGGGCGGACGGGAGCCGGCTCACACCAATACTGATGCGGGGCGACACGAAGCTCGAGGGCATCTTCTACCAGTCCGTCGTCGCGATGTCGAAGAAGTCCTACGAGCGCCGCCGACTGTCGCTGGCGCTGAAGTACGGCACGCCGCGACTCGACGAGTTCCATGAACTGTCAGACGTATCCGTGGCATTACAAAACGAGGCGTGCGCAATAACCTATATGTGGGAACGCGACGCCGAGTCCCTTCCCGGGGTCAAGACGATAAGACTGCTATGGCAAGACACCTGAATACCATCCCCGGCCGGCTCGTGGTGATGCTGCTCCTGATCCACGCCCTGCTCATGCCGCCGCTGTTCTATGCGATCAGCGGCACGGTGGAGAGCACGATGAAGGACATCTTCATCGACAAACTGCGTAACGTTGCGCAGATCTTCGTCGACCGCTTCGACAGCCTCGAGCCGAACGCCACCGAGCAGAGAATCGTCGAACTCCTCGACAGCGCCATACTCAGCGGACAGGGGCGCTACGCGGCAGTCGACATCGGCGGGCGGACGGTCACGAGCTCCCTGATGACGGCCGAAGACGCCGCGCAGTTCCAGGAGGACTTCGCCTTCGGGGAAAACGGCGACGACGTCTACTACCTGTCGCTGCCGATCAGCGGGCTCGCCGAGCCGGCGGTCCTCAAGCTCGGTTACGACGAGTCTCCGATCCACGAAGACCTCGACGGAATCGGGCGCACCCTGGTCTACGTGCTCTCGGCCTACCTGTTGCTGACCCTGCTGGTGGCGGGGCTCGTCAGCGTCACGGTTGTCAGCCCCCTGCGCTGGCTGCAGACGGCCAGCCGGGCGATCAGTTCCGGGGATGTCGAAAGGGAGTTGCGCCCGGACAGCCGGCTGGCCGAGATCGTGGCGCTGTCGAACGACCTGGAAACGATGCGGCAGAACCTCGTCGGGATCAACGAGCGCCTGCGCGACGAGATCGCCGAGCGCGAGCAGGCCGAAGCCGATCGCCGCCAGCTCGAAGACCAGGTTCATCACGATCAGCGGCTACGTTCGCTCGGCACGCTGGCCGGTGGCGTGGCGCACGAATTCAACAACGTCCTGCAGCCCATGGTGCTGTACCTGGATCTGGCCCTCGACGATATCCCGGCGGATTCACCAGTGGCGAAGAATCTGCTGTACGTCCAGGAACTCGCGAATCGCGCAAAGGGCCTGAGCCAGAAGATCCTGACGTTCAGTCGCCAGGATTCGGATCCCCGGTTCGTGACCGAGAACCTGGCATCGGTTACGGAAGAGGCCGTGACGATGATTCGTGCCTTGCTGCCGGCAACCGTCGACCTTCGGATCGACATCGATCCCGAATGCAGCCCCGTAAAATACGTCCCCGAGCAAATCAACCAGCTGCTGGTTAATCTCTGCAACAACGCCTTCCAGGCGCTGTCGGGCGCCAGCGGCCACATATCGGTGTCGCTGCGGGAAGAAGACGTATCCGACCAGCTGGCGAAGCGGCATCCGAACCTCGCGCCAGGGTCGCACGTCGTGCTCGAAGTGCGGGATACCGGCACGGGCATGGACGCTGCAACGCAGGAAAGAATTTTCGAGCCTTTCTTTACGACGAAAGAGGTCGGGAAAGGCACCGGACTTGGGTTGTCGGTCGTTCACGGCATCGTGAAGCGGCACGACGGTGAAATCGTGGTCGAGAGCGAGCCCGGCAGGGGCACTCGGTTCAGCATCTACCTGCCGCCGGTTGGGCAGGTCGAGGAATCTCGGCAGGACATAGCGAGGATGTGATGGCGAAGATATTGATTGTCGATGACGAGGAGCACGTCCGGGCCGCGTTGCAGCAGGTGCTCGAACGGGCGGGGTACGAGGTTATCGTGGCGGCGACAGGCAACGAAGGACTCGAACTGATGAAAGACGAAGGTGCCGACCTGGTGATCACGGACGTGATCATGCCGGGCATCGACGGCATCACGACCGCGCGCAAGATCCGCGAGAAGTATCGCGACACGCGCATCATCGTCATTTCGGGTGGCGGCAAGACGGCACCCGATCCGTACGAGCCGGATGCGATTTCGACGCGGTCCTACCTGGCGTCCGCAAGCAGTGCCGGTGCCGATCGTGCTCTCACCAAGCCCTTCGACAGGGACGAGATCCTGCACGTCGTGCGGGACCTGCTCAAGGAGGACTGAGCACTGCCGCAGGGACTCCGCGCCCGGTCACTCGCTGATGAGGCCGCTCTGGATGGCGTACAGGGTAACGGCCGAAACGCTGTGCAGGTCCAGCTTGTTCATCATGTTGGTGCGGTGCTTCTCGACGGTTTTCGGACTAAGGGACAACACCTCCGCAATCTCGCGGGTCTTGAGGCCCTCCGCAATCATCCTGATCACCTGGCGTTCACGCCGCGTCAGCATGTGCCATGACGGCTCCAGGCGTTTCTTCTGCACGCCCGACAGGTAACCTTCGATCACGGTGTCACAAATCGCCGGACTCAGATAGTTCTTGCCGGCAAGCACACTTCGGATAGCAAGCACGAGTTCGTCGCGGCTGTCGTCTTTCAGCACGTAGCCTTCCGCGCCGGCCTGCAGTGCTGCGTGGATATAGCCGTCTTCCCTGTGAAAGGTCAGAGCGATGATCCTGATGTCCGGGTACGCTTCACGGATCTGGCGGATGGCGTCGACGCCGCCGGTCTCCGGCATCGCAAGGTCCGTGAGGACCACGTCCGGCTCCAGGCTGCCTATCTTGGAAACGCCATCCTGCGCATCTTCGGCGGTGCCGACCACCTTCATGCCCGGCTGGGCGGAAAGCAACGACTGCAGCCCTTCGCGCAAGAGCGCGTGATCGTCGACGATCAGTATCTTTGTGTCTGTCTCACCCACATCAAGTCCCGGGTCGATAGTCCGGCGGCACGGCCCGGGCGCGCCTGCCCCAAAACCGTTGCCTACTGGCCGATAGGCGATGCGCCTACCTGTACTTTCGGCGGGAATTGCCGCCCGGCCATTGCCATTGCCACGGCCGCCAGTATACGGTGGAGTCGCGCCGTTGACATCGACGGCCGGACACTATTATGCAGCTTGCAACCCTGAAATGGCGCTCCCTCCTCACGGTTCTTATGGCCGGGGTGGTGCTGCGCGCATTTATACCGGCGGGCTACATGCCGGCGGCGCCGGGCAAGGGACTGCTTTTCGAGCTGTGTCACGATGGTATGCCCGCCGGCTTCATGCAGGCGCTCGGCGGTCACGGCCACCACGCGGGCCACGGTGGCCACGAGGACCACGCCTCCGGCGGCGACTGCAGCATAGGCCATATTCTCTCGCTGGCATTCATCGATGCGCCGGACACGGCGCAGCCGGCGATTCAACCTCCGCAGGTCCCCCTAGACACGGTCCCGCTGCAGCGCCTGCTGCGCGGGCAGCCCGGTGTCTATTCCGCACGCGCCCCTCCCGTTTCGTAGTACGCACTGAAATCACGCAATAAGAATCCATCACGTGTGTATTCGGTCGCGCGTCGACGCGTGGCCGTCGTTACGGAGCAAGAACAATGTACTCAGACAACAACGCAGCCGCTGCGCTGCTTGCCGCGCTGCTTGTAATGCCAATGGCTGCAGCGGCCGAACAAGCCGAAAGTCGCGATGACAGCGACGCTCAATCCATCGAAGAGATCGTCGTCTCGGGCAGGCAACTGTCCCTGCGCGACGCCAGTATCGTCGTCGAACAGGAGTTCGTCGTCGACGTCGCAGATGCCCTGGGCCGTCTTCCGGGCGCGAACCGCAACCAGAACGGGCGACTGAGCGGCATCGCCCAGTACCGCGGGATGTTCGGCGACCGCGTCGCGGTCAGCGTCGACGGACTCGGCCTGATCGGCGGTGGTCCCAATTCCATGGACCCGCCGCTGTCCTACGTGTCGCCGATGATTACCGGGCAGCTGACGCTGAAGCGTGGCATCCCGGGCGTTGCGACGGCGCCCGAGTCCATCGGCGGGCATGTCGATGCGGCGATCGCGCGCGGCGACTTTTCGCACGGCGAGCGCTTCGAATTCGGCGGCATGGCCGGTGCGCGCTACGCAGACAATGGCGACACGACCTCGCTCGCCGGTCGACTGACCGCGGCGAACCGGGCTCACCGCTTCTCGCTCGTCGGCCAGGCGGACCGTGCTGACGACCTGCGCACGCCGGCGGGCCGCATCGTGCCGTCACAGCTGTCGCGCGATCGCCTCGACGCGAGCTACGCGTACCGGGACGACCGCAACGAGTTCCAGGTATTCACGGGAACGCTCGAAACGGAAGACACGGGCACGCCGGCGCTGGCGATGGACATCCGCTACATCGATTCGGAGCTCTACGGGATGAACTTCATTCGCGAGCTGACGCCCGCGCTGAGCCTGCACGGCAAGGTCGGTTACAACGATGTCGACCACGTGATGGACAACTTCTCGCTCAGGCCGCCGCCGGAATCGCCGATGCAGTACCGCCAGAACCGGGCGCTCGGTGACGGCGTCGTATTCGCGCTGCATTCGGACTACACGATGGGCGAATATTCGCTGATGGCCGGCATAGACGGCCGCGCCGAATCCCACGACTCGACCATCACCAACCCGAACAACGCGATGTTCTTCATCGAGAACTTCAATGACGTGCAGCGCGATGTCGTCAGCGTCTTCGCGGCGATCGGGCAGGGCACGGCCGATTCGGGCTGGGAGTTCGGCCTGCGCTGGATCGACGTCTCGACCGACGCGGGCGAAGTATCCTTCGGTGGCCTGATGGACATGATGGGCATGAACGCCGGGCAACTCGCAGCGGCATTCAACGCGGCCGAGAGGAAGCTGTCGTTCGGCAACCTCGATGCCGTGTTCAAGTATTCGCACCGGCTGACGCCGGATCTCGCGTTCAACGTCGATATCGGTTCGAAGACCCGTGCGCCGTCTTACCAGGAGCTGTATCTCTGGCTGCCATTGCAGGCAACCGGCGGTCTCGCCGACGGTCGTAACTACATCGGTAACCTGGGGCTGTCCGCCGAACGATCCAACGAGATCGCACTCGGGCTGGACTGGAGCGGCGATCGTTTCTCGATCAGCCCGCAGGCTTACTTCCGCGACGTACGCGACTACATCCAGGGTGTGCCCGCGACGGTGATGCCGGCGAACATGCTGGCGACGATGATGTCCGGCAACGGTGCATTGCAGTTCGACAATGTCGACGCCGAGATCTACGGGCTGGACCTGGGGTGGCGCTACTCGATCACCGGGCGCCTCGGCATCGAGGGAACCGCCAGCTATACGCGAGGCCGCCGCACGGACGTCGACGACAACCTGTATCGGCTACCACCCCTGAACGGCAGCGTAGCCCTGAATTTCGTCGAAAGCGCCTGGTCCATGCACGCCGAGCTTATCGCTTACGATCGTCAGGACCGGGTTTCCTCCTACAACGGCGAGCAGCCAACATCCGGATACAGCATCGTCAACGCGGCATTCTCCTGGAACGCGAGCCCTGCAGTCAGGATCGATGTCGAAGCGAGCAACCTGCTTGACCGCGGCTACCAGGATCATCTGGCGGGCGTAAATCGCGTGCGCAATGCCGACATTCCGGCCGGTGAGCGTCTCTGGGGCGCGGAGCGGACGCTCAGCGTGGGTGCGGTGATCAGCTTCTGAAAGCCGGCTAGGGTTGGTTGAGTGCGGTCGTCCCGTACAGCCCGCGATCGACAAACTCGCGCATCGATGCATGTGCGGAACCCTGCCTGTCCCACATCAGGTATACCCTGACAGGCGCGGTTCCGGCATGCAGCTCGATCTCGCGGGCGTTGGCGATCAGTCGGATCTGGTCGATCGTTACGCGGTAATAGGCGTCAGCCGCAGAGGCTACCGGCTTGACGTATACGGGTTCCGATACGCCGATCGACTCCAGCGTCCAGCCGACGAGTTCGAGCTGCAGGGGTTCGCCGTCGACGAAAAGCGTTATCGACTCGAAGCCGTCGCGTTGCAGTGATCGATCCTCGTCGCTGATCGTGCTCCAGATTCCGAGCCAGAGGTAGTAGGAGTAGTCACCCATGCGGTTTATTTCGACCGGGCCGAGGTAGACATAGTCCCGTGCATGAGCAGCGTAGGCCGAGTTGTCGTGATACAGCATGATTGGCGCGGTTGCATGCGTGACCGTCACGCCTGTGCCGATGTCCAGCCTTTCCTCCACCAGGGTGCTGGTGGAAACGCACCCGGCGCCGAGCAGGGCGAGGATAATCGGGATCGTGAATTTCACCTGCATGTTCATCGTACCGTCCCTCAGAAGAAGAGCTGGTAGCCGAGGTTTACGAACCAGGACTCGCGGTCCTGATCGGACTTCGCCATTTCACGCGTGGAGAACTGTTTCCCGGTCTGCAGCTCGCAGCGGGCCCGCCTGCCAATGCGGTACTGTACGCGCAGCCCCGGCGTGTAGATCCACTGCGTGCTCTGGTCAGTGTTGATCTCACGGTAGTCCACGCGCAGGCGCGGACTGATACGCCAGCCGCGGCCGATGGGAAAGCGCGTATCGATCGTCGTCGAGTACACATCTGTCGTACCCGAAACCGCGTAACGGAACCCGAGAATCCCGACATCGCCCTCCGTGAACAGGCTGCTTGCAACGACGTCGGCGGAGTAATAACTGTATTCGCTGTCAGGTGTTGCCGCTACGCCACCCGATTCGGGAGTGGCGTCTATCGACGAGAGGCTGGCGTTGAAATTCATGCTGAGCTTCGGCGAGAACGGGCGCGAGAGGCCGAATGTAAAGGTTGTCGTTGCGGCGGAGCGGTCGAGCGCGAACTGGCGAATCTCCTCCTCGGTGAAGAACAGGCGCAGTTCTTCGAAAGATTCGAGCTGCTGGCCGACCAGCGCATTGCCGAGGCTCAGGAACGGGCTGCGCCTGCGGTCGACGACGCCGGTAACGGTGAAATTGGCGGGGAGCCGCCAGCTGCCCTGTACGAAGAGGCTGCCGAGTTCCTCGAACTCGACGTCGTAATCGACGATGCTCCAGAGCGACTGGTTATCCCCGAAGTAACGCAGCTCGGCGCCCACGGCCTGCCTGTCGGTGAGGCCGTCGATTTCCTGTTCGAGGTAGAAGAGCCCGAAGTCCAGGTTGTTGTCGAACGGTGCAAATGTCGTGCTGATCCCCTGGAATGCGCGGGAATCATCGGGGTCCCTCGCGGTCGAGTAGACGGGCCTGCCGGCCACGGCTTCGAATCGCAGGCGGTCGTTGAGCGCGTAGGTCAGGTTCAAACCGTCGAAGCGGCCGAGTACGCCACCGGTGTTGCGGGTCTGGCGGCCGATTCTGCCGCGCAGGCCGGTTCTCGCATCGGCGAGATCGGCGTAGGCATAGGACAGTCGCAGGTCATTGCCGCTGCTGGGACGTTCGTCTTCCATGAGGTTGCTGCGATAGCCGGCTGTCAGCCGTGCGGAGAAGTCGAAGCGTTCGCCCCGGCGCCGTGCATCGAGACTGACGTCCGAGTAAACCGACGACTGGCTTACGATCTCCTCCTGGTCGTTCACCTGGTTGACGTCGCGACGGTAGTACTGCGAGAGAAAAGTGCGAATGCTCCAGCCGTCGGTCAGTGAAGAGCCGCCACGAACGGGAGCGGCCGTTCCTGTCCCGGCATTCGGCGCGCGCGCTCCCGCTGTCGCGAGGAGCGCAGCGAGCCGCTGTTCGACGCGCTCTGCGCCTTCCTCGTCCGGGTATACCTCCAGGTAGCGCTGGTACTCGGCCTTCGCATGTGCGATCTGCCCGTTGCGCTCGCGGGCAAGCGCGAGGAACTCCTGCGCATCCGGCTGGTGCTCGTTCGGTGGCATCTGCAGGACCTTGGTGTAGATCTGTACGGCACGCGACAACTCGCCCACGGTCATTGCGCGACGCGCATCGTCCATCAGTTCCTGGGCTTTGGCGGTTGTCTCGTCGCTGGCAGCGGCGGGTACAGGCTGCTCGACGGCGGCTGCAACAGGCACATCCGCAACACGGGATTCGATTGCCGAATCTGCACGATCGATCCACGCGCCCGGGTACCGGGCGCGAAGCTCGGCCAGTGCCCGCGCCGCTTCTTCCGCGGAGGCATAGTTGCCAACGCGGACGCGATACCAGGTCGTGCCGTCGATCTCCGCTGCGGAGATGAAGACGCGTTTGTCCGCTGGCAATTCGATCTTCGGCATGTCGGCTGTCGCCGGCGGCCGCTGCCACGATTCGAGATTGATCACGTAGTCCGGCCCCGGTACGACGGGCCGGCGCTGCAACCGGGTCGACGCCGCGCCGTCCGCGCTGGCGCCTGATTCGGCAGCGGGCTCGACGAAGACGCGCACCAGCAACGTGTTGCCGTCCGGGCCTGGTCGGACATCGAACCGTGTCGTCTTGCTGAAATTAATACGCAGTGTCTTGTTGCCCGGCGACTCACCGTCGTACTCGATGCTCTCGATACTTGCATCGTCGGCCGACATCGGCCGGATCAGCTCCCGTATGTCTGCGATGCTGGGCGCGGCGCCGGTGCATACGCTCGTGGTCTCCAGCCGGATTCGCAGCACGTCGCTCGCCGCGGAAGGATCGTGGCCGAGGTACTGCACGCCGCAGCGGAAGCGGATGCCCACCTCGGCATAGACGCTGCCCCGTGTGACCTGGGTCTCGGCGATGAAGCCGGGACCGGCCAGTGCTCCCGCAGTGAACAGGAAAAACGACAGCGTGACGATAGCGGCCGCAAGACGTGTTGATGTCGATATGGAAATCACCGCCTGCCTCAATTAGAACGAGCTGTCGCTGATCCTGTGACAACCACGACCGCCGCCGCTGCAGTCACGGTTCTGCGAGACCGTGCCGGACGAGCCACCGTTGTGGGCGCTCTCGCGCTCAAAGTCATTCGCGTGACACGCGGCACAGTCGGGTACGAATGCCGAGTTGGGCCAGTTCACCGTCTCGGTGTTGTTGAAGTGGCAGGCCGTGCAGAGCAGGGGGGCGCGGTGGTCCAGCGGTTCGTAACTCAGGCTGGTGTGCTGGAAGTTGTGTGGCAGCCAGGCGACGGTGTCGTGGCACTCGCTGCATTCCTTCGCCGTTATGAAGTGTCCCTGGAATTTGCCGGTGGCCGTGGTGCCGTCGTGGCAGGACGAGCAGGATCCGCGGACCTGGCTGTGGTCGACCTGGCTCGCGGGGCTCCATGCGGTCGTGCTGTGGCAGCCTTCGCACACGTTGCTCGACTGCACGTGCGTCGGGTGTTTGCCCGTCGCGTCCGTGCCGTTGTGGCAGCTGAAGCAGTTGCCCGTGATGTTTACGTGGTCGAAGTTGGCCGGCACCCAGGCGACCGTCGTATGGCAGTCGTCGCAGTTGTCGCCGCTCGTGACGTGGGTGGCGTGCTTGCCGGTGGCTACCACGCCGTTGTGGCATGACCCGCAGGTGCCGACGACCTGCAAGTGATCGACCGTGTCCGCCGGTATCCACTGGACCTTGTTGTGGCAGTCCTCGCACACGTTGGTCGTGTTGATGTGCGTCGGCGTCTTGCCCGTCGCATCGACGCCGTTGTGGCAGCTGAAGCAGTTCCCGGTAATGGTCGCGTGGTCGAAGGTGGCCGGTACCCAGGCGTTGGTCGTATGGCAGTCGTCGCAGGTGTCGCCGCTGGTGATATGGCCCGGGTGCTTGCCGGTGGCCACGGTGCCGTTGTGGCATGACCCGCAGGTGCCGACGACCTGGGTATGGTCGACGGTGTCGGCCGGCGTCCACTGCACCTTGTTGTGGCAGTCCTCGCACACGTTGGTTGTATTGATGTGCGTCGGCGTCTTGCCCGACGCGTCGATGCCGTTGTGGCAGCTGAAGCAGTTCCCGGTAATGGTCGCGTGGTCGAACGTCGCCGGCACCCAGCCATTAGTGGTATGGCAATCGTCGCAGGTATCGCCGCTGGTGAGATGACCCGGGTGCTTGCCGGTCGCCACGGTGCCGTTGTGGCACGAGGAGCAGGTACCGACGACCTGGGTATGGTCGACCTGGTTCACCGGCGACCACTGCACCGGGTTATGGCAGTCCTCGCAAACGTTGGTCGTGGTTATGTGCGCCGGTCCCTTGCCGGTTGCCTGCGTACCGTTGTGGCAGCTGAAGCAGTCTCCCACGATGTTCGTATGATCGAAGGTCGCCGGAACCCAGCCATTGGTGGTGTGGCAGTCGTCGCAGGTGTCGCCGCTGGTGATATGACCCGGGTGCTTGCCGGTCGCAACGGTGCCGTTGTGGCAGGACGAGCACGTGCCGAGTACCTGCGTATGGTCGACGCGGTCGACCGGTGACCAGAGGACCGTGTTGTGGCAGTCCTCGCAGACGTTACTGGTACTGATGTGGGTGGGACCTTTACCGATCGCGTCTGTCCCGTTATGGCAGCTGGCACAGTCACCGGAGATGTTGACGTGGTCGAAGTTCGCGGGAATCCATGCCGCTGTCGTGTGGCAGTCGTCGCAGGTGTCGCCACTCTGGATGTGCGTCGGCGTCTTGCCGGTGGCGACGGTGCCGTTGTGGCACGAGCCGCAGATGCCGACGACCTGGGTGTGGTCGACAGTGTCTGCCGGCGCCCAGGCCACGTTGTTATGGCAGTCTTCGCAGAAGCTGCTCGTGTTGATATGCGTGGGATGCTTGCCCGTCGCTTCAACGCCGTCGTGGCAGCTTGCACAGTTGTCGACGATGCTGGCGTGGTCGAAGTTGGCCGGGACCCATGCGGTACTCGTGTGACAGTCGTCGCAGTTGTTGCCGCTGCTGATATGCGTCGGGTGTTTGCCTGTCGCGACGGTGCCGTTGTGGCACGAGCTGCAGGTCCCCACGACCTGCGTGTGATCCACGGTGTCGGCCGGGGCCCACTGCACATTGTTATGGCAGTCACTGCAGAAGTTCGTCGTCGATATGTGCGTCGGCGGTTTGCCCGTTGCGCTGATGCCGTCGTGGCAGCGGCCACAGTTGTCGAAAATGTTGGCGTGGTCGAAGTTGGCCGGCAGCCATCCGGTCGTCGTATGGCAGTCGTCGCAGTTATCGCCGGACTGGATATGATCGATGTCCTTGCCCGAGGCCGTAATCCCGTCGTGACAGGAACCGCAGGCGCCGACGACCTGCAGGTGGTCGACGGCAATCGCCGGCGCCCACTGCGTGCTGTCGTGGCAGTCTTCACAGACATCCGTCGTATTGATGTGGGTTGCATCCTTGCCCGTAGCGGTCGTGCCGTTGTGGCAGGAGCCGCAGGCGCCGACGACCTGCATGTGGTCGACGGTGTCCGCCGGCGACCAGGCGAGGTTGTTGTGGCAGTCCTCGCACACGTTGGTCGTATTAAGGTGGGTCAGCGGATCCTTGCCCGTCGCGCTGATGCCGTCGTGACAGCGGGCACAGTTGTCGAAAATATTGTCGTGATCGAAGTTGGCCGGCAGCCATCCGGTCGTCGTATGGCAGTCGTCACAGTTATCGCCGCCCTGGATATGATCCGCGTCTTTGCCCGGGGCGATATTGCCGTCGTGACAGGAACTACAGGCGCCGGTGACCTGCAGATGGTCGACCGTAACAACCGGCGACCATTGCGCGCTGTCGTGACAGTCCTCGCATACGTCGGTCGTCGTAATGTGTGTCGCATCCTTGCCGGTGGCCACGTTGCCGTCGTGGCAGGAGGCGCAGGCGCCGACGACCTGCAGGTGGTCGACCATGTCGGCGGGCGACCAGACCACGTTGTTGTGGCAGTCCTCGCACACGTTGGTCGTCGTTATGTGTGTCGCATTCTTGCCGGTCGCCGCAATCCCGTCATGGCAACTGGCACAGTTGCCAGCGATGTTCGCGTGATCGAAGTTGGCCGGTATCCAGCCCGTCGTCGTGTGGCAGTCGTCGCAGTTATCGCCACTGCGTATATGCGTCGCATCCTTGCCGGTGGCGACCGTGCCGTTGTGGCAGCCGCTGCACGGGCCGACGACCTGCGTATGATCGACCGCGAGCGTCGGCAGCCAGCCGCTCGTGCTGTGGCAGTCCTCGCAGAAGTTCGTGGCCTGAATGTGATCCGGATGCTTGCCCGTCGCATTGAAACCGTTGTGGCAGCCCGAGCAGCCGCTGGTGACCCCGGTGTGATCGAATACGACCGGGACCCAGGCGGTCCCCGTGTGACAGTCGTCGCACTGTTCGCTCGAGGGGGGGTGCCCCTGCGGCCGGCCGGTGGCGGTTATGCCGTCATGGCAGCTGCCGCAACTGCCCGAGACGGAGGAGTGGTCCATGTAGGCGATCGGGCTCCATGCCGACGTGGTATGGCAGTCCGCACAGATCTCCGACGACGCGATGTGATCGACCGGCCGCGACGAGGCCTGCACCGCACCGATCGAAGAGTGACAGCTCACGCACGTCGGATTCGTCCCCTGGAAAGTACCGCCCGTGTGGCAACGTTCGCAGGAGACGTTCGCGTGCGCGCCGTCGAGGACGAAGCCGGTGCTGAAGTGGTCGAATGGTTCCTGCGCTCGCGATGTCGATGACATCGCGCCGAGCAGAACCAGCGCGGCCAGCAGAATCGAGAAGACGCGTACGCTTTGGTTCATTGAATCGACCTCACGTCCTGGAACGACTCCGCCGAGTGACAGCGGCCGCAGTCAAACCCGAATTCGCCGTCGTGCACGTCATCGGAACGATGGCAGTCGGCGCAGCGACTCCCCAGCCTGGACTGGGCAAGCAGGGGCCGCCGGTGACAGCTGTCGCATGGAACTTCAAGGTGCGCGCCCTGCAGGGCGAAGTCGGTCTGCCGGTCGTGGTCGAATTGCCATTGCAGCCAGTCCACGGGGTTGTGGCACAGTGCGCAGTTCTTCGGGAAGCGATCCGCGTGCGGGTCGCTGTCGCGATGGCACTCGACACACTCGGTGGGCGCGTCGCTAAAGACATGTGTTTCGTGGCACGCGTCGCATTGCTCGTCCGCGTGCGCCCCCAGTAGCGGGAACCGCGTCAGGCCATGGTCGAAGAAGACCTGGTCCGTCCAGGAGTTTTCGTTGTGGCAGTCCAGGCAGCTGGTCCCCTGCGTGCCATCGTGCGCGTCGTCCTCCTCATGACATGCGAGACAGCCCGTCTGCGGCTTGACCTCGAAGATCGGCTCGAGGTGGCAGGATTCGCACTCGACAAGCTCGTGCGCGCCATTGAGGGTGTGGTCGGTATCGACGTCGTGGTCGAAATGAATTGCCGTCCACGCATCAGTGGCATGGCAGGTCTCGCAGGCGCTGCCGAAGTGACCTTCATGATTGTCGTTTTCGAGGTGGCAGGATACGCACGCAATATCCATCTCGTCGTCAAAAGGATCTTCGCTGTGGCAGTCGTCACAGGTCAGTTCCGCGTGCCGTCCGTCCAGCGCAAAGCGCGTGTCCCGCGCGTGATTGAACTTGGTGTCCGTCCACCCCGTCGGCGCGTGGCAGTTTCCGCACTCCTGCCCGCTGCGGCCATCGTGCGCGTCGTCATCAGCGTGGCAGTCGAAGCAGGCCGTCGGCGGCGCCTGGAAGGTCTGGTCTTCATGGCATCCTGAACACTCGGCTTCCGCGTGTTTGCCGATCAGCGAGAAGCCCGTCGTGTCGTGGTCGAATTCGACATCGGTCCAGGCAACGGCGGTGTGGCAGTCCGCGCACTGCGTGCCCATGGTGTCGCCATGGACATTGTCGGCCTCGTGGCAGGCAAAGCAGTCGGAAGGAGCATCGCGATGCTTGCTGCCGGATTCATGGCATTCGCCACACTCAGTTTCCGCGTGTTTGCCGAGCAGGGGAAAGTCAGTGAACTCATGGTCGAAGGAGTCTTCGTCCAGCTGCACGATATCGGCATCCCGGCCTTCGTGATCGGTATGGCAGGTCGCACAGCTGGCGTCACGCGCGTCAGAGTACAGCCCATGGAATCCGGAACCGCCGCTTACATCGGCCGCGACATCTTCATGACAATCCAGACACAAGGTTCGTTGTTCGGCGCGTTTGAACTTCGCGTGGCAGGAATCGCAGTCCTTCTCGTACTCCGCGTGACCTTCGATAACCTCGCCGGGCATGACGAGCGTTTCGATCTGGGCATCGGCTTGTTCGGCTGTCACGAAAAGGAATGTCATCGCGGCTCCGGTCAGTAGTAGTCGAAATCTCATGCGTCTTTCGGCGGATTCCCTAGTACATGTGAACCGCCAGCACATGAACCAGTGCTGATAACACCATCACGAAGAAGATCGGCAAATGCAGCACGTGCCAGATTGCGAACAGACGTTCGTAAACCGTGAACCTGGCGACTCGCGTCATCAGTTTCGTGTAGTCGCGTACGAACCGCGATGTCGTCCGCCGCAACCGTTTCTGATCCCGTGCCACGACGTCGAACCTGACCGCGGCCAGGCGCAGTTCGCGGCGTGCGGTCCACAGCAGGGACAGGCGCAGCAAGCGATAGGTGAACAGCCACTTCAGGCTGCGACGAATACCCAGCGAATTCGTAACCTTGTCGCCCTGCAGCTGGTTGCAGAGCTTGTCGAGTCTTGCGACGAGCTTGGGCATCAGTGTCGCGAGCCCCTGGCTTTTCTCGGCCGAGCTCGAGAGGTCTCTTTGCAGTTCACCGAGCGTAAGCTTGCGGCCGTAAAGGCCGCGATGAATCGCCGCGTAGAAGTGCCTGCCGACGATGCCGCTGACAGCGACGAGCAGCATGCAGTAAAGCGCAACACGGCTGTTGAAGGAGCCGAGCTGGAAGTTGCAGTGATAAAGCACGAGCAGCGGACCAACGAGGCCCAGGATCATGTGCATCCGGAACCAGCGGCGCGTCGATCCGAGCCTGTGCAGGAACCGGATCTTCTTGCGCAGCGGGTAGAGCAGCAGCGACAGCATGAGCGACCCACCGATGATCCCGAGCCAGTAGCCGGTTCCCTGTTCCGGCGTGATGAGATCGAGATCCCTGACCAGCCAGCCTGCCACAAGGAATACGCTGATGAGCGCGTAGGCGCGAAGCTCACCCCTGAGCGTGCTTCGTGTGTCATCCAGTTGTTCCGCCGTTTGTGGCGGTGTGACCATTCGTCTTCGTATGACGGTCTCGGCCATTATTATCGTTCCTCCCTAAACGTGTTTCCGGTCCCTGGTCGATTATCTGAGGCGCGCCTCCAGGACGTCGTCCGAGATACCGAGTTCCACGGCCCGCTGGTATGCGGCGACGGCATCCTCGTGCCGCCCGACGTGGTCGTATGATTTTGCGAGCAGCAGCCAGGCCTTCGCGTCTCCGGGATTCTCCCGAAGACGCTGCTCCAGTCCGGCGAGAAGTTCGGTTACCGATGCCGCCTTCCTTTCGTCTTCGGTCCGCGATTCCTGCGCCACCGTAGTCGATGGTTTATGAACGCTGCCGCTGGTAGCGATATCCGGCCGGCCGATCGCTGCGTACAGGCCGATCGCAAGAAGCAGGGCAGCGAGAACCGCGAGCAATGGCACGTACGCAAAGCCGTTCGATGAACTCCTGGCGTGGCGTATCAACGGCATCGATGCAAACGACATTGCCAGCAGCAGCATGAGGAATGTGCTTGCGAAAAAAATTGCATTCATACGTACTGACTCGTGTGCCGGTCGCCAAGAGACGACGGCTGTTCCTGGCGTGGACACATCCATGCATGTATTCACGAGCCGGTTTCGGAAAAGGTTCCGCTGCCCGTCAAAAGCATGGGGTGTACAGCTGCCAACCGCAGGTACAAATGCAGGCTGTCGTCGATCGACGACAGCGCTCTAACAACCAGACGCCTTTGCCCAAGCGAAGGATGTAGTGCAAATAAACCCAAACTGTCTACGTGTGTGATCCTATATTGGCACGACACGCTCGAGCGGAACTGTCTCGCACTTTTTGATATTCGTCCACCCGAAGCGGTAGATGAACCTCGAACGCTTTTTTTTCATGGAAAAACAACACATTCTCATGCCGTCTGTGATGCCGGAGTTGCGAGTCATTCGCGATAACGGGTGTTTAGTTAAGTCGTAAGTCCTGCGTTCCTGATCATGGCGCGATTGTTGCTTTTGAAAGCGACGCGGGTGTCAAAGCAAAAACTGTGAGGAAAATCCAACCGCGGTGTGTGACATCGTTGCTACGATGCCGCCGGGCAAACTCGATAACTATTCATGAGTCCGTTTCTTCTAGCGCTTTACCTGTTACCGGTCATTGGCATTTTTGCCTGGTATATCCGTTCGCGGCGCCGTAAGGAGGCCGAGAGTATTCGCGCGGCCGAAGAAGCGATTGCGGCAAGCATGACCGAGCCGCCATCTCTGCATCCCGTGATCGATGCCACCAGGTGCATTGGTTGCCGTTCCTGCGTTGCTGCCTGCCCCGAGCAGTATGCGCATCCGGTCCTCGGGATCATCCGTGGCAAGGCGCGGCTCGTGGGACCGTCGAATTGTATAGGTCACGGCGCGTGCAAGGCGGCCTGTCCGGTCGATGCGATCGAGCTGGTGTTCGGCACCGAGAGACGCGGAGTGGACATTCCCGTCGTCAAGCCCGATTTCGAGACGAACATCCCGGGGATATTTATCGCCGGCGAACTCGGGGGCATGGGGTTGATCCGCAATGCAGTGGAACAGGGGAGACAGGCGCTCGATTCGATCAGGAAGCTCAAGGGTCTCGGTAAGCCGAACCAGCTGGACCTCGTCATTGTCGGGGCAGGTCCCGCCGGGATCGCGGCATCGCTCGGGGCAATGGACGCGAAGCTCAGGTCTGTTACGTTGGAACAGGATTCACTGGGCGGCACCGTCGCCCATTTTCCGCGTGGCAAACTGGTG
>Ga0209536_100004398_pt1 | contig 22241 bp, 26 predicted proteins | sample DeeMarSeWOR28_12_FD_187461 | JGI IMG/M metagenome (GOLD analysis project Ga0209536, IMG submission 187461) | Marine sediment microbial communities from White Oak River estuary, North Carolina - WOR-2-8_12 (SPAdes) (version 2) | ecosystem: Environmental > Aquatic > Marine > Intertidal zone >... | reverse complement strand
CACAGGGGCTGCAGGTTGCGAGCGGATTGTACTTCTATCGCATGTGGAGCGGGTTCTTCACTGCGACAAAGAGAATGCTTTATGTTCGATAGTATCTCCTGATACCAGAAGGAGGGGCTGACCTGGGCTAGGTTACGCTACGCTGGAGGAATCGTTATCGTGGGATTCTATGGAAGGTGCTGCTATCGACCAACACTCCCAAATGAAGCAAGGGTGGAGCTCAATCTGGTCAAGTGCCCGGAACAGGACTTGAACCTGCACGATCTTGCGATCACTAGCTCCTGAATCGAACGACGGTATCATAGTTGCGATTTGACTGCTGGAAACGACATTTTCTGACTGTCGGGGCAGCGATTTTTCGAGAACTCCGGATGGGAGTGATTACATTTTGGCTATACTCGTATCCCTTTGTAGTACATGGTACCTGGTAACGTTACAAAATGGTGACAATCACGTCACGTTAGGGAGGTGCTATTCGTAATGTAGTTGAGCCTTCAGGTGGGGTTCTGACAAGTCCGCTTTCGGCTTGTTGCTCCCGGCGGCGTGGAGTGCCAGTTGACAGCTGTCGTGAAGCGCGGACGCGAACTTGTTCGAATCTACTGGTGATGACAGATGTCTTGCGGCACAGCATCGATATCGCGATGCAGGCCATTTTGTTGTTTTGGGCGGCCACATTCGTTATACTTCGTCCATTGGATGTGCATATGGAATAGAGGTCGCTTCGTTCCGCTTGGCGGCGTGCTGGATTGACAATCCGCGGCGCCGCGTCGACTGAAGCTTGTGTCCCCGCATTCAGAGTACTTCGAGGATTCAGAATGAATTTCGGTCTTCCTGCCGTCGAGTATCTGACTATCGGCATTTATCTCATCTTGATGCTCGGCATCGGTTTCTACTTCTCGCGATTCATGAAGGGAGGCAAAGACTTCTTTATCGGAGGCAATCTCATCCCTTGGTGGGTTTCGGGCATCTCGCTGTATATGACCATGTTTTCCGCCTGGACGTTTACAGGCGGCGCCAGCTTTGTTTATCACACAAGTTGGTTTGGATTGTTGTACTTTGCAACCTGGGGTATTTCGTTCTTTATTGGCTTTCTCATGTCTGCCAAACGCTGGCGGAGAACTCGCGTCACTTCTCCCGTCGAGTACATCGAGACGCGGTTCAATAGAGCCACGCATCTGTTCTTCAGCGTTTATCTGGTGCTGGCCATGATGTACTGGCCGGCCCATCATCTGGCCTCGCTGAGCAAGATATGCGCGCCAACCCTGTTCCCCGGTTCAATGGCCGCCATCGATGTGATGATTGTCGTCGTTGGGATCACGATCATGCTCTATACGTTCATGGGTGGCCTGTGGGCGGTTTGTATCACGGACGTTGTGCAGTTCTTGATTCTGATTGCAGTCTGTGTGGTACTCATTCCGACCATCTTCCTGTCGGGCGAGTTCAGCTCGATGGGAGAGCTTCTCCAGCGAGTGCCACCGCTGACATTCCATCATGTGTTGCCAGACACAACCATGTTCGACCACTGGTATTTGCTGGGACTCATTGCTGCAAACATCTTCGGTCATGCGGTCGGCGACAAAGCCCAGCGCTACTATAGTGTCCGCGATGAAAAGGCAGCAATGAAGGTTGGCTGGTTGACCTTTGTGCTGTTCTTGACTGCGCCGCTCCTGTTCGGCATTCCCCCCCTGATCGGGAGAGTGCTGTGGCCCGACATTAGCATGCTCGGCTATTTCGCCGGGATCACCAAACCGGAAGAGAATATCTTCATTGCCGTCGTGTTGCGGTACATGCCCGCCGGCATGGTGGGTTTCTTCCTTTCTGCCATGATGGCGGCTTCGATGTCATCGATGAGCGGCGTATGGAACATGGTTTCCTCGGTCGTCTCGGTCGATATCTACAAGAATCGCTTCAAACCCACTGCCAGTGAAAAAGAAACGCTCTTAGTCGGTCGCGTCTCAGTGTTTGCCTTTGCTCTTGTTGCGATCCTGCTGGCATTGATCATTATTCACAGCGACTACGGGGTGTTCTCGTTCAGCAATATCTTCTTTGGTCTCACCGGCGTTCCCAGCGCCATCCCGATGCTCCTTGGAATCATGACCAAGAAGATCTCTCGCTGGTCTGCCATGGCTTCCGTTATGGCGGGAGTACTCATGGCGTCGCTCGCCCGCTTTGTGCTGCAGTACTCGCTGGGCCAGCAATTCCTGATTACGGTGGCCATCACGTTGGTGTTCATCGTGATCTCCAATCCGCTGGGGCGATTGTACAACGCACGCCGGCTATATGCCCTGGTCTTCAGCCTGCTGCTGAGCTCCGCGCTGTACCTCTTTTGCTTGATTGCCAACAACAATTCGGGGCTGTCGCCAGGCAATCTGACTGCAGCACTGCTTGCAGGCGGAACGGAATTCCTGCTGTCAGCACATTTTTGGCTGATGCTGTCGACACTGGCCTTCTTTGTGTTGAGCTTCAAATTTGCTGCCCTGTTCGGCAGAGACATAAAGTCATCACAGGATGAGGTGACCGCATTCTTTGAAAGACTGGATCGACCAGTAGATGTGGCAAAGGAGGTTCTCTCTGCCGGAGCAAAGGAGAGCAACATTTTTCCACTGGTCGGCTGGTTGTCAATGGGATTGGCCGGGGGGTCGTTGTTGATCCTGATCGCACCCGTTGCCCGAACCAACATATGGGTCAATCTGGCGATCAGTGGTCTGCTGTTTGTCTTCGGACTGGGGATGATTTTGTCGAAGTATCTGACGAAGCAGTACGCTGGTCAATGATGTGAGCTTCAACTCCTCTGGTAATTCTGCTTGGTTTTCAAAAACCGATTGGCTACTTTTTCGGGAAACGACGGGGACCGAAGGCAGCCAGTCTGGCCCCGTGACCCATAACAGGAGCAAAGGCCGGTGCACGGCGTCTTTAAGACGCCCCCAAAAGGGTGGCTGCCCGGCTTCCACGGCCATGGGACAAAGTGAAATCCCTGTCGGTATTGATGTCGAACGGTCCCAGTCTCAATGGCGAACATGATGAAACTCGCATTCTCAACCCTGGGTTGTCCTCTGTGGAGCCTGGACAAGATCATCGAAGCGGCCGGGGTCTATGGTTTTCAAGGGATAGAGGTCCGGGGGCTGCAGGACGATCTGGACACAACCAGCCGGAGTGAGTTTACCAGCCAGGCACATGTATACCGCCGACGATTGCAGGAGCATGGTGTTGAGATTGCCTGCTTCTCCAGTTCGGTTGCGCTGAGTGGCCCTGACGTTGCCAGCAACACTAAATCATTCGATGAATTGAAGCGCTATGCGCACCTTTGTGTTACCTTCGGAACGCCGTTCATTCGGATCTTTGGCGGGAGAATCGGTCCGGTTTCCCGTGAATCAGCCCTCGATACGGCTGCCGCAAGCCTGCTGAAGATGGCTGACATCGTCAGGGACACGCGGATCAAGATCCTGGTCGAGACTCACGACGACTGGATGCGTGCCGACCATCTGAAGGCGTTGATGACAGCCGTTGCCAGTGAGGCCATCGGGTTGCTCTGGGATGTCAATCATCCATTCATGTTCGAGGGCGAAGCGCCGGCCAGAACTTGGAAAGAGACCGGTACCTGGATCCACCACACCCACTGGAAGGATTCGAACAGGAATCCCCGGGCCCAGCATGGTTTCGAGCCCTGCTTGATGGGAACCGGACAGGTGCCGCATCAGGAGATCCATCGAGTTCTAAAGGACGGTAACTACCACGGGTACCTGTCGCTGGAATGGGAAAAACGCTGGCATCCCGAGATCGCCGAACCGGAAGTTGCCTTGCCGCAGTTCGTGGAGTACATGAAGAGAATCTGTTGATTCACGAAGACCGCATAAAGAGACGACCAGGCAGATCACAGTCTCCATTGTCTCCCCTTCTCCTGTCAAACCTCCATGCGATGTCCCCTCCGGCAGAGATCGCATGGTAGAAGATATCGGGCCGATAAGAGAGATGCACATGAAGAAACTCAACGACGAAAAACATGCGAAACTTAAGAAGGGCGGGGTCTGGATACCAAGCCCGCTGGCACTGAACAGGGACAAGAAACCTTCAGAGAAGTGGCAGAGGCTGCTTACGCTCTACTACATCAGGGCCGGTGCAACGGCGATAGTGCCGGGTGCACATACCGGCGAGTTCTCCGGGGGGGACCTTGAGATCTACTGGTACTGGCTGGGACTCATCAAAGAGATGGTGGCGCAATTCGGCGGGAAGGGGATGTTCCTGATGTCCGCGATCAGCGGGAAGAACTACATGAAGCAGGCTGAACTCGCAGCGAAGCGTGGATACGACATTGTCATGCTTGCGCCGACCGCTTTCACGAAGAAAAGCGATGGCGAAGTGGTGCAGATCTTCAAGGACGTGGCAAGCGTGATACCGGTTTTCGGATTCGAACTGCAGAAGCTCGTCCCAGGAAGCAGGGAGTTCAATTACCGGCTCTGGGAGAGGATATTTACGATAGCCTACGGCGCAAAATCGGCGCCGTTCAATACCTACCGCGCGCAACTCATGCTGGAAGCGGCGGCGAACAGCAGAAGAAGGGACGAGCTTGTTCTGGTGACGGGCAACGACGACAGGATTGTCTCGGATCTCGGGGGAGTGTTCCCGTTCAGAGTCGGTAGAAAGATCGTGAAGATGGGGTATTCGGGCGGCTTGCTCGGGCATTTCGCGACGGATACGTATTCGGCAGTGAAGTGGTCAGGAGCTGTGCTCAGAGCCAAAGAGGGAAGAAAGTGGGGGTTGGCCGTGCCCGAAAAAGAGCTCGCGCACATGGTGAATATGTGCAACGGCGCCCTGTTTGATGCGAAGACTGACTTTGCAAATTCCGTGTGGGGAGTGAAGTACAGGTTATACTCCCTGGGACTTCTGCCGGGACCGTATTGTTTTCATGAGAACGGAAGGAAGGGGCTGGCTGAAGAGATCGATAGGGCGTACAGCTTCGATCCCGCGATCAGCGACAGGGAATTCCTGTTGGAACACCTGAAGGACATGAAAAGAGAGATAGGGATACGGCCGTGAACATAGCGGAGATAACAAACAGCAGGCAGCTGAGGGAGTTTATGAGCGCTCCCACCGACGGAGTGATGGACTGCGTCGGGAAGGTGAAAGGGGATATCCTGATACTTGGCGGGAGCGGCAAGATGGGTCCGGAGTTGACCGAGATGATCGTGCGGGCGGATGCCATCGCAGGGGTCAAGCGAACAATATCTGTTGCTTCCACTTTCAGCAACCCCAGGGAGAGAACAGCGGAGTTGTTCGCGGAGATAGGGGTGAATGTGTTCAAGGGCGAATTGACCGAAACGGAATTCCTGGGCGGGCTCCCTGACGTGGAGAACGTTATCTATATGCCCGGTTTCAAGTTCGGCTCCTCAGACAACTGGGAAAAAGCAGTCCAGGTCAACTGCATCCTGCCGTACCTGGTCGGGGAGAAATACCGGAATTCCAGGATCGTGGTCTTCTCCTCTGCGAACCCGTACGCCTACACGACTCTCGAGTCAGGGGGTTCAAAAGAAGGCGACGCGCTTGACCCAAAAGGCATCTACGGCTGGAGCATAGTGGCAAGGGAGAGCTCGTTCGCCATCACCGCGAGAAGACACCCGGCGCAGAGCTCCTGTTTCTACAGGCTGGGCTACGCCCAGCACCTCGCCTATGGAGTGGTCGTGGACCTAGCGAAGTACATCCTTGAGGGGAAAGAGATCTCCGTTTCCGTGCCTTATGTGAACCTGGTATCCCAGAGAGATGCCAACGACAGGGCAATACGCGCACTTGAGATTTGCTCGAATCCGCCGTCGATTCTCAACGTGTCAGGGCCTGTTGTCGCGGTTCGGGATATTGCGGGGAGACTCGGGGAGATGCTGGGCACGAAACCCTTGCTTGTTGGAGAGGAACCGCAGCTCTGTCAGGTGATCAATGATGAGTTTTGCGTGAGAAGATTCGGCAAGTACAATGACACCCTTGAGGATATTATGACCGCTGCGGTCAACTGGGTGAAGAACAAAGGGGAATACTGGGGAAAGCCGACGAAGTTCGGCGAGGTTAGGCGCGAATACTGAGAGAAGCGGATATCCAAAACGGAGACAGGAGCTTGCCAGCTGAGAACGGACGAGCAACGAACCTGTGGCTGCAGCTCACGCCCGACGACGTCGAGGAAAACTGCGAATAGGAGAGGTTATGTACGGCGGATTTCCTATTTTGGCTGTATCTGTCTAACTCTATTCTATACGCATCTTACTCCCATTCTTCTACAACCTGCCGCAAGAATTCCCGGCTATCCTGAGCCGTCTGCTCGTTTGTATCCTCCAACAGTATGCTGATGCCTGGTTTTTGTTCAACGGCAAATTTCATCACCAGATCGTACCGCAGCTTGCCAAGACCGGCGCTTGCACATTTGATCTGGCCGTTTTCGACAACGAAATCTTTCGCATGAATGATCGCAATCCTGTCGCCGAATAGTTCGAGCGATTCGCTGATGACTCGCTCCTGCTCGTGATGATTTTCGATCGAAAGCAGATTCACCGGATCGAAAACGACTTGCAGGTTATTCGACGCGACAGTATCCAGCATCCGCCTCATTTTTTGCGGCGTCGACACAACGTGCGATGTGACCGCTTCGATGCCGACGATGACGCCGAATTTCTCAGCCTCCGCGACGAGCTCTGCGATGCTCGCAAGCGATTGTTGGAAAGCGGTCTCGCCGTGGTTCTCGGGATGAGGCGAATAATCCGCACTGACCGAGCCGGTTTCGAGCGCGACGAGTCCGTTGCCGAAATCGCGGGCGTAGCGCAGATGTTCCTTGAAAAGTCCGAGCAGCGATTGCCGCGTCGTGGGATCGGGGTGGGTCGGATTCACGTAGCAGCCGAGTACCGCGATTTGGACGCCATGTTTTTGAAACGCCTCTCCGATTTCAAACGCGAGACCAGGATTCAAAGCGCCGGGCTTCAAATTGAGTCCGGCGATGGCCTTGCCTAGTGCAAGCTGGGCGCAGACCAGATGTTTCGCCGCGATTTTCGCGGCAAGCTCGGCGGCTGACAAGCAACCGAAATCGTGAGCACGAACGCCGATGCGAATGGGTGGAGAGGGACTCAAGTCGTTGCCTCAATCTTCGTGTGTGTGAGTACGAGTGTGTCAGTCATTCCGGCTAATGCAATCGCATTCATGTTCGGAGCGGTGACTGATATTTTGACCTGCTTCAGTGCAGCTGATTCCTCTCTATGCGAGGCGTTTCTTGAAAAACGTATTCACTAAGCATCAGAAGTGTCAAACCCTGACCGTAAAGCGTCGGATATCGAGTTAGTTTGCCATATGCATCAATCGTAGGCATGATTGGCGTACCTCCCGATACGCCTTCGACTGCGCCTTCAGGATTGATTTTTGTAATCACTCCCTCCATGGCTTTAAGGGCACGTGCCATATTGCCGGGCTCCAGCATATGGAGACGTACCGCTTTCATAATACCTCCTGCATTGCCTGCACTGCCGGATGTCTCCTGATAAAAATCAGGTCTGTCCATAACGGTGTGCCATAGACCATTTTCTGCCTGGTATTTCAAAATACCATCTACCAGTTTTCTATATCTGGCATCTATTTCTGTCGGCACTTCTACTAAATCACGTATCGTCTCGACTATGATTGGAGCTCCAATCACCACCCATGAATTTCCTCTGGTCCAGAGGGCGCCCGACATATGATGCTTTCCTACACAATGATATCCATGAAAAAGAATCCCGGTTTCCTCATCTTGCAAGAGTTGCAGATGTGAAAGCAATTGTTTGATGACTTGTTCAGCCATTTTGATGTTTGCCGTGAGTTTCGCCGTACGTGACAAAAAAACCAATGCCATAAATACAGTATCTGCCCATACCTCTTCCGAAACAGACGCGCCATGAAAGAAGACACCATCCTTGGATCTCGCAGCATTTGCCATTACCCAGTCTGCGTACTCGACCGCTGTTTCCCGATAATATGGCTCTTTGGTTCTCAAATACATATCCGGGTAGATGGCCAGCGGCGTCAAGTAGTTTACATGGTCTTTTTTTGCACACTGGTGCTTGTTAGTAGCAATCCAATCTGCCATGTACTGCAGTATTTCGGGATTTTGTGTCTTTTCATAGTAGTCGGAAATTGCAGTCATGCCTACTCCTGCATTCCAGTCCCAATCATCAATATCCATACCCCAACTGGCTGGATCATGGTCTACCTCATTTGCAGTCTCCCGTGTCAATCCTGCGGTTCCTCTCTTCATATATTTATAAACCCTACTTGCATTTTCTTGCGCCAATGATAGGTTCATCTCATTTGCTCCTTTTCCATCTATTCTTACGTTTTCCATTTGTCTCCATTGGTGTTTCACCGAGCCGCAGCCCGCCACCAGTAGGGATCGCAGCCGACGGCAGGTGTCCCCATCATCATTACCCTGCCACCCCGCCAGTCAATCTGGTATTCCTCCCCCGCAATGCTTTCCATTGTCCTGCGTTCGGCTAAAGGGTAGGACACCGCAATGTGTCCCTCTTGAAAGTCCCAACCGCCATATAATAGCGAATTCCCATTGAAATCGATACCCTTGGTCTGCGTCAGTCACCAGGGCAAAGGCTCAAATGATCATGTCTCTCCTCACGTCTTGTCTCTCACTTTTCAAACCAAGATGTCGACTCCTACTCGAAAACGCGTTTCTCCGAAAGCAGCTGGAAATAGCCACTCGCACATCCCCAAGACTCCGACTAAGACCTTTCGACAGGTTCTTTTTCAGCACTCTGACCGCATTCTACAGTTCCTGGAAGGAGACATTGCTTGTCGTCAAGCCGGAAACCGTCATCTGATGGCATCAACAAGGCTTCAAATTGTATTGGATGTGGAAAAGCAGGCCAACACCTGGCAGGCCAGCGATCCCATGGGTACAAATCAAATTGGTCAAACAGATGGCCAATGAAAACCTTCTCTGGGGAGCTCCACGGATTCATGGCGATATGCGGAAACTCGGGTTTGACATTTCAGCAGCCACCGCGCAGCGATACATGCCCAGGGACCCCAAAAAACGACCAGGCAACGCTGGAAGACATTTCTTAAGAACCACTCCTCAGAAATCGTCTCCCTGGACTTCTTCGTGTACCGACCATTACCTTCCATTTCCTCTATGGTCTGGTCTTCCTTTCACATCACAGAAGAAAGACCATTCATTTCAACGTGATGGATCATCCCACATCGGAATGGGCCAGCCAACAATTGCGAAACGCGTTCTGCGATGAACAACCGCCCAAGTTTCTGATAACGGATCGCGACAGTAAGTTCGGTGAATTCTTTACTCAAAGTGTGAAAGCGCTTGGCATCAGGCCCATCTCAACCTCATCGGTACTTGTGGCAAAATGGATTTGTTGAATGATTGATTGGAAGTATTCGAAGGGAATGTATTGATTACATGATCATCGTGAATGAAAGTCATTTGCGGGAGATTCTGCAGAGTCGCATCCGCTACTACAACACTCAACGCAAGCACTTGGGCATGAACAGAGACTCACCTGAACCCAGACGAGTGCGAGCCGACGGGGAGACTGACAATGTGGCTGTGGTAAACGCGCTGCATCATTTTTATTTCCGAAAAGTCGCGTAGAAAACCCGCATCGGCTCGGTTTTTCGAATCTTGCCGTTGCTGGCCGAAGGAGATCTATACGATCGTTGGGGGAGAATCTATTCCTCAAGTAGAATAGCCGCGCACTCGACTCTCGTTGAATAGAGAACTCTCCCCCATCTACCTTCTCATCGAACAGTACATCGCACTCAACTCATGATCCATGGTGGCGTCTTGCCCTGGATGGAATATTGAACTGGGACAAGGGATGGTTACGAAATGGCTACAGGAGGTGGGGGTGGGGACTCGAAACTTCTGGGCAAGAAAGGCGCTGCCGCAAACAGCGGAATCATAGGTGCTTACAGTGCCCGGAACCCACAATATACTCTAGTCACAACACCCCACGGAGAAGTTGAGTTTTCGCTCGATTTCTGAGCGTAACGTAAGTTGGTTGAAACGCTCCTGGCGAAAGCGTGAGTTGAATGCCTCGACCAGGGCGTTGTCCGATGGTCAGTATAGCGGTGTTTACTTCTACCGCCTGGCTGCTGGGGAGTGTCTCCAGACGAAGAAGGCGGTGTTGATGAAGTAGAAGTAATTGCATTCTTCTTGACAACGCTTCACCCGCACATTATCTTGGGAGAGCAGGCGAGTCATTCCAAACTTCCCGCAGACAAGTGTCAGTGGATGCCCTCAGTGTCCTGCAAGGCTTAGGGGAGGTGCCTGAATGAGCATTGAGGTCTACAATCAAGTGTAGACGGAACCGCAGCCTACAATTGCGCTGGACAAATATATCAAATGGTTTCTCTGCTTGAATAAACAGAAGTGTACCAACGTATCCTAGGACATCACACATATCCACACAACTGTGATAAATCATACAGGAAAGTCCATCTTACTGATTGCTGCAGTTGCTGCAGTTGTCACAACGCAGGCTGCTTACTGTCAAGACAATTCTGAAGGTTTGCCGAACATCATCTTCGTACTTGTCGACGACATGCGTTGGGATCAGCTCGCGTTGACCGGACATCCGTTTGCCAGGACACCGAACCTCGATCGGCTTGGCCGTGAAGGAGTGACCTTTAATAACGCATTTGTGTGCACACCACTTTGTTCTCCCAGCCGAGCGAGCTTTTTGACTGGACAATATCCGCATACACATCGGATCATCAACAATGATCGAAACGGTTTGTCTTCTATCAGCCATAAACTGGTTACATTTCCTCAGGTCCTTCGCAAGGCCGGCTATGAGACTGCATTCATAGGCAAGTGGCATATGGGCGATGACGATACGCGGCGGCCTGGCTTCGACCACTGGATCAGCTTTCGAGGTCAAGGACTATTCATCGATCCGGTCGTTAATGTCAACGGGCAAAGGGGGCAGTACACCGGCTACATGACCGATCTGCTTAATCGTTGGGCTGTGGAGTTTGTGGATGGAAAACACCAGAAGCCCTTCTTACTCTATTTGTCTCACAAAGCCGTTCATGCACCGTTTACACCTGCAGAGCGCCACAAGAACTTGTATTCGGATAAGAGGTACGCACCCCCAAAGAGCGCAGACGACGATCTCAATGGCAAGCCATCATTAACAAGAACATTTGCACCAATAGACATTAAGCGGATTCCTGGTGCTACACCGGAACCGGCAGAGCCTCGATATGGCCGGGGAGACAGCCGACAAGACTTATTTCTTGATCATCTTCGCTGCCTGTCATCTGTCGACGAAGGTGTAGGAATGCTGTTTGATGCGCTTGAACGATCAGGGCAATTGGACAATACCTTAATCATTTTTGCCAGTGACAACGGAGTTCTTCTTGGGGAACACGGATTGTTTATGAACAAACGTGTGCCCTATGAGGAATCACTGCGAATACCGCTGCTCATGCGTTATCCAAAGCTCATTGACCCGGGTAGCGAGCGAGAACAGTTGGTTCTCAATATCGATATTGCCCCAACACTTTATGAGCTCGCAGGAATAATTGCTCCGATCAAGATACACGGCAAATCTCTGTTGCCGGTATTGCTCAATCCTGAGGCGGAGCATAGAACCGATCTTCTGGCTGAATACTTTTTCGAGAAAGTGACGCCCCGCCACGCCGAATGGCAAGCTGTTCGGAGCGATCGCTGGAAATACATCCATTACCTTGATCTTGAAGGAATGGATGAACTGTACGACTTGCAGGGCGATCCATACGAAGTGAATAACCTGATTTCCTCTCCGGATCATCAGACGACAGTCCGGAAGATGAAAAAGAAGCTTAAGCAATTGCTCAGTGCAAGCGATGTGGAGTGAACCTCTTGTTTGAGACAATGAAAGGAGTAGAATAGGTACAATCCCTTCCCCCCCGACAATTCTCGGCAATGCTCTCTTCGCCTTTCAGTCCTCCCAGAACAACGCGGATCTTCTCTTCGGCACTGTAACGCTTCCGGGTCTTCCGCTTGGGTCTTCACCCTACAACTTGGTCCATTTCGGATGAAAGCTTCTCTGAAACCGGAGTGCTCCCCGTCGTAGGTCCAGTTTCAGTATAAGTGTTCGGTTTGATTTCATGCTGCAGTGGCTTCCACATTGGATGATTTGGACTCACCTTCCCATGGAGTGAGGTGCTGAACCTATGGAATGAAGGCCCTCGGGCTCTCATGGCTTTGACTCCTCACCATAGGCTGAAGATCTCGAAGCCATCTCGTGATTGCCAGCCATCAATGGTCAGGAAGGTCTTTAAAACGCTACGGCCGGTGTCTACTTGCCTCTGTTGGGCTCACCTGGTCGAGGAGTTCTGGCTTATCCGCTCCGAGCTCTTTGTGTCCTCGTCCGGCGGTCTGTCTTGCCCGCATGCGGTGCTACGTTGTTGGGGAGAGCCTAATCGACGGCGGGAGAAAAAATCGTGTGGATCTATCATAGATGAATCGGCATATTTGCGGTATCGTTTTATGACCTAGTATTTGGAAGGCCGAGATTCCGCTGAGGAACTCGAAAGGGAGGGCCCGGTGACACATCAGAGAACCGATAGAGTACTTTTCGTGTGGCTTCTCCTCGCCGGCTTGTTTGGCAGCCTGCTTGGCGTGCCTTGGAGCATTGCAGTCCTGAGAGATTCTGTCACTGTGTGGCTGTCAGCTGGAGCGGAGATTCTGTTCTTCCTCACACCAGCATCTGCAGTAGGAGTGTGGTTGGGCAAGAAGGTAGGTCTGGGATCAAGATTGAGGGAGTTTGTTTCATCTACACCCGGAGGTTGGGAACATGTGCGTTTGGGTATCCTGCCAGGGATGCTCGTCGGCTCGGCCCTGGGAGGAGTCGGGTTCTTCGCCCAGAACTCGATACCGAAAAGTGCTTTGATGCCGGGTTTGGACTATCCGACCACATTCGAGTGGTTTCTTAGATGTATCAGTGCGGCGCTTACCGAGGAGACATTCTTCCGGTTTGGTCTAATGACCTTCTTCGTTTGGGTCCTCAGGTCCATCCTCAAGAGACCAGCTTTTCAGGTACCATCGCTCTGGGTTGGAAATCTGCTATCCGCCCTCATTTTTGCCGGCGCGCATCTTCCCCAGTTGACCTTTCATGGTTGGAGTCTCGTGATTCCGTTCGTGATCTTTAGCTGCGGGGCAGGCATTGTTATGGGGTGGCTTTACATGCGATTTGGTCTGGTCTCAGCAATTGTCGCTCATTTCATTGGTGACCTGATGCTATACGTGGTCCCAAGACTGCTGGCCACATACGCTTGGCCTTGACTGAGTCAGATCTCTCACGCCGGAGCATTTGCGCGTCTTTTCTTTTACCGAAATGAAAAAGGCCCTCGTCGTGATTGTCTGGTGTGTCCAGAGACGGAACGGATGATGTTGCGAACAACCAGTGGTGGGTGGTACGGGAGATGCGGCTGGCATAGATGCTCCCGACGAGCTGAGACGGGGAACGCCGCTTCCCAGTCGAGCGCCTTGCGTTTTCTCTCTCTCCAGGGTATCTTTCCGGCACAGACATCGGTGCTGATGGTTTCCCCAGCCTGAGGGCCGCAGCTCTGGACCCTCTGCTGCTTCCCGGTTCGGAGAGCCCACCCCGACACCATTTTGACTGACAATCTAAACTCATCCTGATAGCGAACAGAAGGACCACTGTGGCCACTCGATGTGCTCGCGAGACTTATCGAGGCCGACAATCCAGGGTAGTGTGCTGCAGCCCAACAGGAGAATCTCTGAGTGAGTCCATGAGTGCTGTGGAGAGGTTGATAGAGCATTAGGACTCTCTCGTGAAGGCATTTGGAGAATACATTGTGAGTAGGACGTATCAGAGAGTCGTGTACGGCGTATCCTGTGTTCTTGCCCTGGTGGGTGAAAATTGAGTCCAGTGTTGTCGATCTCTTGGCGCCGTTGGGCCCGTTCCATTAGTACGATCCTGCTCAGCAGGGGAGTGCCTCGACCAAGGCTGTGATGCCGGCGCTTACTGGGAAGGGTTACGAAGAGATGGCAATCTCTGATGGAGGAGCTGCGAGCTAAGAATTCCTACGCGTGACCTTCGGGGATGCAACTCCTGCCGAGAGAAAGAGGGTCAGGAGACTGCTCGAAGTATACTGTGGCCTTAATAGCTCGGGTATGCCGGATACTGTCCAGAAACTTCAGGAAATGGTCTCCGCCGCATGAACTTCGGATTGCTCGACTGGGTGGTGGTTGTTGCATACCTTGCCGTCAGCGTGGCCTTCGGGATCAGAGCGAAGAGGTACGTCGAGAACCTCGATGGATATATGGTAGCCGGCAGAAGGGTGGGAGCGTCATTGGGAATTGCGACTTTTGTGGCCACCGAGATCGGTATTGTAACATATGTCTATTTCGGGGAGCTCGGGTACTTGGCAGGGTTCTCGGCCTTCTTTATCGGCATCCTGACCATGATTGCCTACAGTCTGGTAGGCCGCACAGGATTCATTATCGAGGGACTGCGACGTCACCGGGTGATGACTATACCGGAATTCTACGAGCTCAGGTTTTCACGTGGGGCGCGGTTGCTCGGCGGGACATTACTCTTCCTGAGCGGCGTGCTCAACATGGGGATCTTCCTCAAGTTTGACGGGATATTCCTATCCGAAGTGATGGGCTATGGTCCCGACGCGGTTGCCGCAATCATGGTGCTGATGCTCCTGATTGTCATTGCATATACAGTCCTAGGAGGAATGTTCTCCATCGTTGTCACCGATTACCTGCAGTTCCTGGTTCTCTCGGCCGGGATGCTCATTGCCACGGTTGCGATCCTGCTCCGCATGGATGTTTCGAGCATTGGCCTCGCGGTCACCAGTTCCCTTGGCGTGGCCGGAGTGGACCCCATCGCCAATCCGCGCTTCGGCTGGATTTTTGTGATCTGGATTCTGCTCAGCACCCTCGCCGCCGGTGCGCTGTGGCAGCCCGGCACTTCGAAAGCCCTTGCCTCTGAAAACCCTGCCGTGGCGAAAAAGGTATTCTTCTGGACAGGATTGACATTTGCGGGGCGGGCGATCATCCCGATGTTCTGGGGCGTCGCGGCCCTTGCGTACTTCGGTCAGGGCCAGGAGAGCGCGGCGGCAATGCCTCGACTGCTGGGACAGATTGTGCCGAGCGGATTCCTTGGATTGCTCGTCGCGGGAATGCTCGCCGCCTCCATGTCAACATACAGCGCCTATGTGCTCGCCTGGAGCTCTGTTCTTGCGCGTGACGTGATCGCATGCACGCGGCGCAATGATCTGCCCGATCGTACCGTCATTACAATCACCCGGATTGGCTCGGTGCTGGTAGGTATCTTCCTCCTTGTGTTCGGTCTCTGGTACCAGATCCCGGACACGGCGTTTCAGTACCTCGCCGTCACCGGGTCCATGTACATCTCAGGAGCACTTACCTGCGTCGTTGCGGGAATGTATTGGCGCAAGGCGAACCTCGTTGGCTCATACGCTGGCCTGAGCCTAGGAGCACTCGCCCCGATCGGCTTTCTCATTCTGGAGAAGTTCCGCGATGCCCTGCCGGACTATCTGTTGTTCATGACCGATGTTAACGTTGCCGGACTTCTCAGCTTCCTTTTGGCGGGCGGGGGGATGGTGATTGGATCCCTTGCCACACAACGGTTGGCGCCGCCGACGCATCTCACAGTGACTGAGGAACAATGACATCGGGGACTGTCTTTTGGCTGGCCGTTGCGGCGGCTTCCGCGATACTCTTCTTTGGCATTGCCGCGGTCGTCTCGATCTACGGGCTAAGGGATCTGCGGCGGCTGCTCGGCGGAGCCGACAAGGCAGGGTGAACCGTGTAGAGTCCACGGTTGTCGTCTCGAGCCGTGAGTGTCCATTCTGGGCAGGCACATGTACCTTTGCCGGACCGATCACTGGCATCTTTGAAACAGATGCTCAAGTAGAGCTCCCCACTGCGTTCGCACTGGACCAAAGCTACCCTCAACCCCTTCGATCTGAGCACAACCGTCAAATATGAGCTAGCAGAATGCTCGGTCGAGCGTTTATGATAAGCTTGGATGTGAAGTGTCCGTTCTCGTGAATGACAAAAGGTAGGCTGGTGATTATGAGCTTGAGTTCGGTGCGTCGGACCTGCCCAGCGGGCTATATCTGTATCGGATACAGGCAGGGGATCTTGTTCAGTTACGCAAACTGATGCTTTTGCTATAGACGGTGACCGGAGCTCAATCGGAATGGTAGGGAGGAGTCTCGGGACTCGTTCCCGAGCCCTTATTCTCTTTCATCCAATTGAGGACCTATCCAGGATAGCAGAGAAGGGTTTGAGGCTTCAGAACCCTTCAGACGCCCAGGCATGGGCGTACTCCTCCAGTAGACGTAGGTAGACACGGTACTGCTCCAGTGACACTCCTGGCGGCGTTTGGTGGTCGACGCTGGGGATGAATCCGCCCTTTGTCGCCAACGGTGTGAGGCGATCGAACTCCGCACGCATCGCAGCTTCGCCGCGGGGCATAACCATTTTATCGAAGTGGCCGATCATACGCAGCGTCGGGAAGGTCTGGCGCAGGTTTGTGCCGTCGACCCCCGCCTGACGCTCAAGCGGAAGCACTCCGTCGATTCCCAACGACTGAAGCCAGGGTACTAGTCTCGTCACATCGCCATCGGTGTCAATAAATGTCAACACGTTCAATTCCCTGGTGCGCTCCAACATGCGGCGGTAGTAGGGTGAAAGAAACCGGTCGCAGATCTCTCGTGAAATCATTGGCCCGTTGTTGTATGACATGTCCTCTGCAACTGTCACAAACGTCGGCCTACCCATGTTGTCGATCTGGTCCAGCAACCGCAGATTGAAGTCCAGGAGGTCTTGATTGATCCTATGAATAAGTTCGGGCTGATCGTAGTAGGCAAGCATGAGCTTGGTGAAACCCATCAGGGTTCGCGGAAACCAGAAGAATCCTTCAAGCGTAATCCATACCACGGCATCGCCTTCTGCCTGGCGCCTGATCCAGGGTGCCAGCTGAGCCAACGACGTCCTGTGGTCAGGGAAGAGATTGCTGTAAATCCGCCGGTAGTCATCCATGTTCGACATGCAACCCTCCACATGGTGCTGCGCGGCTTCGATGGTCGGATCGGTTGTACTGAACCAGAACTGTTTGTAGGGATCTAAACCGAAGTACTCGTGGATCGCGAATACATCTCCCCCAAGCCGATCGGGAAGACCTTCGCTTCGCCAGCGCGCAAGAGTCTTGTCCCACCACATCGCCCATTCCCACTTCGGCAGGCGATCTACAGGCTGAAACGCCATCACCGCTCTGAATCGCTCCACGTGGTTCACGGCATCATTCCTTTGTAGATGTATCCATCGCATCGGGCGACGCTTTCATGCCGTGAAGGAGAGTGCGCAGCGAGGTGTCCCCGGGAAAAACTCGTGCCGATCCGTTCAGGCCGCGGCCTACCGGAAGGCGATCGTTAATCATCGATCGTTGTTGGGTTGCAGCTGGTGGACTGCGCATTCCGCTTCAGGCTGATGGCTGCCACGCCTCGACTAAACGGACCATGGCTTCGTAATTGTGCAGGGTCACAGGTGATAAATCCCGGCTGCACGGGCTGGCGGAAGGTTGCAGCACGAACCCGCGTCCCTCACCCGCGGTACCTTCATCGAGCGCTCGTTTCACGAGCTCCGTGAACTCGTCCGTGGGCAACATCTCAACGTCGGCGATTTCGAGGTTGCCGAACAGCACAAGCTGCCGGCCGTAACGTTGCCGTACCTCTCGCAATGTCACGTCTCCCTGAGGAGGCGGTTCGATCGGATCCAGTGCATCCGCTCCCATGCCGGCGATCATGCCAAGGATATTTTTCACCCGGCCGTGGCTGTGGATGCGTGCGTAACCGCCGTGTGCATGGATGTCGTGAATCATGGGGGTCACGTAGCGGACAACATATTCGTGGAACATTCGTGGCGGCAGGTAGGGTTCGGAGGCATATTCCGGACCGTAAATGCGCCAGAGCCTACCGGGGAAAAGTCGGCTGACCTCGGCAGTGCGCGTGTGGATACGACGAGCCATCTTCTCCAGCAGTCGGTGGAACAGCGCAGCCTCGGTGAACGCCAGTACCGTGTAATCTTCCATGGTCATCAAAGCTGCCGCTGCGCAGAGCGGGTCTTCGGTGTCCACCATCACGATTCCCCGTTCTCCGAGCGCAGCCTCCTCGGCTTCGAGCGGAGTGACATCGATCCGCTCCGTGAACGCCTCGTCGGGCACCGTGAGATACGCTTCGATGTCAGCGGGATTCTTGAGCAGAGGCTCAACTGTCCACACAGTGTTCACCTCCCGCTCGCGTTTCGTGACCTGTGTGAGGGTACGCCCTGCGACAGTCAGCTGAGTGCGCGTGACCCGTGTCTCGCCGTCGTCCTGCGCATCTTCCCGGAAGTACTCGTGCCAGCGCCCGCCAAACGCCGAGCCAGTCGGGTCAATCGAGCGGTCCCTCACCGGGCTCATCAAGCGGATGATATCCGTGTGTTCCTCCGCGAGTTCTATCAGCGGTTGCCAGTCCGGCGAGTTATAGACGTTGTAAGGATCAGAATCGAACCGGTCTATCTGGAACCCGCCGATCTCGTAGAAACTCACTGGCGGTCGGTCAACCGGTTCGCCGCGCAAAGTTGCCATTAATCGTTCGCGTCGTGTCATAGCTAAGGGGATTGAACCCGGGAGAATCTGATGACTCCGTCTCGTCACAATTCCGCTCGAACGCCAAAATAGCAAATTTGAACTGAAATCGGCACCTCTTTCTTTCGATTTGTGAGTTGCTGGTTCATGGTCGCATACTTTGTGACTATGATCATACGCCAAGAAAAGCGCCCTGGTTCAACGACCTGCATGTCACTTCGAATCCCGATCTCCCCCTGGACAGGCGGCATCGGCCTGATTCAACCCAACCCCTGTGTTCCTCCAATGATCGCCCAGGGTGCGGCTATATCGAATGCCGAAGGACTTGTTTATGATCTCTGCCATGTGGTCGGTGATCGGATACACTGCAGCGTTGACACTTGGGATTCATGAGGATGTTGGAATTCTGGTGGCAGGCTTGGCTGGGAGGACGTTGGTACTCATGGCCAAGCAGCAGCTCGATGTCTCAAATGCCTCTTAACAAGTCGCGCAATTCGCCACTCCCATGTTCACGGGTGGCTAGGGGGCATGTATCTTATTGTCACTACGACTGGCTGGGCGGATTGTGGGAGAGGACGTTGTCTACTGGACCAATACAGGTGGGGGCGTAGTCTCTGCCGTGGGTGAGAATCTCGCTGGTATGTAGACGGAATACGGGTTACTACAACATTCCCCCACTCCTTTCAATCCGACAATGATCATAGAATTTACCATATCGTGGGCATGCTACGAGACCCTCAGGGTGTACAACATCCTGGGAGAAGAAGTGTCGACACTCTCATCCGGGGAACATGTTTATGGTACATTCAAGGTCGCATGGGATGCATCTGATATGCCGAGCGGGGTGTACTTCTGCCGGCTGACTACCAAGGATTACGTCCAAGCGAAGAAGATGATATTGGCGAGATATGCGGCTGTGGTAATGCATATTCAAGGTGTTCAGACGAACCAGTCCAGCGATATGAGCGGAGTAGCGAATAGTCGCCGATCTATCGGGGCTCCCTCATTCACGTTTTCACCACTCCGCATATCGTTTGGCGGGCTACTGCTCTTTTCCGCTGCATTGAAGATCTCTGACCTAGCCAACTTCCGTTAGGGTTTTGCTCCCCAAGTCCCGGGCCGATCAAGGGGTCATGTCAATTGCTTCGGGTCTTCACCCCATATCGTGGTCCATTTCGGATGTTAGTTTTTTTAGTACAGTTGCACATCCGAGAGAGGAGGGCCGCCTCACGAAGAAGCGCTTCACCGAAGCACAGATTACCTTGGCACTACGTCAGGCCGCTTCGGGAACACCGGTTGCCGAGATCGTCCGCAAGATGGGCATCACCGAGCAGACCTTCTACCGTTGGAAGAAGCAGTTTGCAGGGCTCGGCGTAGCTAAGATCCGTCGCCTGAAGCAGCTGGAGGAAGAGAACCACCGCTTGAAGCGTCTGGTTGCGGACCTGACGCTGGACAAGCAGATGCTCCAGGATGTGTTGTCAAAAAAGCTCTAAGGGTGAGCCGTGCGTCGAGAACTGGTTCGGGAGATGCAAGCAGTCTACCGGGCGAGCGAACGACTCTCGGTTCCGCCAAGAGTGTTTGAATCAACATTGGTTTCTGTCACTCGAGGATGCTCAGGGTGAAGATCTCTGCGTGGCGAGACGAGTACAATACCGAGAGACCGCATAGTGCATTGGGTTACCGATCACCTCTGGAAAGTGAGTCCGATCAATGAAGAAGCCACCGCAGCACGAACCGAAAACTCACACTGAAACTGGACCCACGATGGGGGCAAGTACGGATAACGTTCTTGTCTACAAAATCCTGGACCGCGTTTTTGGGGTCAGGTCAGAGCTACGCCAGCATCGCTCAGGAAAAAGACAAAGAATTCCGCGACTGCAGGCAAGATTGAGATGTCTACAGCTTGCCAGCCCCTTTCCAGGACTTCCTTTCCCCGTCGAGCGTCCCATCAAGCGCACCGTGATCGCGGGACGACCTGCCGGCAGAAGCCGCGACCGGTTGGGGAGAATGCATCACCATGCGTCCGCATCCGGTACATGCCTCCTGCAGTTTCCGTGAGTGCGAAGCCGAGTGCACGCCCAGACTGCTCCGAACCCCTTCGTCCCTACCGCCACCTCGTGGCTGGTTCCGGCGAGTTCTACTCTCTACAACATCCTGCAGCCATCCAGGCATCCTCGCTCTAGCGTGACCATGTCGCTTCAGGGGGAGGATCATCAGTAAGGACGGCGTCAAGCGCGCAGGACTCACCGAACGACTACTTGATCAGACGCCTGTTATAGTCATACCCGGACAGATGATCGACCATGAACGCGGAGAGAGGCTGCTGGTCGTCGATCCGCAACTTCAGGACTGGAACCCTGTTCCCGAAAACAACGTAGGAGGCTGACTCCAGTTCAATGTTTTCAGCGGGCACCGAAAGGTCCAGGCTCCGAAAGAGTGAACCCTTCATCATCCAGCAAGCGGCGTAGGCGGCGTTCTTGGTCGTTTGCGCAACATAGGCATGGCGAAACTGAAATCTGGCCCCGGCCTGCTCCCGATCGACGTTATCCAGCAGTCCGCGTCGCCCGTTCAGTTTGAAGACGGGCCGTCCCTTGCGACGGAAATACAGAAACTGTCTGGCCCAGCGATGCGGGGAGAAGACGACTCTCTCCTGAACATCCTGGATATCCTCCATCACTGAGTCTGCCATGTACAGGATCTGGTCATCCTCATTGAACGCCACAACGTCATCGTCAGAGCCATTGAAACGGAACCACTGCTGGAAGTTCCTCACGGATTCCAGCGGCAGGTGAAGGGGAGGGCAGTCGAGCATCGTGACGGTGGGGCATACTTTGAGTGCGCGCTGTTTGCTTTGCTCGTTGCAGACAAAGACCGTGACCATGTGGTCATTCCCGAGCCGCTCGATTGCCCTCACAGTCTGGGTCAGGTATGCCATCTTGCGCTTCACTGGCGCTCCACCCTTGACGAGAACAAACTTGTTCTCACCATAGTAGAACGGGATGATGAAGTGCCAAGCCATGGTGCGGAACCCTCCCGGAGCGTTTCCACAGTACCGCTCTCTCGATCCTCTCGCAGTGCGGAAGGCCGAGGATGCGAACGGACACGTAGCATCATAGGCCATTGCCGTTCCAAAATCAAGGTGTGAAGGGTTCTTACAGTCGTCCCTCTCTGAAAACAGCCAAGATTTTGGCATCCCGCGGGCGCGGTTTCGTGACCTGCCCCCCTCTGAACGATCCAATGTGTGTATTGGATCGGGGATCAAAGGAGGCCAAAATGAGGGGTAAGAAATACTCTCCGGAACAGATAGTCGCCAAGCTGCGGGAGGCGGAGGTACTACTGGCTCAAGGCATGGTTCTGGCTGAGGTGTGCCGCCAGCTGGAGATCACGGACGTTACGTACTATCGGTGGTGGAAAGAGTATGGAGGTCTGCGGGCAGATCAGGCCAAACGCCTGAAGGAACTGGAGCAGGAGAACAGTCGCTTGAAGAAGGCCGTGTAGCCCGTCAGAGTCATCCGGACAGTTGAGGGGTCGAGATTAATAGATGGTTTTTGGATATTCTGGGTGTGATCAGTGAAAGGAGCCATGCGATGA
>Ga0209536_100004397_pt1 | contig 22254 bp, 20 predicted proteins | sample DeeMarSeWOR28_12_FD_187461 | JGI IMG/M metagenome (GOLD analysis project Ga0209536, IMG submission 187461) | Marine sediment microbial communities from White Oak River estuary, North Carolina - WOR-2-8_12 (SPAdes) (version 2) | ecosystem: Environmental > Aquatic > Marine > Intertidal zone >... | reverse complement strand
GAAGCCCAGCCACTGGCCCTGGACAAGGACTACAAAACGCGCCTCCAGGAGGTGATTCAGAGCCAGGAGAAGACTGTACCGCGCTACCGACTTGAGGCTGAAGAGGGACCGGATCATGATAAGAGGTTCCGAGTGAGTGTCTGGCTAAAAGATCAGCTGCTTGCCTTCGGCTCGGGGCCAACCAAAAAGTCTGCTCAACAGCAGGCGGCCGGTCGGGCCCTGCGCCTTCTTGAAACTGAGAGCGAAAACACTCACAAATAGACCAGACACATCGGGGCAAGTTGAACCATCCATGCAGAACAGAGATGTGAGATCTGGGATGTGAGATCTAGGTGAATCCTTCTCATGCCCCCACATCTCACATCTGTTGTCCCGCAATTTCGGATTTGGTGAAATGCGGGGTCACACTGTGGCAGGTTGAAAAGAATGAAAAAGAGGCCGCTGATCATACCTGTCTTCATCCCCCAAGAGGGGTGCCCGCACCGGTGTGTCTATTGCGATCAGGCGACCATCAGCGGCGCAACACGATCTTCCTGGAGCCCGGGCCTGGTCCGCGAGCACGTGCAGGGTTATCTTGGCAGCAGTAACCGCTATCCGGTCCAGATCGCCTTTTATGGCGGCTCCTTTACGCTCATTTCTGAAGCACGTCAACGTCTTTTCCTCGAGCCTGTCCAAGAGTTCCTTAACCAAGGCCAAGTGCACTCGCTTCGCCTGTCTACTCGACCTGATGCCATTGAGCTCAATAATTTGCGCTTTTTGAACTCCATGGGGGTGAAAACCATTGAACTTGGGGTTCAGACCCTGAGCGACAGGGTACTTGCCGCCTCCGCGCGCGGACATTCCAGCAGACAAGTCTGTGAGGCAACGCTCGAGTTGAAACAGCATGGCTTCGAGGTGGGTATGCAGTTGATGCCGGGTCTACCCGGAGATTGCCGGGAGACCTTTTACCAAACCGTGGAGAAAAGTATCGCTCTGCAGCCTGATTTTGTTCGCCTCTATCCGACCATTGTGCTGTCTAACACCCCTTTGGAGCGACTGTACTTTCGCGGTCGCTACAGGCCGCTCGCCCTAAACGAGGCGGTGGACTGGTGCAAGGAGGCCAAGCAACGCTTCGCTCGCGCGGCCATTCCCGTCATCAGGACGGGATTGCAGCCGACCACCTCTCTTGAGCAGCCTGGACGCATCGTTGGCGGGCCTTATCATCCCGCCTTTGGGCAGTTGGTCCAGTCCGCGATCTGGAATGAACAGATCTCGCCCGCCTTGGAAAAGGCTCGTAGCCAATCCCCCCGCTTGGCCATCTACGCTTCCTCGCATCACTTGGCGGACATCCGCGGTCATCGAAATGAGAACATCAACCGATGGCTAACCGAGCTGGATTTGATCTCTTTGAAAACGGTTTCTTGCTCACAGGCTCGGGAGGGAGGATTCAGGGTTTCAGCGCACTAGGTATGCAATTTTAGGGTTAACTATGCTGCTCCTTGGCTTTTGCCTTGAGATCATCCAATTTCTGACCCAGCAACCGCAGATGGTCTCCCATCTGCTTTGCTTTCTGGTAGCGTGATTCCAGGCTCTTCTCGAGCGCCCTGTCCAGGATGGCCACGGCTGCCTTGTAGATCTTGGGGTTATATTTGGTTGGCGGCTCCGGTTCCACCGTGGTGATTTGATACATGATGGCCGCAAGGTTTTCGCCACTAAAGGGAAGTTCACCGGTAATCAGCTGGTAGAAAACAATGCCCAGAGAAAAGATATCGGAGCGACCGTCCACTTTCATCCCGGAGATCTGCTCGGGTGACATGTAGTAAGGAGTTCCTTTGATCACGCCGGTGCGTGTCTTGGAAGTGGCGGTTGCCCGGGCAATGCCAAAATCGGTAACCTTCACAAGTCCGTTCCTCAGGATCATGATATTGGCCGGCTTTATATCCCGATGCACGATGCCACGCTCGTGGGCGTATTCAAGCGCGTCACAGACTTGGATCGTAACGTCTATGGCCTTTCTGATTGGCAAAAGGCTATCCATGCTGGCATAATTTTCCAGGCTCTCTCCTTCCAGGTACTCCATTGCCAGGTAGGAAAGGTCCAAATCTTCTCCCACATCGTATATGGTGACAATGTTCGGGTGCGAGAGTTTTGCGACTACCTCTGCCTCCCGATAAAATTGTTCCCTGATTTTCTCCGCCTGATCTTCATCGAAGTCGTCGGTGAAACGGATGGTCTTGATTGCCGTCAGCCGGTCAAGTTTGGGGTCACGACCTTTATAAACAATGCCCATAGCCCCACGACCGAGTTCTTCCAGGATCTCGTAGCGGCCAAGAGTGGGCTTGGATTGAGGGACCTCCTGCACCACCACAGTCTCCTCTGCACCAATGTCCGTTGAGACCTGTGCCGGCGCCGCAACCGGAGTAGCCGAAACGCCCACCTCCTCCATGCTTGTCTTCACCACTTTGTCGAACTCTTCCAGGCCTGCAGTGCCAACCGACTCCATTCCAGGCATCGGAACGGGTCGACTCATGACACTCGTCGTCTCTTTGCTCACAAAAAATCGCAGGCCGCCAAAGGCAAGAACACAGATGGCTATCAGCCTGAAAAGGATCTTGAGGCTGAATTTGGCCTGCTCGCCGAGCGGTAGCAGAGAACTTAGAAAATAATCGACGTAATCAGAGAGGAAGAGAAACGCCACAAAGACCATAATCAGATTAATGGCCGCCCCGATCTTACCGCCAACGTACTCCTTTTTAGCCCGGTTGTAGATGACCAGGGTTATGACGTAAAGGGCCAAGATAAACGCCTGCGCCACCCAAGGGCTACTGCTATCTGCCATGAGGTCTCCTATCCATCTCCTTATGCTTTAGCCTTCTCTCCTGCTGCGAGGGCTGTGAATTGATCCACAAGCGATCTACACTGTGGATGCGCCACAGCCATTTTTTCCGCCAATCGGGCAACGGTCGCCTGGGTGGCCTTGGGCCCCAGAAGCCTGCTTTCCTCGAACAGAAGTCCTCTGAGCACGTCTTGAAAAACCAAAACCAGGTCCCGCTCACTCGGCTTGAACCCTTTAGTGCTGATGTGATCCTGGATTCGCAAAGCCATGTTGCCCGAACTCCCTTGCAGGTCGAACTGGCCAAGAAGGGTGTCGTGGTGTTTGGCGCCTCGGATGATACTTTGGGCCAGATTCTGGGCCTTAGCGCCCACCTCTCTTTCCAACTCGCCCATCACCGCCTGAAATATGTCATTATAAAAGTGGACAATAGACTCAGCGCCCACTTTGTCCAGGCCGGGAGTCGCAATACCGCGCTCGATGAACCCGCTGCCACTGGCTGCCGCTGCAGTTGTAGCATTTCTCTTACCGCTGAGGAAAGCTTCATCCTGGTAGTGATCTAGTGAACGGCTTATGGCTCTGGCCAGGAGTCGCTGATTTTGGGGCGCGTTCTCCAAGGCTGTCTTCATCCGATTCAGAGTGCTTCTGGTGGCCTTATAGCCCAACAGCTGATACTGCTCGCGTAACAGACTGGCAACCACTTGATTGAAGCCCTTGATGAAGTCTTTTTGCGTAAGAGTTTTCCTCTGTTGATCAAGAAATGTCTGAATCTGGCTGGCGTTCGTGGCCAGGTCCTGATTCAGCTGGAAGACCTTCAAGAAATGCTTGTAATAGGCGGACTGCGTCAGGCTGTTTTCCAGGGAAGCACTGGCTTTGTTCTGGCCAATTTCAGCGGCGAGGTCGGCAAACATCAGCTGCAACAGGCTCGTGTAGAGTCCAATAATAATCTGGGGCCCTCGCCAATCGACCTTGGGGACCTGCTGTAACGCATCCTTTCTAACAACGGCATTCTGGGCGTAGAGTTTCGCAAGGGAACGGTACACTGCAAGGCGCGAATAACCCGTCTCTTTGATGATTTGGGCCACACTCCGCTTACCGTCCAACAACAGGAGAACTCGCAGTTCTCTGGCGGCGTGAACTGATTTGGCTGCCTCGGCACCGGGATTTAGCCGGAACACCACCTGATCGTTGGGAATGATGCCCTTGAACTCTCCCCTTTTCTTCGCCTCGTTGATCAGTCTGACAGGATCCACCTCGCAGTGGACGTCCTCTACGAAGCCATCGAGGCCATCCCTGTAGGTGAACTTGGCGTCATCCCAGCTCAGTGTAGGGGAGACCACCTCTTTGAATTGGAGGTTGAGGATATTGGCCAGGACTTCAGAGGAGATGTAGTTCCTTTCCACCAAGACAGCACCTAGAGGTTTTTCCATCGCCTTTGCCACTGCGAGCATATCCTCGAGCTTCTCTTGACTGATGAGATTGTTGGCTCTCAGAAGAGCACCCAACCGCAACTCTTTGTCTCTATTCCCGATGACAGATATGATCTTGCCCCTCTTGAAGTAGATACGGCAGCCACGGTTAACCTCGGTAACCGTCAACAGTCCGGTCTTCTGCTCTTCATGGATCATCCGGACTATGGCCGATAGATTAAACGTTTTTACATCGCCATTCAGGGGCATCCGTCTTCCCTAATTTTCATCCAAACCCAACCGATTAATCCTTCCTGAGTCCGGACCACCCAGTTATTGATATGGGATGTGCGATCTGCGCTTTGGGCTTCACAGTGATTCTCCAGAGCCCATTTCACATCGCACATCTCATATCTCACCTCCCACCTCAAGGTCTCGCATTTGTCTCGTACTTGCGCTTCCTGATTTTCGATGAGGTCCCCTCTTTAGTCCTTGTAGTAGAACTGTAGCCGGACAGATCCAACCTCTATGGTGTCAAATTCCCTGAGCCGGTAACTCCCTTTGACCTGCGCCTCATTGACCTTGACCTTGGCCCGCGCCACGGGAGTTAGGTGGTATCCCGTAGCTCGTCTGCTAATGGTTGCCGCCACCTTTGGAGTGAGCAACCCTCCAATGTGTATGTCAGCCTCGAGGCTCTTGCCCAGCTTCACCAGCTTCTTGGTGATCTCATATTCCTCTCTGCCTTCGGACAAAAAGGATAAAACGGCCGACCGCTCACCAGGGATCGCAGCGCTGGCAAACGGCTTGGCTTCTGGCTCAATAGCGGATGGCTCAGTTTGACCCTGAGCTATCTGAATAAACATGGTCTCTTCGCTGAATTGACGTACATCATCCATCTCATCGAGATCAACGCTAAAGAGCAGGAGATGTTTGCCGATGAGAATTTGATCTCCGTTTTTCAGCTTGGTGCTGGTAATCCGCTCGCCGTTTACGAAAGTGCCGTTCTTACTCTGCAAGTCGGTGAGGATGTAGTCCTTGCCGGCCGGATCGATGCGGGCATGGTAGCTGGAAACCAGAAGATTCTCCACGACAATGTCATTGCTTAGTTCCCTGCCAAGAGTCTTGCTCTCACCTGCAAGTTGGAACTCTTTGATCACCAGTTCTTTAAATTTCAGTGTCAATTGGGCCATTAGTCCACCTTACCCCGCCAGCGACTGTTCGCTGCCGCCAGCTCTGCTAACCGCTTCCAAACAGCTTTTTCAAAAGCCCCCTCCCCCTTTTCTGAATCTGCGCAAGCACCACGGTGATGTTGTCCTGGCCTCCTCTTTCATTGGCACTGTCCACCAAGCGACTGCAAATTTCGTCAAGCGGCCCACCCTCGCGCACAATCCGGTGAATCTCTTCGTCAGAGAGCATGTCGGTGAGACCGTCACTGCACATCAGAATGAGATCGCCTGGAAGGGGTTGTATCTCGTATACATCCGCTTCCACGGTCTCATGGATGCCAACGGCCCGCAGCAATATATGTTTCATGGGAATCGAAGCATTGCTGGGGTCCCAATCGGGGTTCTTCCTCATTTGCTCGGCGAGGAGAGTGTGGTCCTGGGTAACCTGTTCGATGTCATTGTCGCGAATGAGGTAAATTCGACTGTCCCCCACATTGGCAGTGACCAGCGTATTGTCGTAGATATATGCAACTGCTGCCGTGGAGCCCATGCCTTTGTAAGATCCCTGATCCTGGGATAGTTGGTACACGACTCGGTTGGCCAATTCAATACCATGACAGACAGCGCTGGCCGCCGGTGACATGTCGCTTCCTCTTTTTTCCTGAGCCGCCGGAGAGGTATGAAAGGCCTCCATATAGTCCTTGATGCTGCTGACCACCGTGCTGCTGGCAACCTCCCCGGCTCTGTGGCCCCCCATTCCGTCTGCAACAATATAGATGCCCACGTGGTCATCGGTATAAAAAATGTCCTCGTTATTGTCTCTCCTTCTGCCGATGTCGGTGAGTCCAGCCGAAAGTACTCTCATACAAATCTCACGAATTCGATTACCGGTACTACAAAACCGTTCTCAGAATATCTCCAGACCCAACCAGGTCCTTTTGCACGGGATCGAGGATCATCTCAGACACATATGTTCTCACCACACGAACTCTGAACACGGTCCGAGGACGCAGGCGTCAACACTCAGTGAAGTTGTTTCACTTGAGCCTTGCGGTTAGTGCCTGCCGACTACTTGGACTTTTCAACTGCCATAAAATTCAAATAGAGCGCGTAGCCCTCATCTACAACCGTTTCCAGCTTGTCCATCGTGAATGGCATGTGCGGAGTGATGGCTTCCCTAACGCACTCCATCATCAGGTCGTATTCGCGAGTATTGGGGACGATGCGCCTCATATCAAGGTAGATATACTGCAAACGTTCACGGACCACATTAATAAGCTCACTGGTGAGAATGTTGTAGCTGACCTGTTCGCTCATAGCCAGAAGATCTCCAGTCTGCAACCTGCCCCTGGCCGCGCATGTTACCATGCTTGTTGGAAAATGTCACAAAAATTAGCACAAAAACCAGCCCGATGGCAGCGTCGTCTTCTGCTATCCACTTTGCTCAGCCTACTCCTCTGAAAGGGCCTCTACGACCCAGGGCCTCAATTTGCCCTGAGCATCGTAGAACTCACTATAGCGAGCAATCACCCTTCTAGCTTTGTCGACTGCCCGTCTGCGCAGTCCAGTATGGTGACCAATGCGTAGGTACTCGACTGGAGTAATAAAGGGAACTAGAATGTTGTGGCCGTATCGATCACAACCCATGTGCACACACTTGGCATGGAGTTCATCATCTTGCCCATATGCAGTTCCGGTTAGAGAGGTGTAAGATTTGAACACCTCGCAGCAGTTGCAGCCCGAAACTTTAATGAAGTATGGTATCTCCTTTACACTATATGTATTGGCCATCACAATCCCTGACCCACTGTGATCCCTGTGATTTTCTGCGCTTCAGCCGCTCTCATTGAATTAGATGGGCGTCCCAAAGGGCAACCGTGCGCAACGCAACCGCTTGCGTCGCCTGCAGGGGCTCGGACCCGAGGCGGACCTGTCAGTAGGTCGCAGGGTACGTGGCCCTAGGACGCCTGGCTTTCTGCTCGGAGAGAAGGATGCGCATATCCGCGGTCGCAGTAGGCGATTCATGAAATACCCGGGCTGGAGTTAATGCAAGAACGATACCATTGCTCACCAGTTTGTATATTGGTAGAATGGTCCGTGAGCGTGCAGATGACAGCAGGCAGCAACCCGATCCAAGGACCAGGCGGCACAGGGTCCCATCGAGTCATAACGCTTGGCTCTCATTTAGGGTGAAATGACTGATGACTGACCCATCGTTCAAATCTGGATTCGTTTCAATCATCGGCGCCCCGAACGTGGGGAAATCCACGCTGCTCAATCGACTCGTTGGAGAGAAAATCGCCATCATCTCCCCCAAACCTCAAACGACTAGAAACCGCATCCTGGGAGTTAAGACCACTTCCGAGTGCCAAATGGTTTTCTTGGATACCCCCGGAATCCACAGAGCCAAGGGCAACCTGAACGTCACCATGGTTCGCACCGCTCTGGCAACGCTGTCAACCGTAGATCTAATACTCTTTCTGGTGGAGGCCCAGTCCCCTGACGATCAGCGAAACCAGAAGGTTCTACAAGCCCTTCAGGGAGTGGAAACCGAGACCCTTGTCGTAGTAAACAAGATAGATTTGGCGCCGGAGAAATCTCTGGAAGAGATCACCGAACTCTTTCAAGGGTTGCATCGTTTTAAAGGCCATGTTTGCATCTCCGCTCTTCACGGTGTGGGAATCGATGATTTGCTGACCCAGATTGTTGCTTTGTTGCCTACCGGACCTGCCTACTACCCAAGGGATACCCTGACAGATCTGCCTGAGCGCTTTTTCTGCGCTGAAATCATCAGAGAAAAGATCATGCACCTGACATCTGAAGAGATTCCATATGCTGTAGCGGTAACCATCGGGTCATTCAAAGAAGATGAGCAAAAAAATCTCATCCGCATCCAGGCGGATATCCACGTGGAGAGATCCTCCCAGAAAGGCATCATCATTGGCAAGGGCGGCTCCATGCTGCGGGAGATTGGCAAACAGGCCCGCCTGGACATGGAGCCGCTTCTCGGGGCTCGGGTCTTTTTGCAGCTATGGGTGCGCATTCAGAAAAAGTGGCGAAAGGATCCGCGAGCCCTCAAGGAATTTGGCTATCAGTAGGCAGGAGGGCATTGCCCACCAATCCGGGCTAGGCGAGACGGGAGGTCGAGCGAGACGAGCGAGACGAGGTTCATTAGAATAGTCTCCAGGCGGAAACTTGCCTCCGGGTTGTCATTCTGAGGAGCACAGCGACGAAGAATCCCTTAGTTAAGGGTAGGTTGGAGATTCTTCGCTCTGCTCAGCATGACAATTAGGGGTTTGCGGATCAAGACTGGACCGATTTTTCACCCGACCTCTCGTCTCGCCTTACCCATACTCTGCGCTTTATGCTCAGCGTGGTTTAAACCAATGTCGAGCAAGAGAGGTGAAATGCCTACGATTAGAATAAGCTGAGTCTCGGTGCGGCCAGAGCGCCTCGGAGACGAAAAGGCAAGGACGTGTTCTTGTTCAATAAAACCACTAACCCCCTGTTCGATCCGGCGCCAAAGTCCAATAAGGCAGGATCTATTTGACACTGTCCTGCAAGGTCCAAAACGGATTCGTGCAGCCTGGACTGGAGCTGCACGATGCCGTCCAGTGTTCCCTGGATGCCCTGGGCTTGGAACCGACAACCGGTAATCTCCAACTCACCTCTATCTAGTTTAAATGCAGCGCTCACCTCCAGCCCGTCCAGAGTTTTCACCTTGAGGTAGGGATGTTCAATTGGACAACTCCCCTTTATGAGTCGCAACGTCCCCATACCCGAGAAACTGGCCAGTTCTTGCAGCGACCCATCCAGTTCAAGCTCTCCAGAGAGTTCTCCGGAGAGTTGGCGCTCCAACAGCAGCCGGAGACCCGGGTGCCTCTCTAGCTGAATTGCCTGCCAACTGAGCCGCAGATTGCAGGAGCGGGCGTCATCGAGGGGCTTAAGTAAAATATCCCCATTCAGTGAGCCGCCATAGGCCTCGGCCTGAAAGGTCGCTGCCAGCTTACCCCAGAACACGGGGAGTATTCGCGGCCGAAGGTACCCCCCGGTAGCGTGAAAAACGGGCTGTCCTCCATAATCCAGCGCCCGGAGGGAGAACTGATTGAACCTGAGCTTTGGCGGCAGTGCGGGACGGAGGTTAACCACATCTAACTTCAGGCCCCAGCGCTCGGTAAAAAGCGCTTCCAGCCTGTTTTCGAGGCTCTCATAAGGAAACTTGTAGAAAACAAGTACCCCGGTGAAAATCAAGACGAAAAGCAGGTAAAAAAGCAATCTCAGTGTCGCCGCACGCTTCGCATCCACTGAGTTCTCAAAATGGATTCTTCGCTTGAGATTTTGGAAAGAGACCTGCACTCGATCCTGCCCCCGAGCAGGTTTTCGATGTTCAATAAAGCTAAATCCTTGCGCCTTGCGCCGCGAGCCTTACGCTTTTGACCCCAGCCGCTGTGCGGTCTGCAACTGCGTCTTGTTTCAATTGGTTCCGGGCTGACTTGCTGTTAGCACCACGCACCGCTTGCCGCAGTGCATGGGTTACCACGACCAGGTTCACCTCCAGCAGAGAAGGGTTTTTCTGCTGGGGCCTAATGGTCAGCCGGTTGATGCGCACCTGCTCCGGAGCTGTCTCGATATGGTAGAGGTATGGGACAAGGCTCGCCAGGGTAACACCGTTCAACCGCATTTCCACTTGTTCTTCCTGATGCACATCGCTGAGTGTCTTTACTGACGGCCGCATGTACTCAATCTGATTCTTGAGCCCATCGCGACTGGCCAGGGACTCCAGAAATGCAAAAAGGGTAAACCCTTGTTGGCGCTCGCTCAGATCTTTCTCAACTTTAGCGTTTTCTTTGAGAACCTGGCGGTAGGTCTGCTCCAAATCAAGCAACTCCTGCAGCCGCTGCTCGGCCCGTTGGATACTCGTCGCCATCTGTTGGCGACGGCTGAGAACGGGGCGTATCAGCCACTGGCCCAAAGCCAGGAGTACCACCACACCAGCAGCGATCATTATCAATGGCTTCCGCCCAAGCTTCATCATGACCCCTCTCCAGACACGGAACTGCGGTTCAGGTCAAGGCTGAACTGCACCCCTTTGCCATCGGCCGCCGCCTTCGCTCCAGCAATGGCCACATTGACAAAAGCATCCGACGCCTCCAGTTGGTTCTTGACGGTATCCACGGTGTTAAAAGCGTCTGCTCTCCCGCTGATCCTGACCCGCTGTCTGTCGAGCGTGAGCAGGTTTACGGTCACATCCAGACTCGGGGGGACCGCTTCGTTGATGCCCCGGAGCAACTCCACCGCCATGTGATGTCTGGCATCCGCACCGAAGAGAGCCACCGATGTGTTGAGTTCTTCGATCCTCGCTTTCAGAATACTGGGGTACTGGGTTGGACGTGCAGACCCTTTGAATTCTGGCAGAGCGCGGCGGAATACCGTGTCCATCGCCTGATCAAGCTGTTTGAGTTGCTGCTTCTTTGCATAGATATCCATGCCCACCGAAGCGAACCAACTCAACCCGACCACTAAGCCCGCCACCAGCGCGTAAAGCAGATGCTGTCGCCACTTCATTAACAGGCCACGGGTGCGTAACTCCTGCTCTTGAAAATTGAAACCCTCCTGCCTGCGCTTGTCCGTGAGCGCCAGGCCAGCGGGGACCGCAAACCGCGCCAGATCCGAAGGTGTTTCTCTGAAGGTGTTGAACAGGCCGATGTCTTTGAAGTCTCCCAGACACCGCACCGGAATGCCCAGAGCCGTCTCCAGCGCCGGCGCCAGCCCTCCAACCAGCGAGCCGCCGCCACTTAAGACCACCAGCGCAGGGCCAACCGGTCTTTCCCGAGACTCGAGGGACAGAAGGGAGAGCTCGATCTCCCTTGACAGCCATTTGATTTCTCTACCAATTGCCTCACGAGTACGCTCGTCGTCAGGAGTTGCGCTCGGCTCATGCAGCCTCACTGAAAGGAGACGTTGCATTCCTTCATCGGCTGACAGCCCCAGAACCGAAGATACGGTTCCGGCCAGCCGGCTGCAGCCGAAGGCGAGCGCACGCAGGTGGAAGTTTCGGTTTTGCTGCCGGTAGAGCAGGTTTGTCTTGCTGTGGCCAATGTCAAGGAGTATGGCCCGTTCCGGCAACTGGTCACCCAGTTCATTGGCAAGGACATTCAGTCCGATGCCATCCAGGTCAATCGCTCCAGGTTCGATTTCTATTTCTCGAAGCGCTTCCAGCAGCGGCTCTAAAACTCTCCTTGGCATTGCAGCGGCGAGCACGCCCTGACTGCCATCCTCGTGTCGCTCGGTCTTGATAAAGTCAACCTCTGTCTCATTAATTCCCAGAGGTAAGCTGGGCTCTATTTCGAATTTTATAACTTCGCCAATCTTCCGTTCGGCGGTAAACGGAAAAGAGACCCGGCGCAAGAATGCCTCTTGGGTGCCCACAGCCAAAACATAGTGGTCACTTTCCAGCCCATGCTCGCTAAGCAGGTCCTTGAGGGTCCGGGCCACCTCGGAGGGATCGGGGTCGGCTGGAAGGTTGACACTGGCGTATCCCGACAACTGGACGGCTCTCAGGCTGCGACTTACCTGGACTACCTTGAGCGTGCTGCTGCCGACATCTATTGCTAGGATTGTTTCTGCCATAAACTTTAATGCCTCACCCTGAACATGGGTTTAAACCCCACATAATCGACCCAGTTTAATAAGCTTGCCAGAATCGTACCAAAACTCTCACTCCCTTCTCCTCCTCCTCTTGCGGCTTTTGCCGCTCGAGGTAAGCGAAGATAGATTTACTCCCCGCCCCCGCGATGCCGGTCATCTGCACAGAGAAATGCGAGCTGCGAACCGTGACCAACTCGGCCGCCAGGCTAATATCACTGAAGCCGACCATCCGGTTTCGATACCAGTCAGGCTCTATGAGGAAATCCGCATGCATCTGCTCTTCCCGGTAAGACATTACACTCTGGGCCCAATCTGCAGCGGTTTCCGGGGCAGCGGTCGGACTCACCAAAGCCTGAAGCACCAGGGACCCGGCGGTGTTGACATTCACTTTGCCGTCACTGTGGATGGTCAAAAGGTCTTTCAGGCCGGGTTCACCTGTCTTCCCGAAATAGAGGGACGCATCCATGCCGCGAATGAGCTGGAGTTCGGCCAGCGAAGTCATTGAACCGTTTTTGCATGAGTGGGGTGGTTCCAGACCTTGATAGTAATCGACTTCCGCCCCGAACTCGCCGGAGGGTTCATCATCCTTGTCCAACCAGTCTTTGATGGCCATGAGCAGCCCGCCAGCTTGCTCGGGCTCCATGGAGAACGGTGCATTGGTGAGCAGCTTCTGCAAAACCTGCCCATAGATCGGCCGCAAAGCTCCCTCATCGTCCACAAGGAAGTTTATGGGAAACTTGCCTGACTCATCCAGGACTTTTCCTTGCAGCGTTCCCACATCCGGAAGTGTCGTAGGCAAACTGTCAGACTGCGGCAGTAAGGCCCAAGCCTCGCCCACGTGGTCAACATCGCTCTGTTGATCCTCTAGCGCCAGTTCCGCATCAATTGCCAACAAGGCCATGGCCAGGTTGACCCCCGACTTGGCCAATGCCTCGGCTTTGAAGCCTTCCTGAAAATAGCGTGCACCCGCTTCCTCCACCTGCATGGCACGCAGGGTCTCCAGCACCAGCACAGTGAGGATGCTGATCATCAAAAGCACAAAAATAAGGGCGGCGCCCGTTTCACGGGGCTGCCGTTTCGCTCTTTTCATTTGCCGGCCTCTTGTCTATCCCTGGGGCGACTACTCTGCAGCTGTCAATAGGTCACTCAGCTTCGCCGCGTCTCCGTGTCACCGCATCCCCATTTCGCCCTGCCTGCTGCCTGCCGACCTTGCCCTATGCTCCATGCGCCATGCTGTCCTCCTACTTTCTGCTTGCCAATGGCGGGAGCGCAACTGTGGTTGTAAATAACCGAGATTTGGCTGCTGCCAGCTGCAACCGGACCTGGACCAAGCGGGGTAGAACCGTTTCGCTCGCCGGCGCCTCGCTGTCCCACTGCGGCTGCACCTGCCCCTCTTCGTCAAAATAGCTTACAGAAAAGGCCTCTACGCCCTCCATCACTTCAATCACCGATTCTTGTCCCGCTCCCCCCAGGTCAGCAAAGGGAAGTTCCCGACGGACCAGTCGATAGTGACTCTCGCTGTCAGCCTTCTTTTCAAGTGCGTAACTCACCCGATTGATCCTCAGGCTGGGAAAAACCATACTGAAATCCAGGCTGCCGGTGGTGGTAAACTCCAATACCGTTCCCCCTTCATCCAGTGCCTCAGTGTCCGCACCCTCAAAACGGTAAGGAGAAGGTTCAGCATCACCACCTTCGACTTCCCGGTAATAGAGAGATGCCAGGTCATCAGCGATTCGCATTAGCCCCAGCCGTGCCGCTTGCTCAACATCCCGCTCACTCTCCACCGCCTCGGTAGTGTCCAGGGTACTGCTGTAAGCGGAGTAGAGACCGGTGAAGACCACAGCCAGAATAGCAACGGCAATGACAATCTCCAGCAGGGTAAAGCCGGCTTTGGAAATATGGCGGGCATGAATCCCGGGGACAAATTTCCACCACAGCGCATGGCGCATAGCGCACAGTAGGTTGCGAATGTGCTCCTTTGTGGAGCAGCTTGCACTGGCCACACCCGTGGTTTTCTCTCCCATCCAAGCAAATTCCGGAAGAACCCCATTATTGTACAAACAGGAGCTCCTCAATTCTCGTTTCACTGCCTGAGCCGCCCTCTCTCGCCTGGACGATTACTGTCACCCGCACGAGCCTTTCCACCTCAGTAGGTGCAGTCTCGACCCGCCAGGTGAAGTCAGGGTAATCCTCACCGAAGTCACCCTGGAATTCAGACCAGTTCGCGGCGCCAACCGCCTCCACCTCGGCCATTTTGCTTGCTGCCAGCATAGAAACCGTGGTCCTCTCTCTAGTTTCGATCAGGGTATCGAGACTCTGAACATTGGCCTTGAGTATGGCCACCAGGGCAATTGCAAGTATGGCCACCGCCACCATTACCTCGAGCAGGGTGAATCCGCGACCATCGCTCAGGTCGAAGTTGAAGTTGTTGAGTCTCAGGGTCATGGTCTCACTGGGTCGTCGGGTCGTTTACCTTCCCCGCCATTACGCTACGCGCAATTATGGTCATTAAGTCATTTCGTTACGCTGTCATTGGTGGTCATTATGTCGATAGGTGACCGTATCACCCGATCAAAGCTTCGCCGTCAACGGTGACCTTTCATTGGGTCGACCTAATGACAGCGAAGCGTTATGACGAAGCTGTACCTTGAGCCTTACGCCTACTTTCACTCCACGTAACCGTCCTGGATGACACACCTGCCGCTGAATGGTTTGATAGAGAGAGTCTGCACTCGCTCGCCTGACCCAGCCAAATGAATCACGGCGGGCTCTGCCAGACCTTTGGGCTGGAAACGGAGGGCCACTCGTCCGGAACTCCGTTCCTCATCCTGTGCCTTCCGGACGTTCATAAAGCGAACTTCGCCCTCTAGCGTTTGCTTTCTGGTGGGCTCGAGATCAGATTCATCTGAGTCTAAAATGGGGCCGGTCCAAAAAGTGCCACCGTCCAGATCCAGGGTGAGTTCCTGGACACGGCGTTCCAGCATCGCCTGGCTTCTGGCGTAAGCCACGGCTCCCGCCAGTCGCCTGGCACTGGTCTTGAGATCATTGCGCACGAAGACTGATGACGCCCCCGGCAGCACCAGCCCGAGCATGGCCGTCAAAATCAGCATGACAACAACCAATTCCAGCAGGGTGAAACCGGCGGGATTATTCGAATTCCCAGCTCTGTATGTCTTCATTCTTGTCTTCGCCGCCTTCCTCACCATCAGCACCGTAGCTAATAATGTCAAAATCGTCGTGCTCCCCTGGACTGATATAGATGTAGTCATTCCCCCAGGGGTCTTTGGGGATTTTGGGAAGGTAGCCCTTTTCCGGGTACTTTTGCGGTATCTTGCCAATTGAGGGCTGTTCCACCAGTGCCTGCAGACCTTGTTCGGTGGTAGGATAGTCGCCGTGATCCAGCTTGTACTTTTTCAAGGCCGTGGAGAGGCTTTCAATCTGCATTCGCGCCTTGAGCACCCGGGCCTTTTCAGGCTCCTCCATGAGCCGCGGCACAATAAGCCCCACCAGAATACCGAGAATGATGATGACCACCATAATCTCGATCAGTGTGAAGCCGGATTTTGAACCCAATGACCGGAGAAAGAAACGCGCAATGAAACCTTTGGAGGGACACGTGCAAACCCGCAAAGATTCCTGATCGACAGAGCCTCTTTTGTTCCCCGAAGTAGCTTGCCTGCTGAGCATTCTCATCCCTTAGCCTCCAGCAAGTGAATCCGAGTAGTCCTCAGCTGGAACCAACCTGATCTCAACCCGTCGATTTGCGGCTCGGCCTTCCCGGGTTGTATTCGTCGCCAGAGGATTCTCCTCGCCCATCCCGACGGTGGTTATTCTTTCCGGATCGATTTCTCTCTCAATGAGGTAACCTTCCACGATGCCGGCCCGCAACTCAGAAAGCCATTTGTTGTACTCATAGGATCCCACAGCGTCTGTATATCCAAAAACCGCTATCCCGTGATTGGGGCTTTGCTTTGCGAGCGAAACAACTCGGTCCAGTTCCTCGCGAGCCTCACTTCTCAGCTTGGACGTATTGTAGTCGAAATTGACAATCGAGCTGAAATCACCGAGAGGAAACCTTTGCTCGGCTTGATCCCGATTGCTTGACGAACTCACCTCATTGCTTTGCTCCACGCTATTGAGGACCACAGCGCTCGATTCTGAACTCGGTTCCTCTTCCCGCGAGTGAATCCCTTTGATGATGTGCTCGTTGCCGTAAATCAGCACAATGTGATCGGGCTTGATGCGCAAAACTCTGACCTCGCCCAGAAAATCGCCTTCATGAACGATTCGGTCATTCACCACTGCGATGCATCTGGCCGGGTCTTCGTGCCAGGCAATGGCGCTTAACCTGAGGTCAGGCGAATCGAGAGCTGTCGACATCCTGGCGCTGCCGTCCAGTCGCTCGCCAAAAGGTTCGAAGATGGCGGCGGTGTGGGTTGTCTGGGGAGTCTGGAATTCGGGCCGTACTGTGGTGGCTTCGGTCGAAACCAGCGTAGGCAATGTGGCCTCCTCAGCAACGGTGCCAGTACTCGCCGGCTCCATGCCGCCTTTGGCAGCGAGGCTGGGCACAGTGATCGGTTTCTTAATGAGGGTGCGGGACTCAACCGGAACATGCCTGACTCCTGTTGTCGCCTTTGGCAGGAATTTGCTGCCAGCTCCAAAATACCAGAGCCCCAGAGACACACCCGCACACAAGGCCAGGACCGTGCCAACGAAAGCAGTTCTCACTGACCAGGATTTTGCCTTGGGGACAAACAAGGGTTGGTACAGTGGATCGCTGACCACGCGCTTCACCTCTCGCCCCTCGACCTTTTTCTTGCCTCGCCTGTGTGCCTCGCTCAGGGCGCGTTCGCCGAGTTGGTTTATAAGTCTCGGTGTCCCCCCCGAAGCCTTCCAGATAGCCTCCAAAGCTTTGGCGGTAAAAAGGGAGCGGTCAGTGCAACCGGCTCGCTCCAGCCGGAAGTTGACGTACTCGACCGTGTCCGCATAATCCATCCTGCCCAGGTGATATCTCACGCCGATACGCTGGTTCAGGGATCTGAGGCGTGGATGACGGAGTGTATCTAAAATTGAGGGATTCCCGACCAGAATAACCTGCAGCAGGTGAGCCTCGGGAACCTGCAAATTGGACAGGGTCAGAATTTGATCAAAAATGGGGATACCGAATCGATGAGCCTCGTCAACAATGAGCACCACAGGTTGGCCTCTGTAGTACCGCCCCAAAAGGTGGCTCTCCAGTTCATCGATAAGAAACCTTTTGGAGCCATCGCCGAGCGGGACCCTCAGCCCTCTGTTCACCTCTTCGAGGAATTCGATTTCGCTCACGTACGGATTATTGAGATACGTGGACAGGTAGTCGTCATGGTCGCGAATATGGTGGCAAACAGTGGTTTTTCCGGTACCGACCTCGCCAAGCAGCAGCATCAGGCCGCAGCGGTCCCTGATACCCTGGCTCACTGTGAACAGGGCCTGCCGATGGTCTATCGAAACATAGAAAAACGCCGGGTCCGGGGTATTCCCAAATGGTCTGTTCCTTAGGCCGAAAGCGTCCTGGTACATGGCATCCCCCTCAATTCCGAGCTTCTCTCTCGAGCGAAGCTCAATCCTTACTTCAACCACAGCTCAATTACTACAGAGAGCATTCAATAGCAGCTTACATTCATACTCAGGAACGGATCATGACGCGCTACCTGACCAGATGACTCATCTCAAAAATGGGCAGCAGCACCGCAAGGACCACAAAGCCAACCAGAGCACCGAGAGCAAGAATCATCACCGGTTCCATGAGTGACGTGAGCATGGCCACACGGCTCTCAACCTCGCTTTCAGAGATTTCGGCAACCTTAAATAGCATATCTTCCAGATTGCCGCTTTGCTCGCCCACGGAAATCATCTGGATGACCGTGGAAGGGAAGACCCCTCCCCGGGCTAGAGGTGTGGCAATGCTCGCCCCCTCACTGATCTCCTGGCGCGCTTCATCCAGCGCCTCCCCCAAAATCACATTGTCCACCACATTGCGCACGATCTCGAGTGCACTCAACAGGGGAACGCCATTCTTGAGCAAGGTGCCCAGCGTCCTGGTAATCCTGGAAATGGCAACCTTCTGCACCAGCCCGCCTACAATCGGCAGCCTGAGCAGCAGGCTGTGGTATTGGCGTTTTCCTTTTGGGGTGCGGCAATAGTAGCGGCCTGACAACCAGCAGAGTACGCCGACAATGAGCATGACAAACCAATATTTCTGAAAAAGCGTACTCACCCGAATCAGTATGGTGGTGGGCAGGGGTAAAGCTTGCTTCATGTCTACAAAAATCTGAGTGACCCGGGGAATCACATAGGTCATCAGAAAAAACACCACTCCCAAACCAACGATCAGCATCAGGGTGGGATAGGCGAGCGTTGAGCGAATCTTACGCTGCAAGGCCAGCTGCTGCTCCCCGAAGTCAGCCAGCCTTTCCATGACAAGTTCCAGAGTACCTGAGGTTTCTCCGGCATGGATCATCGCAGCATACAAAGATGGAAATACTGCCGGGTGTTCGTTCATAGCTTCGGCCAGGCTCATCCCCTCGTTCACGCGCTCACGCACCTGGGAGAGCACTCTCCGCAGGATGGTCCGCCTGACTTGTTCCAACACGCCACTGAGGGCGGCCACCAGGGGTAAACCTGCCACGAGCAGAGTGGCGAGCTGCCTCGTGGTGCTCACCAGCTCTGCCCTCCTCACCCGCTGAAAGCTGAACTGGATTTGCCATCGCCTTGGCCGCTGGCCGATATCAGGAGCTTGCGACTCCTCCAGGTGGGTGGGGTAAATGCCGTTGGCCCTCAATTTCTGCCGGGCCACTCTGGGACTGTCCGCATCGATGATTCCTTTGCGGCTTTTCCCCCCGGCGTCAATTGCTGTGTACTCGAAAACAGGCATCTATTCACCGCCTTGCGGTTCAGGCGAGACGTGACGTCGTGCGAGACGGGCGGGAAAGGATGGAAGACTTTCCGGAACAGAGGCTCGTTCACCACCTCTCGCCGGTCTGGCCATCTATTCCTGCCCGGTCCCTGGTCCTAGTGTCCAGTATCTTAGTCCCCAGTGCTTACTCCTCCACTCTGGAGCTAGACCTGGGTGACACGCAGCACCTCACTGATGGTGGTGGTTCCTTCCAGAACTTTGCGAATTCCGTCGTCACGAAGGGTCCTCATGCCTTGCCCCACTGCGACCTGCCTGATCTGATTGGCGTCCGACGTCTTCAGCACCAGCGTCTTTATAGCCTCGGTCATTCCCAGGAACTCAAAAATCCCGATCCGGCCCCGGTAGCCCGTTTCCAGGCAGTGGGGACAGCCAACCGTGTTAAAGATGGATAAGTCAGCATCCCTCCTCAACCCCAGCTCAGCCAACTGCGCCTCGTTCGGTCGATAAGACGCTTTACATTTGGAACAAAGCACCCGCACCAGACGTTGGGCGATGATGGCCTGTACCGAGGAGGAAACGAGAAAGGGCTCGATCCCCATGTCAATGAGTCGAGTTACCGCACTTGCCGCATCGTTAGTGTGTAGAGTGGAAAAAACCAGATGACCGGTGAGCGCCGCTTGGATGGCGATCTCGGCAGTCTCCAGGTCGCGGATCTCCCCCACCAGGATCACGTCGGGATCCTGGCGCACCATGGAGCGCAGGCCGCCGGCAAAAGACAGGTTGATCTTGGGGTTCACCTGCATTTGGCCGATGCCGTCCAACTGGTACTCAATGGGATCCTCGATGGTGAGTATGTTCTTGTCCGGCGAATTGATGAAATTGAGCGCAGCATAGAGCGTGGTGGTCTTACCACTCCCCGTAGGCCCGGTCACCAGGATAATGCCGTAGGGAATCTTGATCAGCCGCATCATCTCATCCAGCGCCTCCTGGGAAAATCCGATCTCTGTGATGCTGAGAAGCTTGCCGGTCTTTTCCAGGAGTCGTAGCACCACTCGCTCGCCAAAGGCGGTGGGAATGCACGACACCCGCACGTCAACCTGCCGCTCGCCAATCTTCACCTCCATACGGCCATCCTGGGGAAGCCGTTTTTCCGCGATGTTGAGCCGGGCCATGACCTTGATGCGCGAGACTATTGCAGCGTGCAACCGCCGGGGCGGACTGAGGATGTTGTGAAGCACGCCGTCGAGACGCAAGCGCACTTGTATACCCTTCTTATAGGGTTCAATGTGGATATCGCTGGCCCCGCTCTTCACGGCCTGTGAAAAGATCTGGTTGACCAGCTTGATAATGGGCGCTTCACTGGTTTCGTCCAGCAAATCCGCGCCCTCCTCCAGATCGGTGAACAGGGATGCTCCCTCCTCTTGGTCCAGATCCTGGATGATCTGCTCGGCAGTGTCGTTGGCCTGTCCATACGTACGGCTGATCGCAGAGATGATCTCCCGGGACGGAACCAGCACCGGCAGGACTTCCTCCCTGCCGTAGAGAATGCGGAGGTCGTCCAGGAACTCCAGGTTTAGAGGATCGTTCACCGCCACCCGCAGGTTGCCGTCCTCGGTCTGAAAAGGGAAAATAAGGCTGTTCTTGAGGTACTGGATGGGCAGGTGTTCCACCAGGTCAAAGCGCAGCTGTTCGTCGGTAATGCGGTCCATTATCTCCATGCCCAGCTGGACGGCGAGAGCTTCGAGCAACTCTCTTTCGGTGATTTTCTTTTGCTGGACAAGGATGTGCCCAAGCCGCTCACCCTTCTCAGTCTGGGCCTCCAGGGCTTCTTCCAGGACTTCGGGGCTAAGCCGACCCTGTTCCTCCAGCACGCTGCCGAGTTTGGGTATATTCATGGCTCATCACTCTAATGGGTCTAAGTATATGCGCAAGGCGGAAACTTGTGCGAAACCGGCTGGCCGCTGTGCATCGCTTTGCTCGTTGAAACCGTTGAAATCGTTCAAACCGGTCGAGTCGAAGGAACAAATTACTGGCTTTGCGAATAGAACGAGTTCGCCGGAGGCGAACGATGGAACGTCTTGAACGACTTGAACGTAAATTGCTGCCCTCCGCCCTCCGCCTGCTGCCTACTCCTGGGGAGCATCCCCTTCAACCGCCGGGGCTTCGGGCGGCGCCACGGGTTCGTTAACCTCGCCCGATTTCCCCTTCTTGATTTCTTCCATGTAAGTTGCCTTCTCTTGATAGATCCTCTCGGCCTCTTCCGGGTTGGCCACAATGTGCGGCGTCAGAAACACGATCAGGTTGGTGTAGCGATTCGTTTCAACCTTGTACTTGAACAGCCAACCCAGCAAGGGGATGTCTGCAAGGCAGGGAACCTTAGTTTCCGCCGAGTCGGTATCTTCGCCGATCAGGCCGGCGATCACCACCGTTTGCCCATCCTTCACCTCCACGTTGGTCTCGGCCGTCCGCTTTTTGGTGGTGGGCGCCAGAATGGTTTGATCCCCGCTGGCCACCGAACTCTCAACCACCCGACTCACTTCCTCGTAGATTTTGAGTTTGACGAAACGATTCTCGTTAATCTGGGGAGTGACCTTGAGGGTGACCCCCACATCCTTGTACTCGAAACTCTGAATCGCCCGGTCGGTGACGGCCGTGCCCTGATCCACCCGGGTACTGTAAGGGATGTTGTCAGCCACAACCACGCTCGCCTCCTCGTTATCAAGAGTCATGAGCTGGGGGGTGGAAATGATGTTGAGTTCGTTGTTCGTCTTGGATGCTTGGATCACTGCCTGCAAGTTAGAAAAGGTGAGATCGCCGATGGTAATCGGAAATGAAACCACCCCCGCGGAAAAAGCGGCGGGAAGGACTAAGGCGCCGGCGGCCTCACTCAACACATTCAACGACGGCCCCGGTTGAGACGAACCAAAGACCACGCCCGATTTGTCGGCGGGCAAAGCAGTGGTGCCGGCCGCACTCCAATTCACTCCAAGTCTTACTTGATCATCAGAACTCACTTCCAGGATGAGCGCTTCAACAAACACCTGCTTCCTGGGTATGTCCAGCTTCCTGATAACGGGACTCAGCACCTCGAATTCAGCCGGCTTTGCCGTAATCACCAGGCTGTTGGTGGCCTTGTCGGCAACGACCTTCACCTCAGTGGAGATAACCGGCTCTTTGCCCTTTTCCGCACTCTTGCCGGGCAGGCCGGAGAGCACCTTGGCCATTTCCTCGGCCTGGGCGTTTTCCAGATAGACCACCTGTATGTTCCCGGCGTCCAGCGGGGTCGGCTGATCCAGTTCTGCTATCAAGCCCTGGATCATCTGG
>Ga0209536_100004396_pt1 | contig 22256 bp, 18 predicted proteins | sample DeeMarSeWOR28_12_FD_187461 | JGI IMG/M metagenome (GOLD analysis project Ga0209536, IMG submission 187461) | Marine sediment microbial communities from White Oak River estuary, North Carolina - WOR-2-8_12 (SPAdes) (version 2) | ecosystem: Environmental > Aquatic > Marine > Intertidal zone >... | reverse complement strand
AGCGCACCGGTTTTCCGTCCAGGTGGACGGTGCAGGCGCCGCACTGGGCGATGCCGCAGCCGAACTTGGTGCCGGTCAGGCCCAGCGTGTCACGCAGCACCCACAGCAGGGGTGTGTCGGGTTCGACGTCGATCGTGTGCTGGTGCCCATTGACGGTGAGATTGGCGGACATGGCGAATTCCTACGGTGAACCGGTCTCGAACATAGCATATTACCGGGAGTGGAAAAAATGGGGTCAAAAAAACGGCCGGGGAAGCATCCCCGGCCGTTCGTTCTGGCTTTGCCAGGCACTTCCCGCGGCACGGCCGCGCGAAGGCTGCAGGCGTTACTCGCGGAAGCTGAGTTCCTGAAGCAGCGAACTGCTCATCACTTCACGGTACTCGGCGCGATTGCCGCTCTCTGACTCCATTTGCTCCTCGGACTTCTTCTGCCACTCCATGTATTCGGCGTAGCGCTTTTCGCCTTCGGCGCCAGAGGGCAGGTATTCGAAAACGCGGACCAGGTAGAGGTCGGGCTCGCCCGCGCGTGCAAAGACATTTTCGAAGAGCGTGTAATCCTTGATCCAGCCCTTGGACTTGGCAAACTCTGCATTCTTCTTCCACTCGCTGGCCAGCCAATTCGCGTACTTCAAACCACCGCCGTCCTCGATATGGATTCCGGTGATGGACCAGTAGTCGCCGCCGACCAGCGGCCACTCCTGGGCAAAGGCGTTGGCCGTCATCGACATGGCCGATACGCCCAGCGCCAGGACAAAAAGGAATTTCCGGATGGATTTCGTCATTGTGTGATCTCCTTACTGCGGGTTGCTTCCCGCTTGTCAGTTCATGAAGTGTCCGTTGTCAAACGAACTTTAGGTTTACCCGGCAAGCGCGGCGTTTGCGAGACGGCCGCGATCCCGGGGGCGATTCATCGCCGGGCGCCACTGTAGCAGAAAACCGCGCGGACAACTCAATCGCTCCGCCGTCCCCGGCGAGCCGCCGGGAATTCTCACTGCTCCCGGTACAGCCCCGGACGGTCGAAAAAGTCGGCGAGTTGTATCAGCAGGCGTTGCGCCGGCTCCAGTTGCCCATACTCGTCCAGCACGCTCACCGCGAGCGCCGGTTCGTCCGTGATCAGCGCGTCGGCCCCGCGCCCGATCATGCTGGCCATGGTGATCGCGTCGTTGACTGTCCACACCATGACCTGCTTGCCGTGTTGGTGAGCTTGCCGGATCATGTGGCGTGTGGCCGCCCGGCCGTTCAGCGCCAGGAAATCCACGTCGAGGGCCGCCAGCCGGCCGACGGAGACGGACGAGAGCAGGCCGACCGTCCATTCGGGGCGCAGGCTGTGCAGGGTTTGGATGCCGCCATGGCTTAACGACATCGCGATGACCTGATTGGCCATGCCGGCCTGCTCCACGATGTCGACCACGCTCTGTTCAAGCGCGACCTCGCCCCCGTAATACTTCAGCTCGATGTTGACGCCGATGCGGCCCCTGCTGAGCTCGAGCACCTCCTCGAGGGTGGGCACGCGCTGATCGGCGAACTCCGGCCCAAACCAGGAACCGATGTCCACTTGCCTGAGCTGTTCCAGCGTCGAGCCGGCCACCGTCAGCGGCGAGCTTCCGACCTTCATGAGGTCGCTGTCATGGATGACCACAACCTCGCCGTCCGCTGTCTCCTGCACGTCGATTTCGACCCACTGGGCGCCGCTGTCGATGGCCGCCTGAACAGCGGCCAGCGTGTTTTCGGGCGCCGCGTTCGAGGCCCCGCGGTGCGCCATGACCTCGGTGGGGGTGGTGAACTGCAGGCGCTCGATCAGCACGAACGCCAGCCCTGTCGCAGCCAGAACACCGACCGCCAGCGCCCAGCCGAGGACGCGCCTGTTGCCGAGCAGCGGATTCCGCTCGGCGGCCTCGGCCAGGGCCCGCGGGCTGGTCTTTCCCTGCAGGCCGCGCTCGCCGAGCCATTTGACGACCAGCAGGCTCAGCCAGGACGAGGCGGCAAAGGTGACGCAAAAATAGAGCAGAAAACCAGCCAGCGAGACCAGTCCCAGGGCCAGCAGCAGGGTTTGGATCGAGGTCACTGCCAACGGGATCAGGCTCATGCCGGCCAGCGTGAGCAGGGCCGACACGATCGCTGTCGCCGCCAGGCTGGCCGCCAACCAGGACGCCAACCAGGCGCCGATTGCAATCCGATGCCCGCGGACGGCCGCCCGGCTGTCGGCCAGGGCCTGAGTGGGTGTCCGGTTGCTGAACAGCAGCAGCGGCAGGCAGAAGATCCAGTTGATGAACAGCCGCAGCAGGTTGAATGCGCCGGCCGCGCCGACGATGGCGCCGAGGGCAACCGCCAGCCGCCACTCCGGAGGCCGCTCGGCCAGGTAATAGTTGATGTCGTATTTGGACACCAGCCAGAGATACAACAGGTAAATCAGCAGCACGAACGGCAGGAGGTTCAGCAGTACCCGCATCAGTACCTGCAGGGCCAGCCGGAAGAGCCTTGCCGAGCGGCCCGCGAGGAACAGCAGCGCCTGCACCATCGAGACCTGGGATCCGGCGCTGATAGACTGTCCCACCACCAGCAGGGCCGCGTGTTCGAGGAACACAATGATGGAGAAGACGGAGCCGAGCACCAACAGGGAGACGAACCCGGCCGGGCTCAAGATGAAAAACAGGATATCCTGGTCGGAAAGGGCGGCGGAACCCGACAGCGAAACGGCCAGCCGCAGCAGCACGCCTGCCGCCGGGGTCAGGACCGTGAACACCAGTACGCTGACGACCAGGTGGATCGACAGGAAGCGCGTCCAGTTCGCCAGGAATTGCCGCCCGATGTCGGCGATTGTGTTGTAAACAGATTTTGTGTCCACCAGGCCTCTCCCAACTGCGCGGTTGCCCCTCGCGCTACCGTTCCGCCCGGCGCGCGGGTCGTCTGGTACTCTAAGTGCTGGCGCGGCAGGCAAGCAACATGGACCAGGACGACGGCTGGACCGTTTACATCATCCGCTGCGACGACGGCAGCCTGTACACCGGCGTCAGCACGGATGTCGAGCGGCGCTTCCGGGAACATCGCGAGCGCCCGCGCGGCGCGAAGTTTTTCAACGGGCGCACACCGCTGGAAGTGGTCTACGCCGAAGACGGCCACAGCCGCAGCACCGCTTGTCGGCGCGAGGCGGCCATCAAGAAACTGAGCCGGGCCGAAAAACTGCGCCTGATCGCCGCCGGGACCGCCCCGGGTTGAACGCAAGCCTCGTTCTGCCTGGGCTTCCGAAGCCATTTGCCGGACCGGCGAGCCGTCCGGTTGCCCGGCAGATAATCGGGCATTACCGCCGTAATCTGTGTAAATTATTGGCGGAGGCCGACCCACCGGAGCAGCCTGCCCCGGTGGACCCGTAGCCAAGTTGGAGGCACCTGTGGCCAATGACATTCTGAGCGTAGCGGAAGATTTCTGGAACATCCGCGGTTCCTTCCGGGTCGGTGGCGTCGTCGACGTCGGCACGCAGGCATCCCTGGTCCGGCTCGCCAGCGGCAAATTCGTTTTCCTCGACGCCTACACCCTCAGCGGCGCGCCGCGGCGGGCAGTGAACGAACTCACCGCCGGCGGCGAGAACGTGGAGGCCATCCTGAATCTGCATCCTTTCCACACGGTGCATGTGCGCCGGATGCACGAGCAGTTCCCGCAGGCGCGCCTGTACGGCACGGCGCGTCACCTGGAGCGTTTTCCGGAATTGCCCTGGGAATCGACGCGCACGGAAGATGCTGCGCTGCACGAATTGTTTTCGGAGGACTTCGACTTTTCGGTGCCGCGGGGCGTGGATTTCATCTCCGCCAACGAACACGTGCATTTTTCCTCGGTGCTCGTGCTGCACCGGGCATCACGGACCATCCACTCAGACGACACCCTGATGTACCTCCGCCTGCCCTCGCTATTGCGGATGGTCGGGCTGGGTGACCAGGTGGGTTTTCACCCGACGCTCGCCAAGGCGCTGGAGAGAAGGCCGGGGGCCGCGCAGGATTTCCGGCAGTGGGCGGCCGAACTGATCAACAGCTGGCGGGATGCCGAAAACCTGTGCGCCGCGCATACGGGGGCCCTGCTGGCCGCGGACAACCGCGGCGCGCCGATTCACGCGCGCCTGCAGAGGGCGTTGGACAAGGCCGAGTCGACGCTGGCAGCGCACGAGCGCAAGTACGGTTGAGTGGAGTTGGCGGCATATCGTTGGGCGTGGCTTGCCTGACCCTGGTAGCGAGCATGGCATCGACGTCGATCACCCTCGAAATGGCCCCCGGACCCTGGCAGGCCGTCAACGACGGCGTCATGGGCGGGGTGTCCAGCGGCCGCATGGTGGCCGCGGAGGAGAGCCTGCGTTTCGAAGGCGTGCTCTCGCTCGAAAACAACGGCGGTTTCGCCTCGGTGCGCCGCGTGGTCGACGCCGACCTGTCCACGGCGGGGCGGGTGCGTCTTCACCTGCGCGGCGACGGGCGGACGTACCAGTTCCGCCTGCGGCTGGACGACCGCTGGGACGGCATCGCCTGGCGCGCGGAATTCCCGACCACCGGCGAGTGGCAGACCGTCGAGTTGTCCTTCGATGAATTCGCGCCGGTCTTCCGCGGCCGCCGCGTGCCCGGTGCCGGGCCGGTCGTGCCCGCGAATATCCGGCAGATCGGGTTCATGGTGGCCGACAAGACGGCGGGCCCCTTCGCCCTGGACATCCGTGTCATCGAGTTCTTCTGATCAGCAGGGCTCTCCGGGCCTTGGCGCCCGGGCGTTGGCTGTGGGCCGGACCCCGCGGTTCGGGTAGCATAGCCGCATGACCCGCCTGAAGCCCAGCACCCTGCGGATCGGTTACCGCTTCCGCCCCAAGCGCCTGGCGCCGGATTATGACGCCCTCGTCATCGGGTCGGGCATGGGCGGCCTGACCACGGCGGCCCTGCTCAGCGAACTCGGCTGGAAGGTGTGCGTGCTGGAACAGCATTACACTGCCGGGGGCTATACGCATTCCTACGAGCGCGGTGGTTACGAATGGGACGTCGGGGTCCACTACATCGGCGACGTCGGGGCGCCGACCCGCACACGGCGGCTGTTCGATTTCCTGTCGGACGGGCGGCTCGAATGGGCGCCGATGGACGAGGAGTACGACCGTTTCTACATCGGCGACAAGGTGTTTTGCGCGCGCGCCGGCAGGCAGGCCTTTCGCGACAACCTGGTGGCGCAGTTCCCGGCCGAACAGGCGGCCATCGACGAGTACATGCGGCTGTTGGGCCAGGTCGGCGGTGCGCTGTCGGTGCTGGCGGTGGAGCGCGTGTTGCGGCCCTGGCAGCGATGGCTTTCGGCACCGTACCGGAAGTGGAAGACGCCCGCTTTCATGTACCACAAGACCTATGACGTCCTCAGCGCGCTGACCGACGACCCCGACCTGATCGCCACGATCTGCGGCCAGTGGGGGGACATGGGCCTGCCGCCGAAACAGTCCGCCTTCATGGTGCACGCGATGATCGCGCGGCACTACCTCCACGGTGGCTTCTACCCGGTCGGCGGCTCCTGGCGCATCGCCGACACCATCATCCCCAAGATCCAGAGGGCCGGCGGCGAGGTGTTCACCTACGCCCGGGTCAGGCAGATCCGCATCGAGGAGGGGAAGGTGCGCGGCGTCGAGATGGAGGACGGGCACCTGATCGACTGCCCCTGCGTGGTGTCTTCGGCCGGGGTCGACAACACCTTCAGCAGCTTGCTGCCGCCCGCAGTCGTAAAGGCGGCCGGCTACAGCGAGTTGCTGGCGGCGGTGCGCCCCAGCCTTGGCCACCTGGGCGTGTACATCGGCCTGCCGGGCACGGCGGAGGAACTCGGCCTGCCGCGCACCAATTTCTGGATTTATCCCTCGAATGACTACGACGGGGCGGTGCAGGCCTTTCGAGACGATCCGGAGGCGCCCTTCCCGGTCGTCTACATCTCTTTCCCTTCGGCCAAGGATCCTCATTATCCCCACCGCCACCCGGGCACCTCCACCATCGAGATCGTCGCGCCCGCGCCCTGGGAGTGGTTCGAAAAATGGTCGGGCACCACCTGGGGCCGGCGCGGCGAGGACTACGATGCGTTCAAGGCTCGACTTGGCGAGCGGCTGATGCGGCACCTTTACGACAAGCTGCCGCAGCTCGAAGGGCGGGTCGATTATTACGAGGTGTCGACGCCGTTGTCGACCGAGTGGTTTGCCGGCTACCGGCACGGCGAACTCTACGGGCTGGACCACACGCCGGAGCGGATGCAGCAGGACTGGCTGGGTCCACGAACGCGGATTCCCGGCCTGTGGCTCACCGGCCAGGACACGCTGACCTGTGGCGTCACCGGTGCGATGATGGCCGGGCTGCTGACGGCGACGGCGATGGTCGGAATGCGGCGGATGACGCCGCTGATGAAGCGAATTCATGCCTGATGCAGGCCAATGCGGGCGCGGAAGGCCCGCCTGACAGTAGCGGAGGACAGACCATGTACCGACTGCACGGCTTTTTTACCCAGAACTCGATGAAAACCCTGTATGTCCTCGAAGAACTCGGCGTCGACTACGAATTCTGTTACGTCGACCTGGCCAAGGGCGAGAACCGGACCGAGGAATTCCGCAACAAGACCCCGGTTGGCCGGGTGCCGGTGCTCGAGCACGGTGGCGAGTACCTGTTCGAGTCGGGCGCCATCTGCCGCTACGTGGCCAGCGTGGAGCACTCGCCGCTGTTCCCCGCGGACAAGATGCAGCGGGCCCGCGTGGACCAGTGGATGACTTACTTTACCTGCCACCCCGGCCGCTGGCTGACCAAGCTGTTCTTCGAGAAGGTGGTCAAGCCCATCGCCGGCATGGGCGAGCCCGACGCCGCCGGCTGCGAGGAGGCGGCCAAGTTTGCCCGGCAGCAACTCGCGGTGGTCAATGACTGGCTGGAGCACCACGAATGGCTGGCCAACGACTCCTTCTCCATCGCCGAGCCGTTCGCGCTGGCCTACGTCGAGCAGGCCCGCACGGTCGGTTTTCCGCTGGACGGCTATCCCTGGCTGCAGAAATGGCTGGAGCGTCTCGACGCGCGCAACGGCACGATCCGGGCCCGCGCCCTGGTGAAGCCCTACCTGGACGCCGTGATGCCGCGCTGAGCGGGCGGCCCCTATTCCAGCGGAATTTGCGCAGCGTTCTCCGCGAGCCATTCCTCGAAGGTTTGCAGCGAGGGATTTAGCGCACGGCTCTCTTTCAGGTCGCGCGCACCGCAGAACTGCGCTTCGAAGTCGCGCTTGAACTGGAACATGTTGCCGATGTCGTCGGCGCCCGGAAAGTCGAACGACCGATAGACCTCGGGACTGACCGCGTTGTACCTCACGGTTTCGCCCAGGGCTCTGCCGAGCGCCGCGGCCATCTCCTCGCCGGTCAGATGCTCGCCGGCTATGCCGACGGTCTTGCCGATGTAGCGGCTTCCCGCCTTGAAGATGCCCAGCGCGCAGCGGCCGATGTCGGCGGCGGCGATGCCCGGCAGCTTTTTGTCCGCCATGGGGAAGGTCAACACCAGCGTGCCGTCTTCCCCGCGGGTTGGGCCGGACCCGAAGTAAATGAGGTTGTCCCAGTAGAACGAGGTCAGCAGGAAGGTCGTGGGCACGCCGGCCTCGGTGAAAAAGCGGTTCGCCTCGCCCTTGGCGTCGAAATGCGGCACCTTGTAATGCTCCATCAGCGTGGGCATGCGGTCGTCGTCCAGCGGCACCCGGCGGCGGGTGTCTTCCAGCGTGGACCAGATGACGTGCTGCAACCCGGCTGCGCGCGCGGCGGCGGCCAGGTTGCGCGCCTGGGCGAGTTCCTTTTGGGGCGAGAAATGCTCCCAGAAATTGGTCACGCAATACGCGCCCCAGGCGCCTTCGAAAGCCGCTTCCAGGCTGGCCCGATCGTCCAGGTCGGCCTCGACCACGTCGGCGCCCAGTGCCGCCAGCGCCTGCGCCTTTTCGGAGCGGGCGTTGCGGGTAAGTGCCCGTACCGCGAATTCCCCGCCGGGACTGTCGAGGATGGCCCGCACCAGGCCGCCCCCCTGCGCGCCGGTGGCGCCGACTACGGTGATGATGTTCTGAGCGCTCATGGTCTTCTCCGGATGTTTTTTCGAGTATAGCAGGACGTTTTTCGGACGCTGTCGGGTGTTCCGCCCGCATAAGCGTTGCCGTATTCATCGCCGGCCGCCCTCACTCTGCCGCAGCAACCGGGCGGCCGCAGACCTGCGGTGCTAGGCTGGTGATGATGTCCGGAGTCCTAAGATGAACCGACTATCCCGCCGAAAATTCCTGCAGTTCGGGGTCATGGGCGGCACCGGCCTTCTGCTGGGCGTGCGCCTGGCCGGGCCAGCCAGGGCAGCGCCTGCGGCGGACCCGGCGGGAGCCGCGGCCGAGCTGCATCCGCTGATTCACATCGGGCCGGACGGCGGAATCGTGCTGTTCGCCCAGAACCCGGAGATGGGCCAGGGCGTAAAGACCAGCCTGCCGATGGTCCTGGCCGAGGAACTGGATGTCAGGTTCGAGGACGTGACGGTCCGGCAGGCGGACTGGCTGCCCGGGCAGGACCTGCAGTTTTCCGGCGGCAGCCTGAGCATTCGGCTCAACTACCAGGCCATGCGGGAAGCCGGAGCCGCCGCCCGGCAGATGCTGCTGCAGGCGGCGGCCGAGCGCTGGCAGCTGCCGATCGACAAGCTCGGCACGGACAGCGGCCGTGTACGGGTCATGGGCGGCGAGCGCTCCGCAGCCTACGGCGAGTTGGCCGCCGCCGCGGCGCAGTTACCGGTGCCCGCCGACGTTCTGCTCAAGCAGCCGGCTGACTTCAGCGTCATCGGCAAGTCCCACGGCGACGTGGACCTGGCTGCCATTGTCACCGGCAAGCCCCTGTACGGGCTCGACGTGAAACTCCCCGGGATGCAGTTTGCCGTGGTGCGGCGCAGCCCGGTGAGCGACGGCCAGGTGGCCTCGTTCGACGACGCGGCCGCGCGGGCCATACCGGGTGTGCGAGACGTCACTGCCCTGTCCAACGAGCAGCACGGTGGGCGCGTCATTTTGCCCAACAGTCCCAACTTCGTCTCCGGCGTGGCGGTGCTGGCGGATCATGGCTGGGCGGCTCTTCGGGGCGCCCGCGCCCTCGAGGTGAAATGGCGCAATCCCGAGCGTCTCGACGATACCACGGAGCTCTACGCGCGCTTCCGCGCCGGCCTCGACGCGGAAGCCGTCCAGGTCCGCCGGGATGGTGAGCCCGAGCCGCTGCTGGCCGGTCCCACCGGCGTATTCGAGCAGGTCTACCAGGTTCCGCTGCTGGCGCACGCGCCGATGGAGCCGATGAACTGCACGGCGCGGTTCGACGCCGGCCGGCTGGAACTTTGGGCGCCCACGCAGAACCCGGGCGGCCTGGCCGAGGCGGTGGCGCGGGCGCTCGGCATCGGCACCGAGGCGGTCACCGTGCACGTGATTCGGTCCGGCGGGGCCTTCGGGCGGCGCTACTATTCGGATTTCGCCATCGACGCCGCGCTGCTGGCACGCCACGCGGGCCGGCCGGTCAAGGTCATCTGGCCGCGCGAGGACGACATCCGCCACGATTACTTCCGGCCGGGGGGCGTACACTGCATTCGCGCCGCGCTGGACCAACAAGGCCGGATCGCGGCCTGGCAGCACCGGCTGGCCGGTCATTCGCGCGCCGCCTACCTGGAGCGGGAGGACCCGCCCTGGGACTCCGAACTGGACGCTTACACCTTTCCGGCCGGCTTTGTCCCGAACCTCCTGTTCGAACACGTGTTCGTGCCCTCCCGCATCCCGCTGGGGCAGTGGCGGGCGATCGCGCCCTCGGCCAACGTGTTCGTGGTCGGCAGCGCGCTCGACGAACTGGCGCACCGCGCCGGCGCGGACCCGGTCGAGTTCCTGCTGAGGCTGGTCGGCGAGGCCGATTCCGTGCCCATCACCGAACGCTTCAGCCTGGACGCGGCCCGGCTGCGCGGCGTCATCCGCAAGGCCGCCGCCGCGGCCGGTTGGCGGCAGCCCCTGGGCTGGGGTGATGGGGACACGCGCCACGGCCGGGGCATCGCCGCGTGCTACGACCAGGGATCATGGGTAGCCGAAGTGGCGGAAGTGACCGTCAGCGCGGGCCGGCTGAAGGTCGACCGGATCGTGGCGGCGGTCGATTGCGGGCGCGTGATCAATCCGCAGGGCGCCAGGGCGCAGGTCGAAGGCTCGATACTGGATGGCCTGGGCGCCGCGCTGATGGGTGAGATCACCGTGAGCGGCGGCGTGGTCGAGCAAAGCAATTTCCACGACTACCGCCTGCTGCGCCTCGACCAGGCGCCGGCCGTCGAGGCCCATTTCGTCGCCAGCGAAAATGAACCGCGCGGACTGGGCGAGCCGCCGCTGCCGCCCGTCGCGCCCGCCGTCTGCAACGCCATTTTCGCCGCCACCGGGCAGCGAGTCCGGAGCCTGCCGCTGCGCACCCGGTTCGAAGTCTGAATCGGCACCGGGGTCAAGTCGGAACCGTCGGATTTCGCCTATACTGATCGGACAACTCCAACACCGAGGGAATAGCATGAACACACGGTTTATCTTGCGCGCGATACTGGGTTCCCTGCTTCTGCTGGGGTTTGGCCAGGCAGCGTTCGCCGGCGAGGGCAAGGATGGCCAGGCCGGGCGGCTCAAGGTCATGACCCAAAACCTCTACGTGGGCGCTGATCTCTTCAAGATCCTGAACCCCGACCAGCCCATTCCGGTCAACGCGGCCGAAATTTTCGCTGACATCCAGGTCACGGATTTCGCGCAGCGCGCCGAGTCCATCGCCGACCTGGTTGCCGAGCACGAACCGCACCTGATCGGCCTGCAGGAAGTGGCGCTGATCCGCACCCAGTGCCCGGACGACATCATCCTGCCGCCGGGCGATCCCACCCCCAACGCGACCGACGTCTATGCCGACTACCTGGCGATCCTGCTGGCCGAACTGGCGGAACGCGGACTCGACTACGAAGTCGCGGCCACGGTGGTCAACGCCGACGTCGAGCTGCCGGTGTTGAACCTGGGCTTGCTGGACTGCCCCTTTCCCTTGTTCGACGCCCGGCTGACCGACCACGACGTCACCCTGAGAAGGTCTGACGTGGACGTCACGCTCAGTCTGAGCGACAACTACCTGTACAACCTGCCGGCGCCCATTCCCGGCGGCGTCATCGTGTTCACCCGCGGCTACAACATCGTGGACGTCGACCTGAACGGGCGCAGCTACCGTTTCGTCAACACGCACCTGGAAGTCAGCGGCAACCCGGCCGCCAACTTCTTCCAGTTCGTCCAGGCCGCGGAGCTGACCCAGATCCTGGATTTTGTGCCGTCGATTGCGGGTGACGAAATCGTGGTGGTGGTCGGCGACTTCAACTCCGACCCGGACGATGGTCCGCAGGCGATCTGCCTGCTGCCGCCGGATTTCGACGTCCTCGGCCTGTGCCCGACGCCCTACGCCATCATGGCCGGCAACGGTTACGTCGACACCTGGACGGTGCGCAACGGTGCACCCGACCCAGGCTACACCTGCTGCCAGCAGGACCTGCTGATGAATCCCGTCTCCTGGCTGGACCAGCGCATCGATCACGTCTTTGTGCGTCCGCCCATGGCGGGGCCGCAGGGGCCCAACTTCCTGAACGCGGTGCATGCCACCGTCGTGGGTGACCGGCAGGAAGACCGCACGGTGGATGGCCTGTGGCCGTCGGATCATGCGGGTGTCGTCACCGGAATGACCTTCCGGCAGAAGAAGTAGCATCGCACTGTGGGAGCGGCTGAAGCCGCTCCTGCAGTTTTCGGCAGGCTAGTTGAGGAACATGCCGGCCAGGTAGGGCACGCTGAGCCAAAGCAGGCCCTTGACCAGGAAAAAGGCGAATCCGCCGATGCCCAGCTTTCGCAGCCAGGCGGGAAGGGTCAGTGCGGTCATGGCGTTTTTCATGTTTGGGCATCCGGGTCAGGTGACGGGGAGCGGGCCGCGGAGAAGGTCCGCGGCCCGGCCAGTCAGCGCAGTGATCAGGCAGCTTTAGCTGCGGGCGTGGCAGTACCCCTGCGACCCATGGCCCGGCCGAGGAAGGGAATGATCATCGGCACCTGCCGGCGGTACTCCGCGTACTCAGGATGGGCGTCCATCAGGTCACGCTCCTCGAGCTGGATCGCGATCAGGATGTAGGCCGTGGTCGCGGCGGCGAATACCAGGTGCGCGACGGTCATCACCGGCGTCGCCCAGAAGCCCAGCACGAAGCCGAGGTAGAGCGGGTGGCGCACCAGGCGATAGATCATCGGCGTGCCGAACTTCAGGTTGGTGTAGGGCTTCCTGTGCAGATTGAGCCATACCTGGCGCAGGCCGAACAGGTCGAAGTGGTTGATCAGGAAAGTACTGACCAGCACCAGCAGCCAGCCGAAGGCGAACAGGACGTGCAGCAGGATCTGCGCCTGCGGGTTCTCCACCGACCACACGACGCCGCCCATCGGCTGCCAGAAGTAGAACAGCACGATCAGCGCAACGCTCGCGGCCAGCACGAACGTGCTGCGCTCGGCGGCCTGCGGGATGAAGCGGGTCACCCACCGCTTGAAGAACGGCCGCGCCATCACGCTGTGCTGCACGGCGAAGATACCGAGCAGGCCCAGGTTGACCAGCAGGGCGTGGATGAACGGGACCTGCGGGGCCGAGTCGATCGCCTTGGGCACGAACAGGTTGCCGACGAAACCGATGGCATACAGGAAGGTGGCGAAAAAGATCGCGTAGGCGACCGCACCGTACAAGAAAACCAGTACACGTTGCATGAATTTATCCTCCGATGGTTGTTGAAGCGCCGGCTAACGGCCCCGGCTTGGCGAGCACTTTGCGCGATCGGGGGAAACAGGTCCTGATCATTGGCTGACTATTGCCTGACCATTTGATGACCATCGAGGTGTGGTGGCTTTACTGCTTTAAAAACAACGGCGTGGGATGGGGCTAAATGGGGTGTGACGATTCGGTCAGCTGAGTCAGGGGCGGCGGTATTCGGTCAAAAGGGCTTCGTTTTCCGGGCCCCAGCCGGCACCGGCGAGGGTCTTGGCCTGCTCCAGCAGGGCCACGGCCTGCTCCGTTTCGCCGCGCGCCCGGGCGAACCGTGCCCTGGCCATCAGTGACGCCATGCCCGGCTCGCGCCCCGCGAGGGTGCCGGCCAGGGGGGCGGCGGATTCGACGTCCCCTGCCTCCAGGTGGGCGTTCAGCAGGCGAACCGCGATATCGGCTTCCTTGGCCGACCAGGTCGACTCCCGGACGCGGGCCAGGGCCGCCGAGTACTCGCCAATCGCGGCGGCGGTGTCGCCGCGGGCCACGGCGATGTCGCCCAGCAGTTCCATCGCCTCGACCTCGGGCTGCAGCAGCGCCTCGCGGCGGGCCTCCTCGAGCACCGACAGGGCCGTGGTTTCAGCACGGTCCGGGGCGCCGTCTTCGAGATCCATGCGCGCCACCATGACGTCGACCTGCAACACGCGCATGCGGTCTTCGATTTCCTCGAAAACCGCCCGGCTCTGACGGTAGTGCTCGCGCGCCGCGCCGCGGTCGCCGAGGCCCAGTTCGGCGGCGGCCAGCTGGGCGAGAGAGGTTCCCTCGAACAGGCGGTCGCGGGTCTCCGCGGCGGTTTCCGAGGCCGCCCTGGCCGCATCCGCCGCCTCGTCGTAGCGGCCCTGCGCGCTGTAGAGCGCGCTCAGTTGTCCATGGACCCGGCCGACACCGACCCGGTCACCGATGTCCTCACGGATTTCCAGCGAGCGCAGGTGGTAGCCTTCGGCCTCTTCCAGCCGGCCCATCTCGCGCAGCAGGTAGCCCGTGTTGTTGAGCATCATCGCCTCGTTGCGCCGGTCGCCGATTTCGCGGAAGGCCTGCAGGGCTTCCTCGAGATACCCCCGTGCCTCGACCAGTTCGCCGCGGTCCATGCGCAGGTTGGCCTTGCCCGCATAGAGTTCACCGGGCATTCGTTCGCGGCCGGCGTCCTGGTAGGCCAGCACGGCCAGGTCCAGCAACTCGTCGGCCCGCAGGAAGTCGCCGCGGTCTCCGAGCACGATGGAGAGGTTCTGCAGGATGCGGCCGCTGAGTTCCTGGTCGCCGACGGCCTCCGCCACCTCCAGCGCTTCGCGGTGCCCGGCTTCGGCCAGGTCGAGGCGGCCGGTGCGGTTGTACACCACCCCCCGCGTCATCAGTGCCTGGGCCAGTTGGCGGCTGGGGCCGAGCAGACGCTGCTCGGCCACCAGTTCGTCCAGCACGGATTCGGCCTCGTCGGGCTCGCCGAGGATGCGTTGGCAGGCCGCGTATTCGAAGCGCGGCGCGAACAGGCTGGGCTCCTGCTCGATGATGAGCCGGAAAAACGGCACCGCCTCGGCGCAGCGGCCCTGCAGCGACAGGTCCATGCCGCGCGCAAAAGCTTCGTTGTTGAACGGGTCGGCCGACACCAGCGTGACCTCCTGGCTGTGGCGTCGTTTGCCCAGCAGCGTGCCGTAGACGCTCTGGACCACGCCCTGGGCGAGCGCGGTGCCCTCGTCGCCGACCATGGTGCCCCGCTGCAGTGTGCCGTCCGGTCCCAGCAGGGCGAAGTTCATGCGCAGGGCGCGACCTTCGGCTTCGAGTTCCATGGCGAGGAAGTGACTGGCGCCGTACACGCCGCGCAGCTTGGCGATCAACGCCGCGTTGGCCTCCTCCTCCGGCTCGCCGGTCCAGCCGAGGTTCTCGGCCAGGCTGACCACGCTGCCGTCCGCGACCACCGGCAGCGCGCCGTCTGCCCCGATCAGGCTGCTGACGTAGCTCATCAGCCCCAGGCGGGTCCAGGCGAGCTCGGCGTCGCCGGTCTGGTCGGCGAGTGGCAGCACGGCGATGCGGGTTTCCGCGTCCAGCGCCGGCGGCGGCCGCAGCAGCAGCCACGTCATGGCCAGCGCCAGGACCACTGCGAGCCCGAAGGCGAGCAGCATACCGGCTCGCCTGGAAATTGGGGCCCGGCTTTCATCCTTCGCGGGCCCGGGAAGGGTATCCGACGGCACATGGGATTCCGGCCCGGCGGGAGTGTCCGGCCGCCTCTCGGCTGCCTGGTCCGGGGCCGCCGGCTCCGGCAGCAACTCGGCGACGAATCGGTAGCCGTGGCCGTGGATGGTCTTGATCACCTGCTGGCGGCTGGCGTCGTCGCCGACGGCTTTGCGCGCCTTCATGACCGCGCGGGTGAGGGCCGTCTCGGTGATGAACATGCCCGGCCACACCGCGTCCTGAAGTTCGTCCTTGTCGACCGCCCGCTCGTGGTTTTCCAGCAGGAACACGAGCAGGTCGAACACGCGCGGCTGCACTTCGACCTCGTCGCCACCGCTGCGCAGCTCGCGGCGCGCCACGTCGACGGTGAAAGCGCCGAAGCGATAGATTTCGTTGTGAGGCTGTTTCTCCACCATTCCAGGGCCGTGACCCAATCGGGCGCTTCCAGCGAAAGTCAGCGCAGAATGTACCATAGCGCGGGCCAGGAACAGCCCGGCGCAGGCGCTGCGGTTACGTTGGTGGCCAGGGTCCCCCGATCGCGCCGATTGTCATTGTCGAATGGGGCGGATGCCATACAATGACGCGCATGACCTTCGGCATCATCGACTTGGAGACCCGCGCATGAGCCGGGAAGGCGCACCCGGGCCGATCCGCGCAAACACCGTGTTCGACCTGCATTCGCATACCACCTGTTCGGACGGCGCGCTGGAGCCGCGCGAGCTCATCGCGCGCGCCGCTGAAAAAGGCGTGGATGTGCTCGCCATCACGGACCATGACACGATCGACGCCTACCGGAACAGGGGGCCGCTGCAGGATGGGCCGACCCTGGTCTCCGGCATCGAATTCTCGACCCATTGGGAACACATTGGCATCCACGTGCTGGGGCTGAACATCGACCTGCAATGCGAGGCGATCCGTGCCGGCGTGCGCTTCCAGACCGCCGCGCGCCAGGAACGCGCCCGCCGGATCGGCGAGAACCTCGCAAAGATGGGCATCGCGGACGCGTACGAGGGAGCCGCCAGGCTGGCGCGGGGCAGCTACATCGGCCGCCCGCATTTTGCCCAATACCTGGTCGACATCGGCAGGGTCCGCTCGCTGGATACCGCATTCCGCAAGTTCGTGGGCGACGGCAAGGCGGGCGACGTCAGGCGGCACTGGGCGGCCATGCCGCAGGTCGTGGAGTGGATACTCGAGGCGAACGGCATCCCGGTGCTGGCGCATCCCCTCAAATACAAGCTCACCCGGACCCGGCTGAAGCGATTATTGGGCGCGTTCGCGGCGGCGGGCGGCCAGGGCATGGAGGTGGTGTCGGGCCAGCAGAATCCGCAGCAGACCGCCGGCATGGCGCAGGTGTGCGCGGACCTGGGCCTGCTGGCTTCCCGCGGGTCCGACTTCCACGCCCCGGGCAGTCCCTGGGCCGAGCTTGGCGCCGGTCCGCCGTTGCCGCCCCATCTCACCCCGGTGTGGGAGCGGTTTGCGTGAGGGGTGGACACCACCCGCCCATGGAATCACCCGATCGGAGAATACCGTGATGTCATCCTTCCATTTCCTCGTAAACAGAGCCGACCTGGCCAAATGCAGCCTGGAGTCCGCGGCCGTGCCGGACATCGACCCCGGCGAAGCCCTGCTGCGGGTGGACCGCTTCGCGCTGACCGCCAACAACATCACCTACGGAGTGGCCGGCGACGCGCTGGGTTATTGGCAATTCTTCCCGGCTGAGGGTGACTGGGGGCGCATCCCCGTGTGGGGCATAGGGACTGTGAGCGCTTCCCGGGCGGAAGGCGTGGCCGCGGGCAGCCGCTATTACGGCTATTTCCCCATGTCCGGCCACCTCGTGGTGACGCCGGGAAAGGTCGGCCCCGGCGGTTTTGCCGACCATGCGGCCCATCGACAGAGCTTGCCGCCCGTGTACAACCAGTATGCGCTGATGACCGCGGCCCTGGGCTTTCCCCCTCGCCACGACAACCACCAGATGGTGTACCGGCCCCTGTTCACCACGTCCTTCGTGCTGGATGACTACTTTGCAGACAACGGCTGCTTCGGGGCGGAGCAGGTCGTCGTCGCCAGCGCGTCCAGCAAAACCGCGTTCGGCACGGCTTTCCTGATGCGCGGCCGGCCCCACCAGACCGTCGGGCTCACCTCCGGAGCGAACCGGGCGTTCGTCCAGGGACTCGGCCTGTACGACCGGGTCCTGACCTACGACGAGGCCGCCACGCTGGATCCAGCGATTCCCACAGCCTACATCGACATGTCCGGCAATCGCGCCGTGCTTGCGGCGGTGCACCGCCATTTCGGTGAGAACCTGGTGACTAGCTGCAGCGTGGGCATCACGCACCGGGAGGCGCGCGAGGGCCAAGACCCGCGATCCCTGCCGGGTGCCCGGCCGGCCATGTTCTTCGCGCCCGATCAAATCCGGAAACGCAACCAGGACTGGGGCCCGGCGGAATTCAGGCGCCGGGTGGGCGCGGCCTGGCAGGCGTTCCTGGGTGCGGTGGACGACTGGGTGCAGATCGTCGAGGCGCCGGCCCCGGGGCAGATCACGGCAATCTACGAAACCGTGCTGAACGGAGCGGCGCCCGACAGGGCCTACGTCCTCAGACGCTGACCAGGGCCTGTTACGATTTCACTTCGCGCAGGTGCCCCGACGCCACGTCGTAAACGAAGCCACGAACCTCCTCCTTGTGCGGGATGAAGGGGCTGGCCATGATCCGCGCCAGCGACTGGCGCACGTCCGCCTCGAGGTCGGTGAAACTCTCCAGCGCGAAGGGCGGCTTGATGCCGGTATCCTCCAGGATCTGTTGCTTCAGATCTTCGTCCCTGAACGTCAGCATGCCGCAGTCGGTGTGGTGAATCAGCATGATCTCGCGCGTGCCCAGCAGCCTCTGGGAAATGGTCAGCGAGCGGATCACGTCGTCGGTCACCACGCCGCCGGCGTTGCGGATGACGTGGGCGTCGCCTTCGACCAGCGCGAGCAGGGCCCCGGTTTCCAGCCGGGCATCCATGCAGACCACGGCCGCGAGTTTTTTCGCGGGCGGCATGGGCAAATGACCCTTGTCGAAACGGCCGGCGTAAGCTTCGTTGTGGGCGAGGATTTCGTCGATAACGCTCATTTCGTGACCTCCAGGTCTGTGGCGCCTGTCGCGGCGCACGCGTTCGATCCGGCCGAATCCGGCGCTGGCCGGCCGGCATCTGCGCCTGCGCGCGCACATCCGGCCCCCAGATCAGTATAGATGCCGGGCTGCAGCGGGCAAGTCAAGGAAACCTGATGAACCTCCGATCAATTGATCCAGGGACGCATTGCATGGGCCGGTGATGCTGCAAAATGCGTGGGTAATCCATCACGGCCATCGAACTCATGCCCACCGAATTCGCACAGCAAGCCCTCGCCATCCTGCGGGACCCCGCACTGTTTCAGTGGTACGTCATCCCGCTGCTGGCCATCGTCATGTTCATCTATGCCTCGGAAATCCGCAAGGGATGCCGGGATGCGGTCTTTGCCGGCCTCGCCTTCTGGGGCGCGGACTGGATCAACGAGATCCTCAATTCGATCTTTTTCCACCTCAATGGCCACGCCCCGCTCTGGGGCGCGCCCGGCGGGACGGCCTACCTGATCCTGATCGGCCTGAATATCGAGATCATGTTCATGTTCGCGATCGCCGGGATCGCCTGGGCCAAGATGCTGCCCGTTGACCCCGCGGCGAAAATCCTGGGCGTCCCCAACCGCTGGTTCATCGCGCTGGCCGGCTCGGCGTTCTGCGTGTTCGTGGAGATCCTGCTGAACCGGATCGACGCCTTGACCTGGGATTGGCCGTGGTGGAGCGCGACAGCGCCCTGGCTGATCTTCGTTTTCGGCTACCTGTGGTTCTTCCTGGCCGCGTTCTGGGTGCACGACATGAAAGACGCCCGGCGGCAGGCCAGGACGGTGGCGGTCCTGTGGGGGATCGCGGCGGCCCTGGCGCTGGTTTTTGGGGTTGGACTGCGCTGGATCTGACGCCTGTTCCGGGCCGGCGACCCGCCTACCGGCCGATCATCCCCTCGAGCCGGGCCCGCGCCTTCGCAAAATGGGCCAGCAGGTTGGGTATGGGTGCGTCGCCATAGCCTTTTTTCAGCTCCGTTTCGGAAACATTCAGGACCATCAACAGGTTTTCGGCAGCCCGGCGGACGGCTGCCGGCTCCGTGCTGCCTACCTGGCCGATCCAAACGGGGCTGGATTCGGCGAACAGGTAGCTGTCCAGGGCCGGCCACCCGCTGTTGCCGCCCAGTACCCGCGCTGAGATCCAGCCGCCTTGCGGAAGATCGACCGAACCTTCATAGCGCTTGCTGCCCGCGCGAGGGTTGCCGTCGAGCGTCTGGACCGCGGCGCCATTGACAAAAATCTGCACGCTTTCGTACGGCAGCGCCGAATGGACGTCCAGGGTCCAGCCGGCGGCGCCGCCGGGATCGACGACCTGGCCCGGCTCCATGCCGCCCACCTCGAATTCGAGCATGGGCCCGTTGCTGACGAAGCTCCGGCCTGTCTTCAGCGCCTGCAGATAGCTTGCGGCGGTCAACGGCCCATCCGGCTTCACGTACACCCGGGTGGCCCCGATGGCCATGGTCCGGAAGTAGTTGTTCATCACGTCGCTTCCCGCCGACGCGGCCAGCGGAATTCCGAGGTTGAGCACCTGGTGCCACAGCGCGCCGGTCCCGATCTCGTCGGTCCACAGGCAACCCAGTTCGATGAGGTCGATTTCACCCAATACCGCGTCGGCCACCAGGCTGACCGGCACCGACGAGGCGGTTTCAGGGGTGAACGGGTCGACGACTGCGACCGGATGCACATAACCGCCGAGCCCGCCCTGGGCCCGGGCGTGACGCAGGGCCGCGGCGTTGAGCCGGTCGTCCTCGGCATAAACCTGGTAGCCCGGCCCCCAGACCCAGGGCCAGAACAGGTCCTGCACGCCGAGCAGTTGGAGATGCCCCAGGAAATGCGAGCGCACCTCCTGGCCGAAACGGATGATGGCTCCTTCCGTGTAGGTCCTGCCCCACAGGTCCTGCTGCAGGAAGCGGTTGTGCAGGTTGGCCAGCAGGGGGTAGGCCACGTCCACCCCCTCCCCCTGCAAATCCAGCAGGATGTCTTCGGGCTCCAGGCGATAGGTGCCGCCGTAGTTGAGGTGGAAGTGGTTGTCACCGGCGTACCAGCCGTTCGAGGACGCATCCCAGACGCGCTCCAGGCCGAGCGTCACCTCGGTCGTGCCATCCGGGCGGACATCCACGGTCTGCACACGTTCCGCGGTCTCGAAACCCTGCACTGCCGAAACGGTCACCTTGCCGGCGGGCGCGACCAGTTCGATCTCGCCTTCCGAATAGAAGAAGATCCTCCCGTGCTGCCCCTCCGAGCGCACGGCGCCGGTTTCCGGGATGACGGGGTGGCCGGCCCCGTCGAGCACGTTCAGTCGCACCGGCGCCATCTGCCCGTCGATTTCCGAGCGAATGACGAGCCGGCCCGTGGGCGTGCCCCACTCCAGCCGCTTGACCCCGATGGACTCGACCGCTCCGCCACTCACGCTGACGCGCTTCAGCTCGGTCCGCTCGTCGTCGTTGGCTTCGGCGAAATAGACCCACTCGCCGTCGTGGCTGAACGCCGGCGCCAGCGGCAGACCGCGGCTGCGCGTCAACAGAACCGAGGTATTCGGCGTGGCGACCGCCAGCAGCCGCAGTTCCCAGCCGCCGTCATAGGGCCAGGTGTACGCCAGGAGCTTGCCGTCCGGGGACAGCGACAGATCGGCCTGCGCGGTGATCCGGTCTTCGAGCAGGGTCGAGGTGGTGTTGCTGCGGGTGTCCAGCAGTTCGATGGAATCGAAGGTGTCCTGCTTGTTCAGGTAGACGATGGAGCCGTCGTTGTCGAAGAGGATCGGGCGCCGCTTGAGCGGCCTCCGCAACTCGACTGGCGAAGTCGTCACCGGCTCGCGCTCCAGGGAATCGACGGATACCCGCCAGAGTTCCAGGGTTCCGCTCTCGCTGGACGCGTAATGGACGAAGTTTTCGTCCGCGGAGAACACCGGATCGAGATTGATCGCTTCCACCTCGACCAGTGGCCGTTCCCTGCCGGACTCCAGGTCGAGCGAGACGATGCTCAGCCGGCTGCCGTCGTCCCGGATGAACACGAGGGCATTCCCGCCCGGCGACCACTCGGGGCGCGAGTCCATGTCCCGGGTACTCGTGATGCGGCGCGCCGTTCCGGTTTCGAGGTCCAGCAGCCACAACCAGCCCTTGGCCGAGAACGCGATTTCCTTGCCGGAGGGCGACGGGGCCGGGTCCATCGGACCGGAATTGAGGACGGGCAATTCGAACCCCTCCAGGTAGACCTGGTGGTTGAAGCCGTCGGCCAGGGGATAGCGATGCGACCATTGCGCCGGCAGTGTCAGCGGCAACAGGAGCAGCAGTGTGGTCAGGGTGAATTTCGTCGGCATGGCGATTGCGGGTCCTTGGAGTTGTTCCTGTACAGGAGGGCGGGCGATGGAAACGGGCCCTAGTGTAGCGCCTTCGTCGCCATTCAGCCTCGCCAGGTTCAATGGCGCCCGATGCTGCCCGGGCCGATGTCCTTGAGGGCCGGCGTGCCCATCTGCCCCATGACCATGGCCAGCTCGGCGCCGAGCATTTCCAGGACGCGCTCCACGCCCGGCTGGCCGAAGGCGGCCAGGCCCCACAGGTAGGCGCGGCCGATGCAGACGGCATTGGCGCCCATCGCGAGCGCCTTGAAAATGTCGGTGCCGCGGCGAAAACCGCTATCGATCATGACCGGGACCGCACCGTTTACGGCGGTGACCACTTCGGGGAGGCTGTCCAGCGTGCCCCGGCCGCTGGCCTCGGCCCGGCCGCCATGATTGGATACGATCACCGCATCGGCTCCATGCTCAACCGCGCTGGCGGCGTCTTCGGCGGTGACGATGCCCTTGATCACGACCTTCATGGAGGTGATGCTTTTGAGCCGCTGCAGGAAGTCCCAGGTCATGCCCGGCGTATCGAATCCCTTCGATGTCGCGCCGGTCTCGAAATACATCGGCTTGCGGTCCAGCCATGAATCCTCGCGATCCGGGTCGTGGCACTGCGAACAATCGCGAGTGTCGGCCCGAAGGTACCGCATCATCGTGACCCGGTTGCTGCCGGAGTGGAGGTCCACGGTCAACACCACGGCCGGCGCGCCGGCGCTCTCGGCGCGCTTGACCATCTTCTCGGTCACGGACCAGTCGGACGTCGGGTACAGCTGGAACCACACCGGTTCGCCGCGGGCC
>Ga0209536_100004395_pt1 | contig 22259 bp, 18 predicted proteins | sample DeeMarSeWOR28_12_FD_187461 | JGI IMG/M metagenome (GOLD analysis project Ga0209536, IMG submission 187461) | Marine sediment microbial communities from White Oak River estuary, North Carolina - WOR-2-8_12 (SPAdes) (version 2) | ecosystem: Environmental > Aquatic > Marine > Intertidal zone >... | reverse complement strand
TGTTACGGGGCGGGACGGAGTTTGTGCTGGCGGCGAGCGGCCACGTTGCCGGCATCGTTAATCCGCCCGGCGAAAACCGGCGCCGGCACTGGGTGGCAGAAGACGGCGGATTGGCCGAGACGTCGGAAAGCTGGCTTGCGGCAGCGCGCGAAGTCGACGGAAGCTGGTGGCCGCACTGGCTGGAGTGGCTGCGGCGCCGCTCGGGCGAGACGGTGGCGGCTCCCGCCGCGACCGGAAATGAACGATATCAGCCGATCGAGCCTGCGCCCGGCCGTTTTGTCCTAGAACGCCATGCCGTCATGAACTGACATGCACCATGACTTACAAGTATCATCGCCGATGAATCCGGCAATCATTGACTCACAGGAGATATACACATGGCAAAGCGCGTTGTTCTGGTAACCGGCGGCATGGGCGGGCTGGGCGAATCCATTTGCACCAAGATGGCCGATCAGGGCTACGCAGTCGTCGCGACGTATTCGCCGAGAAACAAGACCAGCGGCCAGTGGCTTGCGGAGATGAAGACCAGGGGCTACGAGTTCCTTGCCGAACCGGTCGACGTCACCGATTTCGACTCGTGTGCTGCCTGCGTAAAGGCGGTCGAAGAGAAGCTGGGACCGGTGGACGTGCTCGTCAACAATGCCGGCATTACCCGCGACATGACCTTCAAGAAAATGACCAAGGCGGACTGGGATGCCGTTATCCATACCAACCTCGACAGCGCATTTAACATGAGCAAGCAGGTCATGGACGGCATGGTGGAAAGAGGCTGGGGGCGCATCATCAACGTATCCTCTGTCAATGGCCAGAAAGGTGCGTTCGGTCAGACCAACTATTCCTCGGCCAAGGCGGGCTTGCACGGCTTCACCAAGGCGCTGGCGCTGGAGGTTGCAAAGAAAGGCGTCACGGTAAACACGATATCGCCCGGCTATATCGGCACCAAGATGGTTACCGCCATCCCGAAAGACATTCTTGACGGAAAGATTCTGCCGCAGATTCCTCTCGGCCGCCTCGGGCAGCCTGAAGAGGTTGCCGGCCTGATTATCTATCTGGCATCGAACGAGGCTGCGTTCGTCACCGGCGCCAACATCTCGATCAATGGCGGCCAGCACATGTACTGACGTGGCCTTCATGGCACTGGCATAACGCGGGGCGCCCGCGGCGAGAAGCAGCAACAACGGGACACCGGGCCGGAGTCGCTTGCCACTGTCGTGCGCTGACACGGCTTTCCTGCCAAAAATCGGTGCCCAGGGCCGCTCCGCGGCGCATGCGGGCACCGGAATGGTGCAAAAAAAACCCCGATGGGAGACCCATCGGGGTGAACCTCTACAAAAGGCGTGACCTTTATGTAAAGGGGGAGGAGACTTGCGTCCTGTTTCGAGGCAGCGCTTGCTGCCTTGGCCCTGCGTGGCGCCTCCCCTGGCGCCTGGGCCGGCTACCCTGTCATCAGAGCAGCCCTGAATTCGTTGGCGGTGATGTCGTTTTCGGGTCCCTGACCCATTTCAAAACCGACACCTGACCTGTTTCCTTCTCCGCTGGTCAACACCAAAAGCAGGCTTTGTGCCAGCAGATCTTTCGATTTCTGCCAGGTCGCCGCTACCGCCCGCGGTCCTTACCTGGGCGAATTGCAGCTTTCCCTTGTTCTTGCACTGCAATATAGACTGACGATCGTGGACAAAAGTTCAAATACTGCGAAATTTCCACAAGATAAAACTGATCTACACCGAGTTCCAATCGAGCATTATTGCAATGCAACATGCGCATTATCCAAACATTGCCGCGGATTTGTCAATCCTCTTTATATGGCATTGCACGACGGGCTGTTCGGCAGCATTTTCAGAGGGTTATAATCTTCCCTCATGCATTGCGTCACCGCTCGCAATTGACGTTCGAACGGTTGTCCAAGATCAACCCAATATGAGCCCGTGTGGAGGATTAACCAAATGGCTGCAGAAACCCGCCTGATAAAGAAATATCCGAACCGGCGGCTTTATGACACCGCAACCAGTAGTTACATCACGCTGGCTGACGTAAAGCAGTTGGTGCTGGACAACATCGTTTTCAAGGTAGTTGACGCCAAGAGCGAACAGGATCTGACGCGAAGCATCCTGTTGCAGATCATCCTCGAGGAGGAAGGGGCCGGGGCGCCCATGTTTTCCTCCGAGATGCTCTGTCAGATCATCCGATTTTACGGCGACGCGCTGCAGGACATGATGGGCAAGTATCTTGAAAAAAATATCCATACTTTCATGGACATCCAGCGCAAACTTCAGGACCAGGGTATCGGCAAGGTGGGCGAAAATCCGATGCTCAACCCCGACGCCTATTCGCAATTCGTCAAGATGCAAGGGCCGGCAATCCAGGGATTGATGTCGAACTATCTGGAGCAGAGCGCCAACGCATTTCTCGATATGCAGCAGCAAATGCAAAAACAGGCCCGCAACATGTTCGGCAGCTTCCCGTTTGGCATGCCCGGGGCCGGCACCGAGGGGTCAACCGACAACGCGAAAACAACGTCGGACGAGCCCTCCGAGGAAAAGAAATAGCAGGTTCAGGCGGATTGCCGGCAACGACCCTTCCCTGCACCACATCGCCGGCAGCATCGCCGGCCTGACCGATACATTCCGTGCCCTCACCCTCTGACGGCAGAACTCCAACCGTAGGCTTTGTGTCGCTCGGCTGCCCCAAGGCGCTGGTCGACTCCGAGCGCATCCTCACAGAACTGCGGGCTGAGGGTTACCTGATCTCGGCTACCTATGACGCCGCCGACCTGGTGGTGGTAAATACCTGCGGTTTTATCGATGAAGCGGTCGAGGAATCTCTCGATGCCATTGGCGAGGCATTGCAGCAAAACGGGAAGGTCATCGTAACCGGCTGCCTCGGCGCGCGGGACGGCCTTGTCGCCGGCAAGCATCCGCGGGTACTGGCGGTCACCGGTCCGCATGCAACCGATGAAGTGATGCGGGCCGTACACCAGTACCTGCCGAAGCCGCACGATCCGTTCGCCGACCTGGTACCGCCACACGGAATCCGCCTGACGCCAAGGCATTACGCCTATCTGAAAATATCCGAAGGCTGCAACCATCGCTGTTCCTTCTGCATCATTCCGTCGATGCGCGGCGATCTTGTCAGTCGGCCGATCGGCGATGTGATGCAGGAAGCACAGCGGCTGGTCGAAGCAGGCGTGCGCGAACTGCTGGTGATATCGCAGGACACGAGTGCCTACGGCGTCGATATTCGTTACCGCACCGGATTCTGGGGCGGCCGGCCGCTGAAAACGAGGTTGAAGGAACTGGCAGGCGCGCTCGGCGAACTGGACGCGTGGATACGCCTGCACTACGTCTATCCCTACCCCACTGTCGACGATGTCATTCCCCTGATGGCCGACGGCAGGATACTGCCGTATCTGGACGTTCCCCTGCAGCACGCCAGCCGGCGGATTCTGAAACTGATGAAGCGCCCGGCCGATGCTGAAAACACCCTGAAACGCATACATCGCTGGCGTACTGAATGCCCGGAAATAACGATTCGCAGCACCTTCATCGTCGGGTTTCCCGGAGAGACGGATGCCGAGTTCGAGGAATTGCTGGAGTTCCTCACCGAGGCGCAGCTGGACCGGGTTGGCTGTTTTTCCTACTCGCCGGTCGAGGGGGCGTCGGCAAACGCCCTGCCCGGTCCCGTACCCGAAGCGCTTCGGGAGGAACGTCGCGCCCGCTTCATGGCGCACCAGCAGGCCATCAGTGCAGCGCGCCTGCGCAACAAGGTCGGCAGCGTGCAGACCGTACTGCTTGACTCGGTCGAGGGCCAAAGCGCGGTCGGAAGGTCCAGTGCCGACGCGCCGGAAATCGACGGTGTCGTTCACGTCGTTGGGGCCGATGGCCTTCGGCCCGGCGACTTCGTCCAGGTCAGTGTCACCGATGCGGACGAGTACGACCTGTTTGCAAGCGTCGTTTGAATCGTGTGGCGGGAACTCAAACAGTGGGCGGCACGTGTCAGGCGCGACACCCTCGCGTTGTGGTTTGCGGCTCGTGACCGGCGTACACCGTGGTGGTTGCGCTTGCTCGGCTTTGTGATCATCGCCTATGCGCTTTCGCCGGTCGACCTGATCCCGGATTTTCTTCCGCTGATCGGCTACCTCGACGAACTGATCCTGTTGCCTGCCGGATTGTGGCTGATGATCCGTTGCATGCCCGTCGAAGTCCTGGCCGAAAGCAGGTCGCGTGCTGACGACTGGTTGAGCGCAGGCAAATCGAAGCCAAGAAGTGCCCTCGGCGCCCTCATTGTCATCGTCATCTGGGTGACCGTAGCCTGGTGGTTGATATCGATTTTCGCGCCATCCGCCATTGCCAGCGTAGCGCGTCACGAACTGTTCACCTGAACGGACGGCTGCAGTACGTACTGAATGACACCCGGCTGTCACGCACCTGCGGTGTCGCTCTCCCGCTCGGGGTTTCTCAGGAAGTCACAAACCTCGTCGGCATTCCGGCTGCGCCGCATTGGCGGCAGGCTTTGCCAGATGCGCCGGCCATAAGGCTTGGAAATCAGGCGCGGGTCGCAGATCACCAGCACACCGCGATCGCGTTCGTCGCGAATCAAACGCCCGGCGCCCTGCCGCAGGCTGATAACCGCCTCCGGTAACTGATATTCCATGAATGCGTTACGGCCCTCGCGATTGATTTTAGCGATCCTTGCCGCCAGCACCGGGTCGTCGGGCGGGGCAAAGGGCAAACGGTCGATGATTACCAGCGACAGCGCTTCGCCTCTCACGTCAACGCCTTCCCAGAACGACTGGCTGCCGAGCAATACCGCATTGCCAAGTTCCCTGAAACGCTCGAGCAACTCCGAACGCGAGGCATCGCCTTGCATCAGCAGAGGAAAATCGAGCGCCCTCTCCTGCATCCCCGCGACGAGCAAGTGCTTCGCTTCGCGCATTGCCCTGAGGCTGGTGAACAACAGGAAGGCATGGCCGCCGGCGGCTTCGATGAGCGGCAGCGACGTGCTGACCACCGCTTCCGTATAGGCCGCGCTATTCGGGTCGGGCATCTCTTCCGGGACGAAAAGTACCGACTGGTTCTGGTAATCGAACGGGCTGTCCCAACTTCGCGTGACAGCGTCCTCCAGCCCCATTTGCTGTTGGTAGTGGGAAAAGTCCTGCCGCACGGACAATGTCGCAGAGGTAAAAATCCACGCTTTCGGATGACCAGACAACTGGTTTCTGAATACATCTGCAACCGACAAGGGGGTCGAATTCAGGCGCAGAGAGGACGCAAACACCTCGACCCAGCGCACATGGTCAGCGTCGGCCTGGTTTCGCCATCGCTGCAATGCGTCCGCCAGCATGGTTGCGCGCTCCCAGCATTGATGCAGTCCCTCCGAGCGTGCGGCGTGCGCGTCCAGGTGTTCGATCAACTCCTGCAGTTCGCCGGAGGCATGGTCGAGAGCAGCGACAAAATCCGCATCGGCAAACACCTGTTCGTGTGTTCTGCGCTCCGAGTCCCTTGCAAATTGCAGCCGCAGGTCGCGCGCTGCTTTTTCGACGGCTTGCGCCTGCTCCTGCAAGGCAGCGGCGTCGCCGGCATCGGCAGCAACTTCCAGGCGAATGTCGCGGCCAAGTTCCACCAGCTGGTTGGTCGACACGTGGTCGCCAAAAAAAAGGCTGGCCGTCTCGGGAAGTTGATGCGCTTCATCGAATATCACGGTATTGCACGCGGGCAGCAGTTCCCCGACACCTTCGTCGCGCAGTACCACATCGGCGAAGAACAGGTGATGGTTGACCACCACGACATCCGCCTCCAGCGCCTGCTTGCGCGCTTCGAGCACAAAGCACTTCGAATGGTGAGGGCATTCTCCGCCAAGGCAGTTATCGCGCGTCGACGTTACCATTGGCCAGATGGGGGCATCCTCCGGCACGTCGGCAAGCGCGCTACGATCACCGCTCAGCGAAGTGCGCGCAAAGCTGTCGATGCGCGCAAGATGCACGGGGTCGTCGCGGCTCAGGAAGCGACCGTCGGACTTGGCGCGCTCGAGGTGGTAATGGCAGACGTAGTTCGCCCGCCCCTTGAGCAAGCTGACTGTCACCGGAGCGGCCAGCACACTGCGAACCAGCGGAATATCGCGATCGTACAATTGATCCTGAAGTGTTTTGGTGCCGGTAGAAATGATGACCTTCCCGCCGCTCAGCAAAGCCGCAACCAGGTAGGCGAAAGTCTTGCCGGTTCCGGTCCCCGCCTCGGCGATCAGAACCGACGTTTCCTCTATCGCAGCGGCAACCGCCTGCGCCATCTCGAGCTGCTGCGTGCGCAACCGGTATCCGGGAATGGCTCGCGACAGCAGGCCGCCATCGCCGAAGACTTCGAGCAAATCAGGCCTCATGCGCGCTTCGTCCGAACCGGATAGCGGCCGCGCCCGTGAAGCAGGCACCGCGCCAGCCGAGCGGGACGGACCGATCGACCTCCGGCGCATCGACACATCGATGGGACGCTACGGGACAAGGCCAATCACGCCCAGCAGAGGTGGAATCAACAGCGAGGATACGAGCGTATTCAAGCCCATGGCCAGTCCGGAAAAAGCTCCAGCAATGTCGTTTTCCTGGAATGCCCGCGCGGTGCCAATACCATGCGACGTCGTCCCCATCGCGAAACCGCGCACCGCCGGGTCGTTCACACGGCACCAGTCGAGAACCGTCGGCCCGATGACAGCCCCGAGAATTCCCGTGGACACGACCAGAATCGCTGTCAACGATGCCGGACCGCCAAGCTTCTCGGTGATACCCATGGCGACCGGTGCGGTTACCGACTTCGGTGCCAGCGCGAGCAGCGTCTGTGGTGACGCGTCAAACAACCAGGCAAGAAAGACCGCCGAAAGCGCAGCGGTCAGCGCGCCCACCAGCAAACCCGCGGACAGTGGCAGCCACATTTCCCTCAGACGGGCGAAGTTGCAGTACAAGGGGACAGCAAGAGCCACCGTTGCCGGACCGAGAAAGAAATGCACGAACTGGGCGCCGTCGAAATAACTGGCGTAGTCGGTATTGGTCGCGGCAAGGATTGCCACCAGCACGATGACGGCGATCAGTACCGGGTGCAGCAAGGACCTGTTTCCGGATTTTCGATAAACCCAGTCACTGAATACATACGCTCCCACTGTCATCGTAAGATGCAGCAGCGGCGACGCCGACAGGTAAACCCACACATCGGCCAGCCTCGCCGTATTCACCGCTGCGCCCCGTTCATTGCTGCGTCCTGGCACCTGAACGCGTCAGGCGCATCATCAGCCTGATCGTCAGCGCCGTCGCTACCAGAGTGATCACCGTGCCGAACAACAGCGATACCAGAATGGCCAGCCATTGTTCTCTCACGGCGGCTGCGTGCAGCATCACGCCCACGCCAGCCGGTACAAACAGCAGTGAAAGGTGCCGCAGAATACCGTTGGCTGTTTCCGTCAGCGCGCCGACGGCCGCCGGCACATGGCGCAGGATCACGATCAGCGCCGCCATGCCAATTACCGGTCCCGGCACGGGGACTGCAAGCATCTGGCTGCTGACCTCGCCAGCCAGCTGGCATGCCAGCAGTACCGCAATCGCATTCAACATTGCGTCAACACCTGTGTGTCCGGATTGGTACGGTCAGTCGAGCGCATGCGCGCGACTGCGCAAGGCAGCCGGGGTGAATTCCGGCCGACATTCGCCGGGATGAATCATCGCCGTGCGGTGCAAAAGCGGATACCATTGCTTACATGATCTCACGGTTGAACTTCCTGCTTGCGGTCTCGATACTGACCCTGCTCGGCTTCTATCTTGCTGGCCGGTTTCTGTTTCTCAAGGCGCTGCTGTCATTGGCTCCAGGGCTAGCGCCATACTTTACCGCAGCGTATGGTCTGGCTGCACTGATGCTTACGGTGCTGGTGCTGGCCAAGACGGTAATCAGGCTCGCGCCTCTCAGCTCGGCCGCGCCTTTTCGACAAGCAGGATTGCACACGCTGCTGGCGCAGGCCGCGTTGTATGCGGGCCATGGGCTCGTGGTCCTGGCCGTCTACGCAGTTCTTGTCGCACAAGACGCGGGCCCGGTCTCATGGTCCTGGCTGCTCGCGATAATGCTTTATGCGGCGGGAATTGCCGGCGCGATCAACGATTGGCGCAAACGCGCACCACAAGCGCAGTGACAGCGATGCTCTGCTCCCGTACCGGCTGCCTGCCGCGGCGGCGACATCGAGTATCCGCCGATGGATAACTCGCGTACTCGCGCGATGATTCCGCGCAACATCTGCCGGCGGAATCAACGCAAGCTGCTCGATCGGCCGGGCGCGCGCCTGCGAACGAGGCAGCGCGTTCAAGTTCGAAACCCGGGGTCGGATTGAGGGCCGGCTTCTAGTAACATTGAAGCTGCAAGGCTCGATGGCGCGCGACTGCTTCGGTATGGCACGCGCCGGATGGCCGTTTCGCTTGCTCATGGAACCACGACATAAATGCCAGACCATCACCTGAATATCCGGATCGAACCAATCGCCAACCCCCGCCCGGCGCATTTCCCCGAGGAACTCGGTTTTGGCAGGTATTTCACCAACCGCATGTTCACGCAACGCTATTCTCCCGAGGCAGGCTGGCACGATGCGGCTATCGTCGCGTACCAGCCGCTGTCTCTCGATCCCGCGTCTCAGGTCCTGCACTGCGGCCAGGACGTTTTCGAAGGCACCAAGGCCTACTGGCGACCGGACGGAAGAATCAACCTGTTTCGCGTCGACCAGAACATCGCGCGGTTCAATCGCTCCGCGGCTCGCATGGGCATGCCGGAGATCGACGCCAACGCGCATATCGAGGCGATCGAAACGCTGGTCAGCATCGAGCACGAATGGATACCTGCGCAGCCGGGGTCGGCATTGTATATTCGTCCGGTCATGGTCGCGACCGAGTCGACGCTGGAAGTTCGTGCCAGCCGTACTTTTCTGCATTTCATTATCCTGAGCCCGGTGGGATCCTACTTTGGCAGCGGCCTCAGTCCGGTTCCGGTTTTCATCTCGCATGATTACGTGCGCGCTGTGCGCGGCGGGACGGGCGAAGCCAAGACCATCGCGAACTACGCGGGGAGCATCTTCGCTACCGAGGAGGCGCGCAAACAGGGCTTCCAGCAGGTTCTGTGGCTCGATGCCGTGGAAAGGCGTCTGGTCGAGGAAGTCGGCGGCATGAACATCGCGTTTGTCTACGATGGCAAACGCATCAGCACTCCTGCGTTGTCGGGCAGCATCTTGCCCGGTGTGACACGCGATTCGATTCTGCATATGGCGCCCGACTTCGGGTTTGAAGTGTCAGAAGACCGCATCGATGTCGAAGATATGCTCGGTGACATTCAGTCCGGCCGGATTACCGAGGTCTTTGCGATGGGCACGGCTGCAGTCATCGCGCCGGTCGGAAAGTTTCGCTACAAGGATCGTGACTACGTCATCAACAACGAGCAAACGGGACCGGTTGCGCAACGATTGTTCGACGCGTTGACCGATCTGCAGTATGGCCGTGCCGACGACACTTATGGCTGGACGCGCACGCTGGATCCCGGTGCTGCCGGAAGCGTGCAACGTTCCGCGAGCGCCTGAGCAGACACGGGCAACGCCGAGTGGCGATCGCGCAGTCCCGAATCATCCAGTCCGCGTCGGAGCCCGTGCGCACTTCCGGCGGCTCGCGACGCGACAATTTTGGCAGCCGGCAGCGGCAATGCTAGCGAACGCCGCAAGGCCGGCGGTCGACTCCGGGCCGGTGCGTTGTCAATGGGCATCCGGCGGCAATGAGGCCTACCTCGGTTACCACGACCGCGAATGGGGCGTGCCGGTTCATGACGACCGCGTATTGTTCGAGTTCCTGCTGCTCGAGGGGGCGCAGGCTGGGCTGTCGTGGTCGACCATACTGAATAAACGTGAAGGCTATCGGAGCGCGTTTGCCGGTTTCGATCCGGCGCGGGTGGCGGAATTCGGCAAGCGCGAAGTCAATCGCCTGGCGGCAGACGCGGGCATTGTGCGCCATCGCGGCAAGATCGAGTCCGCTGTTTCCAATGCCAGGCTCTTTCTCGAAGTCCAGTGCCGATTCGGCAGCTTCGACGCATACCTGTGGCGCTTCGTCGACGGAGTGCCCGGGCAGAACGCATGGAAGCGCAGCGATCAGGTGCCGACCCGCTCTGCCGAATCCGACGCACTGAGCAAGGATCTGAAGCAGCGCGGCTTCAAGTTCGTCGGCACCACCATCATGTACGCGTTCATGCAGGCGACCGGCATGGTGAATGACCATACGACCAATTGCTTTCGTTGGCGGCAATTGAATGGCGCTGCAGTCGACAACGGCATCAACACCACCGCCGGCGCGCGCAGCACCGCGACTTAGCTGGCATCATTACGAAATACGGTTACCCAGGCAGGCCAAACATGATGAAGCCCGAACGAAACTACACCGAAGCCCGCGACCGTCGGCGCGTAAGCCTTTCCGATGCACTGGACGCGGTCGGAAAGGTTCGCAGCGAATTGCCCTCCGCCGCGGTATTCGAGCATGGCTCACTGCAGGTGAAAATGTATCGTCCCGGCACCGAGGATTTTCAGAAACCCCACGTCCGGGACGAAGTTTATTTTGTCGTCCAGGGTTCGGGCTGGTTCAGGAACGGCGATGACCGCCATCCATTCCAGACCGGCGACATGCTGTTCGTGCCGGCCGGTGCGGAGCACCGTTTCGAGAAATACACCGATGACTTCTGCACCTGGGTCGTGTTCTACGGTCCCGAGGGCGGCGAAGCCGCCGGCACCGATAGATGACAACCGCCGGCGGCCCGCCGCAGCCCGGGGCCGATGCACCTGCGCCGGCCCGGCCCGCAGGTATCAAGGTGCTCGTTGCGGTCAATGCGCTCGTCGCGCTCGCCCTGCTCGTCATGTTCCCGCAGTACTCGGGCGGGCGGGCCCTGCTCTACCTTTGCGTGGGGCTGTTGCACGGCCTGCTCGCCGCCGGCCTGTATTTCCGGAGCAACTGGGCGCGCGTGCTGATGGTCGTGTACGCCCTGTTTCAGGTGGCGGGTATGGGTCTGTGGTCGCTGATCGGCCTGATGACGCTGGTCGCAGAGCCGCTTAGCACAGAGAAAGCCCAGTTCCTGGCTCTGGCAGCCATTGCCATTCCTTTCCTGTCCTGGTCGGCGTTCTACCTGCTAGGGCAATTGCGAAAGGCTGGCGGCCCTCCAGCGGGCTGATTCGCGCCCCCGCTGCATTTGCGGCGCGGTGACCGCCGTGCTCGCAGCCCTGCCGCCGTTGTTGTCATTTGCTTCGCCAGCGCCACCCGGTCTGCCGGCGTGCGGCATGCCAGGCTTCACCGTCGCGCCCTGACACGCACGTTTTACCGCGGATATGGCCAATCAACGCCACCCGCGCGGAACGCCGGAGCATTTCCAGAACCGGACATGATCGCCTTTCCCCCGGGCGGGTGCTCGAGTTCGACGTTTGCTGAACGAAGCACAGTCTGCAGGTGCAACCATTGGCCACCTTTCCGCAATGCAATTTACCCCTTGTAAACAGCATGTTCAGTTGCTCCAGAGGGAAGAAAAAACAGATCGTGCCGGGCCATCTCCGGGCATAAACCGGGGGCGCGACGGGTCCGCATGGTTCTTGCGTCAGACCCTGTATTTACCATCTCTGAACGATAAGAAGTTACACGCAACAGTTATTGACGAACAACGCATCGCTTGCAACGGGACGGAAGTAGTCCGGTGTATCGGGGAAGCGGCCGCTATTGGCGGCGGCCAGCCGCAGACGGAACAAGTTTGCCGGAAACCCACCCCACGCCAAGCCAGGCCGAACGTCAGGGTAACTCAGCTGTTCCGTCACTCTGAAACCGCAACAACCGGATGAGGCATCTCAGGAAAACATCATTGGGCAGCAAGGTCGGCCGGCGCGCATTCCTGCCGTTTGCCTTGTCGGCGCTGCTGCCGGTCCTGTCGCTCGCGGCGCTTCATCATTTCCAGGGCACGGCCTTGCTGGTCGAGCACACGAACGGCGAGCTGCATGCCGCAAGTACTGCCCACGGCGCGGCGCTTGACGAGCGGCTTGGTTTCGCCGATCACATCTTGCGTAACGCGGCTGCGGAGCTGAACGATGGCGTAAGCCTTGAGCAGGTCAGGCTCCGGGTTAACGGCCCGTTTAACAACTTCGTCGTGGTTGGCGACGCTACCTTCCCGCAACCGGGGGAGGATCCTTATGCCTGGGCATGGCCTCTCGCCGCTGGTGTTCACCAGCGGGTTCTCGAAGGCGAATCGGTCATCGTCACTCGAACCCGCGCAAACGACCTGGCCACCTTGCTCCTGATACGCGCGCTCGATACGAAGGAATCGCGTCCGCGCCTGATATTTGGCGAAGTCAATCGTTCCTTTCTCTGGAACCCGCGTGAGCCGGTTGTTGACGACATCGGCTTATGCGTCTTTGACGATCTTTACAGGCCGCTGGCTTGCTCGCCAACCGTGCAATTTCCCAATCTGCAAAGCCTGCTCGGGAGGAAGACCCAGGCCGTCAGTGGAGACATGAAATGGGAAAACGGCAACGAGGGCTTCGTCGGTTACTTCAGTGAGTTTTCCCCGCAAGGCGGTCATTCCCGTTTGCGCTGGATCGTCGCGGCAGCACGGAAGGAGACGACTGCGCTCGCTGCACTCAACAGCCTGAACAACCCGTCACTCGCGGTCATTTCGCTGTTCGCGCTGTTGGCGACGATGTTCAGTGTCACCCACGTGAGCCGTACGCTCGCTCCTCTGAAGGAGCTGATCGCGGGCACGGCCCGGCTCAGAAACAGGGAATTCTCGACGCGGGTCAACATAGTCTCGGACGACGAGTTTGGTGACCTTGCCGCTTCCTTCAATGCGATGGCAGGCCGGCTCGGAAGACAGTTCGATGTCATGACTACCCTTTCGGCCATCGACAGGGCCATTCTTTACGATCTCGAGATTGACCGGGTAATGGAAGAAGTGCTCGTCTCGCTGCGCCAGATTTTCAACCTGCGATGCGTCGGCATCGCCGTGACCGATCGCGACACCCCTGACGAAATGGAACTCTATACGATCGGCCAGGACGAGAACCGGGCGATGGTCAAGCGCCGCCACGTCGGTGATGACAGCCGCTCCATCCTTCTCGCCAATGCGGACGATTCCTGGAGTACCGGCGAGAACTCGGCGTCGGCCCTGATGAGCCAGCAACACGGGTGGGACGCGCAGCACACGTTCAATTTCCCGATTTCGTCCAAGAGCGGGATCGGCGGTCTGATGCTTCTCGGTTTCTCGGAGCGCATCGAACTGGAGAACGAGGATATCGAGAATATCCGCGATTTCGCCGACCGCATCGGGGTCGCCCTCACGTCGGCGGCGCGCGACGAGGCGCTGTACCGCCAGGCACGCTATGACAACCTCACCGGTTTGCCCAACCGCTTTCTTCTTGTCGAAAGGCTCAAGCAGGAAATCTCGCAGGCCACCCGGTCCGACAAGCAATTTGCCGTTCTGTACGTCGACCTCGACCGCTTCAAGCAGGTCAACGACAGCCTGGGTCATGCCGCCGGGGATGAATTGCTTAAGGAAGCCGCTCACCGCCTGCGCGAATGCGTGCGTGATTCCGACACCGTTGCGCGAGTGGGCGGAGACGAGTTTACGATCATTCTGAGCGGTTTCGGCGACGCACAGGTAGCGGGGATCGTTGCCGATCACGTGCTTACTGAAATGGACAAGCCGTTCTCGATATCCGGCACCGAACAATTTGTTACGGCGAGCATCGGCGTTGTTGTCTACCCGCAGGATGGCGCCACGGCCAATGAGTTGCTCAACAATGCGGATACCGCGATGTACCGCTCCAAGGCCAGCGGGCGCTCGACAGTGGTGTTTTTCGAAGAAAACATGACGACGGAAGCCGTCCGGGTCGCAACGCTGGATCGCGACTTGCGCCATGCGCTTGCAGAGCAACAACTGACTCTGCATTACCAACCGCAAATCGACTTGCGCACCGGCAACATCTGCGCGGTCGAAGCACTGGTACGCTGGCAGCACCCGGAACGCGGACTACTGAGTCCGACGGCGTTCGTCGAGTTTGCCGAGGACTCCGGCCTCATCGTTGCCGTCGGCGAGTTTGTGCTGAGGGAGGCGTGCCGACAGTTTTGCGCATGGCGCAATGCCGGCATCAACGTCGGCAGAGTCAGCGTCAACGTCTCCGGCAAACAATTCCGCCAGCTGGAGTTCGTACAACTGGTCGATCAGATTGTCGCGGAAACCGGCATGCCGGCCGGAAAGCTCACGATGGAGATCACCGAAAACGTCCTGCTTCACGACGTCGACCAGGTCTCCCAGGTGCTGACCCTGCTGCGCGCCAATGGCATTCGCATCGAACTCGACGACTTTGGAACCGGCTACTCGTCCATGTCTTACCTGGAAAAGTTACCGGTGAACGCGCTCAAGATCGACCGTGCCTTCGTGCGCACCATCGATGCAGCCGGGCGAGGCGGTGTCATTGCAAAACTGGTGCTCGATATGGCACGTTCGCTCAACATGAGTGTCATCGCCGAGGGGATACAACAACCCGAACACCTTGCATTCATGCGAGCGAATAACTGCGACATCGGGCAAGGATTTCTGTTCTCCAAACCCCTCACCGCCGAAGGCATCGGCACGTTCTACGCGAACTGGAACCTGGTGACGAGAAACACGCTGTTTCCGCGCACCGCTGACGCCGACCAATCGGTAGAAACCTGAACGGGCTCCTCTCCGCGCCCTCTTTCGCGCCCGCCTGACCGGCGGCAACGTCACTCATCCGGTCTCGCGCCGGGGCAACGGTGATAGTCCCGCCCGGCGATACCAGATCCGTGTGCCAACACCGCACGTTTCTTGCGGATTGAATCTCATCGCGTCATCAACTGAAACAGCTTGTGCTTGCCGCACAAGAAGTTTATCCGCTTGAGAACAATAAATTAGCCAACGTATGATCAAACGCCCCTATGTCATATGCCGCCCCAACCGCCGGGGCGGTGCCGAAATCTCCACGCGCAAGCGTGACGGCTGGACGATTGCAAGACACTCGGGCGGTGTGACGATGATCGAAATCATCATAGTGCTCGCCATCGTCGGGATACTCAGCGCGGTATCCGTACGACTCTACGATAACTATTTGCACCGCGCGGACCTCAGCCAGGCAACACTGGACATTCACAGCATCATCCTCGCGATTTCGCACTATGAACTGGTCAATGACGGCGACTTGCCGGATGACCTGGACGCGGTCGGCAAGGGTGGTTTGCTCGATCCGTGGGGCAATCCGTACCAGTACCTGAACATTTCCACTGTCAAAGGCAATGGCAAGGTCAGGAAGAACAAGAATCTGGTCCCGATCAATTCCGATTACGACCTGTACAGCATGGGCCCGGACGGCAAGAGCCAGAGCCCGCTTACCGCACAGGCGAGCCGCGACGACATCGTGCGCGCCAGCAACGGCCGCTTTATTGGCGTTGCATCGGAGTACTAGACCGGACATGACAATGCGCCTCGACGCGACATTCCTCAACGGCAGGCTGGCACGGCGGATACTTGCCATGTTTGCCGTATCGGCTCTGGTGCCGGTGCTGATGCTCGCAGCGCTGTATCGTTTCCAGGGCAGTGCACTGCTGCTCGAGCAGGCTTACACCAAGCTGGGTGCTTCGAGCGCGGCTTATGGGTCGGCGATCTACGATCGTCTGTTACTTGCCGATGACGTCTTGCGTAACGCGGCGGCAGGATTGCGCCTGGGACTAAAGGGCGAAAGCCATGCAGCTCTTTCCGCAACGCCCTTCAGCGATCTCGCCGTGTTTCCTGCCCGCGGAGGCGCGGCTTCCGGACTTGCTCTGACCAACGCAGAGCAAGCGCGCATCCGCGCAGGGCAATCGGTACTCGTTACGAGGCCGAGCGGAAACTCGCAGACTGGTGTTTACATGGTTCGCGCGATTGATCCGGCACGCCCCGGAGAGGGCTTCGTTTCGGCGCAGATCCGGCCCGAATACCTCTGGGCGGAGCGGGATGCCCTTCCCTACCTAACCGAACTGTGCGTATTCGATCAAAACGGCCGGCGGTTGTCGTGCAGTGGATCAATGAGTTTGCCTGCACTGACCGACACGCTTATCCGAAGCGGGCAAGGCACGAGCGGCGGGCTTGAATGGGAGGAAGACGTCGATCAATACGTCGGGCATTTTCAGGAAGTGTTTCTGGAGGCGAAGTTCGGTGTTCCCCGTTGGTCCGTGGTGGCGTTGCAGCGCCGCGCGGACGCGCTCGACGCGCTTGCGACGTTCGAAACCGTGTTCTGGACCTGCCTCGTCGTTTCCGCGCTGCTTGCCATGCTGCTCAGTGTCAGCCAGATACGCCGGGTGATGGTGCCGCTGGGAAAACTCATTTCCGGAACCAGTCGCCTCAGCGAGCGGGACTTCTCGACCAAGGTCGAGATCGCTTCGAAGGACGAATTCGGAACCCTCGCCCACTCATTCAACATGATGACGGCACGCCTGGGCAGGCAATTCGATGTCATGAAAACCTTGTCGTCGATCGATCAGGCTATCCTGCGCAACCTCGACGTGGACCGGATCATCGAGGAAACCCTGTTGTCTCTGCGGGAGCTGTTCGGTCTCGAATGCGCCGGCATTCTCGCGATGGACCACGACAACCCGGCCCAGCTGCGGCTGTATTCGATCAGCAGTGATCGCAGTCGTCAGATGGTCAAGCAGATTCACTCGGCGGCAAACGCCGACGAACTCCTTCTCGCCGGAGCCGGAGGGTACTGGAGCGGCGCCGACGAACTCGAATGGCATACAAACATCTGCAAGGGAAATTCCGCCGCAAGCAGTTTCTTTCATCTACCCTTCGCTTCGAAAACCGGACACAGTGGCCTGGTCCTGCTCGGCTTTGCCGTCCGCCCGGATCTGGCGCAGGACGAGATCGCGAATATCCGTGATTTTGCCGACCGGATCGGCGTCGCGCTTACCTCGGCCGCCCGCGACGAACAGCTCTTCCGGCAGGCACGTTACGACAGCCTCACCGGATTGCCAAACCGTTTTCTGCTGATTGAGCGTCTCAAGCGGGACATCTCGCATTCGCTGAGACGCGGAACGCGAACAGCGGTGATTTACATAGACCTGGACCGGTTCAAGCAGGTCAATGACAGTCTCGGCCATGCCGCGGGTGATCAGCTGTTGCAGGAGGCCGCGGACCGACTGCAGCACTGCGTTCGCGAATCCGACACCCTTGCGCGCGTTGGCGGCGATGAATTTGCCATCATCGTCGGGGAACTCGACGACGCCAAGGCAGCGAGCGCGGTCGCCAATCATGTTCTCGGCGCGATGGAGAAGCCCTTCCCGATTCTCGGGGTCGAGAACTTCGTTGGCGCCAGCATTGGCATTGCCGTCTATCCCGAAGACGGTAACAACCCGGGCGAACTGTTGCGCAACGCGGACACCGCAATGTACCGGGCCAAATCCGTGGGCCGATCCACCAGCGTCTTCTTCGAAAGCAACATGAACGCCGAAGTGGTACGCATCGCCAGGCTCGACCGCGAATTGCGCCACGCCATTTCCGAGCGGCAACTGCTGCTGCATTATCAACCCCAGTTCGATCTGGAAACGGGCGCGATCTGCGCCGTAGAAGCGCTGCTGCGCTGGGAGCACCCCGAGCGCGGTGTTCTGATGCCCGGCACCTTCATTGAATTCGCGGAGGACTCGGGCCTGATCATCGCGCTTGGCCAGTTCGTCGTGGAGGAAGCGTGCCGGCAGCTGCGGAGCTGGCGCGCGTCGGGAATCGATATTGGCCATATTTCCATCAATATTTCCGGACGGCAGTTCCGCCAACGCGGGTTCGCGGAATCAGTCCAGTCGGTGCTGCAGCAGACCGGCACCCCCGGCAGCAGCATCGCGATGGAGATCACCGAGAATGTCCTCATCGAGAACATAGATGAGGTGATCGACTCGCTGAATCAGCTTCGTACCCATGGCATCCGGGTAGAACTAGACGATTTCGGGACTGGGTATTCGTCGATGTCGTATCTGGAAAGGTTGCCGGTAGACACCCTCAAGATCGACCGCTCGTTCGTTTCAACCATCGATGCGGCGGGCCGGGGCGGCGTCATTGCCAAACTGGTCCTTGACATGGCTCGTTCACTGAATATGGGTGTCGTCGCGGAAGGTATGGAAACACGTGCGCAGCTGGACTTCATGCGCAAGCACAACTGCGACTTTGGTCAGGGCTTCCTGTTTTGCGAACCGCTGTCCGCCGAGTACCTGACGACATTCTTCAGCCGCTGGAATCTCTTGCAGCGCAAAGGCCTGTTCCCGGATGCAGTTGCCGAAGCCGGGGGCGGAAAGAAGCTCATCGAAACCTAGTTTCTGTTTCTCGTTGCGCCGGCTCTACAAACGCCACCAACTGCCTGTCGTGCCAGCGCCCCAGCAGCGGCTGGACGACGACCGCTCCGCTTAACGCGAGAAACATGTCCCACTGCGTGTCCCAGACATCCCCCTGAGTTGCCAGAAACGCGTCGGCCGCCGTTCCGGTGGCCACGGCAACCCACCATTCGAGAAACTCGTACAACGCCGATATGGCCAGCACGACACAACACACGATGAAGTAAAGCCAGCGCCTGCCGTGGACGACATCGGCGCGAATGAATATTTCGCGAGCGATCATCGCCGGCACCAAACCCTGGAACAGGTGACCAACCCGGTCGTAGTAGTTACGCGCCAGCCCGAATTCGGATTGCAGCCAGTCGAAAAAAGGTACTTCCGAGTAGGTCCAGTGCGCGCCAAGCAGCAACACCAGCGCATGCAGCCAGATCAGTCCGTAAACGAGGTCTGTGAGCTTGATGCGCGGGTAAACCGCAATCAGTATGACGGCGCCGATCATCGCCGGAAACGCCTCGAGAATCCAGATGAAACGGTCGGCAGGTTCGTATCCCGACCAGACCAGTATCATCACGAAACTCGCGAGCAACGCTACATGCAGGCGTGTGGCGGCAACCATGCTCTTACCCGGCGCTGCGCGGCGCATCGGCCGCTGCCGGATCGATACGTTCAAGCAACGGCAGCCGCTTCACCGGAGTTCCTCCACCTTGATGTATATGCTGCGCTCATCGCCGCTCGTCCCCGAGTGATACCAGACAATTCCCGCATCGCGTCTGTCCGCAGCCTGCGAAACCGAACCGACCTCGATCCATTCGCCGAGCCTGCCGCTGACGACGGTGTCGGCACGCTGGACTTGTGCCGCGCCCGTAACGCGGTCGCGCACGGTATCGGACGATGTGGCGAGTGCCACCGTAACCCGGTCGCCACTGACCCGTGGCGTTGCGTAGAACCCGGTGACAACGTCACGGTATTCCACATACTCCCCACCCCCCGCGGAACTGGCCCGGACCGGAATGGACTGGCCCACGGCGATGTAAGCGCCGTTGCCCTCGAGTACCTGCACGGTTTGCAGCGCACTCCTTGCTCGCGTTGAACTGGCTGCCCTCGCTTGCACGCGGACACCATCGGCTTCCTGGCTACCGGAACTGGCGCCCTTCGCGCGTCGACCGCCGGCGCCGGTTGGCGAGCCAGGCAGTGTGACCCGGACGTCGTCGCTACCGCCCGAACCGGAAATGTCCACATCAAGTTCCCGTTCCCCAACCACGGCGCCTTGCCTGACGGTAATCTGCAGCCGTCTCGGCGGCGCATCCACGACGGCGAGAATCTTGCGCAATTCGGCGAGATTGGCGGCCGTCGTCCCGATGACGAGCTTATCCTTGAGGCCGCTGATCGTGCCGCCGGGGGCCAGCATCGGGCGCAGCAATGGAATCACTTCTTCTGCAGTACGGCTGTTCAGTTCGATCACCGCCAATTCGGAGGCGTGGGCAGCCGCCAGACCCATCAACAACGCTGCCGTTGCAAGCCTCCTGAACATTGCACGGCGAACGCTCTTCGTCGCAGGCGGTCTGAGGCTCATGATTGGCGTCCGGCCATGGGGTCCTGCCGGAAGAACAAGACGAGTTGTGCGTACACGCGGGGATAATTTCGTCGCAACACCGCGGGCAGTTCGAAAAAATACTCTGAAACCACGGCAAAGAACTCGGCCGGCGACTGCGAGGCATACGGATCGATTTCCGTCTCCTCCTGGTGCGCCACCCGGTCGCAGAAGTCATCATAGGCATCGCTGAAATCACGCGACCACTGGTGGCGATCCATGCCCTTGTGCAATGGTGGAAAGCCGTTGGCGTCTCCGGTCAGCATGTCGAGCTTATGCGCGAATTCATGTATCACCACGTTGGTCCCGTCACTTTCCCAGGCGGCTGCCACCAGGGCCGCCGCGAGTATCACCGGCCCGCGAAGCCATGCCTGCCCGGCATACGCCTGATTATCCGTTTCCACGATCCCGTGTTCGTTACGGTACTCCTGCCTGGGCATGAATTCGTCAGGGTAAACGATGACCTCCACCCAGTCGCTGTAGGAATCGATCCCGAGATTAAGGATCAGGATACACGCCTGTATCGCGATTCCCAGTTCGATTTCTTCGTTGAGTAGTGTGTCGCCGGCGGCACTGATTTGCTTTTCATTCAGGAAAAGCACGCACAGGTCGCGCAAGCGCGCCTGGTCTTCTTCGCCAAGTCGCCGTACGAATCCGAATCGGGCCGACACGCTTTGCCATAATGCATTGTCGATCTTGTGCCGCCGCAGAACGCGGCGTCGGCGCCACGCCCGGAAAAGACCGAACACGCCGACTAATCCTGGCTGCTGCTGATCGGCACGGGTTTCGAGGGGTCAGGCGCTGTCGAATCGGTCCCGCCGAAACCGGACCCGGCGGGACCCGGCTCACCGCTGCTCGCCGGCGTGACCGGGTTCACGTCGACGCGCTTCAGGTGTTCCGTTGCATTCAACTCGACCCGCTCGATCTCGTTGAACCGCCGGGTGATCTTGTCGCTGCTGATGCGCACTTTCTCCGCGTCCTCATGTGCCTGGCGAATGTGATCGGCCAGTCGGCGCATCCGCTCGTCAAAGCGCGAGAAGTCCTTGCCGAGTTTGCCCAGTTCATCCTTGATGATGTGCACCTGTTCGCGGGTCGCCACATCTTTCATGACCGCGCGCGCTGTGTTGAGCACCGCCATCAGCGTCGTTGGAGACACGATCCAGACTCGCCGCTGCATCGCGTAATCGACGACTTCGGCGTGGTAGGCGTGAATCTCGGCAAATACCGCTTCGGCCGGGACGAACATTACGGCACCGTCACTGGTCTCTCCGGCGAGTATGTACTTTGATGCGATGTCCTCTACGTGCTTTCGCACGTCGGCGCGAAACTGCCGTTGAGCCTGAACGCGATCGGTGTCACCGGCCGCCGGTTCGAACATGCGGTGGTAGTTCTCCATCGGAAATTTGGAATCCACCGCCACCATTCCGGTCGGCGCGGGCAGTTTGAGCACGCAGTCGGCGCGACTGCCGTTGGAAAGCGAGTACTGAAACTCGTACGCGGACGGCGGCAATATGTTGCGCACCAGACCTTCGAGCTGTACCTCGCCAAAAGCGCCTCGCGAGCGCTTGTCGCCAAGCAGTTCCTGCAGGCTGACGACATTGGTCGTCAAACCGTCGATTTTCTTCTGTGCCTCGTCGATAGTCGCCAGCCGCTGCATGACGTTGACAAAGGTTTCGTTGGTCTTCTTGAAACCCTCTTCGAGACGTTCGTTTACCTTTCCGGAGATCTGCTCGAGCCGGGAGTCGGTGGTCTTTGTCAGAAGCTCTACCGATGAAGCAAGCTGGGCGGAAGCATGCCGAAGCGTTGTCTGAATCAACTCTTGTTCGGCGCGATTTTGTTCGGCGAGTTTCTCCAACACCTTGGTGACGACTTCGCTACGCAACTGGTCGTGCTTGGATTGCAATTCCTGGCGCATTTCGGACAGGCGTGATGTCATCGTCTCACGGGTCGCCGAGAGTTCCTCGACCTGTTTCACCTGCAGCGCGCCAACCGTACCACGTGTTTGCGTCAATTCCTGCGTCAGGGTATCGCGCAACTGTCCCAGCGAATTCGATTGCATTTGCGACAGACGGTCACCGAGTTCGTTGAGCGCCGAATTGGTGTCCCGAACCATTTGCAGGTGCTTTTCTTCAAGCGTCGTCGCCACGCTTTCGGGCAGCTTGCGCGAGTTCCTGTGCAGGGCAATGACGACGCCGAGCATCACCAGCACGAGCGTCAAAGTGACAACACCCAGAATGAGCAAATTCGCGGGATCAGACATCGAGGCAGTATAGCCCAGCGCTG
>Ga0209536_100004394_pt1 | contig 22263 bp, 25 predicted proteins | sample DeeMarSeWOR28_12_FD_187461 | JGI IMG/M metagenome (GOLD analysis project Ga0209536, IMG submission 187461) | Marine sediment microbial communities from White Oak River estuary, North Carolina - WOR-2-8_12 (SPAdes) (version 2) | ecosystem: Environmental > Aquatic > Marine > Intertidal zone >... | reverse complement strand
GAAACTAACACCTAATGCCTTTGATATCATTGCTGTTGGCAAGGCTGCAGAAGAAGCCGGTGCTGATGCCATTGTGGCTATTAACACACTAAGAGGTATGAAGATCGATATCCATCAAATGCGTCCAGTCTTGGGTCACAGAGTGGGAGGACTGTCTGGACCCCCAATCTTCCCAGTTGCAGTGAGATGCGTCTATGATCTGAGTAAAGCTTTGGGTATTCCAATAATCGGTGTTGGGGGTGTTTCTACTTGGGAGGATGCAATAGAGATGCATCTGGCTGGGGCGAGTGCAATTCAGATTGGTACGGCACTTATTGAAGGACTAGATATCTTCTTGAATATCAAAGAGGGCGTCAAGAAATACCTGAAAGAGATGAGAATTTCAGAGGTGTCTGAAATAGTTGGTGCGGCGTGGAGGTCTAAAGCATGAGAATGGATGACCTTATGGGAAATCCAGTATCTGTGAGGATTTCTGAGGTTGTTCATGAAACAGAAACAGCACGCACGATTATCTTCAATGTTAAGAGAACCAGTTTCAGTTTTTCTCCAGGTCAGTTCCTCATGATATGGATTCAAGGAGTCGATGAGATCCCTATGAGTATCTCCTCCTGGGAACCACCGAGAGTCGGAATCACGGTCCTTCCTATTGGTGAGGCGACTGAATCAATCTATGTGCTTCAACCTAAAGACTGGATTGGCATTAGAGGACCCTTTGGGTCGTCATTTAATCTTGAGTCACAGAAGGCTTTGGTTGTGGGTGGAGGAGTTGGGATGGCGCCACTGAGACCGTTGGTCTATAGCCTACACAAAAAAGGAACAGACGTGACTGTACTGATTGCAGCTAAGACGAAACAGGAACTCATATTCTTTGATGAGTTCTCACAGATATCAGATGGCAAATTGAGTGTGAAGGCATCAACGGATGATGGTTCGGAGGGATTCACGGGACTCGCGCCTGAAGCGGTTAGAGAGATCTTGAGTGACCATCAGTTTGACACCTTGTATACTTGTGGTCCTGAGCCAATGATGTACGGTCTCTACGAGTTGGTCAAGGACCGGAAAATGAAATTTCAGGCATCTCTTGAGAGGTTCATGAAGTGTGGTTGTGGGATTTGTGGGACGTGTGCACTTGATCCAACTGGATCACTAGTCTGCGTGGATGGTCCTATATATTCAGGAGACTATCTGTCGAAAATAACTGAATTCGGCAAATACCATCGAGATGCCATGGGTGTGAAGAAGAAGTTCTGAATTTGAATAACAGGTCATATCAGACCTGTTCTCAGAACCATCGGGTTACTTGCGAACTCCAATTGTTTGGCCTTTTACGAATCTTTTGACGTAGTTCCTCTTATTACGAATACGAGGGATTGGAGTGTGTCTCTCACGTCCATGTACTTTGGGTGTGGATTCACGGACCTTTCCAGCCTTTGTGAGTGAACCGTGTGAACCAGGCATGTTGTTTTCCTCTGTTCAGGACTTACTTGTGCGTCCGAATTGTTCTCATAAAAAGCTATCCAATTGACAGCTTGTTGTACGACCTTAATAGCACTAGTCGATACCGGACTACATGACCCGGCCACGGCTGCGCTTACTGTCGACGCCTTCCCACATCGAAAACCATACCCCTCTTTATGTCGACGTCGACAGTGCGCGGCTGTGGAATCTTGTTGAGGATGAAACTGTTCATCTTATTCTCAAAAAGCCTGCTCTTGTAGAATTAGCTCGTAGACAAGATTCCCTGCTCATGGATTATTGTGAGAAACTGCTTGGTTCGGAAGACTATGAGGACTGGCTAATGGGTATTAATACACTAGTAGGATTGGCCACCCCAGATGCAGTTGATAGGCTGATTCTTGTCTATGCACAGTCTCTCAATGATGAGAGAAGATATGTCCTCTGTATGGTGGCTAAAATACTAACAGCTGAACACGTCAAACCCTTCAGTATAATGGTACGTGATGTTGCAGTCCCCGGAGAACTAGACGTTTCAGGATGGACAAGGACTGCAATTTCAACATTGAAAGATGTCTGCAAACGTGTTGGTATAGAAACGGTTGGAGAGGATATCTCTGAAGGGGAGTCCGGCTCTGCGGTTTCATTTGAAGAACAAGAGATTGATAAAATTTCAACAATTCCTGAAAAGTGAGAGTTCCTGTCGATTGAGCTATATTTTGGTCTGATGTTATAAACAGCACTGCATTATTCATTGCTGACCAGAGAAAATAACCAAAATCATTCATTTTCCAATATCTCTGTAGACGAAAACTCAGTATCACTGCTAACGACTCTTCGTGAGTACTATTGCACGATAAAGATGGTTCCAGACAGACCCTGTACACCAGAACCATGGTGATTTTTTCACCCTGTGTTCTAGAATATTGAAATACTTGAATACCATTAATGTAAATCGTCCTCTTTTGGACGATATCCTCTTGTTTTTTATCCTAGTTACGTTAAAGGGGAATTCTAAAATGCCAAGTAGAAACAAGACATCTTCTTGGAGATATCCACGATATGCCCAGCCCCAGCGAACCCAAGGTGTTGGTTTGGATTACAAACAATGAGTGTGAACCAGGTTCGCTTAGATTTGGTAGGGAGGGTGTTTCTGCGGTACTTGATTCTGGGAATACTGTACAGGATTGTGGCAATGTCACATATTCTGTAAATGCAGAGGTAGTACCAAGTTCGACTGATCGCTGCAAAGAGCTCCCTCTTCAGACTGAATTGAGGGTTCGTCTTAGACCTCAAATCATAGTAGAACGACCCTATGTGTTTGCGCCAGGACCAATTTTCGAGGATATCTTTCCCCCGTCTTCTTTGGGATTCTACAATAGAATGGTCCTAGGTGAGAGAGAAGCAACCTATACTGTTCAGGAGATTCTGAACGATCCTAGGCTATGGCTTACAGTATCAGAACCGGATCAAAACCTAGTTTATGAGGCGCACAGGATTCAGCCATACGAAGTAGAAGCTCTGCAGATGTTTGATAATGACCATATTGAAAGAAAGCTGTATCAGAAAATCGGTGGCGGAGAAACTGCGCAGAGTATTGTCGATCGGTTCTTAAATCGCCCTTCACCATCGTGGAAACATCTTTCGAAACTTGTTAGTGATGTTTCTATTCCAAATCTGAGAATAGAGAGAACACTGAGAGAGACTCTTTCACAGCTAGTTCCAGCTTCGTTTCCGGAACAAGTGCGTGATGAATTGATGGCATTCTTGGCCTTTGTCATTGATGACGAAGTACCCAACGAGGATCCGGTTGAGTACGCAGTCCAACTCCTCCCCGTGGCTATGACTGGAAGTCTTCTCAGGGGTCATTTGAGATGTATAATCGATGGCACAGGTTGGCCATCATATGTTAAGTACATGACTCAGGCAGCAAGAGGTCAGCTAGAGCCTCCAAAGCGCGCTTTTGCAGATTCTGCAAGAAAGGCACCATGGTTACTGTTTTGGCAAAAATGTCTTGATGTGTTTCCCAGTTGGTTGGATGAAGCCATTAGTTTGGCAAAGCGTCTTAATGATAGTGGGAAAGTGGTTGTGGGTCTACCTATATCAAAATTGGCAGCAAAAAGGTCCCCTAGATTGTGGAAGCAACGGTTGGCAGCGCTTACCTATGAGTTGAGGATTATTGGGTATGTCCATCAGTCAGCTTTTGGATTAGCAGACATCGTCTATTTGGGGTCAGCATATCGTTGGCCTCATCGTCATATGAGGTTCATTACTCGCTTAGGTGATAGCAGAGATAATGTTCCATTCTTGCAGGTCTTTACAACTCCCTTGTCTGTCGTAGAGAGAATAAAACGAGTGTTGCCAGGCGCAATTCAGATTACTTGGTCTGCAAGACATTCCAATCTGGACCTGTTCAATGATGCAGACAAAGAGTGGCAGATACAGGAGGACCGGATTATTGGTTCTGTACAAAGGAGAGGATCCCTCAAGAGATTACAAAACCGGTTTGGTTCAGTTGAGAAAACAGACGTTCATTCAATGACTCCTGAAGAAGCGAAAGCAATTGATCTCCTTGCTACTGGAATCCCATTGGATGATCTTGAGATTGCGAATTATTCAGATTTCTGGCAGATTGATACAAGAAAATGGAGAAGAATCATCACAAACTTGGTTGATAGAGAACTGATTAGAGCTCGATATGATGTGCTAGATGGAAAACTGTTATCGATTGCAACCATTGCACAAGGACCGCCTAATCAGATTGCATCACTTGTTGAGTCATTATTGAACAACACACCAAGCTCATTAGCAATGATTGGTGATGATGGAAAAAGTGGTATTGTTCTTTCCAGATTACCAGAAAGTTCGGCGTATGAAATCACCTCAAATCTTCCCAACGAGGCGTTGAAACAGGATGTGCAGATTCGATGTCTTCGGCCAACATCTTACCAAAGCTATAGCTACAATCTTTATCAACGACTCCTCAGGAACGATGGCACTTGGGACGATGATGTGAGTGCATTTCTCTCACAGGCTCGTTCTAGGAGGAAAGAGCAGTCAGAGAGTAATGCTTAAAACCAAACATGGAAGACGAACAACTTGATGGCGGCCATAGTGGGTCGTGTACACCTGATCTCGGCCGAACTCAGAAGTTAAGACGATCCACGTTTGGGCAGATGTGCGCTGCGCGAGCGCGTGACAGGGCCCAAAGCTGCCACATTTTCATTCTTCTTACTTTAATATTACAAAAATGTAGAGATAGAAGTCATTAAAAGAACAACGAACGAGGTCGATGTTGATATTGATGCAGCTAGGTGAACCAAACGAATTTAGTTGGATAATTAATCTTGCATTCTTTGCATTCATCATGATCTTCAGTCTCTATGGGGCAAAGTTTCAGATGTGGCAGTGGTTGAAGCAGATTGAAACAGGACTACACGAACTGAAACGGATGTTCATAGAATCGCGACAGACAGCAATCGATGCGTTCAAGGAATTTGGAAAGTCTGAGGAAGAGGTTGCCAAGGACTTGGACAGATGGATGGACTACTTTACAATCATGCCGGTCGATTTGGACCCAGCAGGCATCTTGAAACGGCTGGATCATCTTCTGGATGAACGAAGAGACCGTTTCCAGGAGTTTGTGGCAGAGCTGGCTCCCGAGTCAGGGGAGAGCATGGTCCAGAACTTGGAGAATACCCTAGAAGTCACTCAGGTCCTTGGGCTCATCTTCAGGGTTGTCAGACACTTCTACCTCCTAGGTAAGAAAACTGGTAGTCAGATTATGATTATGCAGATTCAGATGCAGATGCCTGACTTGCTTAGACTTGCTAAGGCCTACTTTGATGCTCTTAGTGCATTTGCGGACGGTAAGCCAATTGGAGATGGAATTGGACCATTGATTATCACCAAATTTGCCAGAGAATATGGTGGTACTGCAGAGAACTATAACCATGAGATATCCCGAGAGGTTGGATACTATAAGGTCGATGCTGAAGGGAGAACAGTCTATGCATTGAGAGCTACCGGTCCGGGCGGTACAGTCGGTAAGCCAGGGTTAGCAGTGAAGAAGCTTGTAGACAAGTTTGGAGACAAAGTAACTCGAATTATCACAATAGATGCTGCATTGAAACTAGAGGGCGAGGAACTCGGAAGGGTTTCTGAAGGAACTGGTGCGGCAATTGGTGATCTGGGGCCTGAGAAGCATGCAATGGAACAGACTGCAACTGAACGTGGAATCGGTATAGAAGCCATTGTCATTAAGGAAGATGAGGCTGCAGCCGTTGGTGTCATGGACAAACGCATTCTAGATTCAGTCCCTGAGGTGATTGAACGAATAAAGGCTTCAATCCTCAAGCGCACAAAGCCAGGTGATAGTGTGATTCTTGCTGGGATTGGTAACACAATAGGAATTGGACTGTGAGGTGTCTGTGATGGGACTTGCTAGTAAAATTCTGGGACTTGCTTTCGCTGCGTCAGGATTCCTCATATTATGGTGGGGCATGGGAGTAGCTGGATTATTCTCATATGTATGGTCGTTCATAGGTATGTTTGTCATGGCTATGGGTTTTGCACTGCTCACCTCTGGAAGGCAACAAAAGGAGGAGAAACCTCCTCCGCCGACAGTAACAGAGATCAGGTGTAACAGCTGCGACTTCAAGGAGATTCGAGACTTCCAGAAAGGCGACTTTATCCTGAAGACTGTTGAAACCACCTGTCCAAAGTGTCAGAGCGCCATGACTATCGAAGGAGTATACATTGTAAGAGAGGAACCGGACGAAAAGGACAAGATTTAGTCCAACCGGGTAAGCACTATGGGACCATCCTCTGAGATGTAGACTGTATGTTCAGTCTGACTCACTGGACGGCCCTTCTTTTCTATCTGCATTGGGTAGCTGTGAAGCGCCCCTGCTTTTATGAGTGCCCTAATCTCTTCAATTACATCCACACCTTTGCTAGATGTACCAATCCAACGTGAGGCAAAGGGTAATGGACCGTATTTTTCACGAAGATATAACCGGAGTTTCTCGGTTGTGCCTTCCAATGGTTCATCAGTTCGCGTGTTTGAGAATATGAAAGCATACTCGCTATCAATCACAGTCCCAGTTCCAGTTGTGGCAAATGGTTCAATTGCATAATACTCCCCAACCTCTACAGTTCCTACTCCTCTTTTCTTGACATTTGGTACAATTTTCCCAGCATGGAGTTGATACTTCTTGAGATTGTGACCGGACAAGTTCTTAATCGGTCTAAGTCCATAATCCTTGATCACTTTCTCAATAGTGTGTCCAATTTCACCCAGCTCTGCTCCTGGTTGCATGAGGTCAATTGCTTCTGCTAATGCATCATCCGTTGCAGAAACAAAACCCTCCAGAGTTCCATCAATGTCTATCGTACGTGCAGTATCAGCGATATATCCATCAACATGCACACCTACATCGAGCTTCACAAGTCCAAAGTCAGGAATCTCGCTTTTGTCGCCCCTTGGTGAGGTGCTGTGGGCTGCTATGTGATTAATTGAAACATTGAGAGGAAAAGCAGGAGTTCCACCATATTCCTTGATCTTTTTCTCAGCCAAAGTACAGATCTTGATTATTCTCTTGCCGGGCTCTATCTCTGTGCTGATTTCGCTAAGCACACGTGCTGCAATCTTCCCTGATTTTATGGCGGAGGGGTTTGGACCAGCAGTCACACCATCACCTTTCAGAGAGGTAATGATAATGCACTCTTAAGCGGTTCCATGAAGGCTAGACTTGCTCGTCCTTACGCCTAGTTGACACAGTGGCTCCGTTTTGCCCAACAAAGACACTGTGTTCAAACTGGGAAACCATTCCGTTCTTGCCTTCATAGAGGACAGCATAACCATGGATAACTCCAGCACGCTGAAGAATCTTGATTGCAGCAGCCACATCGATATTGCCACTTCTGGAATGGAGCCATCTTCCAGCCCAGGGCAGACTACCAAACTTTTCACGAGCAATGTTTCGCACCCTCAGAGTGGTATTGTCAAGTTTCTTCTTGTCCTTCAGTTTATTTGAGAAAATGTAAGCTTGAGGACCGCTCTTTATCGTACCATTACCGTCTGTCGCAAATGGTTCTATTGCAAAGGTTTCTCCGAGACGCATCTTTCCAGTCAGTTTCATACCAACATTAGGGACATTCTTCCCAGCGTGAAGATTCCATGGTTTTAATTGATGTCCAGAGAGCTGATGGATTGGTTTCAGGCCATGTTGTTTTATTGTGCGCTCAATCGCCTTTCCAACCTCTCCCAGAGAAACATCCGGTCGAACAGTTTCAATCGCGGACTCCAAGGCTTCTCGGGCTGCTTCAACGAACTTCTCGAACGAACCATCCAAATCCACCGTGAGTGCTGTGTCAGAGATGTGTCCATTCACATGGGCGCCAAGGTCAATCTTAACGAGTCCTTTGTCAGGAAATGTCTTAGTGTCACCATGAGGACTAGTGTAGTGTGCAGCCTCGTCATTGATTGAGATGTTGCAGGGAAAAGCTATGCCAGTAGCGCCAGACTCCAGGATCTTCTTCTCGGCTACTTGGCAGATTTTCAGTACTTTGACCCCTGAACGCACCATTGGAGCTACAAAGCTCAATGCATGCGCTGCAATCTTTCCAGCCTTCATGAAATCTGGATGAGGTTTGAGATCCATGAATTGTCACTGTATTTTCGACTACGATGTGATGTATTAACTTTCAGATTGAGCAGGAATAATGCCGTTAATGACAAAACATAGAAGTCAGGGAGGATGACTGAAAGTCTGGAGAGACTAAATCATGAAAGTCACATATCTTGGTCATGCTTCATTCAAGATTGAAGAAGATGGGAAGATTGTCTATGTGGACCCATGGCTCACAGGTCCTACATCACCGATAGCAGTTGATGATGTTGACAAGGCTGACATTGTGCTTGTGACTCATGATCATGGAGACCATGGTTATGCAGAAGCACTTGGAATCTGTAAGAACACTGGGGCTACCTTTGTTGCAATCAATGAACTTGCCCACAAGGCAGGGTCGCAAGGTGTTGAGAATATTCATACACTCAATATTGGAGGGAGTGTGAATATTGGCGGCGTGGTTGTGACCCTAGTTCAAGCATTCCATTCATCCGGTGTGGGAGCGCCCACGGGGTTCATAGTCAGATTTCCAAGTAGTTCATTCTACCATGCAGGAGATACTGGAGTGTTTTCCTCTATGCAGATACTGGGGGAGTTGTATGGTCCCCTCGATGTCGCGCTCTTGCCCATCGGATCGTACTTCGTCATGGACATCCACCAAGCAGCCCTTGCGACGAAGCTTCTCAAACCGAGAAATGTCATTCCTATGCACTATGACACGTTTCCAGTCATAGAGGCAAATCCTGAGAAGTTCAAGCATCTTGTGTCTGAAGCAAGCCCAGACACAAATGTGATTGTCCTCAAACCTGGAGAATCAACAGATATCTAGTCTTTGATGGTGGTCGATGCCTGTAACCCTTCACACTAACTCCCAGAATCATTGCATCAGATGTTACATCTGGCTCCACTGAGCTGTCTCGTGTCGGGTAGAATGACATCGACCGGCCCGCCAATGTACGAAACCAGGGTGACCCGTTCTTCATCTAAAGGACAAACATCCCCATCAAGCGAGTCCGTTAAGGCTCGTCCTATTGGTGTTTGGCAGGCATTGGTTCAGGATGTGACCCGTCCTATGCGCAACACCTCATTGGCTGTGCCTCAGTGCGCCCTCGTGAACGGGACTTAATACTCCTGAACAAGAAAATCTGTATCTTTTGTGTTATTAGGATTGTCACATGGCGCGATTCAGGCGGATTTGTTTGACTGTGTAGGTCTATCAGGGCATAGACTATATGGTGATAGCGACATCTTCAAATACACTGGGGAAACAGCCCCCGTGTACTACACAGGTGACTAACGCTCAGCTGTGTGTTGCAAATCATCATATCATCATATCATAGCGCCACGCTATCCCGGCTCTGGATCAAAGAATGGGTCGGTGAGAGCACTGCGCAAAGTCTTAGGACGATTATCATTCACAGGATTATCATTACGATTATCATAGCATATGTTCAGGAATGGGTTAGAGTATTATCATAGAGGTCTTATTCCAATCACAGTCTAGATGCATAAGCCGGTCCGTGACGAGACGCAGGTAGAATCACCTCGGTTTAGAGTTCGAGGGTCCGTGGTAGCATAACATAGGAGACGTGTATAGAAATAGGAACAGACTTCGACCAGAGTGCGGCGAAATATGTCATTCGTGCCCGTATTGAGATTGACGGCGTAGTTGACAAGCCTGATGTTGTTGGAGCCATATTTGGTCAGACAGAAGGGTTACTCGGAGAAGATCTTGATTTGCGTGAGCTTCAGCGTACTGGTCGTATCGGAAGAATCCAGATTGTGATAAGGTCAGCAGGTGGGAATAGTACTGGAGAGATTGTGATTCCAGTTTCATTGAACAAGACTGCTACAGCGATTCTTGCGGCATCACTGGAAACAGTGGATCGGGTTGGCCCATGCACTGCAAAAGTAATTCTTGAGAAATTGGAGGACATCAGAGGAGCGAAGAGGCGAAAAGTGGTTAGCAGAGCCATTAGTATCTTGAAGGGCTGGGAGGAGGATATCTCACCGGGCACTGATGAGATTAAGACCGCTGTCACTAAGGGCAGCAAAGTCACAGTTTCAAAATTTGGTCCTGATAGCTTACCTGCAGGTCCAGGACTGAACGGAAGCTCAGAGATAATCATCGTAGAGGGTCGAGCAGATGTCATCAATCTCATGAAATGTGGGTTAACAAATACAGTTGCTGTAGAGGGAACTCACGTTCCCAAGAGTATCGTTGATCTCACAAAGAAGCGGGGAAAGAAAGTAATCGCTTTCCTTGATGGAGATAGAGGCGGAGACCTGATTCTGAGAGAGTTAATGCAGGTGGCAAAAGTGCACTATATTGCTCGGGCTCCAGAGGGTAGAGAAGTTGAGGACCTCACACGGAGGGAAGTCACAAAAGCACTTCAGGCTCAGATTCCAGCTGATCAAGCACTCGCCCTAGTTAAAGAGAGGAGAGCAACTCCTGCTAAGAAGAAACGACCAACAAAGAAGGTCACACGAACTCGAAGAGAACCAAGACCAGTCGATGATTTTGTCGAGCCAGAAATGGTGGAGGACCGTCGAGCTCCAAGTCGACGAAGACAAGTGACAAGAAGGATACCTGTGACCGTTGACGAGGCATATGTAGCTAAGATTGGGGAAATCAAAGAGTCATTCAAGGCGCTCTTGTTTGGAGAAGACAAGAAGGTCATTGTGGAGTGTGGAGTGGCTGAACTGGCAAGGACCTTGGAGGATCAAGAGGTGGTACCAACCATCGTGTTCGATGGTGTGATTACTCAACGTCTGGTGGACATAGCTGGAAAGAAAAAGACGCAGCTTATGATAGGAGCTGCAGTCGCAGATATTGAGAACAAGCCAAGTAGCATGAAGATTGTGACCTTTGACGATCTCGGTCAATAGCATCAAAAAAAGTGGGCCTTGGTGTAATCCAAGGCTCTTTCTCTTTCTACAGATTCAGTATGGTTGAGTAATACTCACAATTATCTCACTGGACCCGTGATTCATTATACGCAGTAGACATGAGGTTCTAGAACTTGACATCAATCATTGATGGATTGGAAACAACTGAACAAGTGAAAACTTCCAAGGATCCCTTCCAGATGATTGTAGGGCAGGAAAATGCAGTGTCGCTTATACGTTCTGCAGTAAAGCAACGTAGGCATGTCCTACTCTGTGGTGTGCCTGGTATAGGTAAGTCGATGCTAGCAAAGGCTGCATATTCACTTCTTGATCCGCCTAGAGAGGAAATCCGTCTTCTGTACAATCCAGCTCTCCCAGACAGGCCTGATGTGGTTGTTGTTAGACCAGAGCATCCAGAAAGGGATACTACTGGGAGAAAGAATAGTGTTCATGATGTATTCTATATCACTCCTGATAGACTTCCATTTGAGATATCAATCAAAATGGGTTTTAGATGCCCCTCCTGTGGTTATTTGTCCACTCCGGAAGCAAGTGTGTGTGTGAGCTGTGAGTCCGAGAAACGTTTCGATTGGGCTCCTGGGGAGTCATATCATGAGTTGTTCAGAATGCTTGATGTTGTGAGAGAGCCTGCACTGGAAACCATGACTAATCTTGAGGACATCAACGGTGAGGCATACCATGTCATGTATGAGAGAGTTGAGTCTGGTGAAATCAGGGTGACTCAACATAGTGTAACATCTGAAGAGAAACACGAGTTAGAGAGTAAAAGTCATCAGGAACGGGTTCTGGTTCCTCTGAAATCCAGTCGTTATATCAGAGCGAGCGGGGCAAGTCCTGTTGAACTACTTGGAGATGTCAAACACGACCCCTATGGAAGTGCTGAGTCACTTGGATTGGCAGCCCATCAACGTGTTGTTCCAGGCGCTATGCATGAGGCGCATGAGGGTATTCTCTACATAGATGAGATTGCAGCACTTGGAAACTACCAGAGTCATCTTCTGACAGCGATGCAAGACCGAGTATTTCCGATTTCGGGGCACAATCCCCTCAGCTCAGGAGCTGCGGTTCGTGTCAGTGATGTGCCGTGCGACTTCATTTTGTTTGCGTCATGTAACATAGAGAATCTCAAGAACATTCTACCTCCACTCAGATCAAGGATTCGTGGTTATGGGTATGAAATTATGCTTGATTCTTGGACTCCAAGAAATGAAGAGATGATTAACGACTTTGTGCGATTTATGTCGCAGACTGTGGAAGAGGATGGCAAAATTCCACACCTAACAGTGAAGGCTGTAGAACACGTTCTTGAGGTTGCAGAAGAGATGGCTCTTCGGCTTGATGGTCAGAAAGACGCTTTGACTCTCCGTTTGCGCGAGCTTGGGGGGCTCATCAGAATCGCAGGGGACCTTGCAGTGAGAGATGGGAGTGATCTTGTGCTCCAAGGTCATGTGCAACAAGCCGAAGTGCTGAGTAGAGGTATCGATGAGAACAATCTCCAAATTATGGGGCACAAAACATCACAATCCTCGATTAGCAGAGACTATTTCTTCTGATGAGGATAGCAGTCCAGAGGTGACCACTTGAAAATCGTGAAACGGGTCCTGAAGGAAGGCAAAATCGTGCTTAAGATCGAAACATTAGACGATCTATGGCATCTTTACAATACAGTCGGACCCAGTGATATCGTCATATCGAAAACCTCACGCCGTGTTAGGGTCGGAGATGAGGACAGTCGAAAATCAGAGAGTGTTCGAAAAGCCATGGTGTTGAAACTAAAGATAGAGGATGTATCGTTCCACAACTTCTCGAACAGGGTGCGGTTAAAGGGCGTGATTCTAGAGGGCCCTGGAGACCTTGTCAACATCGGATCCTATCACACAATCAATGTTGAAACAGGAGATACTCTGACTATTATCAAAGAACATTGGCCTAAGTTTGTTCTTGATAGACTCAAAGATGCAGAGAAATCACAGCTTAGACCGATGTGCCTGATAGTGACGATTGAGGATGGAACAGCAGAGCTGTTTTTGGCTGCAGATTCTGGTATTCAGGAGGCAGTAAGAGTCCGAATGAGCATCTCAAGAAAACGGGGTGATCAGAAGTCATATGACGCCACAATGAAGGACTTCTTTGCAGACACACTTCTCGCTTTACGGTCTCAGATTGAGCAGCACGAGTTTGGTCTAATTATTATTGCAGGGCCGGGGTTTGTTAAGGACCATTTCAGAGATTTTCTGGTAAGTGCCAAAATCAAGGACCTGCCCCCAGTTGTTGTTGAGAGTGCTAACTCGATAGGGGTTCCTGGTGCAAAGGAGATACTCTATCGTGGTGTCATCTCAAAGGCTGTCACTGAGCTTAAGGTTGAAACCGAAACACGTCTTGTTGAGGCATTAATCGAGCACATATCGAAGGATGATGGACTTGGAGCATATGGAAACGATGAGGTTTCCAATGCGGTACAATTTGGAGCTGTCGAAGAGTTACTGATCACAGACAAAAAACTCAGAGAAGGCGACGAGAAAACAAGGCGCTGGATGGACTCGTTGATAAGAAACACTGAGAAGACGAGAGGTTCATTCCACATTGTTTCCACAGAGCATCCTGCTGGGGATCAACTCCAACGGCTAGGGGGGATTGGAGCTATCCTCCGTTTTCGAATAACAAAATAGCTAGAGTGGATTGAACATTGTCTGAAGTCTATCCCATGTGGGATATTCGAATGCAATGCCAATTTCCAAGTCTTTGACCTCCGCCAGTATCTCTTTGAGTTGTTCTGAAACTTCTTCTATGACCCATGGTGCCACTTCTACCCTCTTCCGGGTTTCGTCAATATTCATGAGATTTGTAGGAACATCAAACTGGCTCTGTAGAGTGTTGTGTATCATTACCAACTGTTCGTGTTCTAGATGCTTGCCATGGACTGCTCTGACTACACCAAGAATCAAGAGTGGCTCTTGCTCATCGCGTTCCTCAAAGGCTCTTATCGTCTGCTCCAACCTGCGTTCCAGTCTTCTTCTCATCTGGACAGAGTCCTTGAAACGAGCTGAACAAAAGTGGATTGAGAGCCTCTGTAAGCCTTTCTCGGACCATTCTAGAAAATCTTTTGCGGTGGCAGCACTGCCCTCAATGCTTGCACTCTCCATGCTGGTCAGACGCATCCCCATGGACACCAGCTTGTCAAAGTTTGTTTCACTGGCCTCTAGTTCATTGATATTGAGAAAGGAGACCCCTATATCCTCTGCTCTCTGTGCTAGCTTCTTCAAATCTTCTTGTTTTCCAGGGATTGTTGGGACCTCGAGTCCGACAATTAAACCCATGTCTACTGCTCGCTGAATTCCTGACCAGTCGCTGGTCTGTGGATGAAATCGGATCTCATCAAGCCCTGCGTTTTGCAGTTTACTCAGTACATCCTGACTTACATCTGTCTGACTTGTATATAGGTGAAGGTGAAAGCTGGACCCAAACTCTCGTTTCAGTAATTGAATGTACTTCAGAGTACGTTCTAGGTTGCAGAGGGGGTCTCCTCCGCTAATACCTGCTCCTTCACCGCTGATAGCGTGTGCTTCGAATAGAATGTCAGCATCATCGGTGACTTGCATCTCATCTGCAAACACGATATCTCGACCAGACTTCTCCTGTGACAATGGGCAATAGTAACAAGAACTGTCACAGAGACCTGTCACGAACAAGACCATCTTCGAACCTTTTGTACAGAGGGCGCAACCTAATGGTAGTTCTCCAACTAGAAGTGAGTCGCCTTCAACCTCTCTAGTTACTCGTCTTGAAGACCTCATTCTCAACCCCCTCTTCGTTGAATGGTTCTGCGTAGTGCAGGATCACTGTCTTGGAGATTCTTGGCGACCGCCTCAAAGTTCTCATTATCGTCCAGTGTTCGAGTGAGATAGACACCTGTTCTTCCCACACTATCCCGCCGCGTAAGGACTCTGACTCGTTCCTCTGCGATTCCAGTACTCACATTTAGTTTCTTGGCAACTTCCTGTTCGCGGCCGATGACCCCCTGTTCTATATGACCCGTGCTTGTCGGTTCAATAAGTATGAGCCGTTTATCGACACCGGATATTCTTATGTTGTCCTTCAGTCCGGCGCTGTCAACCAGACCGCCCCATCGATAGAACTCCTCCTCTCTTGACATGAGCTTAAACAGTGGAAAGGTCACAACAGTGTTCTCATGAAGATGAATGTGACCCTTGAGGACCATAGAGGGAGTAGCTTGGACAAGTTCTCGCTTGAGAGGTGGCCCCAAGACGAGTTCGATTCGATAACTTGAAACTGGACGAAGAATGATGATGTCTATGTCTGAAGACTTAGTGATGTCACCACGGGCAACAGAACCATATACAAACGGTTTGATACCTGTTGATTCTAGTTTTTGTATTCTTTCAAGTGCAGAGTTTCTGAGAGTCTGAAGATGTTTCCAGTGGTCCTGACTGTAGTGTATTTCGCGGGGCTCATGTAACATCTCTGGTTTCTTTGCCACTCCAGAATCATCCCCTGATTTCTTCGAGCATCTTACAAGCCTTGCATGTCTTTGAAGGAGATGGTGAACCACATTTATCACATTTCTCAAGGGCCCAGTCGGACGGACTAGTTAGAAATGCTTCAGTCATTGCCTCTGCAGAACGTAGTATAGCTAGCAGTGTCCCTGGTCGTTTATGCTCCATGTCGTTCAAGAAAGACCTCAGATCATTTCGATAGGCTTCCTCAGCGTATGGGCATGGAACATCATGATAGAAAAGATTCAGATGGTGGGAGTATGCAACTATGTCCCTCTCAGACAACTCGGTGAGGGGTTTGACACGGGGTACTAATCCTTCTATGGACCTACTTCGTGGAACGTTTGTCCGTGCAATCCTACGGCTATCACCACGCATGATGTTCATCAAAACTGTCTGTGCCTCATCATCGAGATTGTGACCGACTGCAATAACATCTGCTTCTAGTTTCTCTGCAGCCGCATTCAGTGCACGTCGACGGAATACGCCACAGTAGGAACAAGCACCCAGTGACTTGTCAGTCCGAAGCTTCACAAGCTCATCTAATGTGTGCTCAAAAAGGTCCTTGAAAGAAGTGACCTCTAGATTAAGGTCAAGAGACCTCGCCAACTCCTTTGCGGCGTTGAGAGCTTTGTCCCTGTATCCTTTGATACCTTCATCGATTGTAACTGGTATAAGCTCAGACTTGGGAAAGTTGGATTCAATCTTGTGGAGGGTGTGGAGGAGAACAGCGCTATCCTTCCCGCCAGAAATGGCTACAACTATCCTATCGTCCTCTTCTAACATCTTCTGACGATTTATAGTCCTGCGAACTCTATCCAAAGTTGTTTCAACTAAGCATGGTCCACATAGTCGTTCAGCTGTGTACCTACGTAGATATACTGCAGGTTTTCCACATTTCGAACATCCGGACTGCATGCTAGCGACTCCAAGTCGCCATTGTCACGGGATATCAAGTTAAAGCTATGGCAAGAGTCATACGAATGAGGGTTTTGCACTCATTTCGTCTTCTTTGCTTCTGGTTTCTCCTTCTCCTTCAAGTCATCTACAATTTGGACACGTCTAAGTTGGAGTGAGGCTTTACTTGCTCGAAAGTTGGCTGCACATATGATATCATCAACTGTCTTGTACCATTCAGCAGGAGAGAGTACACTGTGAATCTCTTTGAATGTGTCACTCAGACGCTCTACACGAGCTAAACAATCGACTCGGTCCTCAGAGAGGCGCTGTTCGTCAAAAAATAGGAGCGCATGACCTTTGAGAGCTTCCCAGTCAACATCCCCATTGGATTGAAGTAATAACTTCACTTTGTCAAGGGGCTCCTTCCAAGAGCCTGGTATGAACATTGTCAGATAGTCTGTGAGTGCTTTCCTAGCTTTTTCTCGCACTTCTTGCTTTGTACCAATCTGGTGGGTCATCATCTTTCATCGGACTAACATGCGATTTCATCCCTTTTTAGGTCCCACAGAAATGAAGATCGCTCTTTAGAACAGTCCTTTACCCATGATGAAGCTCAGAACAATGCTCAGCAGAACAATTCCAAGTGCAACGATCCGTATGGGCCACATGATATACTTGATCTTCTTCTCATCCTTTATGACAAGGCTCAGACCATTGGAAAGTAACTTGTCACCATCGAAGACTGGAATTGGTAAGAGATTGAAGAGTGCAATCGACATCAGAATCAGATAGCACCAGAAGACAATCTGTTGAAGATGGAACACAAACATTGGTGTTAGGATGACATCCCAACCAGGTCTGGGTTCCCAATAGTCAGATCCGTATACACCCATATATCCCCTACTTGCGTTTTGTTCGTTCGCAGCCAGTATGATTGTTTCACTGCCATCAAGTGTGTGTATGGTTAGCTGAGCACCGGCTGGGACATCAGCCATAAACCTACTTACCGCAGTCCAATTAGCAATCTCAGTGTCGTTGAGTCCAATGATGACATCACCGATGTCGAGAGCTGCAGCAGCTGGGCTTCCGGCTTGCAGGTCATAAATGTAGGCTCCACTTGGTGGGTAATATCCAATTGACATCAGTGGATAGAAGTTTGCAAGAATTATGAGGAACACAAAACCCCATGCAAAGTTTGCAAACGAACCAGCAGCCAACATTCGCATGCGTGCCTGAGGGGTTGCTTTGTTCTCGAATTCCTCCTCATCAGGTTCAACAAAGCCGCCAAACAAGACTAAGAAAGCCAAGAGTCCTGAACTCTTGATCGATATGTCATCTTTCGAGGCTGCTAAACCATGGGCAAACTCATGCGTGAGAAGAGTGACTGCTAGACCAATCAACATGTAGACCAATGGAAGACCAGTAATAGTCACTCCTGGAATTATGGGTACAACACCTCCTGCAGCTGCGGGTTGGACAAAGAACTTGATCAGATTGTCCCCAAACATCCAGAAACTGAATATCATTCCACCAAAACCCACGACAATGCCGATATTGAAGAAGGCACGTGGAAACTTCTTACCCATCCGTGTGAGAAACGCATTCAGTCGTTCTGTGCGGTACATGATGAAGAAGGGGAATCCGGCGTCTATACCCCTCTCACTAAGTTTCTCGACGCCAATATATTGAGCAACAAAGTAAATCACAAGCCAAATGATGCCTATGATTCCAAAAACTGTCAGTGGATCCATTGATAGTCAGTCCTCAGTGTGAGTTGGGGCAGTGATTTGTATGGGTTATAATGATTATGTACGCGGTATTGACTCTCACAATAGTTTTGTGTGCATTCAAAGAGGAGGTCCGACCACAATCCTCATAAAGTGAGTCAATTTGGCTACCGCTGGTGTCCATAGGACCCATTACCACTAATCCAGGTAGGCGAAGCGATAGTTGCCGTTCAAACTTGTGATATCAGACCCAGAAACTGGAAAGGCCATCCAGTACGAATTAGACGACGCCAAAACAAATGCCCTTGTTGGGAGGACTGTTGGCGAGATTATTGAGGGTGATGTCCTAGGACTGCCCGGATACAAATTCAAGATAACAGGTGGAAGCGATTCTTCTGGATTCCCCATTCGCCCTGACGTTCATGGTAGTGGTAAGAAACGCGTTTTGATACATGGTGCTCCTGGATTCAAGCCAAAGAGGAAAGGAATGGCCAGACGAAAGACAGTCCGTGGAAGAGAGCTGAGCTCTGACATATCCCAGGTGAACATGCGAGTTGAAGAGAAGGGTGCAACACCCCTTGAAGAACTCGTGATGAAAGCAGCATAGAGATTCGCCTCAGTCACCGTTGTGTTCATGGTTCGAACCATATACTTCATATGGGCAACGGGAAGACAGAGTCTAACGCCCACAATAAACAGTCGGATGTGAATACTAGGTGACCAGGAAATACGAAGGACAGTCAGAGATTAGCATTGGTGCACTGGGTCATGTCGACCATGGAAAGACCACACTTGTTTCATATCTAACAGGAGAGTGGACTGACCGTCATTCAGATGAGATAAGGCGCGGTATTTCAATCAGACTTGGATACGCAGCCACCATTCTAATGAAGTGTAAGAGCTGTCCTGAACCTGAGGCATACACCACCTCGCATCTGGTAAAAGAAGGTAAGTGTGGTAAATGTGGGGGAGAAGTAGAGGTCCTTAGAGAGATTTCTTTTGTTGATAGTCCTGGTCACGAGTCACTCATGGCGACATGTCTTAGTGGAGCCAGTCTCATGGATGGTGCAATTCTTGTGATTGCAGCTGACGAGCCTTGTCCAATGCCACAGACCTCTGAGCATCTTCATGCCCTTGAGATTGTCGGAGTAAAGAACATCATCATAGTCCAGAACAAGATTGAGCTTGTGACCAAAGAACAGGCAAAGGAGCACTATCAACAAATCAAGGATTTTGTGAAAGGCACAGCTGCAGAAGACGCTCCTATAGTACCTGTTTCAGCAATCTTTGGGGCTAACACAGACTTACTCATTCAGATGATTCAAGAAGTGATTCCAACACCGGATCGTGATGATGGCGCTCCACCCAAGATGTTTGTTGCACGTTCCTTTGACATAAACAGACCAGGAACACTACCAATGGAAATGCAGGGTGGTGTTGTTGGAGGGTCGATAGTACAGGGAAAAATGAGTATTGGAGATGAGATTGAGATTGCTCCAGGTGCTAAGGGTGAGAAGGGTTTCAAACCAATCAAAGCAAAGGTTGTGAGTCTTCTATCCGGCAGCGGGAATTCACTTGAAGAGGCTTATCCTGGAGGACTGATAGGTGTGGGAACTGGATTGGACCCAGCTTCAACACGTGCAGACCGGCTTGTTGGAAATGTCGTTGGAAAAGTAGGAAAGATGCCAAAAATCCACGACAAACTCATGTTGACTCCTATTCTTATGCAGAGAGTAGTTGGTACAGAGTCCAAGAAAGAAGTGGAGAATCTCAGGTTAAATGAACCAATGATGTTGGTAGTTGGGACTGCGCCCACAGTGGGAGTAATTACCCGCTTGCATGGAGATGAGATTGAGCTGACCCTTAAACGCCCAGTCGCAGCTGAGAAAGGGCAGAGAATAGCGATTGGTCGCAGAGTTGAAAACAAGTGGCGACTGATAGGTTATGCTGAGATTTAAAGCACAATCCATCAAAGAAACCACTGCCTCATACTGGTGAGAACTTTGGCACTCTATGTGATATTAGATACGAACTTTCTGACTGTTCCAGCACAGTTTGGAGTAGACGTGTTTTCAGAGGCTGAGAGGGTGCTTGAACAAAACATTGAGTTCATTGTTCTAGAGTCTGTTTTGAATGAGATCAAAGCGAAATTTGAGAGCGCAAGGAAGACCGAGGGTCGAAAATTCAAAATCGCATTGGATTTAGTTGAAAGATGCAGAGTCGTTGAGCTGGACCATTTAATGAAAGACACCTCTGTGGATGATCAACTTCTGGATTATACGATGTCGGTTGGTGGGGTACTAGCGACTAATGATCGAGATCTTAGGGACAGAGCATCTGAGAGAGGAATACCTGTCCTTATACTTCGGGGTAAGAAACACTTGGAACTCAAGGGGACTATTTTTTGAGACCGTGTCACAATGTTTTTATGGTTTATAAAGCGAAACACCGCTGAGCCGTCGGGTTCAGACCTTGGGATATTTCCCGAGTCTGATTGTTCTGATAAGAATCGTCCTGCTAGGCAAGGAGCGTCAATAGTTGTACAGTATAGTGACAGTGAAAGATGTGGTGCGTATTCCACCATCTCAATTTGGTTCCCCCATGGAAGACGCAGCAATGCTTCATCTACGGAAACAGCACGAGAACGTCCTCGATCGAGACGTAGGCCTGATGATTGCGGTTATTGGGATTGACGAGATTGGTCAGGGTCGCCTCATGCCAGGTGACGGTGCAACATATCATTCCGTGACCTATCGTGTACTTGTGTTCAAGCCTCTTCGGCATGAGCTTGTAGAAGGCAACGTAGTGGAGCTTATGGACTTTGGAGCGTTTATCCGAATGGGACCTCTTGATGGGCTCTGTCACGTCAGTCAGATATGTGATGATTTCATCACACAGGACTCAAAGGGTAATGCCCTCCTAGGTAAGGAAACTGGCAGGACTCTAGCAGAGGGGGATATGGTGAGAGCCAGAGTCACTTCAATAAGTTTTGAGTCTGGTAACAAGTCTGGAAAACTTGGTCTCACAATGAGACAGCCGTTCCTCGGGAAGATTGGTCCTGACAGATCTTGGATCGAGGAAGATGTGAAGGCTGCTCGTGGTGAAACTAAGAAAGAAAAGAAGAAGAAATGATCAGGGAGAGGACAACAATAGCTAAGATGAAAGCATGCAAGGCCTGTCATTATCTAACAGCTGAGAGTATGTGCCCCAACTGTAAGGGGACCAATCTCTCGACCTCATACACGGGGATAGTGGTCGTTCTTCCTGGGCGTGACAAACGTGAAGACCCGAGACTGAGTTCTTATGTAGCCTCCCGACTCAACATTGACAAGCCAGGAAAATACGCGTTGAAGGTGCGTTAGAATTTCTTGTCAGTGGTGAAAGCTTTATTAGACAACCCCAAGTCGATTGGCTGAGCCACCCCTGAGGCGGTCTGACTTTCGGTAAGTGATACCAATGAAAATCGAAATCCTAGATGAACGAGAGAACAAACCTCTTGCAAGGAAGGAAGTCGACTTCAGGGTCGATCATGCTGGAGCAAGCACTCCTAGCCGGGCAGATATCCGTGCAAAGATTGTTGCACAGTTTGATGCTGATTCATCAGCGGTCATCATCAAGACACTCGACACCAAGTTTGGTGCAGGTATAACTGTGGGGACAGCCAGAATCTATTCTGACCCAGACCAGATGAAACGAATAGAACTTAATCACATTGTCAAAAGGCATGAATCAAAGGAAGAAGAAGGTGCAGCATAGATGCCAAAGGCACACGAAATGTACAAGGTTGACAAGTCAGGAGATATCACTAGGACCAAGAAGTCTTGCCCGCGTTGTGAGAAAGGGACATTCATGGCTGAACACTTCGACCGTTTTGCTTGTGGTCGATGTGGCTACACTGAATTTAAGCGAAAGAACAAATAATGGTCATTCTCCCACTATGGCCATCACCCATCTGACAAAGATGAGGACTCCTATTATCATTGTGAGGACGATATCTACAATGAATACACCTGGAATTTGAATCTCTATCCATGCAGCCAGAATCAGGGCTATTGGAAAGGTCACAATGAATGGTAGTGTGGCTACTGTTAGAGATATCTCTTCACTAGATACCATGGCATTCAC
>Ga0209536_100004393_pt1 | contig 22265 bp, 27 predicted proteins | sample DeeMarSeWOR28_12_FD_187461 | JGI IMG/M metagenome (GOLD analysis project Ga0209536, IMG submission 187461) | Marine sediment microbial communities from White Oak River estuary, North Carolina - WOR-2-8_12 (SPAdes) (version 2) | ecosystem: Environmental > Aquatic > Marine > Intertidal zone >... | reverse complement strand
TCTTAGGTCAGATGAATCGTTCATCGCACCAGGTGGTCTGCTTTGCCCGGCCCGCATCCCGCCGCCAGCCATTTCCAGGTCTGTATTCCACCAGTGTGCGGACCCTCATGGCGGATCGCAGTGCCGAAGGGCCCATGCAACGCCTGCTGGATAATGTCAGAGTGTCCCCGCTCGGACCCGAATTTCTGCCGGTGGGAATATCCTGGTCACTGGCATTTCTCAACGTGAACACGCGTTTGGACCTGTTACGTTGAAGAGCAGCGGCTGACATTGAGCGTCACATGGAAGGTGAAATAATCCTAAAAATCAATTTATACATCAAAATAGAAAATACTTTCCTGGCTGCTGGAAATGAGGTAACCTCGGGCCCTGATGCGAGATTTCGCTGATGGAGGTTCAGATCCCTGGACTCAAATCGCAAGGACCAGCGGGCGATCGTGAAGTGAACGGGGTCGTGCGAGCGACCGCTGCGGCCAATCATTCTGACTTTCGGATCGATTCGAAACGAGAACCGTCATGCCCCTGAACCGCCGTGAACTGCTTGGGCTATTCCGTGATCCCTCCGTCCTGACCAGGAAAAGGCAGGCGGACGCAGCGGCAACCATTTGCGATATCGGCATCGACCCGGCACGTTGCCTGGCCTGGCAGGAGACCATGTGCCTGATCTGTCTGGAAGCCTGTGCCGAGGGGGCCATTCGCTTCCAGGGATTACGTGATCCGCAGGTGGTGAATGGTGCCTGTACCCTTTGCGGAGATTGTGTGCCGGTCTGTCCGGCCACGGCATTCACTGTCACCCGGGAATCTGGACGGAAAACTAGCAACGCGGAAGGAAGCAGGGCATGAACATCTCGAGTCTGGTCGTGCGTACCCATCCTGCCGCAGTGGATCAGGTTGTCGCGGCCATCGACCGTCTCGACCGCTGCGAGATCCAGTACCGGCATGCGCGTGGGCGACTCGTGGTCACCATCGAAGCCGACACCAGCGAGCAGGAGCTGGCCATTTTCGAGAGGATCCGGGCGCTGAAACATGTGCTGAGTGCAGACCTCGTGTTTTCCTACGAAGGTGAGATCGAAGATGAAGCCTGACGCCAGCGGACACTCGCCATCATCAGGATCCGCGTCCGGCGCAGCACCGAAGCCCGAAAGACGCCGCTTTCTGGACATCCTGCTGGGTACCGGCTTCTTCCTCTGGCTCGGCAGTATCTTTTACCCGGTGACGCGTTACCTGGTGCCGCCGGCCCATTCCGGCCCCGACGTCGCCAGCATCGAGGCCGCCGCTGTCGACGAGCTGGCGCCGGGGTCCTACAAGATCTTCCGCTTCGGACGCGTCCCCGGCATCCTCATCCACCTGCGGAACGGCAGCTACCGTGCGCTCTCGGCCCGGTGCACCCACCTCGACTGCACCGTGCAGTTCAAGGCCGATACCGAGCAGGTCTGGTGTGCCTGCCATAACGGCATCTACGATATCGCAGGTCGCAACATCTCCGGTCCGCCGCCCAAGCCCCTGGAGCGTTTCGAGGTCGTGATCAAGGGAGACAAGATCTTCGTGCGCAGGGGAGAGGCGTCCTGATGAACGTATCCGGATGGCTACAAGAACGACTGGATATCGAAGCGGCGCGCAGATTCCTGGCCAAGAAAGAGGTCCCACTTTTCCAGGGGTCGGTCCTGTACTACCTGGGCGGCATCACCCTCTTCCTGTTCGTCATCCAGATCGTTACCGGCATCTTGCTGCTGCTCTACTACCAGCCAGGCGAGGCCACAGCTTATGAGAGCGTGAAGTTCCTGGTCAGCAAGGTGGAGTTCGGCTGGCTCGTGCGCGAGATCCACAGCTGGTCGGCGAACCTGTTCATCTTCTTCGCCTTCCTGCACATGTTCACCGTGTTCTTCGCCAAGGCCTACCGCAAACCGCGCGAGTTGACCTGGCTCACCGGCATGGGCCTGCTTGTCCTGGGGCTCGCCTTCGGGTTCTCGGGCTACCTGCTGCCCTGGAACGAGCTGGCCTACTTCGCCACCCGCGTCGGCTCGGATGTGGCCGGCTCGGTCCCGGTGGCCGGTGATTTTCTGCTGAAGATCATGCGGGCCGGCGACGACGTCAGCGGCGCCACCCTGACGCGGTTCTACGGCATCCACGTGGCGGTGCTGCCAGCCGTCTTCACGCTACTGCTGGGCCTTCACCTGGCCCTGATCCAGATCCAGGGCATGAGCGTGCCGCCGGAGGTGGAGAATATTCCACCCGCGCAGCGCAAGGCCATGAAGTTCTTCCCCAACTTCGTGCTCCGCGATGTCATGCTGTGGCTGCTGGTGCTGAACGTGCTGGCGCTGCTGGCAGTGTTCTATCCCTGGGAACTGGGGCACAAGGCTGATCCCCTCGTGCCGGCGCCCGAGGGCATCAAGCCCGAGTGGTACTTCATGTTCATGTTCCAGACCCTCAAGCTGTTGCCGGCGCATATCCTGATCATGGAAGGCGAGCTGTTCGGCATCTCGCCTCTGCTCAGATCGCCACGGTACACGCTAACGGCAAGATGTTTCCAGGACACGAAGGCCCTGGCGGTTGATGCAGAACCGTTCCTCGAGCTGCTCCAGCAAATCGTCGTCGATCTGTTTCTTGCCGAGCAGCAAATCGGCCAGTCCGCTGGACAGCTTTGCCCTGGTTTTCGACAGGCGCTGACGCAGCGAAGCAAACAGTCCGGTCGCTTCTTCTTCGTCCTTTTCGCGGCCAGATTTAAATCCGAACATCGTTTTTCCGGGAATCAGAATTCAGGCACAATATGCTAACAGAAAGCGATTCCGTCTGTGCACTTTCGAGCGTATTTGGGCTGTCTGTCGACCAGACAAAGCCCGTTCAAACAGGGGAGATAGCCGTTTGTCGGCGAGTGATTATTCGATGCTAGCGCCAGCGCCGACCGGCGGCGCATATTTCGGCTGATGCGATACGCATCAGCGAGATGGTCCGGATGAAGTCCGGGGTTCGCATTATCGGCGGCAAGTGGCGCGGTAGCAGGCTGGCGGTGGCCGATGCTTCCGGCCTCAGGCCGACTCCCGATCGCATCCGCGAAACCCTGTTCAACTGGCTCGCGGCCGACTGCCGCGGGGCAATGGTGCTGGACTGCTTCGCCGGCAGCGGGGTTCTCGGTCTCGAAGCCCTGTCGCGGGGCGCGCGCGCCGTGGTTGCGCTCGAACAGCAAAGGCGGGCCGCCGCCGGCCTGCGTGCCGCGGCGGCGCGTCTCGAGACCAGCGCGATCGAGGTTATCGACGGCGACGCGCTGCGCTCGATCGAGGGCTTGCGGGACCGATTTGACATTGTCTTTATCGACCCGCCTTATGCCGAACCGCTATTGCGGCAGCGAGCCTTCGAGCGGCTCGAGGCCTGCGACCGGCTGAATGACGGCGCCCTCATTTATTTCGAGTGGCCCGGACCGGAAAGCTTCGAACTGCCGTCGGATTCGCTGCACTGGCTGAAGCGTAAAACCGCCGGACAGGTTCATTACGGTATAGCCGAATGGCAGTTAAGCCGTTAGAATTCGCCGTTCCATCCGGCGCCGATGCTGACCAAACCGAGGGAGTCAATGGCAGGAATAGCAATTTATCCGGGCACGTTCGATCCGGTAACTCGTGGGCACATCGACGTCGTTGGCCGCGCGCTGAAGATGTTCGATCGCGTCGTCATCGGCGTCGCCAACAGTCCCGCCAAGCAGCCGTTTTTCAATCTCGACGAGCGTCTCGACATGCTGCAGACCGTTTTCGCCGACGAAGAGCACGTTCTGGTGCGCCCGTTTTCCGGGCTGCTGATCGACTTCGCGCGCGAATGTGACGCGCAAATCATCGTGCGCGGGCTGCGCGCGATCTCGGATTTCGAGTACGAAGTGCAGCTGGCGGGAATGAACCGCTCGCTGGCGCCGGAAATCGAGACGGTTTTCCTGACCGCGGCGCAGCGCTACGCGTTCGTCTCCTCGAGCCTGGTCCGCGAAATCGCTCGTCTCGACGGCGATGTTTCCGAGTTTTTACATCCCGAGATTCTGCGCCGCCTGACCGCCAAGCTGCAGGCCAGCAAGTGAAGCCAGGGGCAGGGTACTAGCACATGGCGCTGATGATCACCGATGAATGCATCAACTGCGATGTATGCGAGCCGGAGTGTCCGAACGATGCGATCTCGCCGGGCGACGAGTACTATGTCATCGATCCAATGCTCTGCACCGAATGCGTCGGCCACTTCGAGACCTCGCAATGCGTCGAGGTTTGCCCGGTCGACTGTATCCCGCTGAACCCGGATTATCCGGAAACCCGCGAGCAGTTGATGCAGAAATACAAGCGGCTGACCGGCGAGGACTAGTCCGTCCGGCCAGGCCTGCTCAATAGCCGCCGACCGCGCCCTCGCTACGGTTATCGAAAGCGGCCTCCAGGTAATTATCCGCGTTCAGTCTCACCGCCTTGATCCTGCCCAGGTAGGATGGTCGCTGCGGCACGGTTTCGTGGCCCCGCTGCTGCAGGCCGGTTACCACTTCGGGGGCAATCTTGAACTCGTCCATGAACAGTTTGTTCGGCAGGAACTGGTGGTGCACCCGCGGGAACTGCACCGCTCGGTCGAGATCAAGACCGGTGACCAGCACCCTGTAAATGGTCTGTATCACGCTGCTGATGATGCGCGGACCGCCGGCCGCGCCCAGCGTCATGACGATGCGGCCGTCTTTTTCCACCAGCGTCGGGCTCATCGAACTCAGCGGCCGCTTGCCGGGCTGCACCCGGTTACCGTATCCCTGCACCAGGCCGAACATGTTGGGCTCTCCCGGCCGGGTAGTGAAATCGTCCATTTCGTTGTTGAGCGATATGCCGTACTTTTCCGAAACCACACCCGAACCGTAGCTGCCGTTCAGCGTTACCGTCAGGCTGATCGCGTTGCCGTCGGCATCGAGGATCGAAAACTGGGTGGTCTCGGTGGATTCGGTCACCGGCTCGTCCTGCAGGGGCTCGAGCTGCACGGCCTTGCCGATGTCGATGCTCTGCGCCATCTCTTCGATGTAGGCCGGCGCCAGGATACGATCGAAGGGGTTGTCGTGAAAGTCGGGATCGCCGAGCAGCGCACGGCCGCGAAACGAGCGGTTCAGCACTTCCGCCAGCAAATGCAGCTCGTCGACGCCGAGCGGCGCATGCTGGCCGGGGTCGATGCGCTCGATCAGTTCGAAGGCCGTCTTGATAACCGCGCCGCCGCTGCTCGGCGGAGGCATCATGTACAGCCTGTGACCTCTGAAATCGGTTTGCAGCGGTTCGAGCCAGCGCACCCGGTAGTTCGCCAGATCCGCCTCGGTGATGACGCCGCCGTTAGCCTGCACCGTGGTGGCAATATCGCGTGCGACGTCGCCTCGGTAGAAGCCGTCGGGCCCCTGGTCGCGGTACAGCTTGAGCGCCTCGGCCAGTGCCGGTTGCTTCAGCAACTCGCCCGGCCGGTAGTGCTGCTGCGGCGTCCTGAAGAAGTGGCGCAGGCCGGCCGTATTGAGGCGGTCCTTTTGCGACTCGGCGTAGCGCGACTCGGTGCCGGAAAATTCGATCCCCTCGGTTGCGAGCGCGAGCGCGGTTTCGAACAGCTCCGCCCACGGCAGCTTGCCGTGCCTGCGGTGCATCGCCCAAAGTCCCGCTGCGACACCGGGCACGCCGACCGCGGCGCCGCCGTTCCAGGAGGATCCCTTCTCGAGTCCGAGGTAGAATTCGGGCGAGGTCGCGGCAGGTGCCGCTTCCCTGAAGTCGAGTACCTCGACGCCCTTGCCCATGCTCAACAGGGCGAAGCCGCCGCCGCCGAGCGAGGCGTTGGAGGGATTGGTAACAGCGAGCGTCAGGCCGACTGCAACCGCGACGTCGATCAGGTTGCCACCGTTCGCAAAAACCGCCTTGCCCGCGTCCACGGCGTAGGCGGAAGGTGCGGAAATCATGATCCGGGTGCCCTCGGCGGGCACCGCCCGGGCGCTCGCCGCGACTGTCAGGGCCAGAACAAAACAGATGCTGCGAGCGATCGATTTCAGGGACATGGCTGAATCCTCCGGGTAGGCAGGCCATTGATGGTAATGAAGCCGCTCGGGCCGATCAAGGATCAGCGCCGTGGCAGAGCGGGCGCGGTGGACTAATCCGCGTAACCGGGCATCTCGCGCTCGAGCACGCGTTTCATCGCCTCGAAGTAAAGGTCGTCGCGCTTGCCGCGGTGGCGGTCGTGCTCGTCCGGGGTCTGTACCTGCGCGATTACCTCCTTCGAAATCGGCAGCAGTTTCTGGCCGGTGGCGAGAGCGCGCATCTGCGCCCGGCAGACGCGCTCGAGCAGGTACAACAGGCGGCAGGCGCGCGCGATCGAATCCGTGGCCACCAGCACGCCGTGGTTGCGCATGAACACGACCTGCTTGTCGCCGATCAGCGCGGCCAGGCGTTCGCCTTCCTCCAGCGTATCGGCGGTGCCGTAGTAGTGATCGTCATAGGCGATGTGGCCATCGAAGAATGCCGATGTCTGGCAGGCGGGAATCAGGCGGTTGTCTTCCAGCATGTTGAGCGCCAGCGCCCAGTTCTGGTGGGTGTGAAACACCACCCGCCGGCCGGTGATCCGGTGGATCGGCGCATGGATGCACTGCGCCGAAAGCTCCACCAGGCCTTCGCCTTCGAGGGTTTCACCAGCCTCGTTGAAGACGATCATGTCGCTGGCGCGGGCTTCCGACCAGTGCAGGCCGAAGGGCAGCACCAGGTAACGGTCGTCGTAGCCGGGCAGGGTAACGGTGAAGTGATTGTCGATACCTTCCTCGAGTTCATGGTAGACGGCGAGGCGCAGCGACGCCGCCAGGTCGATCCTTGCCTGGATTGCCGGGTCTTTGTTTTCGTCGATTGCGTGAATGGACATGGGAAGCTGCCGGATCGGGTCGATGCGGCGATGATAATGCAAACTCGACTGCGGTGAAACCTGTGGGCTCAGGTCTGGCAGTGGGGGCAGTAATAGCTCGCGCGTTGTCCCTGCACGATATGGCGAATCGGCCCGCCGCAGGCATTGCATTTCCCCTTGTTGGCATAGACCTGCAAGGCATGGCGGAAATAACCGGGTTTACCGTCCGCCTGGGTGAAGTCCTGCAGAGTCGTGCCGCCCTCGGCGATGGCCGCGGCCAGGATCGTGCGCACCGCGTCGACCAGCTTCGCCAGGCGCGCCTTGCTGATGCGGCCGGCGGGGCGCGTCGGTCGAATGCCGGCCAGGTAAAGGGCCTCGCTGGCGTAGATATTGCCGACGCCGACGACGATGTGGTTGTTCATCAATAGCGTCTTGATCGCCGCGCTGCGCCCTCCACAACGTCGGTAGAGGTAGTCGGCGTTGAAGTCCTCTGACAGCGGTTCCGGGCCGAGATCGCGCAGCAGGCGGTGCTGTAGCGGGTCTTCGTCGCAGTAGAACAGCGAACCGAAACGGCGCGGATCGCGGAATTTCAACGCCAGGCCGTTGCCGAACTGAAACTCGACATGTTCGTGATCGCCGGCAGGCGCGCCAACCGGCAGCACGCGCATGCTGCCGGACATACCCAGGTGCCAGATCAGGTGGCCACGGTCCAGCCGCATCAGCAAATACTTGGCCCGGCGCGACACCGACTCGATCCGGCGCCCGGCGAGGGTCGCGACCTCGGCGCTGACCGGCCAGCGCAAACGGGTTTCTCTCAGTATCACGCGCTCGATATGCTGGCCTTCCAGGTGTGGCCTGATGCCGCGGCGGGTGGTTTCGACTTCGGGTAATTCCGGCATTGGTCAGGTCTGTCGCATCGCCTCAGCCGGCGTCATCGGCTTGCCCCGGCGAGATCAACTGGTCGTGAAAGTCCGCGCGGAAATGGTACTGCAGCCCGATTTTCGGATTAACAATGACGATTTCCGGATCGATCGTCAGCAGGCGGAATTCGATCGACAGTCCGTCCTGCAGGCGGGCTACGATCGGCCGGCCCTCGTCCCGCGAGCCTTCATGGCGCTTGATTCGCGATGCTTGCAGCCCCTGCCAGTTGTCGATCAGCCTGGAAAGCTGCTCCTGCGAATGACCGGCCACGGGCTCCGCGCGCCAGCTGTCGTCTTGCTGGCGCGTGATTTTCAGCCCGGGCAGCTGCAGCGACTCCAGGGGGTAGCGGCGCGGCAGCAGTCGGCGGTCGGCGAGGCCGGCCAGACCCTGGGAGGCAAACGCCAGATAGACGTCGGGGAGCAGGTAAAGCTTCGAATCGAGCATGACGTAGCGGCGCTCGCCGATATTATTGCTGCCGCCGAAATACAGCTCGGTATCGTTGAAGCGCAGGCTGGCGGCCGGAGATTGCAGGCCCAGCGGTTCCAGCTCGACGTCGGCGGCGTTCGCGATCGGGCTGGCGCCTGCCTTCAGAATACTGAGCAGACGCTCGACATTGGCGTCGTGAGCGGCCCAGTCGACCGGGGACGCAACGCTCCAGCCCTGCGCGTCGCGGCGCAGTTGCAGCTCGCCACCGCCGGCGTGGATTTCGATTGTGGTGACATCGGCGGGCTTCAGTCGGCTGATGCCGGGTTTCTTGTCGGCCTCCTGCTGTTTGCCGAGATAGAGCCCGACCAGCAGCAGGGCGACAATCGCCGCCATCAGCAAGAGGTTTATGATCCAGCGGTTCGACAGCATCGGATCCGCTAGCGTTTGCGTCTTTTCAGCCAGATTCTGAGCCCGCTGACGAGTAATGCCAGCGGCAGCGCGATCAGGAAAAATATCGCGATGAACAGTTGCTGGGCGGTCGACAGCTCCAGCCGGGTATCCGGGGCGGGTCGTGGGCTGATCGAAATCAGCCGGTCGTCGTGGCTCAGCCAGTTAACGATGTTGGCGCCGATCTCGAGGTTGCTGCCGTTGCCGAGATAACGATTCGACAGGAAATCGGCATCGCCGACGATGATCGCGCGCTGCTCGAACAGCTGTCCGTCCTGGTCCTGCTCGCTGCGCGCGAGACTTATGCCGATCGTCAACGGGCCGGTCATTTCATCGTCGTCGTCGCCGTTGAAGATTTCGCCGCGCAGCTCGCCGGTTTCGTTCCAGCTGCGTTCGCCGGATTGCAGGAAGTTTTGCCGTTGCCAGCGGTCGTCACCGTAGAATTCGACCGGCCGCGCCCCGGGGAACAGCGACAGGCTGGTGAGGCTTTGCGTGATCGGATGACGAGGGTATTCGCCGACCAGCGCGAAATCGACCCTGCCGAGCCCCATCAGGCGCGCGTTCGGGTCGACGATGACGCCCGGCGCGAAGCCGACGGCGAGGCTTTCGCCGAGCAGATCGAGACCGTCAGCCACCTGCTCGGGATCCGCCAGCCAGAGGAAATTGCCGCCCGCATCGAGGTACTCCTGCAGCAGCGCGACTTCTCCGGGCAGCAGCGCCAGCCTGGGGCTCGCCAGCACCAGCACGTCGGTGTTATCCGGTATGCTGCCGACCTGCGCCAGGTTCAGGTTTTCGACCGTGTAGCCGTTACTCGCCAGTCGCGTGGCGAACAGGCTGTAGTCGTGATTTGCCTCGCTGTAGGGATTGCGCTCGCCGTGTCCCTGCAGGAAAACCAGCCAGCGCTCGCCGCGACGCAGCAGGCGCTGGATCGCGTTGCTGGCGCTGGCCTCGTCGATGCGGGTGATTTTCTCTTTACGCCCCCGGTACTCGATCAACACCTCACCGGCGTAACGGATATCGTGCTCGCGCAGCAGCTCCGGGTGCAGGTCCGGGTCGACGCTGCGCAAATCGATCAGCGGCTGCAACTGCCGGTAGCGCTGGAACAGTTTTTCCAGCGCCGGCCTGCGCTCGTCTGCCGGCGAGACGAATATCGTTATCTCGATCGGCGCGTCGACGCCCTCGAGCAGCCGCGCCGTTTCCTGCGACAGGCTGTTGCGCTGGTTCGCGCTCATGTCGATGACGAGCGGGTAGCGGTTGCTCAGCCAGGCCAGCACCGCCAGCAGCCCGATAAACAGCAGCAGGAAAACCAGCGACTGGAGGCGCAGCTGCAGGCGCGCCCGGGAATTCACCTTCATAGCAGGCGCTCGCGGTCCAGCTGACGGATCGTCAGGCCGAGAAAGCCGACGATCAGCAACAGGTAGTAGGCGATGTCGCTACTGTTGAACACGCCTTCGAGCATCGACTGATGGTGATGCAGCAGCGACAGGTAAGCCAGCAGCGACTCGCCCTGGCTGACCGAGCCGCTGAGCCAGTCGATGATCCACAGCATCAGCAGGACGCCGAAGGTGCCGACCGCGGCGATGGTCTGGTTTTCGGTGAGGCTGGAAAGGTAAAGCCCGATCGCGCTGAAAGCACCGAGCAGCAACAGCATGCCGAGAAAAATCGACAACAGCTTGCCGGCGTCCGGCGCGGTGCCGAGAAAAAGCGATAGCGGCATCAGCATCAGCATGCCGACCAGTACCAGTACAAACAGCATCAGTCCCAGGAACTTGCCGAGCACGATCTCGGTCATGCTCACCGGCGACGATATCAGCAGAGTCAGGCTGCGGTTGCGCTTTTCCTCGGCGATACTGCGCATCGTCAGCAGCGGCATGACCATCAACATGATGATGGCGGCGACCTGCATCAGCGGTGTCACCACGATGTCGGTGACGCCCGGGGTATTCTCGAGCTGCTGCAGCTGCGGTTGCAACAGGAAAAAGCTGTCAAGGTTGGCCAGGAACATGTAGCCGATGATGACCTGGACAACGGCGAGGATGACCCAGGCCAGCGGCGCCGTGAACATCGCGGCAAATTCGCGCTTGCCGATGATCCAGATCATGATGCCTCGATCTCCTCGTGACGGGTCAGTTCGATGAACAGTTCCTCCAGCGACTGTTGTTCGGGTACCAGTTCCCGCAGGCCCCACTGCTGCTTCGCCGCTCTCTCGACCAGCGCGTCCGGCGTGGCGTCGATCGCAAACACCAGTCGAAAGCGTCCGTCGTCGAGCGCCTCTGCATGATCGACGCCGGCCAGCGCCGACAACTCCTCGAGGCGCACCGGCTGGCGCAGAGCGACCCGGTAGGAGACTTCGTGTCCCTGGTTGAGCGCCGCGGTCGAGGCGTTGTAAATCAGTTCGCCGGCGCGGATGATCTGCACGCGGTCGCAGGTGGCCTGCACCTCGGAGAGTATATGAGTCGACAGGATGACGCTGCGCTCGCTGCCGAGCGAGCGGATCAGCTCGCGAATCTCGCGTATCTGGATCGGGTCGAGGCCGACCGTGGGCTCGTCGAGGATAACCACCGGCGGGTCGTGAATGATCGCCTGGGCGATGCCGACGCGCTGCTGGTAACCCTTCGACAGGTTGCCGATCAGGCGTGCGCCGCTCGTTTCCAGCCCGCACTGAGCCTTGACCTTGCGCAGCGCCGCGGCAACCTGCGGCTTCGGAATACGCCGCAGGCGGGCGCAGTAACCGAGGTACTCGTCGACGCTGGCGTCACGGTACAGCGGCGGATTTTCCGGCAGGTAGCCGAGATGGCGCTTGGCCTCTCGCGGCGCTTCGATGATATCGTGTCCGGCGATGCTGACCTCGCCTTCGCTCGGTGCCAGGTTGCCGCTGATGACCTGCATCGTGGTCGATTTGCCGGCGCCGTTCGGCCCGAGGAAACCGAGTACCTCGCCGGCGTCGAGGTTAAAGCTCAACTGCTTGACGGCACAATGGTTCTGATAATATCGGGACAGGTTTTCGACCCGAATCAAGGCCTCAGTCATCGGTTATCCGGGATGTGATCTGGCGCTAATCATACCTGACTGGATGGGATATGAAAGCCTTCGTCGCCGCTATCGCTGTGCGCCCCGCAACCGCTGCGATCGGGCACAAAAAAACCGGCGATCGCCGGTTTTTTTGCAGTCCGACGAAGTCGGCCGGACTACTTGATCTTGGCTTCCTTGTACTCGACGTGCTTGCGGATGACGGGATCGTATTTCTTCAGCACCATCTTGTCCGGAGTGTTCTTCTTGTTCTTGTCGGTGGTGTAGTAATGGCCGGTGCCCGCGGTCGAAACCAGTTTGATCTTGTCTCTCATGTTACTGCTCCTAGTACTTGATGCCGCGCTTGCGCATGTCGGCGATGACCGCGTCGATGCCGTTCTTGTCGATGATGCGCATACCCTTGGCGGACAGGCGCAGCTTGACCCAGCGGTTTTCGGATTCTACCCAGAACTTGTGCGTGTGCAGGTTGGGCAGGAAGCGGCGGCGCGTGCGATTGTTGGCATGCGACACGTTGTTTCCGACAACAGGTTTCTTACCTGTTACTTGGCAGACCCGGGACATGTTGGAACTCCGTCAGAATGGCTGGACTAATCAAGGGCGCGAACTCTACCAGAAGCCCCGACTGGTTTCAAGCGGGTTCGGCGCTTATTCTGGCCCGTTTTCAGGGCAGCGGTTATTTCCTTTTATAGCCTGCAGCGGCTAAGATTGCAGGCCGCAATGCTAACCCGGAAAGCCTGGCGATGGACATCGTTTTTATTCATGACCTGCAAATCGAAACCGTGATCGGTATTTACGACTGGGAACGAAAAATCCGGCAGACCATCAGCCTCGACCTGGAGATGGCAACGGATATCAGCAAGGCCGCGAAAAGCGACGACATCGACGACACGCTGAGTTACAAAACCGTCGCCAAGCGTCTGATCGAGTTCGTCGAGAACAGCGAATACGAGCTGGTGGAGGCGCTCGCCGAGGAAATCTGCAGCATCGTGCGTAACGAGTTCGCTGTGCCCTGGGTCAAGTTGACCCTGCGCAAGCCGGGCGCGGTACGCGGGTCGCGCGCGGTCGGAGTAATCATCGAACGCGGCGAGCGGGCAGCCTGATGGCCCGCGTCTATGTCGGCATCGGCAGCAATGTCGATCGCGAACTCAGGATCCGGCAGGCGATCGAGGCGCTGCGCGAGGCTTTCGGCGCGATAGAGCTGTCGCCAGTCTACGATTCGGTTGCGGTCGGTTTCGACGGCAGTAACTTTCTCAACCTGGTGGCGGCATTCGACAGCGATCTCGAGGTCGAGGCCGTCGCCGCGGTTTTTCGCGAAATCGAGGATCGGCTGGGCCGCGACCGCAGCCTGCCGAAATTCGCCAGCCGGCCGATCGACCTGGATATCCTGTTGTACGGCGACGCAATCGTCGACATGCCCGGGATCCGTATTCCGCGCCCGGAAATCGTGGTCAACGCCTTCGTGCTGAAACCGCTGCAGGATATCGCGCCCGAGCTGCTGCACCCGGAAACCGGGGAGAGCTTCGCCGGCCTGTGGCGGCGCATGCAGGCTGATGCGCCGAACCTGACCCGGGTCGAACTGGATCTTTGATCGCGCGGCCTGCTCGCCGGGCGCCGCGGCTTCAGTCGAGAATCTTTGCCAGCGCCTTGAGCAGGTGGTCGCATTCGGGCTCGCTGCCGACGGTAATTCGCAGCCAGTTGTCGATGCGCGGCTTTTTGAAATATCGCACCAGGATGCCTCGACTCCTGAGCTCCAGGTAGAGCGACTCAGCCGATCGGTCGCGGTGGCTTGCCAGCAGGAAATTGCTGCTGGACGGCAACACTTCGAAACCGAGGGCCGACAGCGCACCGGCAAGGCGCTCGCGGCTCGCGATCACGCGCTGCCGGCACTCGCGGAAATAGTCCTCGTCGCCGATCGACGCGATCGCGCAGGCGCTCGCCAGGTTATCGACGGGGTAGGAGTTGAACGAATTCTTGACCCGCTGCAGGGCCTCGATCAGCCCGGCCTGGCCGAACGCCGTCCCCAGCCGCAGGCCGGCGAGGCTGCGCGACTTGGAAAAGGTTTGCACCACCAGCAGGTTTTCATAGTCGGCGATCAGCCTGGCCGCCGACTCGGCGCCGAAATCGATATAGGCCTCGTCGATGATTACCGTCGAGTCCGGATTATTGTCGAGCAGGCGTCGGATCGCCGAGAGCGGCAGGGCGATACCGGTCGGCGCGTTCGGGTTGGGGATGACGATGCCGCCATTGCCAGGGCGATAGTCATCTACCTCGATACGAAATTCGCCATCCAGCGGCACGGTCTCGAAATCGATGCGGTAGAGCCCGCAATAAACCGGGTAGAAGCTGTAGCTGATATCCGGGAACAGGATCGCCGCCGGCTTTTGCAGCAGCGCCTGGAAGGCGTGCGCCAGCACTTCGTCCGAGCCGTTGCCGACGAACACCTGTTCGGGCTGGAGACCGTGATAGGCCGCCAGCGCCTCGACCAGGCGGGCGCTTTCCGGATCGGGATAACGGCGCAGCTGATCGCAGTCATAAGCCTGCAGCGCCGCCGACACGGCCGGCGAGGGCGGGTAGGGGCTCTCGTTGGTGTTGAGCTTGATGTATTGCTGGTCCTGCGGTTGCTCGCCCGGCACGTAGGGGTCGAGTTCGTGGACGATGGGGCTCCAGTACTTGTTCATTCAGGCTTACCCGTTCAGCAGCCGACCGCCGTCGACGCGAATCACTTCGCCGGTAATGTAATCGTTGTTGGCGAGAAACAGCACGGTGTCGGCGACCACCTGCGCCCCGCCCAGGCGCCCGAGCGGAATTCGCTCGAGCATTCGCCGCTGCTCGGCCTCGTCGGGCTCGCCCTGCGGCGGCCACAGGATCGCGCCGGGCGCAATGCCGTTGACGCGCACCTCGGGCGCCAGTTCCAGCGCCAGCGACCTGACCAGCATCTGGTTCGCGGCCTTGGCGCTGCAGTAGACGCTGTGCCCGGCCAGCGGCCGAGTGGCGTAGATATCGACCATGTTGACGATACAGCCCCGCGCGCGCTTCAGCGCCGGGTAGCAGGTCTGCGCCAGGAACAGCGGCGCCTTGTAATTGCTGGTGACCAGGTCGTCCCAGGCCTGCTCGTCGATTTCGCCGAAGCGGGTCGGGTAGTAGCTCGACGCATTGTTGACCAGTATGTGCAGGCCGTCGAAGGCGGCGCAGGCCTCCCTGGCGAGTCGATCGATTTCCTGCGGTTTCGCCAGGTCGGCAGCGATCGTCACGGCCGAGCCGGCGCGCCCGCGATTCAAGTCGTCGGCGAGCCCGGCCGCCGCGTCGGCGGAGCCGCGGTAATGAATAATGAGATTTGCACCGTTTTGATGTAGAGTGCGGGCGATTCGCGCGCCCACGCGGTTAGCCGCTCCGGTGACCAAGGCGGATTTTTCAGATAGCAACATCGAGCCAGCGAAAGAAATTAAAGTGCCATCATATCATCCCTGCATCGCGATGCTAGCCCGCGCCCGTCGCCGCCGATCCGGTGCCCTTGGCGGACATTGTCAACTGCGGGCAGGCTGATGCCGCTGCGAGATAATTCCGCCGCTCTGGACCTGCCGCTGCCCGGCGCGGACGCCCGGGCGCACAGCGAACGCCTGATCGGCCTGATCGTCGATCGCATCGCCGCACAGGGCGGGGTCATCGGTTTTGACGACTACATGCAGGCGGTGCTATACGAACCGGGACTCGGCTACTACGCCGCGGCAATGCCGAAATTCGGCGAGCAGGGCGACTTCGTCACCGCGCCGGAAATTTCGTCGCTGTTTGGCTATTGTATGGCGCGCCAGATCGACGACCTGGTCGCCCGGGGCTGCGTGCCCGCCGTGCTCGAATTCGGCGCCGGCAGCGGCAGCCTTTGCGCGCAGATATTGCAGGCTTCGCCCGGCCTTGGCAGCTATCGGATCCTCGAGCCGAGCGCGGATCTGAAGCATCGCCAGCGAGACTACCTGCAGCGGCAACTGCCGGCCGAGCTGTTCGCGCGGATCGAGTGGCTGGATCGACTGCCGCATGGCTTCGAAGGCATTGTGCTGGCGAACGAGGTTCTCGACGCGATGCCGGTGCGGCTGGTCGTCAGGCGGCAGGACTGGCTCGAGCTCGGTGTCGCTTACGACGGCCGCGGTTTCGTCTGGCAGACCATGCCCGCTGGCGTCGAGGTGCTGCAGGCGATTAGCGTGATCGAATCGAGGCTGGGCCCGCTGGCCGAGGGCTACCGCAGCGAGTTGAACCTGAATTACCGGCCCTGGATGCGCGCACTCGCCGACAGCTGCGCGCGTGCGGTAGTGCTGATCATCGACTATGGTTACGAGCAGCGGCATTATTATCATCCGTCGCGGCGGCAGGGTACGCTGAGCTGCCATTACCGGCACAGGGTGCACGACGATCCGTTTGTCTACCCGGGGTTGCAGGACATCACCGCCTTCGTCGATTTCGATGCCTGCGCCGATGCTGCCGAAGACAGTGGTTTCGACGTCATGGGCATGGCCGAGCAGGGTCGTTTCCTGCTCGCCAACGGCTTGCTCGACGAGGCGGGTAATCGCTCCGCCGGCGCCGACACGATCGCGCAACTGGCGATTTCACAACAGGTGGCGACGCTCAGTCTGCCGCAGGAAATGGGAGAAAAATTCAAGGTGCTGGCCCTGCAAAAGGATCTCGCGCTGGACATGCCGGCGCTGCGGCGGGATTCCGTTTATGGATAATCTGCACGTTTTTATTCTTGCCGTCGTGCAGGGCTTGACGGAGTTCCTGCCGATTTCGAGCTCGGCGCACCTGGTGTTGCTGCCGCGTTTGCTGGACTGGCCCGACCAGGGCCTGGTGTTCGACGTCGCGGTGCATTGCGGTTCGCTGATCGCGGTGCTGTTCTACTTTCGCACAGAAGTCTGGCGCATGCTGCGTTCCTGGACGCGCTCGCTTGGCGGCGGCGGCTCGGACGAGGACAGCCTGCTGGCGTGGTGGGTAATCATCGGCACGCTGCCGGCCGTCCTGGTCGGATTCCTGTTCCAGGGCGATATCGAGGAAAGCCTGCGTCATGCCTGGATCCTGGCAACGGCTTCGATTCTGTTCGGTATCTTGCTGTGGATTGCCGACCGCGGCGCGGCGCATCGCGAGCGCGACGAGTATTCGCTGACCCTGAAGGACGTGCTGCTGATCGGTTTCGCGCAGGTGCTGGCGCTGATCCCGGGAACCTCGAGATCGGGCATCACGATCACCATGGGACTGTTTCTCGGGCTGTCGCGCCGGGCGGCCGCGCGCTTTTCTTTCCTGCTGGCGATGCCGGTCATTCTGGCCAGCGGCGTGCTGCAGGCGCAGCGCATGTTCGTCGAAGTCCGCCCGATCGGCTGGGGCGAATTGCTGCTCGGCATCCTGCTGTCGGCGCTCGCCGCCGGGCTTTGCATTCACTATTTTCTGCGCCTGGTCGAGCGCATCGGCATGCTGCCATTCGTGGTCTACCGCGTCGCGCTGGGCGGGCTCATCCTGATGCTGCTCTACTAGGGCCGTCGATGATTGCTGTCGATTCCTCCGGAGAGACCGGGTCAAGCGCGCTGCGACTGGCCGCGCTCTGGTACGCGCTGGCGGCGTTGATGCTGATCGCCGTTGCGCTGCTGTCGCTGATGCCGGCGCCGGATACCGGCGTCAACGACAAGTTGGCGCACCTGGTGACCTATTTCCTGCTGGGCGGCTGGTTTGCTGTCATCGCGCGCGATCACCGCGCGCTGGGCTGGTCGCTGCTCGGCCTGTTCGGCTACGGCCTGCTGATCGAGCTGTTGCAGGCGCAAACGGGCTATCGCTTTGCGGAGTGGGCGGATGTGCTGGCGAACGCCTGCGGCAGCGTCGTCGGATGCCTGCTCTACTTTACGCCGCTCAGGCGACTGATGCGCTTCATCGATCGGCGGCTCGCGTCACTGCTGCCGGGCTGAGCGCATCTCGAGCTCGATCAGCCGCAGCCGCGCCTCGTCGATCGCCCGGCCCATGGCTTCGCCCTGCAATCCCTGTTGCCGAATTTCCTCGATATCCACGTCGGCCAGTTTTTCGTTCAGGCCGGAGAGAAACTCGGCCTGGGGATAGGGATTGTCCTCGGAGCCGATGCGGCCGCGGATATCGGCGCGGCAGGCTTCCAGCATCTTGCGAAAGCGCTCGGGCTTGCGCAGGCTGTCGGCGCGGCGGAAAAGGCGCAGCAGGGTGCCGGGTTTGAGTTCATGGCAGCGGTGCGCGAGCAGGTGGAGCTCGGTCGTGATCAGCGCAAGGTCGGTGTGCGCGCGCGGAACCCGCCAGCGCTTGCAGAATGCCTTGACCGGCTTCAGCCCGCGCGCCTCGTGGCCGTGATGACTCGGCAGTATGTCGGCCGGCGTACTGGCCTTGCCGAGGTCGTGCATCAGCACGGCGAAGCGGGTTTCGTTATCGTGGCCGAGCGCGGCGCTCGCCTGCAACGCCATCATCACGTGGGTGCCGGTATCGACCTCGGGATGGTAGCGCGGATTCTGCGGCACGCCGAACAGGGCGTCGATTTCCGGGAACAGCATCGCCAGCACGCCGCATTCGCGCAGACTGAGAAAAAACAGGGCCGGGTCCTTCTCGTCCAGCGCGCGCGACAGCTCCGACCAGACTCGCTCGGCGACCAGCGCCTCGAGCTCGCCTGATTCGCCGATTTCACGGATCAGGCGGCAGGTCTCGGCGGCGATGGTGAATCCCAGGTCGTGCAGGCGCGCGGCAAATCGCGCCACGCGCAACACCCGCACCGGGTCCTCGACGAAGGCCTCGGAGACGTGGCGCAGGCGGCGGTCACGAATGTCGCGCTGGCCGCCATAGGGGTCGATGATATTACCCTGTTCGTCCTCGGCCATGGCGTTGATGGTCAGGTCGCGGCGCATCAGGTCCTGCTCGATGGTGATATTCGGGTCGGTGCTGATCTCGAAGCCGCGGTAGCCCCGGCCTGATTTGCGCTCGGCGCGCGCCAGCGCGTATTCCTGCTTGCTGTCGGGGTGCAGGAATACCGGGAAATCGCGGCCGATCGGCCTGTAGCCTGCCGCCACCATCTGCTCCGCAGTGGCGCCGGTGACGACCCAGTCGACGTCGTTGACGGGCAGGCCGAGCAGACGATCGCGTACGCAACCGCCGACGCGGTAGCATTTCACTAGGGGTTCTCCGCGGTGCTGTCCTCGGCGTAGTCGCGGCGGAATCGGTCGAGCTCGCGCTTGTTGCCGTACATCGCCGGCAATCCCTCGATGTACTGCCGCAGGCTGGTCTTGCATAGATCGCCTTCGGTGCAAACGTTGTCGGTCTGCAGCGAGCGGTAATTGTCCATGGTGAACAGCTTGCCCGGCAGGTTTTGCAGCACCAGCGCCTGCAGCCTCGACAATCCCTTGCCGAGCGGCAGCACGCGAACCGGTACCTGCAGCGTTTCGATGATCAGTTCGATGATTTGCCGCAGGGTGAAAACCTCGGGCCCGCAAACCGTATAGCGCTTGCCGTAGCTGCCGCGGTCGTCGATGCTGGCGGTGATTCTCTCGACCAGGTCGCCGACATAAACCGGCGCGAGCTTGCTGTCGGCGCAGGCGAGCGGGAACAGGCCTGCGTAGAGGCGCAGGATTCCGGCGAAACGGTTGATGAAACTGTCGCCTTTGCCGAATACGACCGAGGGCTGGAAACTGGTCACGTTGAGACCGCGTTGTCCGAAGGTGTGCAGCAGGTTTTCACCTTCGCCCTTGGAGCGCAGGTAGAGGCTGCTGCCGCTCGCCTGGTTAGCGCCGAGCGCGCTGACGTGCAGCAGGCGCTTGATACCGGCTTCGCTACAGGCCTCGACTACCGACTTGATGAAATCGACGTGGAAGCGGCGGAAATCGCCCTTGCGTCGCTCGTGCAGGATGCCGACCAGGTTGATGACGGCCTGCTTGCCGCGGCACAGCTCCCTGAGTTCGGCCGTATCCATAATATTCGCCTGCAGCAGGCGGATATTCGGATGCACCAGCAATGCACGATGGCGGTGCGGGCGCCGGGTCGGCACGATGACGCGCCAGCCGCGGTTGGCGAAGGCGAACGCGAGCCGGGTGCCGATGAAACCGCTGCCGCCGAGAATCAACAGGTGACGTGGCTGTTTCATGCGCTCTTGCTGCTGTTTTGCTGGCGCCGACGCGACGACCCCCTGCCGCCGCCGGGGCGTTTACCGGAGCGGCCGCCGGAACGCTGCGGGCGCTTGCCGCCTGACGGTTTGATCCGGCCCTCTTTCATCCTCACCGGCGGCTGGGGCTCGACCAGCAGGTCGTCGGTGATCGTCTCGGTCGGTATGCTGCGGCGGATATACTCCTCGATATCCACCAGGTTCATCGCGTAATTCTCGCAGGCGAAGCTGATCGCGGCGCCCGATTTGCCGGCGCGCGCGGTGCGGCCGATGCGATGCACGTAGTCCTCGCCCAGTTCCGGCAGGTCATAGTTGATCACGTGGGTGACATCGGGAATGTGCAGACCGCGCGAGGCGACATCGGTGGCGACCAGGATCGAGTACTCGCCGTCGTGGAAACGTTTCAGCAGCGACTCGCGCTTGTTTTGATGAATGTCGCCGGAAATGATCGCCGCCGACAGGCCGTTGCCCTGAAGGTATTCCCAGATACGTATGGTGGCGTACTTGGTGTTGGCGAAAATGATGCTGCGCTCCGGTTTCAGCTTTTTCAGCAGGCCGAGCAACAGCGGGATTTTCTCGTGGTTGGCGGGATGGTAAACGCTTTGCACGATACGCTCGACCGCGGGCGACTCCGCGTCGATCTTGATCAGCTGCGCCTCGTTCATGTGTTCGTAGGCGAGCTCCATGACTTTTTGCGCCATGGTCGCGGAAAACAGCATGTTGAGTCGTTCGGTCGGCGGCGGCAGTCGCCGCAGCATGTAGCGCACGTCGGCGATGAATCCCATGTCGAACATGCGATCGGCTTCGTCGAGCACCATGGCTTCGATGGATTTGAAATCGAACAGGCGCTGCTTGAGGAAGTCGATCAGGCGGCCGGGGGTGCCGATCAGAAAATCGACCGGCTCATCGAATTGCCGTTTCTGCTGCTCGTAAGCCTTGCCGCCGTAGCAGATAGCGAGCCTGAGCGGCAGGTCGGCTAGCAACGCCATTGCATCCTTGTGAATCTGGATCGCCAGTTCCCGAGTCGGCGCGAGGATTAGCACGCGCGGCTTGCCGGGCGCGGTTTCGCCTTTCGGCGAGTGCAGTATGCGCTGAGCGCAGGCCAGCAGAAAGGCAAGCGTCTTGCCGGTGCCGGTCTGCGCCTGACCGGAAACATCCTTTCCCGACAGCAGTAGCGGCAGGGTCTGGGCCTGAATGGGAGTGCAGTACTGGAACTCCAGTTTATCCAGCGCACTCAGCAAGCGCTCGTCCAGGTCGAGTGAACTGAAGCGTTGCTCGGTTAAATGTTGTTGGCCCATGCTATTGCGGTATCTCCAGGGTAAGGTTTCGTAGCCGGCTATGGTAGCAAATTGGATGAAATGCTGCGCAGCCATTTGAAAAAGAAAATTATAGCCCTATATCGGACGTTCTTCGGCGGCCAGGACCGGAGTGCGGGCGTCAATCCTCAGCGATTGACAGTTAAAACTGATCCGACTAAATTGTCGGTCTACCTGAAATAGCCATGGGGCTGGAGATACGAGTGAGCGATAAAATAGTTTACCTTTCTGACGATAGTTTCGAATCCGACGTACTGCAATCGGAAATGCCGGTACTGGTCGATTACTGGGCGGAATGGTGTGGGCCCTGCAAGATGATTGCACCCATCCTCGAAGAGATCGCGGAAGAGTACGATGGCCGTCTGACGGTCGCCAAACTGAATATCGACGAAAATTCCAGCACTCCGCCGAAGTACGGAATCCGCGGCATCCCGACGCTGATGCTGTTCAAGGATGGCGCAGTCGAGGCCACCAAGGTAGGCGCATTGTCCAAGTCTCAGCTGACCGCCTTCCTGGACAGCAACATCTAGGCCAAATCCCCTCGAAAACAATCTAAAAAAGGGTCGTTGATTCAGGTAGACGACCCCTGGTTACTGTGCTAATCTCAGTTCAGTCGTAGCCGAATTCCCCGGCAGTCCTGAACTAAAAACCAATTTTCGTTTCCCGAAACACCCGTAGGCCGTTTTTACGTCTCTTATTCCCCAACCCTGTCAACTAGCGCCTTGCGAACATGAATCTTAATGATCTAAAGCAACAATCCGTCCCCGATCTGATCGAGACGTTAAAATCGATGGGTGGTGACCACTCGGCGCGCATGCGCCGCCAGGACATCATCTTCAGTATTCTCAAGTCGCAGGCGAAAAAAGGCGAGGACATCTTCAGCGAAGGCGTGCTCGAAATCCTGCAGGACGGGTTCGGTTTTCTGCGCTCGGCGGACAGCTCTTATCTTGCCGGCCCGGACGATATCTACGTGTCGCCGAGCCAGATTCGACGCTTCAACCTGCGCACCGGCGATACCGTCAGCGGCAAGATTCGCCCGCCCAAGGATAACGAGCGTTACTTCGCGCTGCTCAAGGTCGACCAGATCAACTTCGACCTGCCGGAAAACGTCAAGCACAAGGTATTGTTCGAAAACCTGACGCCGC
>Ga0209536_100004392_pt1 | contig 22271 bp, 12 predicted proteins | sample DeeMarSeWOR28_12_FD_187461 | JGI IMG/M metagenome (GOLD analysis project Ga0209536, IMG submission 187461) | Marine sediment microbial communities from White Oak River estuary, North Carolina - WOR-2-8_12 (SPAdes) (version 2) | ecosystem: Environmental > Aquatic > Marine > Intertidal zone >... | reverse complement strand
AGAGGGGTTATCAGTTCCTCATCATACCACAGTAACCGATAGAGATTCATTTTTTCTGATTTTCCCTTCATCGCTACACTACCTACATTTCTGGGTACGAAATCCGGATCGTTTTCGATTATATCATAAACAGCCTGAGATATCATGATCTGATCCCCGTCGGTATATTTTTCTACCCTGGAAGCGACATTAACCGCATCTCCAAACACATCGTCTTTTTCGATTACTGCCTTTCCGTAATGAAGGGCGATTCGTATGGCAATTCGATCTTCTGGTGCCAGGCTCTGATTTTCCTGCATTAAAACTCGTTGCATCTCCCGTGCACAGGAGCAGGCTTCCGGCACCTCTTTAAAGGAAGCCATGATACTATCACCCATGGTTTTAATCACTGCGCCGTCGTATTTTTTGATGAGAGGAAACATCAGGCGGTTGTGCCGGCTTACCATGGCTCTTCCCTCAATATCTCCCCGCTGCTCGAAGAATTGTGTAGATCCGACAATATCACTGAACAAGATCGTGATGGAGCGTTTATATTTTGCTTCAATCAGGCGGTCAATATTCTGACGATGCTCCAGTAAGTCCTCAACAGAACCGGATGAGTCCACTTTTTCAAGATTATTTATTCCTGATGGAGAACCTGTCAATAGTCGTAAATCCTCAGAAATTTCATCAACCGTAAGATAGCGTTCATTTTTTTCTTTAGCCAGTGATTTATCGATGATCTTTTGCACGTCGTCCGGAAGATTTAAATTTAATTCATTGACCGGTTTCGGTTGCTCATGGAGAATAGAATAGATTATGGAGGCTTCATAGTCTCCTTTAAAGGGCATCGATCCCGTAAACAATTCATATAACATGATCCCCAGGCTAAAGATATCCGACTGCGCATCTACATCTTTACCCTGTAATTGCTCAGGAGACATGTAATTTATCGTACCTAGGCGTGTAGATTTTTGAGTTATATTCTCATGGTTTCGGAACTTGGCAAGGCCAAAATCGAGGATTTTTACATTCCCATCCTGATCAAATAATATATTCTCAGGTTTCAGATCACGATGGATTATCCCCGTTTTATGAGATTTTGATAATCCTTCACAGATCTGACAGGAAATTGAAACGATTTCATTTAGTGAAAGTTTAGTATGACGCTGTCGGTCGCGAAGAGATTCCCCCTCTACATACTCCATGATGATGTAGGGATTCCCCTGAAAATCGCCGAATTCATAAATTGTAACAATATTTTTGTGATTGAGGGCGGCAACCGCCTGCGCTTCCCGTTTAAATCTTTGTTTGATTGTTTCATCGCGGACGAATTCCGGCGCCAGCATCTTTAAGGCTGCTTTGCGGCCTAAGCGGGTGTCTTCGGCAAGGTAGACATGTCCCATCCCCCCCTGACCGAGTTTTTTCAGAATCTTATAATGTGATATTTCAGCACTGACCAGTGACATAGCGGACCGACTATTTTTTATTTAGTATAAATCGAATTAATCGGAATAGAAATAATTTCAAAGAAGAACCGGAAGAAACTTTAATTGAGGAAGCATCTGAATTTTCAATGACAAAATTTTTCAGAAGGGAAGACGCAAACTGACTCTTACCGTTTTCATTTAATATATATCTCTTTTTATTGAGATCCCTGATCAGATATTGTTTGGATTGAGGAATTTGTTTTCCCACAGCAAGACAGGAAAGAATTGACTGGTGTGAATCCTCCATATGTTGCCAGAGTTGTTGATGGTAATCTTGCAAATTCTCTGATAGAAGTGTTTCAAACTGGTCTTTTATATCAGGTGTAAATTCGCCATACTCCTTTTTAAATTTTTCAAGGTAATAACAGGCCATTTGCAAAGGGTAGGGACCGCTTCCAACAAGGTTGGTCAAATAGTTTATATATCCTTCGATACTGTGTTCGACATCGGAAGAAAACTGTCGAAACAGAGAGTCAATATCTGAAGGATCAAGACCCCGTAAGGACATATTCGTAAAGATATTAAAAAAAGGAGATTCTTCAATATCCTTCGAGACACATAGTTTTTGCAGATCTTCATATGAAGTCGTTATATATGCCAGATTGTAGTTATTGGCCAGAGAACGTAGAAATGAAAAAAACTCCAGTGGAAATTCCGGATTGAGGGTGATCAAATTAAAATCATCGAGAAAAAGAATTATTTTCTTGTTTTGTTTATGAAGATTTTCAACCATCCGTTTAAAATAATTGTAGTCAACCTGTAAACTTTCCTGACTCGAATTTTCAGCATATTTTCGTGTCATCCTGTAGATGGTACCAGTAAAAGTACCGAGGGTAAACTGGTTCTCTGTCCGACAGGGGATATAAAGATATATATATTCTTCAGGATTATTGAGCATTTCACGTTTCGTGGTTTCGTGAGCGAGATAGCCCAAAAGCGATGATTTACCGATTTTAATATCACCGACTATGGAGACAGACTGTGGTCTTCCTGCACCGATCCTGGCATAAATTTTACTAACTAACGCCCGTCGTCCTATAAAATGTTCAGGATCGGTAATAGGAGAATTATAATTGTACATAGTCATCATATCAGAAACTAAATTCCATACCTATTGTTGGAACAACGCCTGCCCTCAAACCACCGTCATTTAAAGGAACAAAGACATTTCCCAGAATAAGCAGTGATTCTTTGAGTTTAAATTTTACACCGAAAGCAGCATCAATGATATTATCTTGGGTATAATTTGGTATATTTGTTAAAGATATATCCTGTGAATAATTTGTGCTCCCAACAATCCAGTTTAATGTCGGATCTTCGGGAAATTTTTGACTTTCCACCTGGTCACCAAGCTGTATTCTCCCAAGAACATCTATCACAATGGTAAACCATTCAGCAATTTTCTGATCCCATCCAATAATAAATTCAAATTCATCACGATCGATATCAGTGAATTTTTTCCGGTAAGCAAGATTTAAATGAGGAGCGAAATTATCAATAATTTTTGAGCCGATGAGAACTGTCCTCAGGGAAGAGTATCCTGCACCGAGAAAATTATCGGCGTCACCTGTTGCAGCCCGGTATTCAAGCATAGCACCAAAATCTACTGTTTTATCACGTACAAAATTATATTTTGCTCGGATCGCTATATCTCCAATACCAGTTGCATCATCGTTTATCGGTTCAGGGCTTTTGGTTAGTACCGGTTCGGTACGTGTCCCGTCAAAATAATGGTTTGCACTATCATTACTTACCCAGGTAAAACTGTTCATTTCTGCGTATGGATCCGTTTTGATACTAACATTTATGAAGGGTACTGCCATACTAATATCAAAATTATCAGTTATACCGTATGTAAAAAAGAATGCGAAGATCGAAGCACCAATTTCCATATTCATGTTGAAATCCATGATATCAAATTCATTTGGGCTATCCCCTAAGCCGGGATCTCCCACATCTTCATGGGTAAATGAGAGTCGCATATCTTCCAGTGAGACTCCTCTAATCTTTTCAAATTGAATGGCTGTAAAATTCATTCCCATATTGATCCGTCCTCGACCAAGGGTTTGCGCTCTTTCTGAAAAAATCGGACCGAAACTTGTGGAGGTAGGAATTGGTCTTCCGCTACTGAAATCAAAGGTAACACCGGCCGTGGAAGAGCTTAATGGAAATGAGGAAATACTCGATCCGATAAAGTTTTGCAGTGATGTGATAACAGCCTGACTTGAAGCAACATTACTTGGTAGAAAGTGTCCTTTATGTTCTCCAGGACTGACTTCAAGCAGCAGGATATCATTGAACATTCCATTAATTTGCTCTTTTAATGTTTGGCTGTATACATTTCCTGAAAATGCCAGGCATAACATCAAAACCGTTATAACTCTATAATTCATAATCCCCCCTATTTCTGTTTCTTTAACTACTTTGCATCACTCATTTTAGAAATTATCCAATCATTAGTATTTCCTGTAAGCTCAAAATTCCATCTGTTTTTTTCTCCCGATCCACCCGCTCCACTGAATGTAAGGAGCATATCAACAGAAACACGTGCAATATTTCCATTAAATTGAATTTCATGAATATCAATGGAAACCTTAATATCGTCAGCATATTTAAAAAAAGGCTCCCAATCCTCCTCTAATTGAGGCTCATAACTGTCTGAGATGAACCGGGATCCGACTATTGTTTTTTTCTCCATGTCGCGGGCAAATCCTTCTATGGCACCCTGAATTTTTTCTCTGTCTTTAATTCGAACTTGTACTGCTTTTTCATAAAGTGAAACCGCTTCGGAATAATTGTTATAGGCAAGTACATATTTACCTTCAATATTATACCGATCCCCTTTTTTTCTTAGATTTTCCGCATCTTTGAACTCGGTGGTAGATCTGTGCTCAGAAGTTATATCACCTTGCAGGGTCTGGTATTTCAGGATAATTTCGTCAAGTTGTTCTTTTGCATCTGCTGCAGCATTTAGACTTTCAGTTTCTGCGTCTGCATAGTGCATCTGAGCTTCTGTATATTTTTTGGTTGCCTGTTCGTATTGCTTGTTTTTTTCAAAATTTGCTGCCGTATTTTCTGCTGATATACCGAGTTTGAATTTGGCCTGGGCATAATCTGTTGCGTTTGCCATCATAGCCCGATTTTTAGTATCTAACATCGCCGATTTTATAAGTATAATTTTGTCTGCAGGATCGTTCGTAATTTTTATTGGGGTTGGATTATTTTTCTTTGGGGGAGCTGGAGTAACATTACCACTGCCTGATGAATTCTTTTCCTGGTCCTTTGACTCTATTATTGGACTTGTATTTTCCTTCAGTGTTGATTTAACCTCTTCAGAAGAAGGAATTGTCTCATTTTTAACAATCTCGGTTAATTGATCAGTTGTCTCCGCAGCTGAATCTGGCTTCTCTTTCACTGGTTCATCTGATCCTGTTCCCGAGAGTATCCACCAGCTAATCATTACCACCACCAGAAGTATAACTGCCGTCGGTACCAGCCATTTTTTTTGTGCTTTGATTGATTCAATTTTACTTTCTGCTTCATATGTCACGGAGGATGATCGTTCGGTCTGTATGATTGATTCGATATCGACTTCTTTCATGACACGCCAGATAGAGTGATCTCTCTTTATCCACTGACGCATTAAATCAATCTGGAAGCGGTATCCCGAATCGCTTTTAGTAACATAATTTTGATGATACAGTCCTTCTAAAAGAGTGTTCACAAGATGACTATTCAGGGTAATACCCAATTTCTTTTTTTTCGTTTGTTTGATAATTTCTGCTGAATTTATGTTTTTGTCGGAATCATCAAGAATATCAGCAAGAAGAGATAGCATCAGCATCTGACCCTGTGGTAGGCTATTCCAGAAATAAATCATCTGGGGGAGGGGATTTTCGAGTATTTCGTTAACTATCTGATTCAAGTCTGAATTTTCAATATGGGTTTTTTCTGTTTCATTGACATAGTCAACAATATTTTGTCCGACAATCTGAGTATAGAAGGGTTGCCCTGATGTCAGTCGGTAGATTGCATTCAAAACATCTTCATTAAATGTGATTTGTTCTTCAACTGGTTGCGTGATCAGCCGCATCGTATCCTGTTCAGAAAGAAAACTGACATTGCGAAATAGCGATTTTCCAAAGAGATTCTGCCAGTAATCATTACCTCTTTCTTCCAGAGTTCTTGATCCGGTAAATATGAATGAAATGTGCATTTCACTTTCCAGAAGTCCCGATAAAAAAGGTACAAAATTCGGGCTGAGGCTACCCTCTTTGCTTTTTATCTCGATTAACTCATATTCATCAATGAGAATTAGTTTTGTTTTATCTGGATAAGCCTCATGAATATCATCTAAAAGTTTAGAAAAAACCTTATATGGACTTTCTGATTCCGAATGGAAATTATAATTGTTCATTGAAAAGCGATTATCAACGTATTTCAGTGTTTCCTGGGCAAACTTTTCAAAAAATTCACCTTCATTCTTTAAGCCGGCCATTGTTTGCATGTCAATAAGAATTGGAATAAAGTTTTCACCCAATTCACCATTGAGAATTTGAAAGAGGATGGAAGTTTTCCCGCTACGACGTTCCCCGGAAAGGACAATGATATAACTTTTGCTTCCACTTTCCAGTTTTCGGCGGATAAACTCGAAATCGTCTTCGCGGCCATAGAACATTTTTTTTGTCTTGATAGGATTTCCGACGATATAGGGATTGGTGATCGTTTTAAACATCGGTAATTACCTGTGTTTTTAATACCAATACATAGTCATAATTGTTGAATCGTGTACAACATCTGTGATGCCACAATTGTATGCAAGGGTGACAGCACAAACACATTAATCAATTTGTAAATCCCCGCACCATGCAGGAAGACAGTATTCTCTATAAAAATGGTAAGCAATTATTTGAAACTAAATGAAATTGCAGATTAATCCGATAAATTGTATATTTTTATTTATAAATAATTGATAATATATCAAAATATTTAAAAATGGGTAAACGTTTTGTGGATTTTGGAATTATTTATCATTAATTAATCGTTTTGTGTATCAAATAAACGAAGTACAATTTTTTCAGCATAAAAGGGGGGAGAAGTTATGTTTAGAAGAATTAATATCATTGCTATTATTATTTCAATTTTAATTGCATCTGGTTCGATTTTCGGCCAGGAATCCACAAAGAGTGGCTGGACAGTAGAATTTATCGGACAGGTAAATTTTATCCAGGAACGGCTCGTCAGTCTGCAAAAAGCAATTCCGGCAGACAAATATTCGTGGAGACCGGCGGAAGGCGTGCGCTCTGTTGCCCAGGTTTTTTTACATGCTGCTATGGCCAATTATTACTTTGCAAAATATACCGGTTATGAAGTTCCAAAAGATATAAATATCGATGTGGGCCCGGAAGAGTGGGATAAGCAGACAGTGGATAAAGACGAAGTTACTAAAATACTTGAAAGATCTTTTGCGGAAGTTCTAGCCACCGGGAAGAAAATTAAAGAGGAAGATCTGGAAAAAATGATGAAGGTTTTTGGAATGGAAATGTCTTTACGGAATTTTATGGTTTCATCACTAAACCATCTACATGAGCATCTGGGGCAGGGCATCGCTTATGCTCGTTCCGTCGGCGTCACACCTCCTTGGAGCGAGAAGAAGTAAGCACATATAAAGTCTCCCGCAGCGGCGCAGCGAATTTATTAATAGACCACGGATGACACTGATTTAACGGATTCTCACAGATTTATTTATTAATTAATGTATAGTGTCATTTCTCGTCTCTGACAGTCCCGATAAACCGGGATCTCCGATTGGCGGAGACGAGAAATCTTAGATTGATGTTCAGTTTAAGATTCCTCTCCCCGCTCGGGCGGGGCTCGGAATGACCATTAGGATAAATTAGTAACAAGTCCGCGAAAATCCGTTAAATCTGTGTCATCCGTGGTCTATTCAAAATGACTAGGATAGATACGCTCTTTCATCTTGCGCCTTTGGTATGTCGAGGCGAGCTCGAGAAAAATCTCCACATCCCGGTCATAATCTGATTCTGTCTCATCAAAGTAGAAATTTTTGATTGGAATTCCATCATAATCAGAACTTACACTGGGATAAATCGCTTCACTGACGATACCATTCATACAGGTAAAAGGACTGATATCAATAATACCGTCTGCACCTTTATTGTAATAATGAACAGCACCACCGGTGTTTAGAACCATTTCACCGATAACACCTTCATATGGCAGGTATGGTTCAGCGAACTTTAAAATATCCTTAATATTTTCAGTTTCCTCATATCCTTTAAATCTCTCAGCGACAGGCGCATACAACTTGTGTTCATCATTCAATTGAATCCTGTTTCTTATCAAAGTGCCCAACATTTCAAGAGAAAACATGTCTCCTTTCATTCTTAAATCATGTTGTTGATAAAAATTTGAGTACCACACCCATTCCGATACAGAAGCGATCCATGCTTCGCCCCCATATTTTTCTATACGTCGGATCAGTTGAGCGTTAGCATAATTGTCCATTCGGCAATAGATTTCACCAATAACACCTATCAACGGTTTCGACCGGTTATAGTTCGCTGGTATATCATCAAATTTCTGACGTATAATTTTAATTCCCTCTACTAACTCATGAAATTTTTCATCAGAACTTTGATCTTGTTTTTCCAAGATACGACAAATAATATCAATACTTTCTTTGTGGGCGGTATCTGTATCCCCCGGATTAATTTCATAAGGTCTGGTTTGTAAAAGTAATTTTCGAATGATATCTGAGCTGATAACTGCCCACCAACATCTTCTGTGAAGGTTTTTTGCACCATCGCCAATGTCATCGTAGCCATGCGCGCTTGAAGCGGAAAAAACTAAAACATCTTCTAATCCCTTTTCGATCAAAATTTTTTCGATGAGTTCATAGTATTGCCCAAAGCGGCAGGGGCCACCTGTTGTGAACATTAAAAATGCAGTTTTTTGAGGATCAAAATCATCTGCCTCAATTATCTTAAAAAAACTTCCCAGTGTAATGATCTGTGGATAACATTCTTCACCGATCGTGTATTGTCTGGCTAATTCATTGGTATGAGCATCAGACTCCGGTACCAGCTGTGCTTTATATCCGAATGAACGGAAGGCTGCGGCAAAGGCGCTGGCGCCATCCACGCTGAGACGGGGTACATATAATGTTCGGTCATCTAAGGTTTTTTTGCCTGGCATAGGCCTCGACCTATTTAAAGATTAAATATCTTTTAATATTTGAGACGGCCCATCGGGCCGCCTCTATGTCCAATTCCCATACAATGTACCGATGCGATTAATCGCGTCGCTACTATCCAATTTGTGTCCAATTACGCAAGGCACCTTTACTGTCCAAATAAGCTTCACATCGAGTAATATATCCAGCATCATTGCTATGGCCATCAAATTGTAGGGTCAGGAATGGTTTTCCGGATGCTTTTGTAATATAATGCTTTACGTAAGAGTCGGGCCCGCATTTGAAATTTGTAAAATAGATTAAATGTAAATTTGGATAATCGGCAATGAATTTTGCAGCAGCGATAATTTTTCTTCCATAATTCCAATACATATTGCGGTGAATCTCGGTAATATCAATCGTATCAAGGGGTAAGAAATCCATCGGAATGACGTTTACACCATAATAATCGCGTAATTTATTTCCGATATCAAGGGTCATTCCCCGATCATAAATATTATATGTTCTGCCTACGAGAATGATGCCGATCTTGTCACTTTTTAGCAGTGTGTTTATTGCTTTCTCACCTGCTTTTAACAACTCATCGTTCATTTCTTTTTGCTTCTCGAATGCTGTTTTTAAAGCCCGATCTATGGATACTTTTGTCTCACCTAAAAATTTGAGAGATTTAAATAAGCTATTCAGTACGGACTTGAATCCATCACGAAATCGTAAAGGAGGATGAATTATTTTAGCCTTCATATAATCCAATGCCGGTGAACTTCTGACGACGAAGGGCAGGGTTTGTCCCCAGGGACAATAATAACTGTTCACTTCCGAAAAATTTGTCTGGGCATTGATCATGTTCGGAATAAATATGTAATCGACACCCTTATCATGCAGTTGTTTCACATGGCCATGATAAGCCTGAACAGGAAGACAGGGCTCCGCGACAGATGTTTCACTGCCCTGTCTGACAATAGTGGCGTTTGTCTCATCGGAGATCAATACATTATATCCCAGAGTTCGGAAAAATCCGTTCCAAAACGGAAAATGTTCATAAATATACATTCCCCGGGGAAGCCCTATTATTACTTTCCCTTTAAAATCCGGATCATAATCCTGGAATAGTAAATCACGTCTGAAACTTAACAGATCATCAATCACAGGTATCTTATCTCCGGACTGTCGCCTACGGAATTTATCCGAACACTGATCACCCCAGTAAGTTTTTTCAGCCTCAACTGTGAATTCCTGCATATGACAATAGTTGGAACAGGCTTTACAGGTAAATTCTTTAAGCGTATAATCCACCTCTTCCAGGCTGAATCCGCGGAATTTTGATCGACCAGAATTGGATATCATCTTCTCCCGGGCCAACAGGGCAGCACCAACGGCGCCGATAACGCCGTTATAAGGTGGTACGATAATCTCTCGATCGAGCACCATGGCAAAGGCACTGGCGATGGCGTCGTTATAAGCAGTCCCGCCCTGAAAGAAGATCACATCACCGATCTTGCGTCTTCCAACAACTCGATTGAGGTAATTGTAGACAATGGAATAAGCGAGACCGGCTGCAATATCTGCTTTCGGGGTACCTTTTTGTTGTTGAGAAGCAACATCCTGCTGCATAAATACCGTGCATCGTTCACCCAGTTTTACCGGTCTGACAGATGAGATGGCTATTTTTGCAAATTCATCTTTTACCGAAATATTGAGTTCCTCTGCTCTTTCTTCGAGAAAGGAACCGGTTCCGGCAGCACAGGCTTCATTCATCGCAAAATCAACGACGACCCCGTTTTCAATACTGATAAATTTTGAGTCCTGTCCACCGATCTCAAAGATCGTATCCGGTTTTGTATCAAGAAACGTAGTTGCCAGAAATTCTGCCCCGGTTTTGTGGGCAGTGATTTCATCATTGATCGTATCAGAACCGATCAGCTCTCCGATTAGTTCACGTCCCGAGCCGGTGGTCCCGACACCTCGAATTGTGATTTTATCGGACAGATCATTCTCAATTTCTTTTAGACAGGTACCGACCACTTCAATCGGTCTTCCTTGCGTTCGAGTATAAATCTCTTTGAGCATTTTTCCGTCACGATCGATCACAGTCAGATTTGTGCTCACCGATCCAACATCAACACCAAGAAATGCATCAATTTTTGAATCAGATTTTTTGATTTTTTCCGGCCTGGCACCATCACGTAAGAGGATTACCTTTTCCATTGAAAGGGGAGAAGAGACATTGAGGTATTCTGACTGTATATCGATGGTATCTGTCAAACGATTAAAATCCGGTACACCGGAATGCTCAGAAGCATTCATTTCGGCGAGAGCAGTGCCAATAGCCGGCAACCAGGCATAAAATACCGGGACCTGCAGTTCGCCTTTTTCGAATTTAAAGACCTCCTGCAGAGCATTCACCACTCCTGTGTTTTTCGCGACGCCTCCGATAAAAAGGGCAGGGGTTTTTATCTTCTTGCTCTTTACGATGCTGCTTTTAAAGTTTCTGGCGACCGCCTCACAGAGACCTTTTAGCACTTCTTCCGGTTTAAATCCTTTTTGTTGGGCGTGGATCATGTCCGATTTGGCAAAAACAGAACAACGACCGGCAACCTTTGCACTCTTTTGTGCGCCCGCTACGATGGTACCAATCTGATCCACATCATATTTCAGCCGTGAAGCCTGCTGATCTAAAAAGGAGCCTGTTCCTGCTGCACAGTCTCCGCTCATCTGATAATCAGAAATCCCACTCGTAGCGGATATCGAATCTTTTTCTAGGGCAATATATTTTGAGTTTTGAGCGCCCATCTCAAAAACTGTGGGAAAATTGGGGTAGAGTGTGCCAACTCCTGAAGCAAGAGCGCGAAATTCATTTTCATTATTAATACCCAATAAATCTCCAATCATTTTTCCGCCGGACCCGCAAACGCGGATACCCTTTATCTTTTCCACAGGTATGTATTTCAACAATTGCCTGATTATTTTCAATGTGTAATTTACGAGGTCTCCATTATGTTGGAAGCATTTTGTGACGAGGACGGATTGTGAATTTATTTTTCTTTGGTTGTTGTTCCCAGAAGGGAAGTAGAAGAATTCGTTTGAATCCTGTATCGTGGAAAGCAAATTCTCAGATATCTGACCGGAGACGAGTGCCATTTTTATGCTGACAGTTCCAATATCGATACCGAGGAAAATACTCATAATGATCATCCAAAAATTGATTGGGGGAAGATATCAAATTGTAGATTAATTTTGCAATAGATATTTTAATGCCGCTTAAAAAAATCTCACTTAACCACAGATATCGCAAAGAAGGCACAGAGTCCTCAGAGAAAATTAAATAAAAAAAACATTCGTGATCTTTGTGCCTTCTCCGTGTCTCTGTGGTTAAAACTTAGGCGTTTTCTGACATCTCACGGATGGCTTGTTCCACACTTTCGGGAACAAGTTCTTCTGAGTAATCACCTTTTTTAATATTTACAGTAACTCTTAACGCCCTCAAACCCTGAATACCCTGCATATCTTCCAATTCAACATCCTCAATCTCATCAGTTAAATATCCCTGGTGTTGCAGATAATCAATATATTCACGGTATTCCAAAGCGTCTCTTGTTTGGGAATAAACGATCGCAATTTTGCCCGGTTGGGTAAGTCTCTCTTTTGTGGATTTGATAACCGCTTTGTCGATTCGCTTCTTGACGATCTCATACTTGACATTATAGGCACCATTCACATCAAAACGTTTTTCGTCAAAGCGGAATTGAATCGATATGGGTGTACTTTGAACCAGGATTAAATGTGCTGTTTCCAGTGGCATTTTTAATATATTTTTTAAGGATGCAGATTTTTCAACAATGCTACAGGTAAGCATTAATTGCCACAACCGTATATTTTTCAGATAGATCGGATTGAATTCCTGGTTTTCCACAAGTGATGAACCAACATATATATTGTAATCAACGCCATCCGTCTTATATTTCTCAAAATAGTGCGGAAACATGGATTGTGCTTTTTCTTCCTCAGTTTCAATATAAGCTGAAATTGTATCGTTGATTTGAGCAACAGTCTGGTCAAAATCTTTACGTTTGTTGTACACAAATCCCAGATCCGGATCGAGAGCTTTCTGATAGGCTTTTATTTTATTTTCAACCTTTTTATCATATTTTTTAACATGATCAAAGAGAGGTTCAATTTCCTGGTGCAGAAATTCAAGTACATGACTTTCCTCATCGGAATTAAGAATTTTTGCAATACTTTTCTGATACTTCTCTATTCGGTGAATGATCTCTTGATAGACAGGAATCGGCTTGGCTTTAAAAGCCTCTTCAATCACCTGTTTTGCCAGATTCAGATGCTCAATAAGGTCTTCCTGGATAACCTGATTACGTCTTGTTGAGGAACCTCTGATATCCGACAATCCATATAGAGAATAGACCTGATCAAAAATAATCGGTTCCATCTCGGAAAAGGTCCCGGCATATTCTTTTTGAATTTTGTTAAAAGCGGCATTTCGGAAACGCCATTCAACCGCAGGATGGACTGCCGTACATTCTTCTTTAATTATTTGTTGAACCCGATTAGAAATCTCTTCCAAATGTCTCCTTACGGATATAACGAAGAGTGGCATAAGACTTTCAAGCTTAAGTGTGTTGATACCATTGATCGCATTTGGCGTTTTTGATGCCATTTCAAATACACCAATTAATCTTTCTTCATATATCAGAGGAAAAAGGGCTATATTTTTATAGCCGTGCTTTAAATATTCTTCTTCGATCATCGTTTTGTCAGAATATTTATCCAAATCGAGGACGATGACAGGTTCACGACTCTGCATCACTTTACCATAAGTGGACCGGTGAAAATTTTCCGTACAATAACTTTTTGTCATACTCATAAGCAAACCTTTTCCTACGGAATGACCACTTTTCTGAAGCAGTTCCTTTTCGCCGACCACCCCGTTAATTCCTACCCGGAGATCATTTATATGCATCAGTGAACGGATTTTATTCTCTAAAAGTGTGAACTCTCCATCTATGTTTAATACATCTTTTTTACTCAATTCATACTTTAATTGAGAGAGGAGTTCATTATCGGTTACGTCTGTTGCTTTATAGATGGCAAAACCTTGAAATTCAAAATTTTCAAGTGGTATAATCTCTTGCCAGACAGATAAATCAGTAAGATTATCATGCAGTCGTATTTTATCATCATCCGTTATCTTTTTCAAAGGTTTGAGGTTTATAAGTTCTGAAAATCGCTTATCAACCTCTATTTTATAGAACTTTTCAAAACCGGTATTACGGTCATTATAATTCAAGATCATTGGAAAATCGAAATCGATCTTGATATTATAAAAGCGCTCCAACACCGCCTTATATGCATGAAGCATGATAAGGAAGTACATTCTCTCCTCGTCAGCAGTCTTTTTCTCCTGATTACACTCCTGGATAAAACTGAAGAGACGACGATAGGATGGTGTTGAAAATATGGTATCTTTTGTGAAGGGAACATAGGCTGCGGCGATATCCGTATCCATTCGCGCCGGTGGAAAAACAACAGTCATCAGCAAATCGATCAGTCCTCTGTGTTTCTCGATAACACGCATGTCATCGATCGGTTCCATTAATTCAGGCGCTTCAGATATCAATTTCTCAATATGGGCAGAGTACATTTTTCCATAATTTTCATTTGCCAAGACTTCATTTCGCCAGAAATCGATCAGAAGTTTCAGATAAAGCTTACTATTGATCGGAAACTTCCTATTTTTTGACAGAATGTTCTTGTCTGACTTTGGCTTAGCTTTATCTTGTTTTTGCATCTATGCTATTTCCTTTATATTTCTTTTTATTATAGCCACTTATAACGAATTTGATCCCTAGTAATGTTCCCAATATTTATTTTAGATCTCATAGACCACGGATAACACTGATTTAGTGGATTTTAACGGATTATTACTAATTTGACCTAACGGTCATTCCCAGCCCCGTTCGCGCACGGGAGAAATGACAAAAAGGGTAAATAGATAAAATTATCTGCGAAAATCCGTATAATCCGTGTCATCCGCGGTCTATTAAATAAAACTAATTGGAAATGATTCCTATTTTCCTGATCCTGTCTTAGTCCCCGGTTTTCTCATACTCGTGGTTTTTTTCGCGGGCGGTTTGTCCGTTGTCATTCTTATATCTCTTTGCGGGCGAGGGGTATCGATACCCTTTGATTTGATCGAATCATGGACACCAAGAGCGACTTCGGATTTTACTTTAAAGAAATTTTGTGAATAGATGTAATAGTAAAGAGTAAAATCGAGAAAGTAATCGCCAAAACCATTAAATATTGCAAATGGGGCCGGATCTTCCAGAACATCCGGATGATCTAGTGCGACTTTTTCTATCAATTTCAATACCTCGTGAGGATCATTACCATATGCAACTTTTACCGGAAGTTCCATCCTCCTTCTTCGGTCTGATAAGGTCCAGTTCGTCACACGGTTCGAAATAAGATCGGCATTTGGGACGATCACTTCCGATCCGTCAAATGTTTTGACGGTGCTGGAACGGACGCCTATTGATTGAACATTTCCAAAAAGTTTATCCATTTGAACCGTGTCCCCAACCTGAACAGGACGCTCAAAGGCGAGAATGATCCCCGATACAAAATTGGCAATGATATTCTGCAGGCCAAAACCAAGACCAACACCAAGTGCACCGGCAAGTAATCCGAATTTTCCCAGATCAATACCCAGTGATGAGAGAGCAAGTATAATACCAAGGGTCACGAAGACATATCTGGCGACCATTGAGATTGCACCGGGTATTCCGCGGGGTAATTTGACACGTGGAAAAACTTCCATATCGAGAAAAATTCGGATAAATTTGGCCAAAACGAAGGTAAAAATAACAATTAACAGAAAATCAAATATGGCAGTAAAAGCTATCTCGATGGTTCCCACAGTCCAGGTATGTGATAGGATTTCTTCAAACCACTCATTAAATGATGTAAGAAATCCGAAGGTATTTAAAGTTGAACGAACCCAGATGTAAATGACCACTAAATTAATCATAACGGAAGCCCAGCGCTCCATTTTATGAGCATATGCGCTGACAAATTGTGAAGCTCTTTTACGACGTCTGCGGATCAATACTGTGACCAGGCCCGTTGACACCATGGTCGTGATATATAAAGAGATCAGTACATATCCACTTCTAATTATTCCCCAGGTTAACGTTGATGACAATGAGACACTTCCAACCAGATTGCCAATTAAACCGGTGAGCATAATCAGGATTAAAACAGGGGAAATTCTGCGCACGAGTCCATACCAAAACCGATTCTCATCCTGATATAATGGACTGCCTGATCTGAGAATCCAAACCAACGTTGCAAGAGCCGTAATCGATGCAGTCAATAAAAGAATCCGTTGGAGGAGCAAAAATCCAAACGCATTTCTTTGGATAAGATCAAGGATAAATAAGATGAAAAGGATGTAGAAGGGATTTCGCATATCCTTTGCGATCATCCCCGGCAAAAGCCTGAGAATAGGGATAAGAAACAAGAACAATAGAAGATCAGTAACGGCCTGTGTTGCCTGAGGATAAATCCAAACAGAGAGAATCAGTGCGATCAACAGTGCGGCTGATAATGGCCTGGAGACAAAATAGGCTGAGGCCCGGAGTTTTTCATCGTCTTCATCAATCAGATTATGCCGTTTGTTTTGATAATGAAGGTAAATCATAAGAATGATTAAAAGAACGTAGATCGCTAGATGAAGATAGTACCGATCATTATTGACATTCACAAAGGCAATATTTGCCCTGATGAGTTCAGCCCATGATTCGTGAATCTGTGAAGTAATTTCCAGACTATCCCGATCAGTCTGAAATGCCTCCCAGAGCGGAGGACTGTCAATAACAAATAACAGCTTCCTGGTTTCCTTTTCATTCTTTTTTATCAGATCAATTAATTCGTTTATTTTTATCTGCTCTTTAGAAATTTGGTTTTGCAAAACCAAAAGACCATTTAATCGCCCGGATACTTTCTTATCAGCACTTTTGATACGCTCCAGAATTGAAGTGACACGTTCGCGAATCGCTCGTGGTGCTTTCTCATTTTTGGCGAGTTCAGAGGTAAGTTGCCATACTTCCTGTAATTCTTTTAGATTATGTGATTGGGTTTCCAGTTCCTGGGTTCTGCCTTGTAAAGCTTCTTTCCACCCTTCCAGTTGTTTGAAATAAAGGGTCCACTCCTGATTGAGGTTCTGTAAGATACGTAAATTCAGTTCATCTAACTTCTCCAGAATCGGATTGGTCATGAGGATCTTCAATGAATCGAGTGTCCCCTGAACTTGCTCCTCGATCGATACAATTGATGATATTGGCTCAGAATCGGCTTCAATTTTATTCAAATTCGAAACAGTCTCATCTGCGCGGGAGGTAATCTCTGTGATGGGGATAGGTTCTAAAGCCTTTGTTTCTTCCACTTCTTCAGTTGTTGCTTGATTTGAAGTCTGCTGGGCAGAAGAAAAATTAAGTGAAAGTAATAATATTAAACCTATAGCAGAAAGTTTTTTCATAAGACACCAGGATCTTAGTTTTTTTGTTTTATATATAGCTCAATAATGTTTCTATGAGACTTACTATAAATGGAATGGTCGTATGTAACTGTCTGTGATTGTCATAGAATTTAAGAAGTTTCGTATTAAATCCAAATGACAAATCTAAATTGCATCCACATTGCTTCATTACTCCCCTATATCAAAATTTTTCTATATTACATCCAGATATGGCTTCAAGATATCATTTCTCTCATCGAAAAAATTGCTACACTTAAACTCCACCTCACCTTCAAAGGAGAGGAGGCCAAAGGGTGTGGTCCTTACAACAGTGAAAATTGAAAATATGTTGTCAAAATACTTGACAACAGAATGATTCTGAAAAAACTTTCTTAAGCATCTCGCATCTCGCATCTCGCATCTCGCATCTCGCATCTCGCATCTCGCATCTCGCATCTCGCATCTATTTAAACCTCATTCCAATTGATAACACAAATGTGGTAGCGATTGAGGAGGCTTCACCCGGGGGATCGTTGATATAGAAAACAGGAACTTCGAGGCGCATATTTACAGAATTAGAAAATTTGTAACCGAGTCCGAACTGGAAAAGAATTCCGAAACTACCTCCCTCATCGGATTGAGTGCTTCCACCGTCGGGCAATGACTTCCCAAGAGACGTATCCGTATCACTGCTTTTTTCCCACATGACATCAACAAACGTAAGACCGGTACCAAGTACCAGAAACAATCCCTTAGGTGAAAACCTGTAATTAAAGAGATAATTGATGTACAGACTGGTGGCCAGAATATCTGTTCTTGAAACGTATGTATAGGAATTTTCCGTTATCTCTTCAATGCTTGCTGATAATACCAAAAAACCAATCTCAAAGGGGTTTGGGTAAGTCGGTACCAAATAACTTAGAGAGCCACAACCGACCAGTCCTCCCTCAGTATCGGTCCCGATCCCTCCACGAATTCCGATTCTTCCCTTATATGGGGTTGATGATTTCGCTTCAGGTAGACTCTTGTGTTTGGAGGATTTTGATCCAAGTTCTGGATGATGGTCATCATTTCTTATTAATATATCACCGCTGACAACGGTTAAACCGGTTTCGTCTTGAACGACGCTTAAAACACTAAGACGTTTCTTTACTTCGATAACTGTCGCGAAACCAATTGATGTAGGACCGGTTGGCATAATCCGATAAATAGTATACTGCTGATCCTCAGCGATACCGTTATCACTTCCAAGATTACCGACAATTTTGTTATCGACCACGCGAATGACTTCCATCTCCTGAGATATGGCATATCCAAAGCTGCTAAGAAGGTATACAAACACAGCTATCCAAAAATTTATTGAAAATAAATTCATATTAGGCATTCTAAATGGATTTATGATTAAATAAGATGGATTGAGTTCAACAATAATGAATCTAACTATCTATACGGTTTTCTTTCGTGATGAATTTCACTATTTATGCCATTAATTACCAACATATTTTTTTATCCGCAAATAAATCCTTCATCTGCTGCGTTGTAAAAAGTTAGACTTAAAACAAACTGCTAAACTAAAAAAATTGAAACCACGGAAGGACACAGAAATACACGGAAATAAATGAGTGTAATATATTTCAACTCACCGGCTACGATGATCAAATTCGTAACCAGTAAAATTTATTATTTTATATTCCGTGTACATCCGTGTCACTCCGTGGTAAATTATTAAATGAAGAAAGGGATAATGATGAAGATTGGGATATTGGGCTCTGGTGTAGTGGGTAAAGCATTGGCGGCAGGATTTATTAAACATGGATATGATGTTATGGCGGGTTCACAACAACCTGAAAAACTTGATGAATGGGAAGATGAGGTTGGCGATGCTCTGGTGCATACCGGGGTTTCGGGAAAACCGCTGGACTCATGCCTTCCGGTTGTTGAAATTATAACCAATTAATTTAATGGTGTATTGATATGGCCGGTTAATTGTCTCTCGCAGCGATGCTACGACGTGACGATTTTATTTTGGATTATGGAATGAGGATTTAAGAATCTTAACTTGTAATATAGTAAATCTCAAATCTCAAATCTCAAATCTCATATCTCGTATCCCCGATAAAAGGCCTCCATCCTGTCGGCCTATCGGGATTAAATCCTACATGATTTGACCCGCATTGCGGATCTATCTCAAAAGTATTGCCTTAACGACTGAGTAGTGGTCCGGGGTGGACATTACAATGAAATAATTCCCGCTGGCCAGATTTTCTGCGTTCCATTTGATTGAATGATCCCCGGCAATTGTGTTTTTACTGTATAATGTTTCAATCAATCTGCCGGTGACATCATAAATTGCGATCGTAACATCTGATTGCTCTGGAAGAGAAAAAGGTATTGTTGTCGTCGGATTAAAAGGATTGGGATAATTTTGCATTAATTGAAAATTCACGGGTATCTGTGTTGTTAGTATTTCATCCTGTGCTATAGCTGTTGCACCTTGTTGCGGGAAGAAAGTATAAGAAATTCCCCCCTTGGCAAACCAGGAAAGGGCAAGGTTATTTTTGTCATACACCTTTCCATAGCCATCGGTTTTAGCCGGATCATGAACGATAGGATTTCCTTCCGCTGTAAATCCTGCCAGCATCATCAGATGACCTTCATAAAGGGGCAATCCAACTGATATAACGATCCGCCCTCCTTCAGCCAATACTTCCCGGGCTGCACTCCAACTGCGATAACGGGTAACGGCCCCGTTTAGGCCATATTCCGAGGCATTTTGGACGACCCGGGGCCATACGCCAAATATCCCGAAATAAGGATCTTTTGTATCACGGGCAAATTGCAGGGGATCAACTTCAATATCATAACTTCGCAATGCCATTGAGACAGACGTTGGTGAACAGATGCTGCCACCAATCTCGTCATCAATCGCATACTGATAGAAAAAATCTGTCGGGATAAATATTTCATCCGGATTATCGTTTAGCAGTGCTGTATAATCCATATTCTCGGTTGTGGATCGATCACTGGTGAAAAAACTGAGTTTATGGAGTGTCGGTGAGGGATCCTCTATTGAAAAACGTGCAAAGTGAACTTTAAACTGCCAAACACTTTGATATTCATAGAGTTTTACATAATCAATGTCAATATATCCGCCACTATAGGTGGTTTGTCCATAGGAACTCCAGATATATGCTTTCCAGAATCCTACCGTTAACCAGGGTGACCACCCATCGCCATATGGAAATCTCATTTGTACCAGAAATCCACAATTTTCATCCAGCGCTGTTCCGTTCCACGAAGGTAATCCCCGGTTAAATGGTGAACCAGCTGTATCAGGTTTTAGGGTTAAGGTCCCATAAATTGCACTATCCGCTAACTGAATACAACTATCATCTTCACTGATTTTAACATCGGTCATCGATTCAATTCGCTGAGAGATATCTTCCATGTATAGCACATGATGCTCATCAGAATTACTTTGTGCTAAGACACTATCTGCGGATATAATGAGGCTTGTTATAAGCGTGATAAAATAATTTAGACTTTTCATTTTCATCCTTGATTAGTATAAATATAAAAAAAATTACATCTAACTGAAATAATGAATCAATATATTCTGAATTCTGCATTAAAAATTTTTAAGTACACAATTAATCCTGAATATTTTGTTATATTAAATAAAAATTACCGAAAAAGTGGGAAGAGATCTATGAAAAAACCACTTCCCTCTATATTTTTACCTTTAATATTATTAAGCGTACTGACAGGTACTCTGTTTTCCTCAGATAAGAATCTTACTATTTCCAAATCTGTAGCCGAAATCAAAATTGATGGTAGGATAGGCCGGGCAGAATGGGTTGTCAGTGACTCCGGAACCGGATTTATACAAATAGAACCTTCTAAAGGAGAAGAATCAACGGAAAAGACAGTGGTATATGTTACTCAAGATGATAAATATATATATGCGGCGTTTAAATGTTACGTTAGCAAGATAAATACGGTCGTTGCAACTATTCAAATTCGAGATAATTTGCAGCAAGGCGATGACGCAGTTGGTCTAATCCTCGATACTCACGGTGATAACCGGAGTGGTTATGTGTTTATGGTCAATCCTCTGGGAACTCAGACCGATATCAGGATCGCAGATGATGGTCGCATTGAGGATACAAACTGGGATACACGATGGCAGGCAGCCTCAGGCATACATCCCTGGGGGTGGGCTGTTGAAATGGCAATCCCATTTTCTGATATCAGCTATAATGATAATTTAACAGAGTGGGGGATCAATTTTGGGAGAGTAATACGGTATAATTCCGAAGTATCTTATTGGTCGGGTATTATGAATCGAAACTATCATATATCTCAGGGAGGGATTCTTCGTGGTATAACATTGCCACCGAAACAAAAATACCTGACGCTTACGCCTTATTCCACTGTTCGTTTGGAAAAAAGAAATATACCTTTTGCAAAGGAAGAGATTGAAATTGAATATGGTGCTGACCTTGGATATCATATTACAAGTGGTCTCATTACGAATCTCACCTATAATCCAGACTTTGCAACAGTTGAGGGTGATCAGGAACGGATCAATCTCACCCGTTGGGAATTGAGTTTTCCTGAAAAACGACTTTTTTTTCTGGAAGGCAATGAATTGTACAACACAAGAATCAGAACTTTTTACTCACGGCGAATCGGTGATATTGATTATGGGGGAAAACTGGCCGGGAAAATTGATAATTATACGATATCGGCAATCGCTGTAAAAAGTTCTGAAGATACGTTATTAAATGAACCTGCAGCGGTTTTTTCAGCATTGCGAATAAAACGTGACATCTTAAAATCGTCTACCATCGGTCTTACCTACGCTGGTAAAGAATGGTCCGGAGCATATCAGCGCTCTCTGAGTGCTGATTATGTGCTGAATCTGGGAAATTCCTGGAAGCTGACAGGACAGTTTGTGACCAGTACTCCAGGCAAGTTCTGGCAATCAAGTGCCTATTTTGTGCGTTTCGCTCGGGAGGGTAATATATATCATTATCACATCCGGTATTCTGAC
>Ga0209536_100004391_pt1 | contig 22274 bp, 15 predicted proteins | sample DeeMarSeWOR28_12_FD_187461 | JGI IMG/M metagenome (GOLD analysis project Ga0209536, IMG submission 187461) | Marine sediment microbial communities from White Oak River estuary, North Carolina - WOR-2-8_12 (SPAdes) (version 2) | ecosystem: Environmental > Aquatic > Marine > Intertidal zone >... | reverse complement strand
CTGGCGCTCTGCTAGTTCTATTGTTAACATTCGTTTTGCTCCTTTGTGTTGGGATTGTGTTTGTGAATGTCACAATTTTACCCACACACAGGAGCATTTCTCCTAGTTTGAGGTTATGCGAACCTCTCATTATTGTCTTACATCGAAACTAGCCATAGTATCTTGGCCAATATCACGGGTTTCTCTCTAGCCATCGCCGCCTGGCTGGCAATACCAGGCCAACCAACAACAAGACAGCCGGCAGCCCAGCCAATCCACAAACCGTCCCCCCGCCGGAGCCAGGGATCGTGGGTGTGGGCGCGATGGGCTGAACTGCCTCGGCTGTGGGTGTGGGTGCGATGGGTTGAACGGCCTCAGGTGGGAAAGTGGGCGTGGGTGGGATCGGCGTGGGCGGTATCTCAGTTGGAATTTCTGTGGGCAACGTTGGTGGTTGGACCACGGGCAAATTCTGGATGTTCCCGGCCGTAACCATCGACGACGAAACCCAGCCCTGATTGTTTTCGGCACCTTGCCAGACGATGCCATACCATTGGCCGTCGGCCGTCATTGCATTGGCCTCGGCCGTCTGTCCCAAGGCCAATACAGCGATCTGCTGAAACCCATCGCCGGGCCCGGCGCGTACAGGCGTATCCACCAGAGCGGTGACCCTAGGTATGGCTGCCTCGGCTGTAAGGGCAGCTGATGTTGTATCCTCCCTGACAACCAGAATGAAGAAAGCACCGACGATACATATAAGGGCCAGCACGACCAGGCCTCCCGCGGCAAACATGAGCCAGTTTCGGTTCTGGCTTATTGTGGGTTCCGGGGCCGGGTAAACTACCGTTTCCGGTGGAGTAGAAGGCGCTGGTTTTTTCGCTGTGGTTACCGGCGGAGCAACAGGTTTGGGCTTTAACACAGCCGAGAGAGCCTGATAAAACGCGCCAGCCGTCTGGAATCGTTGCTCCGGATATTGGGCCATGGCCTTTAAGATGACCTTTTCCAGGCTTTCAGGCAGTTCCGGCCTTTTCAACCTGGGGCTAGGAAGCGATCCAATGGGCGGCTCTTCGCCGATGAGGATCTCGTACAAGATGGCACCCAGGGCATAGATATCAGCCCGGCCGTCAAAAACGCCGCCTTGCGCTTGCTCCGGGCTCATATAGGCATCGCCCAAGGTGTCAGTTTGTACCAAACGTTGCCAGAAGCCGAAATCGGCCAGCAGCGGCCGGTCTCCCCTGCTGATCAAGATGTTGGGGGGTTTGAGGTTTCCGTGGACGATCTCACGCTCATGAACGTAATCCAGCGCCCTGGTCACCGGTCCAAATAGTTGCAGGATGTTCTGAGGAGTATTGTAAAATTGTATTCGATTACTCAGAGGGCCGCCCTCGACAAAACGACTGGCGATGTAGTAAACCCCTTCCTGTTCGCCATGGTCGTAGACAGGCAAAACGTTGGGATGATCGAGTTGGGCCATGATTTCCCCGGCCTTCAGAAATTCGTCGACGGCCGGTTGGCTCCGGGCGGCCGAGGGGGACAGGATCTTGACCGCCACATAGCGGTTCATCTCGGGATGAAAGCCTTTGTAGACAACAGAGCTGTCCCCTCGAGCCAGGAACTCGATGAGTTGGTATTTGCCAATCGTTTTTCCAAGCATGTTTGCCATGGTTAGTTCCTTTTTACTTTATCTTGTTGCGCCTGCCAGGCGTGTGCCCGAGCCAATCCCTGTTCTAACGCGGCCACCTAGCGGGCCTGAGCCAGGAAGATATTTTCCTCACCAATCAGATCAAGTAATTCCGTCCTATCCAACTGCTTCACCGCCTACTGGTCTAGACCTTCTAATATCGGCAGATTACTACCTTCCTGGAGCAATCGAGTTTGCCGTTTCCTCCATTGGCTTTCCAATCGCTTCTTCAATTGGCCAGCCGTACAAGGATTCGACCGCTTTATTCTAACTCAGGATGTTGAAATCCGAGTCCATTGTGATGACTACAACTGAGACACTCTCTAATAGCTGAGTTTGGTTTTTAGACTTACAGTTTCGTCTGCAGCGGCCGTTCAGTTACAAAAGTGTCATAGACCAAAATTGTACAACCCGATTCTTTTAACGGGTAATCATTGCCTAGTTCTCCGGTTGTTCAAGGTAAGTGTGGATAACGGACAGCAAATTGCCATTGTTTGGTTGTCAATCTGATTCCATTAACATGGCTAATTTTCATGGGAAGTTCCAGAGGTCGCTCGGTAGATGTTAAATAATGTTTGTCCTAATTCCCAGACCAAGGCATCGAAAAAGTGGGCGCGATTGGACTCGAACCCCAAGCTAAACACAGATCAGCCCCTTACTCGGATGTGAACCCTAAGAACAGAGATAGTGTCCGTAATGTCATTCTACTCGAGTTAGAATCCTTTAACAATTAGCGTTTATTGAAGGAAATGTAGGGGGCTGATCTCCAACGTTATTGTAATTGAGCCTCTCGGGGCCAGATTTGGAAATCTTCTCGATATTCTACAGGCAGCCAGGCTCATGTCAATCCACGCACAACTAGGAGAAAATAACAGATCATCCGTGAGCCGGCTTCCCCGCTTCGCTTTCTATCTCTGCAACTACGAGGGGCCGCATCAGAGCCTCGGCCATTACGTGCCTCCTGATGTTCATTTTGCTGATAAGGTGCCTATCCTGTGACCCGTCGATCCACCTTATTTCTGCCGATCCGTCTTTTGACAACTGGGGTGACCTTACTCTCGAATTGTATTCATGCCCATGCATGAGATATAAAGCTTTTGTTAATTTTCGTTATGAATGCCGTATAATGTGACGAATATAGTCATTTTTGATTGACATTGTAACGATATACGTTAAAATGAATATGTGCTAAACGAAACCGATCGCAAGATTATCTCTTACTTACAGTATGATGGTCGCATGCCATATACGGCAATTGCAGCAAAGTTGGATATTACTGAGTCGACTGTCCGGCGCAGGGTCAAACAATTAGCCGAGAGTGGCAAGTTGCAAATTGTCGCGATTGTTAAGCCAAAGGACCTTGGTTTAGATGAGGCCGCCATGATTGGTATTTCGGTAAAGACAAACCGAATCGCTGAAGTAGCTGACGAAATTGCCCAACTACCTGAAGTAACCTATCTGTTTCAAGCGGCCGGCGAATTTGATCTGTTTGCTGAAGTTTATTGCAGAGATCGCGAGCATTTTGTCTCTTTTCTAAATGAGAAACTGCAGCAAATCCCAGATATCGAGCGCACCCAAACTATTTTCATACTCAAGATGCACAAATTGTCGTATCGCTGGGGTCAATCAAACCCATCAAGAGCAGATCACCACCCTTCTGCTTCGATGGAGTAGAAAAGCGGGCGTCAAAAGCCAGTATCGAACGCCTAAAAGTAATCTAAGCCTGAATTGAATAACATTATTGGAACTATTCATCCGTCCCAAAATGATCTTTTACAATTAAATAATTGACCTGCCCCGCATAAGGGCGTCGGGGTACCACCAAGCTGCTGAGTCATTTTATACCCATACAATTAGGCCTCAATTTGCTGCCGGCAATAACTTTATCAAGGTCATCTCAATAATTTTTTTTATTCATCCTCACCGGCCTTGTGTCCATTCTGTTAATCCCACCTGAATCATGGTGGACGCATCAACTCGCCATGCGATCAGACCAATAATTGGACAATATGCGGCCATTTCTTGGGTTAGGGCACTTTGTGCAAGCCCATGTCTTCCCAAGACCCTAAACTTATCTATAGACGAGGAGCAAAGATGGTGCAGAGTAATCACAGGCAAGAAATCGCGGGGCTTGTCCATGATAAATCAGTAGAAATCTTGCGAGAGGTCGGATTTTGTGCACCAGAGGCTGGGATTCTCGCCCGCCTTGATTCCGCTGGGTTTCCAGTCGATCACGAAGCCCAGATGGTTCGAATCACGCCCGATTTGTTAGATACTGCCCTCAAGACCCTTCCCAGGGACGTCAAACTCTACGATCGAAATGGGGAGATACCTGCTCGCTTTGAGGTGGATGCCTGCTTTATGGGTGCCGGCACTCCCGTGAAAGTTTTCGATCTCCACACTGGAGTCCAACGCTCTGCCACACGCTTGGATGTCCGCCAACTAGTCGCCATCCAGGATGCCCTCACTCAGGTAGATATTGTTCGTCCCACCGTGACCGCCACCGACCAGGGTGATTTCTCAGATCTCGTGGAGATCGCCGAACTATTACGCAACACTACAAAACCCGTCGTGCACCGCACGCTCATTCCAGAGCATGTAGACGCTGCCACCGAGATGCTTTTTACGCTTGCTGGCGGTGTGGCAGCATTCCGCTCACGTCCCTTCTTCGCGACACTTTACTGCCCAATCAGTCCCGGGTATTTCACACCCGAAAACATCCAATGTATGTTGCGCTGGGCTGAATCTGGTGTCCCCATCACCCTGCTCAGTATGGCAATGGGTGGCGCTTCAGCCCCTGCAACCCTGTTGGGGGAACTAATTGTCATCAATACCGATATTTTGGCCTGGATTGTGGCCCTGCAAATCCTTTTCCCCGGCACGCCGCTGCTCTATGGTAGTGTTTCGGCCGTGCTAGATATGCGGACCGGTTTGTTGCCTCTAGGTGCACCCGAGCGCGGCATGATCAATAGCGGTGCCGCAATCATGGGGAATTATTATGGAATCCCTTCGATGTGTGGCGGCCTATCATCTGACGCCAAACAGTTAGATGCCCAGGCTGGCTTCGAGAAAGTCACCACCGCCATTCCCCTCATGCAGGAGAAAGCTACTATCATTTATGGAGTAGGCGCTACTGATGCTGGATCGACTATATCCTACACCCAGATGATCTTTGATGATGAAATCATCGCCGGCCTCCGCCGAATGTGGCAAGGGATCACACTCCACGACCCAACTGAGGAAGTAGAACTCATTAAATCGCTAACGCCGCGCGGCAACTTCCTAACAGCTCGCCATACAGTTCGCCACTATCGCCAACACTGGTATCCCAAAATCATTAGCCGGGACACCTATTCCACATGGCTAGAGAAAGGTGAAACGATTGAAGCTATTTGCCGACGAAAAGCACAGGAAATCATCGCCAACCATCAACCATCTCCTCTCCCAACAGCAATAGAATCTGAATTGGAGATAATCATGCGTCATCACCTGCCGGAGTTCCGATTTGAATCATAGCGCGTTTTTCTCTCGCTTCTCATGGAAGCATGAACCAAACCTTCCAAAACATATGGCTTTAGGCATCTATACCAAGTTATCAAGCAAACAGAATTGCTTTTAACGCCCATTACAAAAATAAGGAGAACGGTATGTCAGAAGAATTATTCACAAAGCTAGCCCAGACCGTAATCGATGGTGAACCAGAAGATGCCGAAGCGCTGGCTAAGGAAGCTCTCGAACAGGGCCTCGACCCATTAGAGTGTATTAATAAAGGGTTGATGGTTGGCATTCACAAAGTCGGCGAGTTGTTCTCCTGTGGAGATTTCTACTTGCCCGAGTTAATTATCGGTGCTGACGTCATGAAGCGAGCCCTGGATGTGCTCGAGCCAGCCTTGCTGGGTGATCAAAAGCGCGAAGTAGTGGGTAAGGTCGTCATTGGTACGGTCAAAGGCGATTTGCACGAGATCGGCAAAACGCTGGTAGCAACAATGCTAACCGCCAACGGTTTCCAGGTGATCGATATTGGCGTTGATAAAAGCGCTGAAGAATTCATTGCCGCCATTCGCGAAGCAGATGCAGACATCGTGGGTGCTTCTGCTCTACTAACAACCACAATGCTGCAGCAGAAAATATTGGTTGAAGCCATCTCTGAAGTGGGACTTCGGGATAAAGTGAAAATTATGTTGGGTGGTGCACCGGTCACCGATAGTTACGCCAAAGAAGTAGGGGCAGATGGTTTTGCCGAAGATGCGATTTCAGCTGTCGATCTGGCGTTCAGGCTGATTGATGCTCCTGCATAAGATTGGATTAGTTGTTTTGTATTGCGATAATCGAAAGGTTTTCGCGAGGGAGGAAAAGATGTTAGTTAAAAAAGTTCCAACTATCTTATATTGGGTGATAATCGTTGTCCTGATTTTGAGCGCTCTGGCTGGATGCAGTCAACAGGAGAGCGCCCCTGTAGAAGAACCTGTAGAGCCGACACCAGAGGAGAGCGCTCCCGTAGAAGAACCTACAGAGCCAGCACCAGAGGAAGAGCAACCAACAACCGCCGTGATTATCATTCCCCAAGACCCTCTTGGTTTCAACGGTCTAGTTGCTGATACTGGTTATGAAGCCATGGTCGGTGAATTAGCCTTGCTGGCTGTATCCGAAATCGATCCCAGCGGAAATGTTTATCCTGAACTGGCTGAGGAAATCCCAACCCTTGAGAATGGCGGCGTTGTCTTCGATGAAGAAAATTGGACCATGGATGTCACCTGGGAACTGCGTCAAGATGTGTTTTGGGCTGACGGAGAACAGGTCACAGTCGATGATGTGATTTTCACCTGGGACGCCATCACTGATCCCGAGATGGGCATCTGGGTTGATGGTGTTGATTACACCGATAGTATTGAGAAGGTCGATGATTTCACCTTTATCGTTCACTACAATACCGTCTACACCGCATACCAGACCCAATTCGGAGGCGAAAATTTTAACGTTTACCCAGAGCATTATTGCGATGCCTCCCAGGGCTTCACCGCTTGGGATTGCAACCGCGAACCGCTCAGTAATGGTCCATATATTCTTGAAGAATGGGTAACCGGCGATCATCTTTCCTTCCGGCGCAACGAGAATTATTTTGAAGAAGGTAAGCCTTCCATCGATCAAGTCGTTGTGAGGATCGTTCCGGAGCAGGCAGTTCGCAAGACAATGATGCTTGAAGGGGATGCGGACATGAATATGTGGTTAGGAGAAAGTGAAGCGGCCGATCTCTCTGGGTCAGACAATGTCTATGTCAGCTTCTCACCCTCCGAACGCTGGGTCTTCCGCCTCATCCCCAACCTGGTACAGCGTGGTACAGTTGATCCTGCTGGTCTTCCTCATCCAGTTCTAGGTGATGTGCGCGTTCGGCAAGCCATTCGCATGGCGGTCGATGTCGACAAAATCACTGGCTCCGTTTTCCTGGGCTATCCTAAACCCGTGTGGACTGAATTTTTCCGCCCACCCTATGTCTGCGACATCCCTCGCCCCGCTCTTGATCTAGCAGGCGCCAAATCACTGCTCGAAGAGGCTGGCTGGACCGATACTGACGGAGATGGCGTGCGCGAATGTCATGGCTGCCCGACGGCCGAAGAGGGTTATCTCATGGAAATCGAGTTGATGACCTATGGCGAATATGGAGAAGAACTGGAACTGGCCCATCAATTGGTCGGCGAAATGTTGGGCGAACTCGGTATAAAGGCAAATCTCTCAATTGTTGAAGGTGCGGTCATGTGGGCAGATTATGCCAGCGGTGGCCTTGAACAGAACGGCGATTTTGATCTGAACCTGTACGATGATGGTTATCCCGGCATTGATCCCACCGACAACCAATTATGGTACTACTACTATACCGACGCTGCCGAACCAGATTATGGTTGGAACGTAGGCCGTTGGTCCAATGCCGATTTCGATGCACTCCTCGATGAAGCTTACACCCTCGACGAAGATTACCGCAAAGAACTCTTCTGTCAGATGGCTGAGATCATGGACTCAGAATTGCCTCAAATCTTGCTGTGGTCCGCGATTGGCGCTGATGCCTTCTCAACACGTCTACAGGGTGGTCAATCTACTACCAATGATTTGCCCACGTGGAATGTAGCTGATTGGATAATAAACGAATAGCTCATACCTTTAGATGTAAGGTGACAGTCCTCGTTTTGGGGGCTGTCACCGCAACTCTCAATCATAGTGGTTAACTATATTGTTCGGCGCTTGCTCCAAGCCGCGCCAATGCTCTTCTTGCTCAGTTTGATCCTGTTTATGCTGATCAACATCGTCCCCGGTGGGCCGCTAGCGGGCTATGGGCGCACCCGTCGGATCAATCCTGACAAAGTTGAACAGCTCAAGCGCCAGTTTGGGTTGGATAAGCCCATGGCGGTGCAGTATGTCGTTTGGCTAGCAGGCAATGATTGGATGCGCGTTGATGCCGATGGGGATGGTGTCACCGAAAGTTATGGCCAACGCCGGGGCATCCTGCGCGGCGATTTTGGTTTTTCCTACCGTAACCGGCAACCGGTGATACAGGAAATAAGAGAGCGGCTATGGAACACCATCTACTTGATGAGCATTACATTATTCGTAGTGGCCTTGGTCGCCATTCCAATCGGGATTATCTCGGCAATCAAGCAATATTCCCTGTTTGATTTCACCGCGACCACGCTTTCCTTCATGGGACAGGCTATCCCGGAGTTTTGGCTAGGAATGATTTTGCTCCTGGTATTTTATGCCTGGCTTGACAATCCCATGACTGGGGATTCCTTGTTGCCTTCCGGAGGCATGTATACCTTAGGAGCCGATCCTACAATTTTTGATCGAGTCAAACATCTGATCTTACCAGTTACTATGGGTATGGTCGGTTGGGTCGCCTGGTATTCAAGATTCTTGCGCTCCTCGATGTTAGGAGTCATCCACCAGGATTACATCCGCACGGCACGAGCCAAGGGACAAAAAGAAAACATCGTCATGCTCAAGCATGCCCTGAAGAATGCCTTGATCCCGCTAGTAACTTTGTTTGCTTTGGACTTCCCGTACATTTTTACAGGTTCAATATATGTAGAACTGATTTTTTCCTGGCCGGGAATGGGTCGTTTATTTTATGATTCTGCGGTTCATCGGGATTATCCGGTAATGATGGGCATCTTAATCATCAGCGCCTGTTTGATCATCATCTGCAATCTGGCGGCCGATGTGGCATATTCCTACCTGGACCCTCGCGTTCGCTACGATTAAAAGAGGGAAACTCCAACAATGGACAACATCACCCACGCGAATCTTGTTTCCGCCTCCGATATTTATCCCGAACAGATAAGTATGGGTCGGATGGTCTGGCGTCGATTTCGACGCCATCGTGGTGCGGTGCTAGGCGCTATCATCCTAACCATTATTATCGTCAGTTGTTTGCTCGCGCCCCTTTCGCCCTACGATCCTGAAAAATCAGATCTTACTAGCGCTTTGCAACCACCCTCCTGGCAGCACCCTTTTGGCACGGATCCTTTAGGGCGCGATATGCTCACCCGAGTGCTTTATGGCGGGCGGATTTCTTTATTTGTTGGTTTTATGGTGGTCATCATAACTTTATTGATCGGGATTCCTATGGGGGCCATTGCCGGTTTCCTCGGCGGTTGGGTGGATGAAGTACTGATGCGGGTAATTGATGCCTCTCTGGCTCTACCTACCCTCATGATCCTCATTTTGCTCTCCGCCATTATGCGAGAGATCGAGATTCCCTTCTTGCAGCGCAACAACGTGATGACCATCGCTTTTGTGATTGGGATTCTTTCCTGGATGACCATCGCCCGTTTGGTGCGGGCCATTTTTCTCACTCTGAGGGAAATGGAATACGTCTCCGCATCCCGAGCCTTAGGAGCTTCCGACTTCCGGATTATCGTTAGCGAGATCCTGCCCAATGGCTTTGGCCCCATTATCGTCGCAGCCACCCTGGGAATCGGCTGGGCCATCATGGAAGAATCTGGCCTTTCCTTTTTAGGATTCGGCATCCAACCGCCTACCCCAAGTTGGGGCAACCTGCTCAACAGTGCTCAAGAACATCTGGTAAAGCATCCCTGGTTGGCGATTTTCCCCGGCTTGATGATCTTCTTTACGATTATCTCTGTTAACTATATCGGCGATGGTTTACGCGATGCCCTCGACCCCTACAAGCTTCTTAAGCAGATCGATGAAGTTTAGCGATCCGTAGAAATAACTGGAGTGTGATCATGTCTGTCCAACCTTCACCCATTGAGCCCATCGTCACCCCTTATACCTTGCGTTTTCTCAGCGACCAACAGCTCGACGATCTCCAAGAAGCCACTCTAAAAGTCCTGGAGGATGTCGGTGTCAAGTTTCCTTCGGAAAAAGCCCTCAACATCTTCGAAGAGCATGGCGCGAATGTTAACTGGGAAACCGAGGTTGTAAAAATCCCGCGGGAGCTGCTATTCAAAGCGCTGTCCAGCGTGCAGCGCTACCCTACACTTGGAGCCCGCGATCCTATGTATGATTTACAAACGATGGCTGGGGTAACTTATCTCACTAATGATGGCTGTGGTCACCAAACCATCGATTTTTCGACGGGAGAACGCCGGGCGTCTTCCAAAGCCGATGTGGCGATGATGGCCCGCATTGGAGATTATCTCCCATCGATTTCCTTCAATTGGACCATCGTCAGCGCCCAGGATTGCGGCATCACCTCTCCGCTACATGAGATTGAAGCTGTCTGGAATAACAGCGTAAAACATTATCAAAGTGTGACCATGATGGGCGCCGGGCATTGTCGTTATGGCGTGGAGATGGCGACCGTGTTGCGCGGCAGCCTAGAAGAAGTCCGCCGCCGCCCACCCCTGTCATTGATTGTCTGCACGATTGCCCCCCTGGTTCAGGATAAAGAGGCAATCGAAGGAGCCATGGTCCTGGCTGAGGCAGGAATCCCTGTTGTCTTTCTTTCAATGCCTACCATAGGGACAACGGCACCTGCCACCTACGCCGGCGCGCTGATTATTGGCGACGCCGAAAATATCAGTGCCGTGGTTTTAATGCAGTTAGTCAACCCTGGCGCACCAGTCTTCCATTCCATAATGCACGCCTGGGCTGATCCTCGCACCGCTGCCTATGTCGGCTATCCTCAGGATCAACGCGCACGATATGCTCCGGTCGAAATCGCCCATCATTGGGACATACCCTCTCTTGGTGGCGCTTTTGGCACGGAAACGACAGCCCTAGATGATTGGCAATCAGCCGCCGAAGTCGCTACCGATCCCTTATTAGCCGGCCTTGCCGGGGCCGAAATTGTTACCGGCATTGGCCTGCGCGATACCTACACCCTCCTCTACCCCGAAGCCATCATTTTGGATGATGATCTCTATCAACGGGCACGCTATCATCTGAAGGAAATGGAGGTCAATCCGGAGACCTTGGCCCTCGATGTGATCGCCAATGTCGGCCCTGGTGGCCACTACCTCAGCCAGAAGCATACCCGCATGCACATGCGCACCGCTATGAAACGATCCATCACCCAACAGTTAGATAGTGCAAGCAAATATCGCAATCCTCGCGAAGTCGCTCGGGAGAAAGTGGCCTGGATTATAAAGAACCATCATCCAGAACCTTTGGAAAAGGCTGTTCAGGATGAACTAATCGTCATCCTTCAAGCCGCCACCCGAGAACTCGAAGGTTAGACCCATGGGATTAAAGCTAGCCCCGATTTTGAGATCACACGAAATCAGGAATATCCACGAACGCAGCCTGGACATTATCGAGAGCGTAGGCATTGGTTATAAAACCCCGCGGGCATTGAAAATCTTGGAGAGGATGGGCTGTCGCGTAGATTATCTGGAGAATCGAGCCTGGCTTCCGCGCGATCTGGTTGAGTGGAGTTTACAACAAGCCCCCCGGGTGGTCCGGCTTCCCGCGCGCGACCCAAAACGGGATGTGATCCTCAACGGACGCCGATCCTATAACACTACTGATAGTCAAGGCACGAAAGCCATCGATCCGGAAACCGGCGAAACCCATGTTTCCATTACTGAGGACCTGCGCCGTGCGGTACTCTTTGCCGATGCACTCGACAAAGTCGATATCGTCAACACTACCGTCTCAACCAGCGATGTGCCCGCACACATCCGAACCCTGGCCCAGTTTGCCCTGGCCTTTACCAACACCAGCAAACCGGTGCGTTCTAGTGTGCTTGACCCCAAACAAGTGCCGGTGTTAGTCGAATTGGTCAAGGCCGTCACCGGCAGCGATACCTTCCGGCCGATATTCTCAGTGGTTTATTGTACTATCTCGCCATTGATGCACGATCCTGCCACGCTCGAAGCCTGTATCGAACTCGCCAAACTAAAGGTGCCCATTATGGTTTATCCCATGCCTCTGGCAGGTGGCACCTCGCCTGTCACCCTGGCCGGGACGATCTTGATTCATAACATTGAAGTACTCAGCGGGTTGGTGCTCTTTCAGGCCGTTCAACCAGGGACCCCCATCATATATGGCAGCGGGGCCTCTCAACTTGACATGCAAACCGGACGTTATGGCGGCAGTGTTGACGGTCATAAGCTGCGTCTGGCCCTTGGTGAGCTTGGCCATGCCTACCATTTGCCTGTCAACCTATGGGGTATGTCGACTACCTCCCAGCACCTCGATGCTCACTATGGCTATGAAGCCGTTACCCAAACGTTGCTGGCATACTTAGCCGGCGCCGACGAGATTTACAGTCACGGTATGTTGGGCGCCGCCCAAATCCTCTCATTGGAGAAAATGGTGCTTGACAACCATCTGCACCATCAAATTGAGGCCACCATCCGGCCGCTCTTAGTTGATGAAGAGCATCTGCAAGCCGAATTGATCGAGCGCGTAGGAATTGGCGGCAGCTACCTGGCGCAGCGCGAAACTCGCGATTACACCCGAAAGGAATATATCCATATGTGGCCACCGGCAGGAAAAACGATGCTTGAAATTGCTCATGCCGAGACCCTTGAAATCCTCCATCACCACAAGCCTCCTCCCTTGCCCAAGGGCGCTGCCGAAAAATTGGAAGCCATTATCACCACGGCGAGTAAGGAATTGTTAGACCAAGGAGAGTAATATGTTTAGCGAGACCCCAAAGCTGCAGCCGATTAAACCCGGTTACCAACTTCGTATCTTAACTGACCGGCAATTAGCGCAATTCAAATCTGCCACGTTGGAGATCCTCGAAGATGTAGGAGTCCACTGCCCATCAGAAAAAGCACTGGAGATCTACGCAAATCATGGGGCAGATGTTGATTTCGAAACCCGGATTGTGAAAATGTCTGCCGACCTGGTTGTAGATACAATGTCGCATGCACCGCGTTACTATTGCATGGGGGCACGCCTGCCGGGTTTTGATTTGGTGCTCGATGGTCAGCATTTTTATTGTGCCACCGACGGTTGCGGTACCGAAGTGATCGACTTTGTTACCCGCCAACGCCGGAGTTCTCGCAAGGAGGATGTCGGCCAGATGGCACGTATAGCCGACTACCTCTCCTCCATTGGTTTCTACTGGCCATTGGTCAGCGCCCAAGATTTTCTGGCACTGGCGCCTTTGCACGAATTAGATGCTTCCTTCAACAATACGGTAAAACACGTGCAAACCGAAACGGTGGCAGATGAAAGGGTAGCCCGTTATGCGGTTGAGATGGCCACCGTGATTGCCGGCGATGTAGAAACCCGTCGGGAACGTCCCCCTCTCTCAAGCCTGGTCTGTACGATCGCGCCCTTAGCTCAAGACAAAGGCGGGATGGAATCGGCTTTGGTTTTTGCAGAAGCCGGGTTGCCGGTCGGCTTTATGTCGATGGCCAATGTAGGTTCTACCGGGCCTGCCACGATCGCGGGCACACTGGCTGCCGCGGACGCCGAAATCGTCTCCGCTATGGTACTGATCCAAATGGCACATCCAGGTGCGCCTACCTACCACTCTATGATGCCCGGTGTCATGCACCCGCGCACCGGCGGCTATTTGGCAACACCATGGGAAGGCGGGATTTCCTACGCGATCGGTGTGGAACTGGCGCATATGTGGGATGTACCTACCCTGGCAGGTGTGTTCGGAACCGACGGCCAGAAGCCAGGTTGGCAATCCGCTGCCGAAGCAGCAGCCAACCTCCTGTTGTGCACCCTGGTAGGGGCTGATACCGGCGCCGGATTGGGGCTGGTAGAATCATGCACCCTACTCTATCCTGAAGCGATTGTTTTAGACTCGGATATATACCATCAGGTTCGCATCGCAGCCCGAGGCATCGATACCAGCCGGGAGGCAATGGCCTTAGATGTGATCAAATCTGTGGGGCACCGTGCTCACTTCTTAAAACAAAAACACACTCGTAAACACATGCGCAAGCTTGAGTTTTCAGAATTGAGTTCTCAGCCTAATTCTGAAGGTGGTTTTAGGGATCCGGTTGAGGTCGCCCGACAACAGGCGGAATTGATTCTAGAGAATCACCACCCGCAGCCATTGAGTGAATCTCAACAACGAGAACTTAATCATATTCTTCAGGCTGCAGCCCACGAACTGGGCTAATAGGAGGTTGGAGTGGAAACGCTGTTGCGAGTGCTGTCTGAGCAGGAAAAAGAACAAGTTCATGAGCGTACATTGAATCTTCTGGCAAATACTGGCATTCGAGTGGACACGGCCATAGGGCGTCAATATCTCAAAGATGCTGGTGCTGAAGTTAATGAAGACAAAATGATCGTCTGCCTGCCGCGCAACCTGGTCGAAGAAGCGCTACGCCTAGCTCCCAAGGAATTCAGCCTGGGGGCTCGTCGTTCTGGCTGGGATTTGGCGATGAACGCAGGAAATTGCACGCTGGTGGCTGATGGCGAGGGGACAACGATCATTGACCGAAAAACCGGGGAGCATCGGCGCGCGAATTTCAACGATTGGATGGAAGCAACCCGGTTGCTTGATGCACTAGACGAGATCGGCGTCTTCTGGTCCATGACCGATAGCGGTTCCGGAGATCGTTCCATCCCGAGTATGGTCCACTACTGGCGTTCGATATTTGAAAATTTCTCAAAGCACGTCCAGGATTCCATCCCAACCGCAGCGCACGCTCCCTGGTTCCTAGAAATACTCCAAATAATCTTTGGTGATCGAGAAGCCATTCGCAAGAAACACCCGTTTTCCTATTTGTTCTGCCCACAATCGCCGTTGATCATCGATCAACAGTTTACCGATGCTTACCTGGCTCTGTTGGGTTGGGATATTCCCGTAGCCGTGATGCCGATGCCGCTCATGGGGGGTACCGCCCCTGGCAGTTTGATCTCCTCTGTCATCCTAGGAAACTGCGAGGTCTTGGCAACTTTATGCCTGCTTCAGGCTGCCGCACCGGGGACTCCGGTGATTTATGCTCCTTCTTTAGCGATAATGAATCCCCGCACCGGATTTTATAGTGGCGGAGCCATTGAAAATGCGATCTTGAACTCAGCTGCTATTGAAATGGGTCGTTACTATGGGCTCCCGGTGGAGGGGTCGGGAGGCGGGACAGATCAGTTTGTTTCTGGGATTCAAGCTGGCTATGAGCGCGCTCTAACGGCAATGATGCCGATGCTCTCCTGGCCAGATCTCATGGTTGGGCCGGGGTTGCTGGGCGGCTCTATGATCCTTTCCTTCGAACAACTATTAATCGATATTGAGATTTTCCGGATGAACAAACACTCTCATCGGGGGATCGATGCCACCGAAGAACAATGGCTTGATGAAGTGATCGGGCGTGTCGGCCCGGCTGGCAACTTTCTCGGAGAACGATCTACCAGACTCGGAATCCGGTCTGGCACCTGGTTGACCAACCGCTTGGGCGTTCACGAGTCGCTCCAAACTTGGGAAAGAGCCGGAAAGCCAACGATCATGGAAGAGGTCAAGGAAAAGATAGATTTCATTCTAGCTACCCATAAACATCTCCCGCTTGACAATCATATTGAACAGGAATTGGAGAACATCTATCAACGAGCGAAAAACTTGTTCGCGTAATCTTGAAATATATCTGTTTATCGAGCGATAAGAGTCTCCTGTGGCAATCCGCGATAAAGAATCTGATCATCCTGAGAGACTATCAGTGATCAATCCGACTCAATCTTTATTGAAAATATCTGACCTGAAAACTTACTTCTTCACTGAAGATGGCATTGTGAAAGCCGTCGACGGTGTTAGTTTTCAGATCCGCCCAGGTGAGGTTATGGGTATCGTCGGTGAATCCGGCAGTGGTAAAAGCGTAACCGCATTATCGATCATGCGGCTGATTGGTGTGCCGGGGCGTATTGTAAGCGGTAAGATCACTTTCGAAAATCGTAGCATATTGAAGCTTTCCGACCCAGAAATGCGCAGTATCCGCGGCAACCAGATCTCCATGATTTTCCAGCAGCCTCAATCCAGCCTAAATCCCGTTTACACTGTTGGCGATCAACTGTCTGAAGCGTTTCTAATTCATACGGATCTAAGCAAGAAAGACGCCTGGAAGCGCACAGTTGAGCTTCTGCGCAACGTGGGTATCCCGGATCCGGAGAAAAAAGCCCATGCTTACCCCCATGAAATGTCTGGCGGTCAAGCGCAGCGAGTGATGATTGCCATGGCCTTGGCCCTCAAACCCAAAATCTTGATTGCTGATGAGCCGACAACCGCTCTAGACGTGACTATTCAAGCCCAAATCCTCAGATTGGTGCTTGATTTGCGGGATCAATTGGGTACGGCGATTATGCTCATCACCCACGATCTGGGGATCATCGCCGAAACCGCTGACTGGGTCGCCGTGATGTATGCTGGTCAAATTGTCGAACAAGCCAGTGTAACTGACCTTTTCGAGCGGCCCTGGCATCCATATACCCAAGGATTGATCAACTCCATCCCAGTTTTGGGTGAAGAAAAGAAACGCCTAGACGTGATTCCAGGATCTGTGCCCAACATGATCCTTATCCCTTCAGGTTGCCGTTTTTCCCCCCGCTGCCGGGCACGCAGCGAATATGGTCTGTCCATCTGTCTAGAAAAGGAGCCCGGTATCCAAACTTTTCAGAATGGACATTCTATCCGGTGTTGGCTCTATCAAAATCAAGAAGGTCATTCAGCCCCTTTGTCAATATCAGCAAATTTACAAAATCAAGGCTAAAGCGAGGCATGCTTTGTCGGAATTCGCAACCCCAAGCAACCGCAATCGAAAGTCAAAAGATTTGATCCGGGTTAATGATCTGGTCAAATATTTTCCAGTGCGCGCAGGGGTTTTGAAGAGGACAGTGGCCTGGGTTCAAGCCGTTGATGGGGTGAGCTTCACCATCAAAGAAGGAGAGACACTGGGATTAGTCGGTGAATCTGGCTGCGGTAAGAGCACCGTTGGACTTACCATACTGCGCCTGCTCGATGCAACCAGCGGAACAGTTGAGTTTGACGGTCAGGATGTTTTTTCACTTAACAAAAAAGCGTTAAAAACCATGCGCCGGAATATGCAGATCGTTTTTCAGGATCCCTTTGCTTCTCTTAACCCAAGGAAACCAATCAATGATGCCATCATCGCCGGGCTGAACATCCATCAGATTGGTTCGCCCAAAGAACGGGCCGATCTTGTCATCCAGTTGCTTCGGAAAGTTGGGCTTGAGGATTACCATGCCAACCGTTATCCCCATGAGTTTTCAGGTGGACAGCGCCAACGCATCGGGATTGCTCGGGCACTGGCGCTGCAACCCAAGTTCATTGTGTGTGACGAGCCAGTCTCCGCGTTAGATGTGTCAATTCAATCTCAAGTACTCAATTTGCTTTGTGACCTGCAAGATGATTTCGGCCTGACTTATCTTTTCATTGCGCACAATTTGTCCGTCGTAGAGCATCTCTCGGATCGGGTGGCAGTGATGTACCTGGGCAAAATTGTCGAACTAGCCCCAAAAGTGGAACTCTTCCGCAATCCCTTGCACCCTTATACAAAAGCTCTGATTTCGGCCATCCCATTGCCCAAGCCCAAGGCCAAAAAAGAGCAGATTATCCTGCAGGGCGAAGTACCCAGCCCATTGAACCCGCCGTCAGGGTGCCGCTTTCATCCTCGCTGTCCCATAGCCATCGACGCCTGCCCGCTCAGCGAGCCTGAATTCCGAGAGCATAACCCTGATCATTGGGTCGCATGCTTTAATACGGAACCGATCCAGGTCTCTTGATCGGCAATCATTCAGCACCTACAAATGGAGATATTGAAAATGGCTGAACAACCTTTAAAGAATAACGTGTCAGATTCTTTACCTACTCGAGCACAAGTCATTATCATAGGCGGTGGAGTGATTGGCTGTAGTGTCGCCTATCATCTAACCCAATTAGGCTGGCGAGATGTGGTCTTGTTGGAAAAATCAGATTTAACCGCCGGAACCACCTGGCATGCCGCTGGACTGGTCGTCAGCGGCACCTTCTCGTCGGAAACCATGATCAACATGGCCCAGTACACCCGTGATCTCTATGAACGGCTGGAAGAAGAAACCGGGTTAAGTACCGGTTTCAAGCCAATTGGATACCTGGAGTTAGCTCCCAACCAGGAATGGCTGGAGAATCTCCGTCGAGTGGCTGGCTATGCCCGAACTTATGGGCATACCGTGGAAGAAATTTCCCCCAGTGAGGTCAAAAATTTGTGGCCTCTCTTTGACACAGAAGATATTTTGGCTGGTTTTTATTGTCCTGACGACGGCCGCACCAATCCCGTCGATACTACTATGTCGCTGGCGAAGGGTGCTCGTATGGGTGGCGCTTGCATCCTGGAAAGGACGCCCGTCACGGGTATCAAACAAAAAAACGGCCGTGTAATCGGAGTGATCACCAACAAAGGAGAGATCGAGGCCGAATATGTGATCAACTGTGCCGGGATGTGGGCCCGGGAACTGGGCAAGATGGCCGGGGTTCATGTGCCGCTGCAAGCCTCAGAGCATTATTACCTCATCACCGAACCGATTGAGGGCCTCCATGCCGACCTGCCCATCGTCGAAGATCCTTTGCGTTATGCCTACTATCGAGAAGAAATGGGAGGATTGATGATTGGGCTCTTTGAGCCAGTTGCCGGTCCTTGGGGTATCCACGGGATTCCCAAAAATTTCAGTTTTGCTGAGATTCAGCCCGATTGGGAGCGGCTGATGCCCTATCTGGAGCATGCCATGGAGCGGATTCCAATTTCAAAAACCGCTGGCATACATAAGTTTTTCTGTGGTCCGGAGAGCTTTACTCCCGACATGGGCCCTTTAATGGGAGAAGCCCCCGAGTTGAAAAATTTCTTCGTCGCTGCCGGTTTTAATTCCCTAGGGATCTTGCTGGGTGGCGGAGCAGGAAAAATCATGGCTCAATGGGTCGTGGATGGTTATCCCTCCGTGGATACCAGTGAGATCAATATCGCCCGGATGCATCCCTGGCAAAACAACCCCAAATACCTTCAAGACCGCACTGTAGAAATTCTCGGTTTCATGTATTCACTTGGATATACCAATCTGCAGTTCAGTAAGGCGCGTAATGTGCGCAAATCCCCATTGTATGACCGTTTGGCAAAACAAGGTGCTTATTTCGCATCCTACGCCGGATGGGAATACCCGGATTGGTATGCGCCCGAAGGAATTGAGCCGAAGGTGACTTACACCTGGGGCCGGCAGAATTGGTTTGAATATCGCGCGGCTGAACATCGAGCGGCCCGTGAAGGAGTAGTCTTGATGGATTATTCCGTGATGTGCAAATTCCTGGTGCAGGGCCAAGACGCTGAAAGAGTCCTAAACCGGATCTGCGCTAACAATGTGGCCGTCCCGGTAGGGCGCTGCGTTTACACCCAATGGCTCAACGAACGCGGTACCATTGAAGCCGATCTCACCGTTACCCGTTTAGCTGAAGACAGTTTTCTTGTGGTGAGCGCTGATGGAACCTACAGAAGTGTCAAAACCTGGCTGAAGCGCCATATCCCTGAAGATGCCTATGTCTTCATCACCGATGTTACTTCGGCATATTGTATCCTTAACATCCAGGGACCGAGATCTCGAGAGCTATTGAGCCAGGTAACCCATGCAGATATGTCCAACTTGGCTTTCCCCTATCTAACCATGCAGGAAATTGATATTGGTTATGCCACAGTAAAGGCCATGCGCATTACCTATGTTGGGGAATTAGGTTGGGAGCTTTATGTTCCACCTGAGTTTGCCATACACGTTTTTGACACACTGATGGAAGCCGGTACGGAAGTCGATCTAAAATTAGCTGGACTACAAGCTTTAGACAGCCTTCGCTTGGAGAAAGCCTACCGGGATTATGGCCACGACATCGATAACACCGACACGCCAATTGAGGTAGGTTTGAATTTTGCCGTAGATTACGATAAGCCAGGCGGGTTTATCGGCCGCGAGGCGCTGCTCCGTCACCAGGAAAGCGGCCCGCCTCCATACCGTCTGGTGCAGTTCTTGATGAATGATCCGGAACCGTTACTGTACTACAGTGAACCCATCTATCGAGACGATAAGTTCGTTGGTCATGTGATGGCAGGCAGCTATGGACATACCTTAGGAGCCGCTGTGGCTGTTGGTCATGTCAACCACCCGGAAGGTGTCACCCCGGAATATATCCGATGCGGTAGCTACGAGATTGAGATTGCCGGCGCGCGTTATCCTGCTAGAGCCTCTATACGTCCCTTTTACGATCCAAAGAAGTTGAGGGTGCGGATTTAGAAAAAGCGAAGCAGAGGCCGTCAAAATGACATCCTCAGGCTATCCGCATGGTTCGAAAATTCACTTAACAGAGCAAGAGTGATCTGGCCGCAAAGTTGCCTTTTCCCGTCTGTAACTTGCCACTCTGATATACAGAAAGAATTCGGCTTGTTCGTTCTCAGGCAGAACCGATCATTCAATGCTGGGGCTGTATTGTTCCATGCAGGCGACTTGAAGATTGCGGGGCGTATAGCAGATGCAGTTCGAATCGGGCCTGATTTTCAACGGATGTGAACCTAAGAGGCAGATCACAACATGCCCTTTCACCTCTGGCGGGAATATTGGACATTGAGGCTGACGTGGTCAGAAAAGGGGAAAAAGACGGCCCAGACAGACTCGAACACCAAGCTGAGCAGCGCTCAGCCCCTCACTAGATGTGAACCCAAAAATGGGGATTTGAACGTAACAGGCATTTTTAATGTTTTAGAGACGGCCGTTTGGGCGGGCGTTCCCAACGTTGTTTTCATGAACAGCACTAGTGTAGAAGAGCAGTCTGGAATTTATGGCCACACAAAGGTATTGGGTGAAGAGATATGCCTGAATTATTTGCTTCGCCACAGCCTGAACATAATCATTTTAAGACCTCGCACCTTCATTCTTTATTGGAATCGTAGCGGTTACAAGAATTACATTGAATGGGCCCATTGGTTTTGGGACGGCGCAGTCCATATTAATGACGTGGCCCAGGCAACCATGCTCAGCATTAATGTCCTCAGCCAACCTCGCTTAACGAAGCCCCCAGGGTTGGTTGTCGATGGAGCCTACGACTACACTGCTGAGCAATTAGCCAGCTGGGATAGTGATGGGCCAGGCAGCACCTTCCGCCAGACTTATCCGGATTATGAAGCGCTCGTCCGGCGTTTTGGCCTCGACCCTACACAAAAACCGACAACTTTTGACATCAGCCTGACGAAGCAGATATTGGGATACCAGCCACTTTTTAGCCTAGGGGATCTGCTGGCAGAATTGACCGAATATGGCCAGGCTGGTCCACCCTTCTCCAATGAACGGTAAATAGGGACAATCAACCAAACACCAGACCGTGTCCGGTTTCTAGCAGGTCCCTAGCAAAATACGGCGAAAGTCATGCCAAGTCACAGGCTCATCCAGGCCAGCCTGATTAGCCCCTTTCCTCAACATCTTCGCCAGCGCCTAGGTATAGATGATCCGTCTTACCCGTATTTTGCCACCTTTCCAAACAGAGCTGATAAGTGCCTGGAGACGGCCGAGGCGGCTGATCTCCTCACCCATTACCGATAGCCAGCCTCCAGGAGCAACGACACGACAAACAACCCTTCCCCGCCCACGGCCGGGGCGTCGCCATCTCTGGAACCGTCTAGCCCCGATATATAAGCATATTAAACGGTGGCGAAAGTCTCTCTTAATACTCGCCCAAATATGTCTCAGATGCTCTGAAATGGAATAATCAGGCACATCCTACGACAGTAAACTTATGTGTGCGATTATTGTATAGGCAATTATGTTGTACACACCTCTCATAACACCAATTTTATTCAGACCTGAATTGGCCCTAAACCGCCCGGTCGGTTTACTTCCCGACACTGCCTAAATATTCGATCTTGAGCCGATTGATGAAGCCGGGTGGCAGATCGGGCAAGGTTGGGAATTCTAACTACGGCTGCAGGAGATCAATACCAAGTTTCACTTCTTCAATGGCGCGATCCAATTTGCCTTGGATATCATTGTAATTAAAACCGGTGATACTGAAGCTGGTTTGGGTCTCAATCGCATTGCGGCACCCCTCGCTAATTCCAAGGGCTGCATCTTTGGCCAGCTCCAGGGCTGCCTGGTAATGGTCGTAAGCCCACCTGACCTCATCAGAAACCCCGGATACGTTAAAGCTTGGCGCAGCCAGAAAATTATCCTGGTTTTCAAC
>Ga0209536_100004390_pt1 | contig 22275 bp, 19 predicted proteins | sample DeeMarSeWOR28_12_FD_187461 | JGI IMG/M metagenome (GOLD analysis project Ga0209536, IMG submission 187461) | Marine sediment microbial communities from White Oak River estuary, North Carolina - WOR-2-8_12 (SPAdes) (version 2) | ecosystem: Environmental > Aquatic > Marine > Intertidal zone >... | reverse complement strand
GGGCGAGCTGAAGGCCCGCCACCGCACGCTCCTGTCCGCCGAGATCGCGGGCCGGGTCACCCGCATCGCGCTCGAGGAAGGCGATGCGGTCGACGTCGGCACGTTGCTGATCGAGATCGACCCGGAGCGCCGCAAGCTCGAGCTGGCGTCCGTGCGGGCCCAGGCCGCCCAGGCCGACGCCACCCTCGAGAAGGAGCAGCGCGAGCTGGCCCGCGTGCGCACCCTCTACGGCAGCGCGATCGCGTCGAAGTCGAAGCTCGACGCCGCCGAGACCGCTCTTGCACTGGCCCGCGCCGGCGCCGAGGCCGCGAAGGCCCGGCTCGGTGTGGCCGAGCGGGCCCTGCGCGACGCCAGCCTGTCGGCGCCCTTCGCGGGTCTGCTGGCTCGGCGGCACGTGAACGTGGGCCAGTTCGTCCAGCCCGGGACCCCGCTCTTCGATCTCGTCTCCCTGGATCCCATCGACGTGATCTTCCGCGTCGCCGAGGTCGACTCGGGTCGAGTCCACAAGGGACAGCGCGTGTCGGTGAGCGTCGCGCCCTACCCGGAGCGCAGCTTCGCGGCCGTGGTGGACGTGGTCTCGCCCACCATCGACCCCGACACCCGCACCCTCCGCGTCCGCGCCACGCTGCCCAATCCGAAGGGCATGCTGCGCCCCGGCCTCTTTGCCCGGGCGGATCTCGGCGTCGAGATGCGGCACGACGTCGTGCTCGTTCCGGAGGAGGCGGTGCTCGAGCGCTCCGACGGCTCCGTGCTCTTCGCCCTGGGCGCGGACGGTCGGGTCGAGCGCCGCCGTGTGCGGACCGGCGGCTTCTACGCCGAGGGCATCGAGATCGTGGAGGGGGTCCTGGCGGGTGAGACCATCGTGGTGCGCGGCCACACCAATCTGGTGGACGGATCGGCGGTTCGGGTCACCGGTGCGCCGGGCGCAGCGCGCGGGTCGGGCATCGCCCAAAGCGCGTCGCCGGCGGAGCCGAGTCTTTGACCCTCTCGGACGTCTCGATCCGCCGGCCCGTCTTCACCTGGATGATGATCCTGGCGCTGCTGACCTTCGGCGTGCTGGGCTACGCCCGGCTCGGCGTCGACCAGTTCCCGAACATGGAGTTCCCGGTCGTCACCGTCGACGCGACCCTCGAGGGTGCCTCGCCCGAGGGCGTCGAGGAAGACGTGGTGGACGTCCTCGAGGAGCGCCTCAACACCATCGGCAACGTGCGCTCGCTCCGCTCCACCGCCTACCAGGGAGTCGCGCGCATCGCCATCGAGTTCGAGCTCGGCACCGACCTGGACGTGGCGATCCAGGACGTCCGCGATCAGGTGGCCGTGGCCCGGGCCCGGCTGCCCCAGGCCACCGAGACCACCGTCACCCGGATCGACAACAGCACCTGGGCCGTGGTGTACGCACCGCTCTTCACCAGCATGCCCGTCGTCGAGGTGACCCGCTACGTCCAGGACCACATCAAGCCCGTACTCGAGACGATCGAGGGCGTCGCTTCGGTCGGGATCTTCGGTGGTCTCGAGCGCAACATCCGCGTCTGGGTCGACGCCGACGCCATGCGCGCGCGGGGCATCACCGCCAGCGACCTCCTGATCGCGCTGCGTCGCCAGCACGTGGAGCTGCCGGGCGGAACCGTCGAGGGAGATCGCCTCGAGTGGTCCGTGAAGACCGCCGCCGAGTTCCGATCCGTCGCCGCCCTCGAGCGCATGGTGATCGCCCACCGCGGAGGCGCGCCGATCCGCCTGCGCGACGTGGCGCGAGTGGAGGACGGCACCGAGGATCTGCGCAGCGCGACGCGTTTCAACGGCAAGCCCGCCGTCGTGATCGGCATCTCGAAGCAGTCCGACGCGAATACGGTCGCCGTGACCAACGAGGTCTATCGACGGCTCGACGCGCTGCGACCCCTGTTGCCGCCCGGGATGCAGATCGTCGAGACCGAGGGCTTCATCGACTTCTCGCTCTCCATCCGGGAGGCGGTGGACGAGACTCTCTTCGCCCTCACCTTCGGCGCCGGCCTGGCGGTGCTCGTGGTCTTCGTCTTCCTGCGCCGGACGCGGCCGACCCTGATCGTGGCCGCCGCCATCCCGCTGTCGGTGATCGCCACCTTCGGGCTGGTCTGGCTCTTCGGCTACACGTTGAACACGATGACGCTGCTCGGGCTCACCCTGGCCATCGGCGTCGTGATCGACGACGCGATCATCGTGCTCGAGAACATCGAGCGTCACCGCGCCGAGGGGAAGGACGCCGTCAGCGCGGCCACCGACGGGACGCGGCAGATCACCTTCGCCGCGACGGCGGCGACCTTCTCGGTGGCCGCCGTCTTCATTCCCGTGGCCTTCGCCGAGGGCATGATGGGGAGCTTCCTGGGCGAGTTCGGGCTGACCGTCGCCGGCTCGGTGGTGATCTCCCTGTTCGTCGCCCTCACCCTCACGCCCATGCTGGCGGCCCGCATGCCGCCCCCCGCGGAGCGCGAGCACGGAGGTCTCTACTGGCGCCTCGAGCGGGGCTTCGACGCGCTCGAGACGTTCTACCGGCGCGTGCTCGACTGGTCGCTCTCGCACCGCTGGACCACGGGCGGAATCGCCGCCGGGTCCTTCGCCCTGGCGCTCTTCTTCGGCTCCCAGCTCGGGGGCGAGTTCTTCCCGCCCAGCGACTCCGGTCTGATCTTCACCCGCTTCGAGACGCCGCCGGGCACCAGCCTCGAGGCGACGGAGGAGGTGTTGAACGCGGACTTTGCGTTCTTCCTGGGCATCCCCGAGCTCGGCGGAGCCTTCGCGAACATCGGCGGCTCGAGCTCCTCCCAGGTGGGCCAGCCCAACTCGGGCGTGCTCACGGTCCGTCTGGTGCCCCGGGACGAACGCGACCGGACGACCTACGACATCATCAGCGAGGCCCGCGACTACATGGCGGGCATCCCCGGCCAGAAGGCTCGGGTCATGGATCCCTCGGGCTCCTTCACCTCGCTGGAAGCCTTCGAGGTCGTGATTCGCGGCCACCTCTCCATCGACGAGCTCGACCTCTACGCCACCCGTCTGATGGACGCGCTGGAGGCGAGCGGTGGCTTCGTGGGCCTCGACAAGAGCCTGAAGGTGGGGCTGCCGGAGGTGCGGGTCGTGCCCGACCGGGAGAAGGCCGCGGCCATGGGCGTGGACGCGACGTCCCTGGCGGAGGTGGTCCAGCTGATGATCGGCGGGCTCGACGTCGGGGTGTTCAAGGACCGGGGAAGCCGCCATGACATCCGGGTCCGACTCGACCGCGCGAACCGGGACACGCCCGACGCGATCCGAGAGCTCTTCGTGCGCACCCAGACCGGCGAGAGCGTCGCGCTCCACAACCTGGTCCGCCTCGAGCGGGGCGCGACGGCCTCGGCCATCACGCGGGTCGACCGCCAGCGGGCGGTGAGCGTGTCCGGGAATCTCGACGGCATCGCTCTGGGTGAGGCGGTCGAGCGCGCGCGGCAGATGGCCGCCGGGATCCTCCCCCAGGGCGTCACCCTCGACGTGGCGGGAGATGCGGAGGGCATGGAGGAGGCGGGTCGGCAGTTCGCGCTGTTGCTGGGGCTCGCCATCCTCGTGATCTACATGGTGCTCGCAGCCCAGTTCGAGAGCTTCGTCCAGCCGCTCTCGGTGATGCTGGCCCTGCCCTTCTCGATGGTGGGCGCGCTCGGCGGCCTCTACGCCATGGGAATGACGATCAACCTGTTCAGCATGATCGGCATCATCCTGCTCGTCGGTCTGGTCACCAAGAACTCGATCCTGCTGGTGGACTACGCCAACCAGCTGCGCGAGAAGGGCATGGAGAAGACCGAAGCCATGCGCACCGCTGCGCCGGTCCGGATGCGGCCCGTGCTGATGACCGCGATCTCGATGATCTTCGGGGTGCTGCCCGCTGCGATCGGCCTGGGACCCGGCTCCGAGACGCGGGCTCCGATGGCGGTCGCCACCGGCGCCGGTATGTTCAGCTCGATGCTGCTCACCCTGCTGGTCGTCCCCCTCTTCTACCTGGCGCTGGACGACCTCGTGGAGACGGTCCGCTCGCTGCCGCGTCGTCTACAAGCGCGTCGATCTGCTGCGGCGGGCGCGCGACCCGCCTGAGCGCTCCCGGATGAACGGACTCGACCCGCGAACACCCGTGCTCGTCGGCTGCGGTCAGGTCGTGCAGCGCGAGACCGACCTCGCGCAGGTGCGCGAGCCGCTGGTCCTGATGAGGCAGGCACTCGAGCGCGCCGGCGAGGACGCCGGGGCCCCGGGGCTGCTCTCCGCCGCCGATTCGATCCGGGTTCCCCGCGGCGTGTGGCGCTACGCGAATCCCGGAGCCTGGCTGGCCCGGGAGCTGGGCGCCCCGGCAGCCGAGACGGGGCTCGGCCCGATCAGCGGGAGCACCGTGCAGCGCATGCTGAGCCACGCCGCCCGGGAGATCGCGGCGGGACGCCGCGACGTCGTGCTGCTGGCGGGCGCCGAGTGCGAGCGCAGCAAGCGGCGCGCGCGGGCCGAGGCCGTCACCCTCGAGTGGACCGAGTGTCCGGGGCCGCCGCCGGACCTGACCTTCGGCAGCCACGACGTGGACTTCGGACCGGTCGAGCGGCGCTACCGGCTGCGCCCGGTCCACGTCTTCTCGCTCTTCGAGAACGCGCTACGGCAGCGGCTCGGCGAGACCCCCGGCGAGAACCGCCAGCGCGTCTCGGAGCTCTGGGCCCGGCTCGCCCGGGTGGCGTCTCGCAATCCCCATGCCTGGATCTCGCAGACGCGAACGGCGGAGGAGATCCGCACTCCGGGCCCCGAGAACCGCATGGTCGCGTTTCCGTACACGAAGCTGCTGGTGGCGAACATGGTCGTGGACATGGGAGCGGCGCTCATCCTCTGCTCCGTCGCGGCCGCGCGCCGCCACGGTGTGGACGAGAGCCGCTTCGTCTTTCCCCACGCCGCCACCGACGTGTTCGAGACGCCGCCGCTGCCCGAGCGCCGCGAGCTCGCGGACCACACCGGGATCGGGGTGGCGGCCCGCGCTGCGCTGGAGCTGGCCGGGGTCGACCCGGGCGCGCTGGCGGAGGTCGATCTCTACAGCTGCTTCCCGTCGGCGGTCCGGATCGCCGCCGAAGAGATCGGTCTCGACCCGGAGCGCGAGCTGTCGGTCACGGGTGGGCTGACCTTCGGGGGCGGCCCCTTCAACAGCTACGTCCTCCACTCCATCTCCACCATGATGGAGCGACTGAGGGGGCGACCGGATGCGCTGGGCCTCATCACCGGCATCGGTGGCTACATGGCGAAGCACGCCGCGGCCGTCTACGGCGCCGCACCCCCGCCGGGCTTCCGCTACGAGGACCGCACCGAGCTGGCGTTGGCGGCGCCGAGGCGCATCTGGATCGAGGACTTCGAGGGTCCGGTCCGCGTCGAGTCCTTCGCCGAGCTGCGCGACGGCGAGGGCGGAGACGCGCTGCTCGTCGCCTGCCTCAACGCCGAGGGAGCGCGTACCTTCGCGACCCTCGACGATCCCGCCGTTCGCGCCGCTCTCGAGAGCGAGGATCTCTGCGGGCGCCCGGGCCGCGTCTCCAGAGGCGTGCTCACTCTCTGAGGGTCGCTCCGCGCCAGCTGCCGGCCGCGCGTCAGCTCGCGAGCAGCGACTCCGCGTAGTCCTCCGGGGCCTCGAGGCCCAGGAGCTGGAGCAGCGTGGCGGCCACGTTCGCCAGTCCGCCCTGGCCGTCGCCGGCCCGCAGCCGCAGATCGGCGCCGGGGGCGTAGACGTAGAGGGGGACGGCGTTCAGCGAGTGGCTGGTCTTCGGCTTCGGCCGGCCGGCTTCGTCGAGCTTCGCTTCGCCCGACCTGCCGTCGAGCTCGAACATCTCGTCCGCGTTCCCGTGATCCGCGGTGACCACGAGCGCGCCGCCCTGGGCGGTGAGGGCCCGCAAGAGCCGCCCGATCTGCAGGTCCACCGCCTCGACCGCGACGATCGAGGCCTCCCGGTCTCCGGTGTGACCCACCATGTCGCCATTGGCGTAGTTCACCCGGGCGTGGCGGAACTCGCCGCCGGCGAGCTCGGCGACCAGCCGGTCGGTGATCTCCGCGGCCTTCATCCACGGACGCTCCTCGAAGGGGAGCGTATCGCTCGGGACCTCGACGTAGAGCTCGCGACTCTCGTCGATGTAGCCGCTGCGGTTGCCGTTCCAGAAGTAGGTGACGTGTCCGAACTTCTGGGTCTCGCTGATGGCGAGCTGTCGCACGTCGTTGTGTACGAGGTATTCGCCCAGCGTGCGGTCGATGGCAGGCGGCGAGACGAGGTAGCGCTTCGGCACGTGCAGGTCGCCGTCGTACTCCATCATGCCGGCGAACGCGACGTCGGGCCGATCGCCGCGGTCGAAGGGGGTGAAGTCGTCTTCTTCGAAGGCCCGGGCCAGCTCCATCGCCCGGTCGCCTCGGAAGTTGAAGAGCACCACCGAGGCGCCGTCGCGAACCGGTCCGACCGGTCCGTGGTCGTCCGCCACGACGAAGGCGGGCAGGTTCTGGTCCGTCCGCCGCGGGTCCTCGCGGTAGAAGGTCTCGACGGCCTCGCGGGCGCTGCGGAAGTGCCTCGCGTCGCCGTGGACGTGGGCGTTCCAGCCGCGCTCGACGATGCGCCAGTCCGCCTCGTAGCGGTCCATGGTCACCTGCATCCGCCCCCCGCCGGAGGCCACGCGGTAGTCGCGACCTCGCCGGCGCAGGGTCTCCAGCAGCTCCTCGAGGGCGTCGACGTAGCCGAGGGCGCTCTTCTCGGGCACGTCGCGTCCGTCGAGCAGCACGTGCACCCGGACGGCCTCCACCGCCTCCTCGTCGCAGCGTCGGATCAGCGCGAAGAGATGGTCGATGTGGCTGTGGACGTTGCCGTCGGAGAGCAGGCCGACGAAGTGGATCGGCTCGCCCGACTCCCGGACTCGCGCGGTCAGCGCCTGCCAGGTCTCGCCCTGGAAGAGGCGGCCGTCGGCGATCGCTGCGGCGACCAGCTTGGCGCCCTGATCGAAGATCCGGCCACAGCCGAGAGCGTTGTGGCCGACCTCGCTGTTGCCCATGTCCGCATCGCTGGGCATGCCGACGGCGCGCCCGTGGGCGTGCAGGCTGGTCGCCAGCGCGTTGCGGGCCAGCCAGTCGAGGTTCGGCGTGCGCGCGAGCCACACGGCGTCGGATTCGTCGTGGGCACCGATCCCGACCCCGTCGAGGACGCAGGCCACCACCGGTCCCGACACCCCCGAGAAGCCCGGATGCGGGCGAAGCTTCCAGCTCATCGCCTGGGTTTCTTACACCAGGGCCGGCCTCGGCGCCCCCGCACCGGCGCCCGGCGCGCGTCTGCGATGGTCCTCACTGCGACCAACGCCGGGCGCCGAGGATGACGACCACGGCGGTGATGGCGCACAGGCTGGCGGATCCGGTCAGGGCGGCGCCGACGCCGAAGACGTCCGCCGCGGCCCCCATGCCGAAGCCGCCGAAGGGAACGAGCCCCGCCCACGCCACCTGGAAGAGGCTCATCACCCGGCCGCGCTTCGACTCGTCCACGATCTGCTGGATCAGGGTCTGGAGGCTCGTCATCACGGCGAAGTAGAAGTACCCGACGGCGACCTGTGCGCACAGCGCCACCTCCGAGCGGTCGGTCGCGGCGAAGACGCCGAGGCTCGCGCCGTAGAGGAGCATCCGCACGGCGGCCCCGCGCAGGGTGGCCTGCCGCGAGTAGCCGGTCACGATCGCACCGACCATCGCGCCGACACCGGAGGCGGCGACGATCCAGGCGAAGAGGGCCCGGTCTCCCAGCACCTGCTCGGCGTACACCGGCAGGATCGCCACGTGGGCGACGCCGAAGAGCGAGAGGGCCGCCACGGTGAAGAGGCCGGGCAGGGCCGGGCGCCGCTCGCGGGCGTGAGAGAGCCCGGCTCGCAGCCGTCCGAAGATGCCGCCCTCCTCGGACTCGGGCGTGTAGGTTGCGATCTCCATTCGGGCCGTCAGCCAGGCGGCCACGATCGATGCGACGAAGAAGAACGCGAATGCCCACTCGTAGCGGCTCGTGGCCACGATGGGCGCCGCGAGCGCGGGCCCCAGGACCCGCGTCAGATTGTTGGCAGCGGACTGGAGGGAGACGGCGCTCGGCAGGTCGCCGGCGGGCACGGCGTTGGCCGCGACGGCGAAGCTCGCCGGACCGGAGAACGCGAAGGCACAGCCGAGCAACAGACCGAGCCCGAGCACCATCCAGGGCTGCGCCGCGCTCTGGGCCGTGATCGCCGTCAGCACCGCCATCACCAGCGCCACCGCGGCGTAGCAGACGAGCATGATGCGCCGGCGGTCCCAACGGTCCGCCACGACGCCGGCCAGCGGCGCCAGTACGAAGGCGGGGATGAAGAGCGCGAAGAAGAGCAGACCGAGCTGGAAGGGATCGTTGTTCGTGAGCTCGACGGTCAAGCCCTGGAGCGAAATGTGCGAGACCCAGAATCCGGTCTGGTGGATCAGGAAGGAGGTGAAGAGGAGCCGGAAGGGAGCGTGTGCGAGCGCGCGAAACGCCCGTCCCCGGCGCGAGGCCAGGAAGCGCGGCGCATCGGCCGACTGCACGCCCATGGCGACCGAATCCGCCGGGTTGAGGGCGGCGTCCCCCGGGTTCGCCCCGAGGCTCTCTTCGACGTGGGTCTTGACCATTGGGGGGGCGGCGGGCATCCGGTCCGCGAGCCGGACGAGTCTAGCAGGGTGGGTAGTCGTCCCGGCCGACGCGGCGCCACTGCGCCACCGCGCTGCCGTCGCCGCCCTCGTCGGGGGCGATGCCGCGCGGTAGCGTGGGAGCCACACCGGCACGGAGGGCACGCGGTGATCGATCTGAGCCGCGAAGGCGAGGTCTTCGTCCTGCGCATGCAGGCGGGGGAGAACCGCTTCCACCCCGACTTCGTGTCCGCCTGGAACACCGCCCTCGACGAGGTGGAGGCGGCATCGGGACCGAAGGCCCTGGTCACGATCGGATCGGGGAAGTTCTACTCGAACGGTCTCGATCTCGAGTGGATGATGTCCGAGGGACGCGATCGGGTCCCCAGCCATCTGAAGAGCGTGCTGGCCGTCCTCGGTCGCGTGCTCGTGTTCCCGGCCATCACGGTGGCGGCGATGAACGGCCACGCCTTCGGCGCCGGAGCCCAGCTGGCCCTGGCCCACGACGTTCGCGTCATGCGCACCGGGCGCGGCTACTTCTGCATGCCCGAGATCGACATGCGCGCCCCGCTCCACCCGGGCATGACGGCGATCATCCAGGCGCGGCTGCCCCGCCAGACCGCCCACGAGGTGATCGTGACGGGCACGCGCTACGGCGCGGAGCACGCGCTCGAGCGGCGCATCGTGGACCACGCCGTGCCCGAATCCGAGGTGCTGCCGCGCGCCACGGCGATCGCGGCGGAGCTGGCGGCAAAGGCCGATCCGGTGCTGACGACGCTGAAGAGCGGCCTCTACCGCGAGGTCCTCGACGCCCTGCGGGCGGAGTTCGAGCTCTGATCGGGGGCGGCGCGGCTGCGATCAGTGCCCGTGCGCGCTGGCGATGCGGTCGAGCACGTCGCGAGCGAAGCGCTCCAGGTGCTCGCGCACGAACGACTCCAGGTCCGGGGCGTCGTCCCGGATCAGCGGCGTCAGGTCCATGGCCAGCCAAAGGCGTTCGCCGCCGCCGGCCTCTCGCGCCTCGCGAAACACGGCGTTCGCCCGGCTGCGGCCCAGGGCGCCCTGATCGTAGGGCCGCGCGTGGATCTGGGAGCCGAAGATGCGCATCAGGGCCGACCAGCTCGCGTCGTCCGCGCCGAGGTCCAGGGCGACCCCTGCGTCGCTGGCCAGCCAGTCGAGCCCGCCCCAGACCTCGCACCCCAGCAGCTTTCGTGGGCGGGCCGGGCCGGGAAGTCGGCCGATCGCCTCGAGCGTCGCGACGCACACTCCGACGTGGGTCGCGTGGGTGTCGGCGGGGCTGTGGGTGTAGACGATCTCGGGTCGCGTGACGTCGAGCAGCCCGGCGAGGTCCTCCACCACGGCGGGCGCCACCCCGGCCTTCACGTCTTCGCTGGGATGACCGAGCTGGATCGACGCGGCGTAGCGCCCACGCCGCGCGGCGGCCCGCTGCTCCTCCCGGCGGATCCTCCGCAGCTCGGCGGATTCTCCGTCGGGCGTCGGCGCGCCGGCGCCGTCGGTGCAGACCACCCCGCCGAAGCCCGGCAGGCGCCCCGCCTGGCCGGCCCGGATGCCGTGGTAGGCCATGATCTCGAGATCGTCGGCATGGGCGCCGATCCCCAGGTGGGTGACGCGCGCGAACGCCTCGTCCTCGGCGCGCCCGTCCGGGACGAAGACGTCCGCATCGGCACGTGAGAGAGGAAGCACGGCTACTCCTCTTGCTCCAGGTCCCGGAGCTTCATCACCTGCGTTCGAGGCGCCGGGTGGGCGTCTGCCTTCACCCAACGCAGGCCCAGGGTTCCGCGCCGGTGGCCCGCGGTGTCGAGCCAGTTCGGGGCGCCGGGATCCGCGTGCGCGACCACGATCCGCACCGAACCGTCGGGTCGAGTGATCGCCGTGTGCTTGTTCACGTGTACGCGGTGGTAGCGGTAGTCGAGGGATTCCATCCAGTGGTTGTTGAGCTGGAGGTTCCAGTACTCACAGGAGGGGGGTGCGAGATCGATCACGAGCGCCTCGTCGGGGCCGAGGGCCCAGTAGCCCATGTAGAAGAAGATGTTGGGGTCGCCGTGCGCCCCGCTCGTCACCTTCGGGTCCATCGCGCGCAGCGTGTTCGGCGCCGTCGCAAAGCCCTCGGCCCAGTCGGCGAAGAGGCGCGCGGTGCCGAGCACGAAGCCAGCCGCACCCTCCAGGGCGGCGCCCAGCCGCGCCGGAGACAGGGGTGCGGGCGTGGGATCGCCGTCCAGGCACTCGATCTCGAGCTTCGCCGGCACCTCGCGCTCCCGGTCGAGGAAGTTCTGGCGCGCGATCAGCATCGTGGTGTCGGGCTCCATGGGCAGCCAGTTGCCGGGTCGGCGCTCGCAGGACAGGACGACCTCGAAGCGGCCGTCCGGATCGATCTCGAGGTCGCCCGCCTCGAGGTAGCCGCTACAGCCGGATCGCCCGGGCCTTCCGTACGCGCCGTAGTAGGTGCCCAGGCCCAGGTAGGAGACGCTGCCGCGGTGTCCGCGCAAGCGGTACTCGCGCGCACCGTGGATCTCGGCGTTCTGGTAGAAGCTGTCCGGGTTGTCGCAGCCGATCTTTGCCGTCTCGTGACTCAGACGGTAGAAGCGCGGGTGGTCCGGGTCCGAGTGCTCGACGAACTTCTCGAGAGCGAGCCGCGTCAGGCGCGAGAGATAGCGGAAGCCCTCGGCGCGATCGAGAGGATCGTCGGGCGAGGCGTCGCGCAGGATCACGTCTCCGGCCTGCGCCAGCGTCGCGCAGAACGCGCGCCAGGCTTCGCCGTCGTGAACGCGACGGGCCGCTTCGCTCTCATCCATGCCGTGGCCTCCCGAACGGCTTCTATGGTAGGTCTTCTGCCGCGAAAGGAGGGGGCTTGAGCCGGGAAGAGACGCAGCGGCTGTGCGCAGTGGACGACATCCCCGACGGCGGGTCGCGCGGATTCACGCTCCAGCGGGCGACGGGTCCCGCCCTGCGGGTCCTGGCGGTGCGTCGCGGCGAGGCGGTCTACGCCTACCTGAATCGCTGCCCCCACCGCGGAACGCCGCTCGACTGGCGTCCGGACGACTTCCTCGATCGCGAGGGTCGACACATCGTGTGTGCGAGCCACGGTGCGCTCTTCCGCGTGGAGGATGGCGTCTGCCTGGCCGGACCCTGTCAGGGTGATCAGCTCACGCCGCTTCCCCTCGAGCGCCGGGGCGAGGAGCTGCGCGCCCCCGTCGACCCGGAGCCCTGATACCCCCGCACCCGGGCCCCGTCGGGCTCGCGCCGGATCCGGCGATCGGGAAGACTCCCCGACCCGATGACCGCGTCTTTCGCGCCGCCCGTGGACCCGCCGCTCTCCGAGGCCGAGCGAAGACGGGGCCGCCACCTCGCCATCGCGAGCCATCCGGCCGGAAACACCTTCCGGATGGTGTTCACGCAGCACCTGCCGACCCTCGCGCTGGTGGCCATCGGCGCCAGCGAGCTGCAGGTCGGCCTCCAGAACTCCTTCGTCTTCTTCTTCATCGCGCTTCAGCTTCCGACGCTGCGCGCGGTCGCGCGGGTCTCGAAGCGCACGATCCTCCTCACCTCTCACGCCTTCGCCCTGGTCACGGCGCTGCCCCTGGTCTTCTGGACGTCGATCGAGGGTCTGGGGGGCACGGCGCCGATCAGCGTGGCGATGGCGAGCTTCGCCCTCGTGGCCGTCGGAGTCTGCATCGGCGAGACGGTGTGGTTTCCGCTGCTGCGCGGATTCGTCGAGCCGGAGCGCATCGGACGCTTCTTCGGCACGCTTCGCACGGGCTGGCACCTGGCGCTGATCGTCTTCTACACGGGCTCCCAGCTATGGCTCACGCACCACCCGGGTGAGTTCGCCCCGCTCTTCGCGGCCGGCTGGGTGCTGGGCGCCGCGCGGACCTTCCTGATCGCGCGATTGCCCGAGCGCAGCGAGCGGACCGGCGAGCGCATCCGCATCCGGCAGCTCTGGCTCCTGGCTCGCGATCCGCGCCTGCGCGCCTATCTCCTCACGGTGGCCTGGGGTCACGCCATTCGCGCCGCGGCCGTTCCCTTCGTGATCGTGATGCTGCGTCGAGTCGCCGACCTGAGCGACGGCGAGGTGATCTACACCACCGTGGCCTACTTCGCGGGGGGCCTGGCCTCGCTCTACGCCTGGGGTCGGATCGTCGACCGGGTGGGCGCCGTGCCGGTGCTCCGTGCCACGGTGCTCGGGCAGGCCCTCCTGATCGGCGGGCTCTTCGCCTTCGAGCCCGGACCCGCGGCCGTGGGACTGATGATCGCCTGGTTCTTCGGCATCGCCGTGCTGGCTTCGGGCTTCGGCGTGGCCGACACGCACCTGCTCTTCGGCCTGGCACCTCCCGAGGCGCCGGCGCGGACGCTGGTTCTGGGAGCGGTGGCGATGGGCGTGACGGCCGGCTCGCTGCCGATCGTGGCCGGCGCCGCGCTCGACGCGTCGCTCTCGGGCGTGGGCGACCTGGCCGTCTATCGCAGCTTCTTCGCGATCCTCGGAGGAATGGCACTCCTCGCCCTCGCCCCGCTCCGCCGTCTCGCCTAGCGGATCGGGCCCTGCGATCCCGACGCCATCGCCGAGCGAGGGTGGGTCCGGGCGGGAACGGCGACGACATCGAGCGCGGTGCGGCCTCGGCACGAACGAAGCGGTTCCAGCCGCGGAGGAGTCGTCTCCGCCCGGGATCCGCCCGCCGCTAGAAGCGGACCGGAAGTCGGGCGAAGCCGCGGAAGAACTCGGAGCGCAGGCGTTCGGCATTCGCCTCGTCCACCTCGTACTCCGGGAAGGCGCGGAGTACCTCCTCCAGCAGGATCCGTCCCTCGAGCCTTGCCACGTGGGCGCCGAGGCACATGTGCTGACCGTGACCGAAGGAGAGGATCCGCGGTGCGCGCCGCTCGATGTCGAATTGGTCCGGATCCGGGAACTCCCGCTCGTCCCGGTTCGCCGAGGCCCAGAGGAACATCAGGCCCGAGCCGGCGCGCAGTGTCCGGCCGCGGAGCTCGAAGTCGCGGGCGACGGTGCGTCCCAGCATCTGGGTCGGCATGTCGTAGCGCAGCGCCTCGTGAAACGCGTCGGGAATGCGCGCGGGGTCGCGCACGCAGGCCGCGCGCTGCTCGGGGTGCTGCCAGAGGCGGTGGAGCGCCGCAGAGAAGACCTTCGGGAAGGTCTCGGTACCGCCGATCACGAGCATGTTCAGGTGCACCGCCACGCCCATGTCGTCGACCGGCTCGGCGCCGAGCGGCTCCGCGTGCAGCTTCGCGAGCACCGAGCCCGGCGGCGCGCCCTGCTTCCGCGCCTTCGCCGACGTGCGGTAGAGGTAGATGGCGAGCTCCTTCGCCGCCTCGATGCCCCGATTCGTGCTGCCCCGGACGCCGTCCTCCCGATCGAAGTAGGTGTTCACCCAGTAGAGGATGCGGTCCGCATCCTCGAGCGGAAGACCGAGCAGCGTGCAGACGACCCGCACGGACAGCCAGCCGCCGAGGTCCGCTACGGCGTCGGCCGTGCCGCGCTCGCGTGCCGCTTCGACCGCCTCCACCGCAAGCTCGCGGACGCGGGCCTCGAGCCCTGCGACGGCGCCGGGCTTGAAGAAGGGGTTGAAGTAGCCCCGTACCGGGTTGTGGTCCGGCGGGTCGAGGCAGCTCAGGTTCGGCGAGGTGGGGGTCTGCTTCGTCAGCAGGTGGGTCGAGGTGGTCCCGGACTTCGAGGTGAGGGCGCGCTGGTCCTGCTCCAGTGTCCAGACGTCTTCGAAGCGCGAGAGGAACCAGCAGTCGTACTCCTCGAGGTGGTGGACCGGATCCTCGTCCCGGAGTCGGCGGTAGATCGGGAAGGGGTCCTCCCAGGTGGCCTCGCTGAACGGATCGTAGAAGGACATGGAACTCTCCCGACGGCGCGGCGTAGAGTATCACCCGGCCGAGCCCGAGGGCTCTGCTAGCGTGGACGGCTCTCGACGAGGAGCAGAGATGGGTCGGTTCGATGGCAGGACGGCACTACTCACCGGTGCGGCGTCGGGGATCGGGCGCGCCACCGCCGTGCGGCTGGCCAGCGAGGGCGCCGTGATCTACGGCGCCGACGTGGACGACGCGGGTCTGAAGGAGACGACGCGGCTGGTCGAGGCGGCGGGAGGCGCGATGTGCTCGGGCCGACACGACCTGACCCGACGCGAAGAGTGTGCGGGCGCCGTCGAGGCCGCCGTATCCGAGCTCGGGCGCCTGGACGTGCTGGGCAATATCGCCGGTGCGAGCCGCTTCCACCTCTTCGAGCAGATGCCCGAGGACGAGTGGCACTTCCTGATCGCGATCAACCTCTCCGCCGTAGCGTTCACGTCCCAGGCCGCCATCCCCCACCTGCTCGCGAGCCGCGGTGCGATCGTGAACGTGGCCTCGGTGGCCGCCAACGTGGGCCAGGCCTACACCGTGGCCTACTGCGCCGCGAAGGGAGGCGTCGCCCAGCTCACCCGCGCGCTGGCCGCGGAGTACATCGAGACGGGTCTGCGGGTGAACGCGGTGGCGCCGGGCGGCGTGAAGACACCGCTCGCCGGCAAGATCGACTTCCCGGAAGGGATGGATTGGAAGCTCGCGAAGCGTTACATGGGTCGACGCGAGATGTCGGAGCCCGAGGAGATCGCGGCGGCGATCGCCTATCTGGCTTCGGACGAGGCCCGGTCGATTCACGGAGCGATTCTCGCCATCGACGGTGGCATCTCGGCCACCTGAACCGTCTGGAGGAGCCCCCATGAAGTTCGGAATGATGTTCGCCAACGTCGGTCCCTTCGTACAGCCGGACGAGGCCGCGTTCTTCGCCTCCGCCTGCGAGGAGGTGGGAATCGAGTCGATCTGGACCGTGGAGCACGTGGTCGTGCCCGCGGGCTACCAGGCCCAGTACCCCTACAGCCCCAGCGGCAAGATGCCGGGTCCCGAGAACTCCCCGATCCCGGATCCGCTGATCTGGCTCAGCTACGTGGCGGCGGCGACCCGGACGATCAAGCTCGGCACCGGCATCCTGATCCTGCCCCAGCGCCATCCCGCCTACGTGGCGAAGGAGGTCGCGACCCTCGACGTGCTCTCGAAGGGCCGCGTGATCCTCGGCATCGGCATCGGGTGGCTCGAAGAGGAGTTCAAGGCCCTGGGCATTCCCTTCGAGAGCCGCGTGGCGCGCACCGAGGAGGCCTGTCAGGCCCTGCGCACACTCTGGAAGCCCGGTGCCAACGCGTTCAAGGGCGAGCATTTCGCCTGGGATGCGCTGGAGTCGAACCCGAAGCCCGTCCAGGACCGGATCCCGATCGTGGTCGGGGGCCACGTGAAGGGCGCCGCCCGCCGGGCGGCTCGCGTGGGAGACGGCTTCTTCCCGATGAAGACCGAGGGCGGTCGTCTCGAGGAGCTGCTCGACGCCATGGGCGAGGAGTGTGCGAAGGTCGGGCGCGATCCCTCGGAGATCGAGATCACGACCGCCAGCCCGGGCAACGACCTGGATGCGATCCGAAGGCTCGAGGACCGGGGCGTCTCGCGCCTCGCGATCGGTCCGCCCGGCTTCGACCGCGAGGCCGTGAAGCGCGGGCTGGGCGAGCTGGCGGAGAAGGTGATCTCGAAGCTCTGAGTCCTGGGCGCACCTGCGCCATCAGGCGGGGAAGGCAGCGATCACGTCGGCGGCGAAGCGACGCATGCCGTCCTTCTTCGCCTCGAGATCCTTCGTGTCGCCGTGGTAGAACACCCAGGGAAGGGTGAGCACGTGGGTGACGCCCGCCTCGGCGAGACCCGCATAGCCCTCGACGGTGAAGGCGTCGCTGGCGCTCGCCATGACGTCGAAGGGCTCGCCCTCGCGCCCGAGCGCCGCCCGGTGCTCCCGCACCCGCGCGATGCACTCACCGATCTCTGCGCTGGTCTGGAGGTCCGAGAGCCAGCCGTCGTTGCGCGCGGCGCGGCGGAGGGCGGGGTCCGAGATGCCGCCGACCCAGATCGGGATGCGTCGCGCCGGAACCGGGTTCATCTCTAGCCGATCGAAGCGGTAGTGATCGCCGCGGTGCTCGACCATCTCGCCGGTCCAGAGCTTGCGCAGCACCTCGATCATCTCGTCGGTGCGCCGTCCCCGCGTCCGGAACTCCTGCCCCATCAGCTCGTACTCGACGTTCGACCAGCCGACGCCGAGGGTGAGGGTCACCCGGTCCCCCGACAGGACGGCCGCGGTCGCGATGGCCTTCGCCGCGAGGAAGGGATTGCGCATGGCCAGCACGAAGACGTTGTTCGTGAAGCGCAGCCGGGTCGTCGCCGCCGCACAGGCCCCGATCGCCACCCACGGGTCGACCCAGGGCGTGAAGGCCTGCCAGCGCCGCGAGCCGTCGGCCGTGTAGGGATAGGGGGTGTCGATCGTCTCCGGGTGGACGACGTGATCCGGGAACGACATGGCGGCGAAGCCGCACTCCTCGGCGACGACGGCGAGGGGGAGCAGATGCGCGGGGTCGTTGAACGCGGCGGAGAGGACGAACTTCACGGACGGCGGCGAACGTACCGGCGGCCCATCGGTGTGTCGAGGCGGGTGCGCGCGGGTTAGCATGGGACCCGGACACGGGAGGCGCGGTGGGCCGCATCGGCATTTCCTTTCCCCTCGAGACGGTGCCGCTGCTCGAGCAGAAGCGCTGGGTGCAGGAGCTCGAGGCCGCGGGCTACGCGGACCTCTGGTCCCTCGAGGCCCAGGATCTCGACGGCTTCACGCCGCTGGTGCTGGCCTCCCAGTGGACCCAGTCCATGCGGCTCGGCTGTGCGCTCTTCCCCGTGCAGACGCGGGGACCGGCGCTGATGGCCATGAGCGTGGCGGGGATCTGTCATGCGGCGCCGGGGCGCTTCGTCATGGGCATCGGCTCGTCGTCGGAATTCATCGTCCAGTACTGGAACTCGATCCGCTTCGAGAAGCCCTACCAGTACACGCGAGACATGGCGCTCTTCCTGCGCGAGGTGCTCACCGGGGCGCGGATCAACCGCGACTACGAGTGCTTCAGCGTGAAGGGCTTCCACCTGCGCCGGCCCGTCGAAGAGCCGCCGCCGATCCTGCTCGGCGCCCTGCGACCGGGGATGCTCGAGCTCTCGGGCCGCGTGGGCGACGGCGTGATCCTCAACTGGGTGACGCCCGAGGATCTTCCCAGCGTTCTGCCCCATGTCCGCAAGCACGGCGGCGCCAAGGAGGTCGCGGTGCGCATCGTCGTCTGCCCGTCCGGCGAGAAGGAGCGGGAGCGCGCCCGCAACGTCGCCCGGGCCTGGATCGCCGGCTACTTCAGCGTCCCCACCTATCGCGCCCAGCAGGAGTGGCTCGGGCGCGGCCCCGCGCTGGATCGCATGTGGAAGCTCTGGGGCGAGGGGGATCGGGCGGGTGCCATGGCCGCGATCCCGCTGGACGTCGTGGACGCCCTCTTCTTGAGCGGCGACGCCCAGCGCGTCCGCGAGGAGGTCGATCGCTACTTCGCCGCCGGGGTCGACACGGTGATCCTCGGCGTCCTGGAGGGCGCGGTCGATCCGAGGCAGGCGTTCCGCGGGCTCGCCCCCCGCTGAGCGCCAGGAGCCTGCGGGCTCCGCGGGTGCGGAGCCGGGAGGGGTGGATCCGGGAAGGGGCCGGCTCTTCCCTGGCTGCGACCGCAGCGGTCATGCGGGAGCCGTAGCGCGCGGGATGTCGTCGCCGACCGCTCCCCGGATCCACCTCGAGCGTCACGCAATGCCGCCGAGCGACTGCGGGATGTCGGTCAGGCCGTAGAGGGCCACGCAGTTGTCGCGGAGCATGCGCCGCACTTCGCTGCGGGGCACGCCCTGGAAGACGCGCTCGATGGTCAGCGCCGAGTTCGGCCAGTCCGTGCCGCTGTGGGGATAATCGGTGGACCACATCAGGTGCTCACCGTTCATGCGGTGTCGGAGCTCGACGCCGGAGCGATCCACCATGAAGGTGGCGTAGAAGTTGCGGTGGAAGATCTGGCTCGGAAGCTGGGACATCTCCTTGTAGGCACCGGTCCACCAGCGGTAGCGCCGGAACATGTCGTCGCTCTGCTCGAGCAGGGTGGGAATCCAGCCGATGTTCGCCTCGACGAGCACGATGCGCAGGTCCGGGAAGCGCTGGAAGATGCCGGAAAAGAGCAGGTCGCAGGCGACGTCCAGCGTCTGACCGCCGGCCTTCGTCCAGGCCGCGCGGGCCACGAAGGCGAGGGACGGGCTCCACGCCTTCTCCCGGGCCTTCGCGCTTCCGCCAGGCGGCTGCCTCAGGAAGCTGCCGATGTGGACCGCGATCGGGAAGCGCGCCTCCTGGGCGCGCGCCCAGAAGGGCTCGTCGAGGGCCTTCGGGACAAGGCTGCCGTTCGGGAACGACGACAGCACCGCCCCGCGGTGGCCGTCCTTCATCGCGCGCTCGAGCTCGGCGAGGGCGTCGTCGATGCCGGTGGTGGGCACGATGGCCTGGGAGACGAGCCGTCCGCCGGATCCCTTGCAGAAGGCACGAATCCACTCGTTGTAGGCGCGCACGCAGGCGAGCTGGAGCTCGCGCTCGTCGGAGTAGATGCGTGCCCCGGTGAGGGTGACGCTCGGATAGAGCACCTGGGCGTAGATGCCGTCGGCGTCCATGTCGGCCAGGCGCGCCCGGGTGTCGAAGCTGCCCGGACGCATGGTCTCGTAGGTCTGTCCCATGGGTGCGAACTGGAAGTAGCTCTGGCCCGCGGTGGCGGTGAGGCCCACGGGCCAGGTGTGCTTGCCGCCGTCGAAGTGCCAGAGATCTCCCTTCTCGGTGTGGACGAGCTTCGGCGCCCGCTCCTTCCACTTCGCCGGGACCGCTTCCTGCCAGAGCTCGGGCGGCTCGTTCACGTGGGCGTCGGCGTCGACGATCGGGTAGTCGATGCTCGAGACGTCGTGGAAGAGATCGCTCGCGTTCGCCATTGGAGTCTCCCTGGAGGCGGCCCAGGGTATCACCACGCGGGAGGTGGTTCGTACGGGTCTCGAACTACCCGGTCAGACGGATGGGAAGCGCGGCGTAGCCCTGCACGAACTCGGTCCGGTGGCGCTCCGCCCGCGAGAGATCGAGCTCGTAGGCGGGCGCCCGGGCAAGCAGCTCCTCGAGGGCGATGCAGCCCTCGGCCTTCGCGATGTGGATGCCGAGGCAGGAGTGGGTGCCGTGTCCGAAGCCGAGGGTGCGCGGCGGGCGGCGCCGGATGTCGAAGACGTCGGGCTCCGCGAACTCGCGCTCGTCCCGGTTCGCCGACGCGTAGAGGAAGACGACGACCTGACCCTCCCGGAACGTCTCTCCGTGGAACTCCACGGGGCGCAGCAGCGTGCGCCCGAGGATCTGGGTCGGCATGTCGATGCGCAGGCCTTCGACGAAGGCGTCGGGCGCGAGGCCCGGGTCGGCGGCGACGGCCGCCCGCTGGTCCGGGTGCTGGAAGAGCCGCACCGCCAGGTTCGCGAAGACCTTCGGGAAGGTGTCGGTGCCGCCCACCAGCAGCATGATCATGTGAGAGGCGATCGACGCGTCGTCGAGGCCGCCCGCCCCGGTGTCGAACTCGAGGAGCATGTCGAGGGGGTGCTCGCTTCGCGTTCCCGCGGCACGTCGCCTGCCGGCGAGCTCGGCGAAGTAGGCGCCCATCTCTCCCATCGCCGCCAGGCCGTCGTCGGTCATCCCGTCGACGCCCTCGACCCGGCCCATGAAGCGCTGGACCAGGCGGTAGAGCATGTCGCCGTCCTCGCGCGGGAAGCCGGCGACCAGCGACGCGACCTGGGTCGCCATCCGCATCCCCACGTCCCACACCAGGTCGCCTTCGCCGCGCTCGCGGACCTCGTCCAGGGCCGCGCTGGCGATCGCGCGGAGATCCGGCTCGAGCGCCTTCGCCCGGGCCGGTGCGAAGAAGGGCCGCAGGGCGGCGCGCAGGCGGGTGTGATCCGGCGGGTCCATCGTGGCGATCATGGGTGTGACGGGCTGGACGCGGGTGAGGATCTGGGGCGGCGCGGTCCCCTGGGCGACCGAGTAGGACTTCGTGTCCATCAGGGCCTTCCAGATGTCGTCGAAGCGCGAGAGGGCCCAGGCGTCGTAGTCCGCCAGGCGATAGGCCGGCGCCTCGTCGCGCAGGCGCCGGTAGACGGGGTAGGGGTCCGTCATCACCGCGTCGGAGAAGGGGTTGTAGTCGACCATCGGGGCACCTCGGGGGGGTCTCGGCTGCGGCGAGTATGCATCGGGCCGGAGCCCCTATCATCCGGTTCCCGCCGGACCCACGGAGGACCCATGGCCGACGATCCCGTACTGCGCGAGCTCGACGACGGCGTGCTGCTCGTGACCCTCAACCGGCCGCGCAAGCGCAACGCCTTCGACGACCCGCAGTGGGACGGCTTCCGCGACGCCCTGCGCGAGGCCAGCGCCGACCCGGCGGTGGCGGTGATGGTGCTGACCGGCGCCGGAGACGACTTCTCGGCCGGGCAGGACCTCACGGCCTTCGGCGCGGCCTCCGAGCCGCGGGAGGACGGGAACCCCAACGGCTACGCGGCCGCGGCGCGGGCGCTCGCCGCCTTCGACAAGCCCCTGGTGGCGGCGGCGAAGGGAGTCGCCGTGGGTGGCGGCGCCACCATCCTCTTCCACGCGGACCTGGTCTACGTGGGAGAGAGTCTGCGCATGCGCCTGCCCTTCGTGAGTCTGGGCCTCGTGCCCGAGTTCGCCGCCAGCTACCTGCTCCAGGCCCGCGTCGGCTCGCGGCGCGCGGCGGAGCTCTTCTACACCGCCGAGTGGATCGACGCCGCCCGGGCCGTGGAGGTTGGGATCGCCACGGCGGCGTGTTCCGATGCGGAGCTGCTCGACGTGGCGTTGGCGAAGGCCCGGGAGATCGCGCGGCACCCTGTCTCGGCGCTCCAGGCGACGAAGCGGACCCTGCTGCGGGCCCACGAGGCCGGGGTCCGGCTCGCCTTCGAGGCCGAGGACGCCGGCATGGCGGCCCAGGCCGGCTCTCCGGAGAACATCGAGGCCGTTCGCGCCTTCCTCGAGAAGCGCGAGCCCGACTTCCGCCAGTTCCGGGGCTCCTGAGTCAGCGCGGCCGGATCTCCGCCCCATCCCCGCGGTCAGCGCGGCCGGATCTCCGTCCCCATCCCCGCCGTGACGAAGAAGGCGGTGGCCTCCTTCTCCACGTCTGCGGTGTGCCAGACGCCGGGCGGTTTTACGATGGCCTGTCCGGCCTCGAGGGTCAGCGTCCGGACCCCGCCGTCGATCTCCTGGTGCATCGTGATCTGGCCATCGAGGCAGACCACCAGCTCCTCGCCCCGAGGGTGCATCTCCCACGTCTCCCAGGGTGCCGAGAAGCTGTGGATCGTCACCAGCCGGCCCTCGGCGCCGTCGTCGGCGACGCTACGCCCCGTAGCGCTCGTACCACTCCATGCTTCCGTCGAACTCGGGCAGGAGCTTGACCACGGCGCCGAGGCCTAGGTGCGCCGGGAACTTGCGCAGATCGAACGGGTCTCCACTCATTGCGGACCTCCTCCTGGCGACGACTGCCAGTATATGAAAGGGCCACAAAAGGATGGGCTCCACGCCCGCGAGGCCCCGGCGCCACGGCCCGCTATGCTCTGGCGCTCGCGACCCCCCGGTGGCCCCCAGCATGACGCGACAGATCCTCGTCACGAACGCGCTGCCGTACGTGAACGGCGACATCC
>Ga0209536_100004389_pt1 | contig 22277 bp, 8 predicted proteins | sample DeeMarSeWOR28_12_FD_187461 | JGI IMG/M metagenome (GOLD analysis project Ga0209536, IMG submission 187461) | Marine sediment microbial communities from White Oak River estuary, North Carolina - WOR-2-8_12 (SPAdes) (version 2) | ecosystem: Environmental > Aquatic > Marine > Intertidal zone >... | reverse complement strand
AAGTTATCCCTAAATTCAAATGATGGAGATATTTCATAAGTACCTTCACCTGTGTATTCTGTCGGCGTATATGTAATACTTGAAAATACAATCCTGTCATTTTCTTCGTATTCATAACCAGTAACGTTTGAGGTAAATTTAGGCATCGGGTCTCCGTCAAATATATGTTTATCATCTACAGCTACATTAAGCGTGCCAGGTAAAACCTCAAGATTACCCAATCCATATGTGATATCGAAATTTTGAGATTTTGGTGCTAGGAAAGCTCCGGGTACAATGTAATGTAATGAATCAGAACCCCAGGTTACCTCCAATCCACTGATCAGGTTTATGGAGTATAGGTTACTTACCAGGGAATCCTCAACATCCGCAATTACGACAATATCATCAAAGCCTTCCAAAGAACCATCGGCGTTGACTAGGGCGCCATCGTTGATCAGGAATCTCGATCTGTCAGGAAGTACGAAACGGGCCTCTCCATTCACCAGGGATTGTCCATTTATCAGGAACCTGCTCCTGTCGGCAATGGTGCCTTCCGGATGGTTCTGATAATCATACAGCAAAGTGGTATCGATATCAATCACTACATTGCCATTGATCAGGAATCTGGATCTATTTTCCAATGCGAGATCAGTGGCTGTCCAAGCAGATCCATTTATAAGAAAACGCGATCTATTTATAAGAAACCTCGACCTGTTGACGATGGCTATCGAATCTTCACTTGTAAATGTTGACTTATATTCGTTCTCTAACGTTTCTATAAATACTGATATGTTTCCTGGTTCAAAATTTGTGCTGTCGAAATTATACCGGTATGTGATCCCTTCAATTTTATCTCCATAGGTAGTTATCATATCATTTGGTATGATTTCAATTGGCAATTTTTCTACTAGTAATACAGTATCCTTGAAATCGTATTCATAATACTCTAGCAAGGCGGTATCCAACTCAGAAGTGATGTCAACAATATGTATGAGATGGTTCCCGACATTACTCAGACTTGTGGCAGGAGTTTCAAAAGTCAGGTTCGCCAGTCCTAAAGAATCAACTGTGATTCCTGTTTCTGATAGAGGTATTGTATCAACCAATATGGTGGCTGTGAATTCAGGTAACCTTTCCCCAAATTTCTTGGTTTTGAAATCTGTCTGCACGGTTATAACTTTCTTGGTACCTCTAATAAAATACATGGGATTCGACATGCCTCCATCATTTCCATTGGGCGTTATGGCTGAATTGATTGCATAAAGAGGTGGATCATCTTCAAATAGAGGGATAATGGCTTTAATTTGGGAAGAATTGATATAGGTAGTGTTTTCAGAAGATATTGTATCTCCATTGAACATCACACGTGTGGCGTCTGTTAAATATCTCCCGTGTAATGTGACAGTAAAAACTTGCTCTCCTGGAATTATATCACCAGGTTCGCCTGGAACTTCTAATTCTGTTATCTCTGGTATTGGATTGGCAATAGACATTAAAGCCGAATCGACCTTTATAAAACCTTCACCCGATTCAAAATCAAAACCAGGAGCTCCCATATCAATTGCCGTATTCATAAGTAGCTCTTTTACATTGCGATTGATACCGAATTTATCAAATGCACTAAGAATCAATGCAGCAGCCCCTGCTACATGAGGTGCTGAAGCTGATGTACCAAAGAAATTGGGGAATTTATCACCATCTATATTAAATATAGTTCCGTCATCATTATAAATGACTCCAAAATTTACGCTAGTGTTCACGCCATTTGGTGCTGCGATATCAGGTTTATTTCTTGGTACTGTTTCATCATGCATTATAAGGCCGCCTCTTGAAGAAAATGATGCAATCGTAGGTTCGTTGCCATAAGCTTCTGAATTACTGTAAAGTACGGCACCTACAGTGGTAGCACCTATAGCGTTTGCATGTCCCATGATAGTTGAGGATCCAGCGGAAAGTTCATTAAATTGGAAATCCTTGCTCTCAAACACAATATATTTAAACCTTACATTCTTCTGACCAGAAGCTCTATGGATAACAATATTGGAATTTGCAAAACCTTTATCCACATTAAAGGTCATCATCTCAAATGGATCTTTACCAATATTATTGTTATTATTATTCACAAGGGTATCATCGTCATCCGTAATCAGGTAAATATCCAGGTCAACTTGGGCACCTGTATCTAAATTTAAGGAGTGATAATAGTCATCCCATTGAAGAACAATTCTGACAAACCCATCACTAAAGCTGACTTCCTGTTTATGGTCTACATTGTTCATACCACCCCCTGCATTGAAGTCGTGATTTGATTCATAATCAACTGCTGGAGTAAATGTTGCCTCGTACGAGTTAACACCAAAATTGCCTGCTGAAGTATAATAACTGACTCCTTGTTCAGCAACGATGTTGACTACCTGTGCTACATTACCATCCATGTAAAATGGTTCCCTATAATGCGTAATATCATCAACTATAATTTGACATCCTTCATCCTGAAGTGCTAATATCCCTTCTGTCATAATTTCTGCAGATTTCACTCCGGTATGGAAATATAATTTCGCTCCAGGGGCCACATCGTGTATGATTTGCAACATCGCCCTTCCCTCATCAAAACTGGAATATTGAGATCTGAATTCTTCTGGATAATCTTCTAAAACAATTACTGGATTACTGTATTCCTGATTTCCCTCACCTGGTAAATCACCATTTTTAACATCCACGGTAGCACCATCTAGACCTAACGCATCAAATCCGTCTGACAATGCACCTACTTTTATATTATCCCCATATACCTTAAAAGCCTTGCGTGCCCTATCTGATCTCTGCGCCTTGTCCCCCTGACTAGTAATTACACCACTATTGGTGATAGGGGTATAAACAGGTTCCGCAGATTTGATAAGATCATTCCGATTAATAAGCTCAGGCAACTTCTCAATGGGGAATAATACTGTAGTTAAATTTAGATTAAGACCAACAGCTCTGCTAAGTGTATAATCTGCATATTCCCCAATTTGGTATTCATTGTAAAGAAAATTGACAACATCGTTTGGGGTTTTTCCGGCTACGGCATAAATATTTATTAGAACTTTTGAACCATCCTTTACTGTAAAAACCTCGTTGGAAGTTGCTTTGCCGGTCTTATCATATATCTCATAAAGTGAAGTTAAGTCTGCACCTATATTTTCCTCGATTCTTCCTACCTGAGGAATATAGGGAGTTATAACACCAGTGTATTCAATGGTGCCTCTACATGGCCCAAGATAATCTCCGTGATTTAGGTGGGCTTGTAAAGCCGATTCACTGATTTCTATCGTTTCTCCGTTATGGCAAACAGTGACTTTATTAAATTGTTGTTTGTCCTTTTTATCTGTATTACTCTGTCCAGAAGCAAATTCAGCTGAAAAACAAACTAAACAAATAACTAACGGGAAGATATTGTGTTTCCTAAATCCAAGAAAGAATTTAAAAACATTGAAAAGTGGAGAAGTTTCCATTGTGGGTTGTGGTTTGGTAGAATGTTAAAACGTGTTATTTTCTCATCAAATGATGACTAATTTTTTGGGTGTTCTTTAAATTATTGTGCCATTTTACCTCCAAGGATTAGCATGAGATCAAGCATTATTTCGCTTGCATGATGTTACTTTTCAAATCGGTTAATTCTAATTTTTTGATCAAGTATATACCATAATAAAATAGTACAATAAATGGAAAATGTCAAGCATTATCTACTTGATTTTCAGATTGTTATCTCCATATAACCTAACCGTTAGGTGATATGATAGTCATTCGGAAATTAGTAAGGTGTGAGGGTTTATTAGGGATAAAATAATGGGAAATAAATAGGATTCTGTAATGGTGGAACACACAATTGAGTTGTTGAAAGTGAACTACCTCCTTATCTTGAAATACGTCAATGTATCTCCCATAATTTCTTCCGTTCCATCGAATTCTGCATTCTTCAATTGCGGAGCTTTTATACCATTGCCAAAACATGTTTTTGACTGGAACACTCTGGCTTCATCCCAAAGCTCAGCTTCAATAAAGGAATTGATTGTTGTGGCACCTCCTTCAATAATTAATGATTGAATATTTCTTTGATAAAGATCTGATAACATTTCCTGGAGGAAATTTTCTTTATTTAATTTGACAAACGCCAAATTAGTTAAATCCTCATTTTTTATATGGTTGTAACAAATTGTAGGGATTTTCTGATTGAATAAGGTGAGCTTTTTATCGAGTTGAAGTTGATGATCAATGACAATCCGTATAGGATCCTTTCCTTCCCAATCACGCACGTTTAATGATGGATTGTCGTGGATAACTGTATTTTTCCCAACCAAGATAGCGTCTTCTTCAGCACGCCATTTGTGTACCAGCTTCCTGGAGAATTCGTTCGATATCCATTTAGAATTAAAATCAGGTCTGGCAACGTAACCGTCCTCAGTTTCCGCCCATTTTAAAATGATGAATGGTCTTTTTTTAATAAAGGATGTAAAGAACCGTTTGTTCAAATCTTTACCCTCACCTTCTAACATGCCTTTCTCTACTTCAATTCCGGCTTTACGAAGTATCTCGATTCCCTGGCCTGCTACCAAAGGATTTGGATCGACATTTGAAATTATCACTTTATTCACCTTATGCTCTGCTAAAAGGTTGGCGCAGGGAGGTGTCTTGCCGTAATGCGCACATGGTTCCAAAGAGACATATACAGTACTCTGTGATAAAAGGGTTTTATTTTTGACTGCATTTATGGCATTGACTTCAGCATGCGGACCGCCATACTCCTGGTGAAATCCTTCACCAATGATTTTGTTTTCATACACAATCACGCAGCCAACCATCGGATTTGGGCTTACATTTCCCAGTCCCAACCGGGCAAGTTCCAAAGCCCGATGCATATATTTGTTTTCGACGGATTCCACGTTTAATATTTAAGCAAAAGTAAGTCGATTTCATTAATCAAAAAATTTTCCTGCACTTTGGTTATTTAGTAATTTTGACGCGTAATGCATATGATGATCTCGTGTCAATAAATCGCTCTTTCTATTCATCTGGGAAATTGTACCGGCAAGTTCTTGAAGAATTAATCCCTTTATATGACAAAAAGGAAGCTGGTCAGCTGGCTAAAATGCTTATGGAAGAGGTGCTTTCCATCTCATTTGAAAAAATAATGATTGATGAAAAATTGGAAATTGATCCATCAATATTGGACTTGTTTCAGGAAAAGATTGATCTAGTGAAGAAATATCTTCCAATTCAGTATGCCCTTGGGAAGGCGCACTTTTATGGCCGTGATTTTGTTGTCAATCCCAATGTACTTATTCCAAGGCAGGAAACTGAGGAATTGATCAGGGAAATTTTAATCGACAATAAAAAGCCAAATTTAAACATTCTGGACATAGGTTCAGGGAGTGGTTGTATATGCATCACGTTAGCTTTGGAATTGCCCAATTCAAAAGTCACCGCGCTCGATGTTAATGGCGGGGCATTGGATGTCACATTGAAAAATGCAGAACAGTATGGTTTAACCATTACTTGTTTGCTCGAAGACATTTTAAGTATGGATCATCTTCCGGGAAAATATGATATCATAGTCAGCAATCCACCCTATATCACCGAGAAGGAAAAGGGAGAAATGCTCAATAATGTGCTGGATCATGAACCTCACCAAGCACTCTTTGTCCCCAATAATGATCCCTTGCGCTTTTATAAAAAAATAATCTCCCTGGCAAAAAATCACCTAAAGGAAAATGGGAAATTGTATTTTGAGATTAATGAACATTTTGGTGCGGAAATGATCAAATTGTGTGAGACAGCGGCATGCTCATGCGTCAAGCTGGTTCAGGATATAAATGGTCGGGACCGGATTATTAAGGCGACGTTTGATTGAGCACGGGTATTTCTAGCTAATCTTAAGAATAGTAATGGTTTTATTGTTGAAAAGTATTTGATCGCCGGTTTTTTTCCCCAATAAATGTTGGCCAAGCGGAGATGCAGGTGATATAGCGTAAATAATGGCTTGATCAATAACAATTTTACCTATACCGATCGAAAAGAAATATGTTCCAATATTTGTTTCCACCAAACTGCCTAAGTCAACATAATCATAGCTCCTTTCGATATTGATCAATTTCAGTGCTTTCTGAAGTTTTTGCGCTTCTATTAATTGTTTCTCATACTTTTCAATTTCGATTTGAATCATTGCCCTATCGGTATTGTATTTATCACCGGCACTGCTGGATTCCTCATTTTCTGCAGCCTCCTGGGCAGCATGCAATTCCTGTTGCGCGTTTAAAACCCGACTCTTGACGAATAGCTGGCATTGATTAAATAGATTTTTTTTTAATTGATTAGGCATGAAAAAAAATGATTTACTTCTTATAAATATAGTAATAAAAAATTATTGCGTAATATTATACATATTGTAAAAAGTATTTTCTAACTTTCATAACAATTCAATTTATAATTTTGATTGTATTTGAATTTTTTTTTAACTTGTAGTCGGTTTGACTACAAGAAGGGACAATTTTTTTAAAGGACATATTAGGCACCTAAAATTTTATTATGGAAATGAATAACTACTTCTTTCTTTGGTTTTATTATTAACAGGAATTAAACAAAACGGTCAAAGTTTTTTCATACGAACATGTGGCCGGGCCAAGTAAGTGTACTTTCCACACATATTTTTTTAGGTATTCCGGATATAAAAAATTGATTATAATTGTTTAAGTTTTTTTTCAGTGACTTCATTGATAAAAAACCTGAACACCAAAATAATAAGATATTTTAGATATAAAGCTTATGAAAATGTTAGGCTTTACTTTAAATTTTGTTAAACCTAAATTAATTAGTTATGCGTATTTCTACTTTGTGGAGAGCTAGTTTACTATCTCTTCTCATTTTTGGCATGACGTTTAGTCTTGCCTACGCTCAACAGGCGGTTACAGGTAATGTGTCGTCTGATGAGGAAGGAGCCCTTCCCGGTGTAAACGTTATCCTTCAGGGTACCGGACAGGGAACGGTGACGGATATTGACGGTAACTTCAGTATTGAAGTTCCGGGACCAGAGTCCGTGCTGGTATTTTCATCGATTGGTTACACGACTGAAGCAGTCACGGTAGGTAACCAATCCGTTATCAATTTGGTACTTGTTGCTGACGTTACTTCTCTTAAGGAGATTGTGGTGACAGGTTACACTTCTCAAAGAAAGGCGGACATTACTGGAGCTGTATCTGTGGTGGATACAGAAGCTATGGATCGGATGACTGCTGCAAGTTTTGTACAAAAACTGGACGGTAGGGCATCTGGTGTAACAGTCAATAACAGTGGTGCACCAGGAAGCCGAAACACGGTAAGGATCAGGGGTATAAGTTCTTTTACCAATAATGATCCACTTTATATCATTGATGGTGTACCTTACCAGGATGCCTATAATAACTGGTTAAATCCACATGATATTGAATCTATCCAGGTATTAAAGGATCCATCAGCAGCATCGATATATGGAGCGCGTGCCAACAATGGTGTTATCATCGTTACTACCAAAAAAGGCAAGCCAGGTAAAGCCAGAATCCAGTTGGATGTGAATCTTGGTGTAGCCAGTCCAGTGAATGGATATGATAAGATCCTGATACAGGATGCATTGGATTATCATGAAGTGGTAAAACGGGCCCATGAAAATGCAGGATTGGCAGTCCCGACAAATATTTATGGAGATCCAAATAATCCATCGATCCCAAATTATATCTGGCCTAATGATGGTGTTAATCAAACAATGACTGTGGATGAAAGCACCTATTCTTATCCTAATAATTTAATTATGCCCGCTTCTGCCGGAACGAACTGGTGGGATGAGTTAATAGATCCTGCATTAGTTCAGGATTATAACCTTTCATTTTCAGGTGGAAATGATAACGCGATATTCAGTTTATCTGCCGGTTATTATAACCAGGATGGTACTGTAAAATATAATACATGGGAAAGATATTCAATTCGGGCAAATAGTGAATTTAAATTGGGCAAATTCATCTTTGGAGAAAATCTGGCATTTTCAAGGGAACAGAATGTCGGTGTGATGGGCAATATGGGTGAGGATACACCAATTGGCCAGCTGATAAAAATGCAACCCGTAGTTTCTGTTCACGATGTAGGCGGGTATTATTCCAGTGGAAAGGCAGTTACCTTGGGTAATGGCAGTAACCCGGTTGCACAGGTATGGAAAGGAAAAGACAATAAAGCGACATGGCAACGAATAGTTGGTAATTTCTATGGTCAGGTTGAGATTATTGAAGGGCTCAGGTTAAGATCGAATTTCGGATTTAACATATCTAATGGACTCGATAAAAGATTTACCTTTCCAACACCTGAAAATTCAGAACCAAATACTGAAACACGCTTGAATGAGGATTATGATGCAGCAACAAGCTGGACCTGGACAAATACACTTACTTACAACAAAACTTTTGCTGACAAGCACAATGTAAGTGTTTTGGCTGGTTATGAAGCTATCCAAAACAAGGATAATTGGATGAATGGCCAGATCAGTAATTATGTGACCTGGGATATCAATGCATGGTATATCCAGGATGCACTCGCTAATCCGGGAACAAAAAACGTTACCAGTGGTGGTGGAATTAGTTCTTTGACTTCATTATTTGCAAAAATCGATTATAACTTTGCCAATAAATATTATGTGAGTGGAACAATCCGACGTGATGGATCATCCAGATTCGGTCCTAACAATGCTTATGGTACCTTCCCGGCATTTAGTGCAGGTTGGAGACTTTCGGAAGAATCATTCATGCAGGGTGTTACCTGGTTAACAGATTTTAAAATCCGTGGTGGATGGGGAGTTACCGGAAATCAAAACATTTCAACAGGTCGTATTTACAACCAATATGGTGGAGGAACAGGCAACTCATTTTATGATATTACTGGTTCTCAATCAAATCTTGCCACTGGTTACCGGTTGACAAGAATCGGGAACCCGGATTTGAAATGGGAGGAAAATCGGTCAACCAATATTGGTTTTGATGCGTCCCTATTTGACGGAAAATTGACAATAGTATTTGACTGGTACAAACGAGATGTTGAAGATTTATTGTACGCTCCTCCGATTCCTGCAACCCAGGGCAATGCAGATCCTCCAGTCGTAAACATTGCCTCCATGCAAAACGTTGGATTTGATTTCTCCATTGGTTACAAAGGCCAGATGGGAAGTGATGGAACATGGGGAGTAGAGTTGAATGGCGGACATTATAAAAATGAAGTCGTAAGTATTGATGGAAACGCTGAGTTTTTCTTCAGTACAGGCCAAGGACGACAGGGAGCTGTAGCTATAAACCACGTTGGATATCCAATTGGTTCATTTTATGGCCTGGTCACCGATGGAATTTTCCAGAATCAAGCCGAGGTTGATGCGCATGTAACCCAGGATGGGGCTGCCCCAGGTCGTATCCGGTTTAAGGATGTAAATGGTGATGGTATGATCTCAAATGCTGACAGGGATGTCATTGGTAGCTACCACCCTGATTTCACTGGTGGTCTGAACCTGGATTTCACCTGGAAGAATTTTGATTTGAATGCGTTCCTATTTGCATCTTTAGGTAATGATATCTATGACGTAACAAGGGAATTCATCGTGTTCAGGTTATTCAGCACAAACGTTCGTCAGGACAGGTTAACAGATTCCTGGACTCCGAATAATCCTGGTGCCAAGTATCCAATTATTGATCAGAATGACCAGTACAGTACGACATATAGTGATTTTTATGTATCGGATGGCTCATATCTCAGATTGCGAAATCTTCAGCTAGGATATAACATTCCTTCACAAAGCTGGTTCTCCAACATGAGGGTATTTGTACAGGGACAAAATATATTTACGATCACAGGATATGATAATTTAGACCCCGCATTACCAAATCAGGATGAAAGTAATGCTGCAGGTAATACTACTGACCAGAATGGTGGTATTGACAGAGGTGCTTATCCATCTAACAAGATCTTTTCAGTTGGTATTAATGCAACGTTTTAATTGATAAAAAACAAAACGATGAAGAATATATTTAAAATTATAGGAATAGCATTAATCACTGCAGGAGTACTATTTGCCTGCAAGGAAACGTTCCTGGATGGTCCGGCACAAGGTGTTTTGGACCAAAGTACATTGGGTGATCAGGCAGGTGTAGAAGCCAATCTTATTTCCGCCTATTCATTGCTAGACGGATATGCGGAATATGGTGGTTGGGGTCTTGCCGGGAGTAACTGGACGTATGGAAGTGTTGCTTCAGATGATGCCTACAAAGGATCAGAACCTGGGGATCAGCAACCTATTCAGGATATTGAGTTATACCAGTGGAGTACTGCCGGTACAGACGGATACCTGAATGAAAAATTCAGATCTGTATATGATGGCGTTGCCCGATGCAATGCCACCATTAATCTTATGAGAGATGTTTTGGAAGCTGATCCTGCTGCAATCTCTACGGATGATGCAGCGCGCATCGAAGGCGAAGCCATTTTTTTACGAGCACATTATCATTTTGATGCATGGAAATTCTGGGAGAATATTCCATATTATGTTGAAACTGATGAAGATTTTAAAAAGCCGAATTTAACCTCAGCAGCGGCCATGGATATGATACTCGCGGACTTGGATGCAGCCATTGCCAAACTGCCTGAAACGCAAGGTGATGTAGGCAGGGTAACCAAATGGACAGCAAAAGCTTACAAAGGAAGGGTTTTGATGTTTAAAAAGGATTTTTCTGGAGCATTGACAGTTTTAGTAGACGTAGTTAACAATGGCCCTTATGAATTGGAGGAAACTTTCCATAATGTCTTTGCTGTACAACATGACAATGGTCCTGAAACCATATTGGCTTACCAGGCATCTTCAAATGATGGTAATCCCAATGGGAACAATGGTAACTATAGTGATCGATTGAATTTCCCACATAGTGGTAGTCCGCTTGGGTGTTGTGGTTTCCACCAGCCTTCACAGAATTTAGTTAATGTATTCCAGGTTGATGCCAATGGGCTTCCATTACTGGATGGTTCTTGGAATGATGCTGAAGCAGCAGATATTACTCCCACTACTCCAGTCGATCCTAGATTAGATTGGACAACAGGTAGGGATGGTGTTCCGTACCTTGACTGGGGAATACACGAAGCTGGATGGATCAGGGCAAGGCAATTTGCCGGACCATATTCTCCCAAGAAAACGATTTATGAAAAGAATAGTGGCGCAATGAGTGCTGTTGGATGGCAGAATACCCAGTTGCACTCGATGAATTTCCATATCCTAAGGTATGCCGATGTCATGCTCATGTTGGCTGAGGCTGAGGTGGAAGTAGGTTCATTGGAAAATGCCAGGTCACTGGTCAATGAAATCAGAGCAAGAGCTGCGCAATCTGCCCAGGGTCCGGATGGCGGTGATGTTCAGGTTCCAATTGATGATGCAAGCATCACATGGGCTAACTACCAGATTGGTCAGTATACCACTGCATGGACAGATCAAGCAGTTGCAAGAGAAGCTGTAAGAATGGAGCGAAGACTCGAGCTCGCCATGGAAGGACACCGATTGTTTGATTTGAAGCGTTGGGGAATAGCCAAGCAAGTTCTGAATGATTATGTTACAAAGGAAAAGACCAGAAGAGAGTATTTAACTGCAGCAGTTACTTTTGAGGATCGACATATGTTGTACCCGCTACCAATTACCCAGATAGAATTGAGTACGGTGGATGGTGTTGAGCAGTTGGCTCAAAATCCAGGTTGGTAGAACTAAATTAAAATCATATTTTTATCCCGGAAGGATAGGTGTTCCTTCCGGGATTTTTTTTGTTTTATTGCAGCTTATATTTGTTAAATCCAAAACTTACATGTTGGATTATATCATAACTTTTATCATGAGAATTGGGAGGTATCTGGTAATTGGTTTGTTCGCAGGTTTTGTTGGGTGTAGGCCAACTAATTCTGAAAAAACAGATCAAGGAGAAAAATTATTTACATTACTTACACCACAAGAAACCGGAGTTGATTTTAGTAATAATGTTGATGACCAGAAAGACTTCAATATTCTGAATTACCGTAATTTTTATAATGGTGGCGGTGTGGCACTGGGTGATATCAATAATGATGGCTTGGTCGATATCTATTTTACCTCAAACCTGGAACCAAACAGATTATTTCTCAATAAAGGCAATTGGAAATTTGAGAATATTACTAAACAAGCCGGAGTTTCTGGTTCACGAGCCTGGTGTACCGGCGTAACCATGGCAGATGTTAATGCAGATGGGTACCTGGATATTTATGTCTGTAATTCCGGTGAAATTGCCAGTGATGACAGGAAAAATGAATTGTTTATCAATCAGGGCAACCTGACATTCAAAGAAGAAGCATCCGAATGGGGATTGGACAGTGATGCATTTTCTACTCATGTAACTTTCTTTGATTATGACCTGGATGGTGATCTGGATTGTTTTTTATTGAACAATAGTTTTCGCAGTCCCGACAGAGTTGAACTTTACAACAAACCCAGGGATGAAATGGGAAGCGAAGGCGGGGACAGATTACTGCGAAATGATGGTCGCTACTTTACAAATGTAACTATAGCGTCAGGAATTCATCCTGGGGATATCGGATTTGGATTGGGAGTTTCTGTCAGTGATTTAAATAATGATATGCTGCCTGATCTTTACGTAAGCAACGATTTCTGGGAGCGGGATTATTTATATATCAACAAAGGTGATGGTACCTTTAAAGATGATATGGAGCATCGAATTGCTACTACATCCATGAATAGTATGGGATCTGATGTTGCTGATATTAACAATGATGGTTTCCCGGAAATAATGACTACGGATATGCTGCCACCAGATAATTTCAGGTTGAAAACGATGACGCAATTTTCACCTTTTCGAATGGGTACCATTGAATTTGACTCTTTATATCATCATCAAATGATGCAAAATAGTCTTCAACTCAATATTGGAGGAGACTACTTTCAGGAAATTGCCCATTTGTCTGATGTGGCTGCATCGGACTGGAGCTGGGGTGCATTACTGCTGGACATCAATCTGGATGGATGGAAAGATATTTTTGTGAGCAATGGCATACAGCGGGATTTAACGGATTTCGATTTTGTGGATATTATCACCAACAAGAAAGTTGTCGACCAAATTGTGGAGGAAAATAATGGATTTGATTTCAGGGATTTTTTACCATTTATGCCATCAAAAAAAATTTCAAATGCAGTTTTTATCAATCAGAAGAATTTAAGATTTGAAGAAAAGTCAGATGAGTTAGGTTTATCCACGCCATCGTTCAGCAATGGATCCGCCTATGGAGACCTTGATAATGATGGTGATCTGGACCTGGTAGTCAATAATGCCAATATGGAGAGTTTTCTTATCAGAAATAACACTGTCGAAATTGGATTGAACAAGTTTTTAAAAATTGAATTGAAAGGTCCCGCGTTTAATCCTTTCGGAATTGGTGCTAAAGTCCAGGTATCCAAAGGTAATCAAAAGCAGGAATTGCAACATTTTCTTTCCCGTGGTTTTGAAAGTTCTGTAGCTCCGGGATTAATATTTGGTGTAGCCGATGTTGATACGGTGGATACGATTAGGATAATTTGGCCTGATATGAAAATGCAAACCATTTCCAAAATCGCGACTAACGAGAAAATTATCTTGAACTATCAAGAAGCAGATCAAAATTGGAAAAAAGACGAGAACCACTTCGATAAATTATTTACTGAAATAGATGATCAGTCATTTATTTCTGAGACTAAACACATAGAGAATCCTTTTAATGATTTCCAGAATGAAGGTCTGTTGTATAGACTGGTATCTACTGAAGGACCTAAAATTTTACATGGAGACATAAACGGGGATCAACTTGATGATTTTATACTTTTAGGAGCTACTGGCGATCCGAATAAACTTTTTATTCAAAAGAGAAATGGATCATTTAGCTTACGGAAAGTGGATGCCTTTATAAGCGATAGTAAACTAGAGGGCACTTGTGGGGTGTTAATCGATTATGATAATGACAATGATCTGGATGTGCTGATAGGTCATGGTGGTAATGAATTTCAAAAGGGACAAAATAATTTTAGATTGCGTTTGTATGACAATGATGGATTGGGAAATTTTTCAATCAATATACAAGCAACACCTCAAATATTAGGAAACCTATCATGTATTGAACCTTGCGATTTTGATCAGGATGGAGATATTGATCTGTTTATTGGTGCACGTGTTGTCCCCGGACATTATGGCCTAATTCCCAGTAGCTTCCTGCTGCAAAATAATGGAGATGGGAGATGGGTAAACCTGACAACGGAAGAGTTTGGAAAATTAGGCATGGTCACTGCGGCGGTATGGAGTGATATCGATCAGGATAACGATCCTGATTTGGTTGTGGTTGGCGATTGGATGCCTATTACCATATTTGAAAATACACCCGGTGCCCTGAAAAAGAAAGGAGTAATAAAGGATAGCTTTGGATGGTGGTCTGCGTTGAAGGCACATGATTTGGATAATGATGGTGATGATGACTACATATTGGGAAATTGGGGATTAAACAGCAAGTTTAGGGCTTCAGCTGATCGACCATTAAAACTTTATGTAAAGGATTTTGATCGAAATGGCCAGGTAGAGCAAATTTTGGAGTGGTACCCGGAAGGAGAAAAGAAAGCTTTCCCCTTTGTGTCAAAAGATGAATTATTAAGACAACTACCTCAATTGGCAAATAAAATTAAAACCTATAAACAATATGGGGAGAGTACGTATGAGCAACTTTTTGAACTTGAACAACGCCAGGGTACTTTGGAATTGAGATGCACCTACCTGGAAAGTGCTATATTATGGAGAGATTCGAATGGTTTTCGTTTGGAACCATTGCCTATTCAGGCACAGGTTGCGCCTGTATTTTCTATAATTGCTGAGGATATTGATAAAGATGAAATTTGTGATTTAATGCTTTTTGGTAATTTCTATGGATTAAAACCGGAAGTGGGCAGGATAGATGCAAATCAGGGGGTAATACTAAATGGATCAAATGGAGAAAAGTTTCAATTTATTCAACCAGAGCAAAGCGGTTTGTATGTCACAGGGGAATCAAGAGATGCTGTTTTCATTTCTGATCGAAGTCTCCAAAAAATATTAGTAATTGCAAGGAATAATCTCCCAGCTCAATTTTATAAACTGAATAAAGATTAGTTGGAGCCCAATTTAGTTGATGCCAATCTTGAGAGCATTCATGGGCAATATTGTTATTTGAGCCGATTAATCCATTATTTGATATTTTTTATTATTTTACTTTACTGCCATCTGACAAAGATAATGAGATCTATCAGTTTACTTCTTCTTTTAGCCATGGTATCCTGCAATGGTTGGATAAATAAACCATTGTTTGAACGGTTGGACCCTTCATATACTGGAGTTGATTTTGGAGTAAAAGTGATCGAAAATGATTCATTAAACATGTTGACGTTTACTAACTTTTATACCGGCTCGGGAGTTGGCATAGGAGACATCAATAATGATGGCTTTTCAGATATTTATTTCGGATCGTGTATGGAATCTGGAAGATTATATCTGAATAAAGGAAATATGCAATTTGAGGATATCACCACATTGGCTGGGATTGAAACTAATTCCTGGATTACCGGAGTAACTATGATTGACATTAACACGGATGGCTTTCTAGATATTTACTTAAACGTTTCAGGCCCACTTTCCCAGCACAATACGCGAAATTTACTTTTTATCAACAATGGTGATATTACGTTCGAGGAACAAGCAGCAAAGTATGGAATTGATGATCCATCGCAAACTACGCATAGCAGTTTTTTTGATTATGATAAAGATGGGGATCTTGATTTATTTATGGCCATAAATCCTTCAGATACTTCGATAAATTTGATGGGCAATCTGCACGCCATGAATAAAAGGCAATAATCATTGGGTCATGATAAATTATTTGAAAATATTGGTAATGGAACATTTAAGGATGTATCAAAAAGAGCTGGAATTATCTATGAAGGTAATAGTCTTGGATTAAACACTTCGGATATTAATGGAGACGGTTGGATTGATGTTTATATCTCAAATGATTTTGTCTCAAACGACATTCTTTATATAAATAATGGAGATGGGACATTTAGTAATGAATTAGGGAAATATTTTAAGCATACCAGCTTTGCCGGTATGGGCAATGATGTAGCAGATATTAATAATGATGGTCTATTAGATGTATATGTAACTGATATGTATCCAGTAGATTATTACAGAGAAAAGACACTGGTTGCTGCAAATAATTTCAGAACTTTTTATTTTTTGCTCAGTATAGGTTATGAACCACAATATGTACGAAACGTGCTGCAAATAAACAATGGCAATCATACATTCAGTGAAATAGGACAATTGGCAGGTATTGATAAAACTGATTGGAGTTGGGGGCCAGTATTTGGTGATTTTAATAATGATGGACATAAAGATTTATATGTTACCAATGGATTTACCCGTGATCTGGGAGATCTGGATTATTTAAACTTCAATGAAAATTCTCCTTTTGTAAATCCTATGGCTAACAGAGCTGATCATTATAAATCCATTATCGAGCAGCCCGGCACCAAAGTGGCAAATTTTGCATTTAAGAATAATGGAAATCAAACTTTTAGTAAGGTCACAAAAGATTGGGGGCTTTCAGATTTATCTTTTTCTAATGGCGTGGCAACTGGAGATCTGGATAATGACGGTGATCTTGATTTAGTAGTGAGTAATATCAATGATCATGCCTTCATCTATGAAAATAAATCTGAACATTTGAATCATCATTACTTAAAAATAAAAATATCCGGCCCTGCTTTGAATCCGCAAGCATTAGGAACAAGGATTAAGCTACATTATGCCATAGGAATTCAGTTTATCGAAAAATGCATTTACAGGGGTTATCTTTCGACAATGGATGGCACCTTACATTTTGGACTAGGAAAGCAGGATAAAGTTGATTCACTGGAAGTATTTTGGCCGGATGGTAAATATACCTTACTTAGAAATATCACTGTAGATACTACTTTAATGATCAAATATGCTGAACCATTCATAAATCCGCAAAAACAGTCACTACCGCAATTTAAATTTCAAGAGATAAGTGAAAGTTTTAAAATAAAGCATTTGCATCGTGAAGATCCATTTATGGATTTTTTAGTACAACCTTTGATCCCTCACGAGCATACCTTGAATGGACCTGCTTTGGCTGTTGGAGATATAGATGGGGATCAGTTGGAGGATTTTTTCATTGGTGGAGCCGCAGGTTTCCCTGGTTATTTTTTCTTTCAGCAAGAAAACAATTCGTTTGAAAAGGTTGAGTTTCCAATAGATATTAAGTATGAAGATAATGGGGCTTTGTTTTTTGATGCGGATAATGATGGTGACCAGGACCTCTATGTAGTAAGTGGAGGAACTTTCGATAAGGATAGAACACCTTTGGATTTTCAGGATAGGCTTTATATCAACAATGGTTCAGGAAATCTGACACGTTCAAAGGAAGCCTTATCGGAAACGAGTTCTAGTGGATCTTGTGTAATTGCATCAGATTTTGATAAAGACGGTGATCTGGATCTTTTTGTAGGTGGCAGAATTTCACCCGGCAAATATCCGTATCCGCCTAAAAGTTATTTATTTCAAAATCAACATGGAAAATTTATTGATGTTACACGTGAATTACTTCCAGATGGACATGAAATCGGAATGGTAACATCGGCGTTATGGACAGATGTCGATAATGATTCATGGCCAGATCTTATGATCGTAGGTGAGTGGATGCCCATTACGGTTTTTCATAATACAGAAGGTCAATCATTTAGTCGAGTTAACGATACCTCCCTCAGAAACAGCAACGGATGGTGGAATAGCTTGGTTTCAGGAGATTTTGATCGGGATGGTGATCTTGATTATATCGCTGGTAATTTAGGTTTAAACACTAACTATAAAGCAAGTGAAAAAAGACCATTTGGAATCTATGCCAAGGATTTTGATAATAATGGAACTGTTGATCCCATCATGTGCCAATATTATGGTGAAGTTAACTATCCGGTAGCACTCCTAGATGATCTATTAGAACAGATAAGTTCAATGAATCGACGTTTTCCCAAATATAATGATTATGCCAAGGCTAATTTTTATCAAACTTTTACCAAAAAAGAAGTGGAAGGTGCACTTATTTTGGAAAGTAAAACCTTTGAAAGTAGTTACATTGAAAATCTTGGAAATAGTAGATTCACAATTCGACCATTGCCACTTGAATGCCAGACCGCTCCAATCTTTGGAATGCATGTTCAGGATGTCAATGAAGATGGAAATTTGGATATCCTAATGGTGGGTAATTCATATGCTACGCATGTCCTGATTGGCAGGTATGATGCATTTATTGGGGCATATCTGATGGGAGATGGAAAAGGTAATTTTGATGTCATTAGAGGAAATCAAAGTGGTTTTTTTGTTGATACAGATGCCCGCGCGCTTGCAGCACTCAATTTATCGGATACTACCCAATTATACATTGTTGCAAGTAATTCGGATAGTATAAAAGTTTTTGTAGATAAAGATAATAAAGATAGAATTAGCATTAACGCCCAAGATCATGATGTTGCTGCTCTGCTGGAACTTATAGACGGCACAAAAATTAAGCATGAATATTATTACGGATCAGGATATTATTCAAAAAGTTCCAGAAATCTGGTATTTCCAAAATCTCAATTAAGACATGTGACGTTAATTGATGCAACCGACAAAAAAAGAGTTATTCTAATACCTTGATCAAATCTGATCTGAACCTTTGAATTTATTATCGTATATAGCAAAAATCGCTGATTGTTCTTTGATGATTTCCATGATAATGTAATGTTATGGATTCATAATAGTCTTGTATTATCAGTTTCCTCGAAGATTGCGACAAGAAGGATGAGCCATATTGAAATTCGTGTTTCCTGGTTTTTCCATTCTTAAGTTTAATTTCAGCCCATTGAGCATTCTCAGGATCAATGGTTGTAATCTGAATATCAGAGTTGTAAATGTGTGTTATCAGTGAGTCTTTGTTTTGCGTCGTTAAGATAAGTTCTCTTCCTTCATTATCAAATAATCTGGCTATGCCTTTAGCGTCTCCTTTTACTAAAAAACCAGATTCATATGGTTTTTGAGCATTGAAGGCGCCGGCGCCATCCCCAATTAACAGCAGACCATTGGATGCGTCGATCCTTCCAGACATATATTCAATGGAATAATCATTGCCTATCAATAAAATATCGTTGTTCCCATCAAGGTTAAAATCCTGTGACATAATGCCGTATACGGGAGCAAATTGTGCTTCTATAGGCAATGGGATTAAATCAAATTTTTCATTTCCATCATTAATGAGTATAACTGATTGTAACTGGGTAGCTTTCCTGTGATAGCTGCCTTCCAGTTCTTCCGGAGTGAATAAATCGTAGATTGTTGATCTTCCAAAATCACGGTATGTTTTTACCCGATGTCTTAGCATAGCCACTTGTGACATAATTCCATCTCTGGTCCCGATAGGAAATGGTTTTAACTCATAATTTTCATCACTATTATATTTAGCCAAAATTGGATCAATTATACCATTTAAATCAAAATCCTTAGCAAAAATCATCAATGGATAAATTTCATCGCCCTGGAAAATGGAGTTCAATCCAAGATTACCACAGACGTAATCCGTATCACCATCATCGTCAATATCAACTCCTGTGATACAATTCCACCACCCGCTGGAATGAGCAGAAAATGCGGATTTGCTTATATCTTTTAGTTTGCCTTTTTCATTTTTATAAAATTTGATTTCCATCCATTCTCCTACAACAATCAGATCCTGCCAGCCATCATTATTAAAATCGGTCCAAATGGCGTCTGTTACCATCTCAGGATTGTTGAGCTCTGGGCACAACTCCGTGGTGTTGTCTGTGAAAACTCCTTTATTGTTCAGTAAAATGTAGCTTCCTTCAGATAAAGGATAACTTCCAGGAATTGTTCTTGTACCGACAAAAAGATCTAAGTCACCATCCTGATCAATATCGGCTGCTTTTACGCAGGATCCCGATTTTTTCAGATCTGGTAATGCATTGGGTTGGTAGGTGATAAAACCCTTCCCATTGTTTAAATAGAGCCTGTCTAAATATGATGTAGAGCCAGGTTCAGTCCCAATACCTCCACTAACCACATATAAATCGTTGTCTCCGTCATTATCCGCATCAAAAAATAATATGCCAGCATCCTGTGCTTTTAGGCTATCCGTCATAATAATTCTGTTTTCAATTTTGAAATTTCCATCTGTTTGTTGCACGATAAATGTTCCAGGATGTAATGCATTTCCGCCAATATATAAATCTTCAAGGCCATCACCGTTAATATCGCTTGCAGCTATTCCCGGAGTGTATTGTGATAATTTATGAGGTAGTGTTTGCTGATAGTTAAAATCAAAAAGTTCTTTTTCATTGTGTACATAAGGGGGAATAAACGTATCTTTATCTTTACGGGTAAATATTTGTTTTTCCTTTTTGACAAGGTATTTCCTTAGATTACAAGCAGGACAATTGCGGCCATCAGCATAGCTAATTTCAAATTCTTTGTTTGTGGTAATATCATATAATTTGGAAATCCTGTTTCCTGGCCAAAAAACGATCAGTGAATCAACTTTTTCCTTGTTCCCCAATCCGAAATGTACTGTTGGATCTACAGTTGACATAAATCCGCGGTATATACTTTGCTCATAAAACTGGATCTGGTCACCAGTAAAAATCAGTACCCTGGCTCCAATACCTACTCGATTTTTTTCAGGACCTATAAGGTTTATGCGAAGGAAATTTGATTCATTTACTACAACCCGGTTTTCAATTGTATTATTTTGATAGAGTGTGGCGGGCATATTGATATTATTGGTTATATAATCGAGGTCCCCGTCATTATCAAAATCTGCAAAAGCAGCGCCGTTTGAGAAAGTTTGAACATTAAATCCCCATTCATTGGTTTTCTTTGAAAATGTCAGATCTCCATTATTTTTAAAAATATAATTATCGATTTGCACTTCAGGAATGGTATCAAAAAGATCTGATCTTCTCCTCACTAAGTTCTGAAATCGGTTAAAATAATTTGCGTAATCCATATCTGTAACATCTCCGGGAAATCCATTGGCGATCACCAGATCTTTAAAACCGTCGTTATCAAAATCCGCAAATAATGGAGACCAGCTCCAGTCAGTTTCTTCGATATCAGCTAAAAATCCAATATCACTGTACAACATATTTCCTTTTCCATCAGGCCCTAAATTAAGATGAAGCATATTGCGTATAAACTGAAAATCATAATTGTACTTCTCATAATTGATCTGATTCATAGGATTAATTTTCAACAGCATGGTTTTTTTTCTGTAATTAATTTCTGGCAGCATATCCAGAGCAAATATTTCCTGCAATCCATCATTATTGATGTCGGCAATATCATTACCCATAGCAGAAAAGCATTGGTGTCTTAGGTAGTCAGAAATTTTGTTTGAAAATGTGCCATCCTGGTTATTAATATACAGTATGTCATTCGGCAAAAAATCATTTGTAATGTATATATCCGGCCATCCATCCAAATTTAGATCCCTGATTGAAAGCCCATGGCTGTAACCTTCAATGAGAATACCAGCTTTTACTGATACATCAGTAAATTGTTCATCGCCTGTATTTTCATATAGCTTGTCAGAATTGACTGAACTGCCATCAATAATTGCAGGCCTGAATTGACTTGGAAATACTCTATCCATGAAATTATTTAAGACGAAGAGATCCAGATCGCCATCCAAGTCATAATCAAAAAATGCGGCATTGGAGGAATGTCCATGATCTTCAATTCCCCATTTTGCAGCTTCTTCCCTAAATGTGGGGATACCTTTCTGGTTTAATCCATTATTTATATAAAGTTTATTTAATCGTTTCTCGGCAACAGGATAAATGGAAGCGCATACGTAAATATCTAACCATCCATCATGATTGATATCGACTATGGCAATCCCCTGGGACCAGATATCAGCTGCCTCAACACCTGCTTCAGCGGTAATATCTATAAAATGAAATCCACCTTTATTCAAATAAAGCCTGTTTGAGACTTGGTTCCCTGAAAAATATATGTCCTGTAAACCATCATTATTAAAATCTCCGATACCTAATCCACCTCCATTGTAGATATAGTAAAAATCAATAACATTAAATGTATCAGTCGCTTCGATAG
>Ga0209536_100004388_pt1 | contig 22282 bp, 27 predicted proteins | sample DeeMarSeWOR28_12_FD_187461 | JGI IMG/M metagenome (GOLD analysis project Ga0209536, IMG submission 187461) | Marine sediment microbial communities from White Oak River estuary, North Carolina - WOR-2-8_12 (SPAdes) (version 2) | ecosystem: Environmental > Aquatic > Marine > Intertidal zone >... | reverse complement strand
TGGCGGAACAGGGCGTGGAGCAGGGCTTCACGCGGACCGGCATAGCGCATGTCCAGCGGGTAACCGGCCTGGATTACGGTGTTGTCGGCAAAGTATTTTTCGATCAGGGTGCCAATGGCCTTTGAGCGTACATCGGCCGGGATATCACCAGGCTTCAGCTTGCCCAGCAGGGAGTGAATCAACACACCGTCCAGGGTTTCCACGGCAATCTTGGCCAGGTACTCGTGCGAGCGGTGCATCGGGTTACGGGTCTGGAACGCCGCTACCTTGGTCCAGCCACGTTTTTCGAACTCGGCACGGGTCTGGGCCGGGGTCATAAACTGGTCGCCATACTCTTCCGGGAAACCGCCAAGCGACAAGACCTTGATCGAGCCGGCCAGGTTAACGTCGCCCTGCGCCTTGACCATCTTCACACCGGGATGCTCGTCGTCGGTGGTCTTGTAGACCATCATGCATTCGTGGTCTTTATCAATAGAATACTTTTCAGTGACGGTCATGGTGGCCATGACTTCGTCGGATTCGGCATTGATTAGCGCAACTTCGTCGCCGTCCTTGATACTGTCGGCGGTGGCCTTGTCGGTAGAAAGCGTAATCGGAATCGGCCAGAACAGGCCATTGGCCATCTTCATGCCATCACAGACGCCTTGCCAGTCGCCCTTGGTCATGAAGCCGTCCAGCGGGGTGAAACCGCCAATGCCCATCATGATGACGTCACCGGTTTCACGAGAACTCATTTTTACCTGCGTCAGACCCTTGGCTTTTTCGAGTTCAGCCTTGAGTGCATCGCCTTCGAGAAGGAGGGGTTTAAGGTCACCACCACCATGCGGATTGACTAGCTTGCTCATTATTTTCCCTTGAAAATTTAAGTTAATTGGTTGAATTGACGCAGTGAAGGCCGGAAACTCTATGCTCTTGTGGATTCCAACACTAATTAGATTTGTTGGGGCCCCTTATAAGCAGTGTTTATTTTATGGCCTGTCGACTGTCCCCCTATGGTATCCCGGGTTTTTCCATTAGTTATCAGCACCTTGCACGTTCGGCGTTGCACCTGCATCGCCTGGGGTACTCCGGCAGCGAATAATGCTCATCAGCCCGGGGGCGGGTATGCTAACGCATTTCGGGGGCGATTGGGATTGATCCAGGCCACTGATTTTCGAGATAAATATGAGTATTTCAGTCAAGTATTTTGCCAGTATCCGTGAACGGCTGAACCGTTCGGAGGAAATCATCGAACCGGAACCGGGCCTAACGGCCGCGGATGTCTGGACCCGCGCCACCGGCGAAGGACTGCCTGCCAACACGCTGGTGGCGATCAATCAGGAGCACGCCCACGCTCAGCATGAGGTCTCCGACGGCGACGAAGTGGCGTTTTTCCCTCCCGTGACAGGAGGTTAGCGTGGCAGTACGAGTCATTTCCGAGACATTGGATCCGTGGGCCGAAGTCGGTACTTACCAGCAGGCACGGCCAGCGCTGGCGGGCAGGTTTGGCGGTACGGCGATTTTCGTTGGCACCATGCGCGAGCTGAATCAGGGTGACCGGGTGCAGGCCATGACCCTGGAACACTACCCGGGCATGACCGAAAAACAGCTTGAGCAGGTGTGTGCAGATGCAGCCCAACGCTGGCAGATCCTAGATAGCCTGGTGGTTCACCGGGTTGGTGCGCTGCTACCCAATGATCCGATCGTGGTGGTGGCTGTGTGGGCCGAGCATCGTGGCGACGCCTTTGATGCCTGTCGCTATATTATCGATGCGTTGAAAACGCGGGCACCGTTCTGGAAGCAGGAGGCAACGGAAAGCGGCCTACGCTGGGTGGAAAAAAATACCTGAATCAAAAAGGCCGCGCCAAAACCCGTCTGGCGCGGCCCAAGAACGATTCCCTGTGCGAGCTATTTTGCCGTTGCGCCTCGACGACGCTTCATCTCACGGTAACGCTTGAGTGCATCCTCGTAATGGGCAGTTGTATCCGCCATTTCCTTTTGTTTGTCGGCAATCAGGGCGCCGTGACGTTCTACCTGGCTCCGCGCTCGCTTCACTGTTTCAGCGGTTTCTTTCGATACGCCTTTGCTGGATTTCTTTTCCTCTTCGGCTGCCTTCTCGGCCCGGGCAAGGACGCCCTTCAGGTGCTCCAGCGTGGCGCTACCGGAGTCAATTGACTGTTGCAGGTCCTTAAGTTTGCGGTTGCGCTCATAGATAATGTCGTCTTCATGCGCATAGCTCTGTGCCAGCAGTTTGTCCTCAGCTTCCTGCTCCGCTTTGCGCTTGGCTTCAGCTTCTTTTTGCGCTTCTTCGCTACGCCGGGCCTCCAGCTCGTCTTTTGTCGGGGGCGCGTCGATCACCTTTTTTCCGGCCTTGCCGGCGTTGAATTCAATGACATCAGAGCGCGCCTTCGCACATTCCTTGGCGGCATGGTCGCCATAGTGCCAGCGGCCTTCGGCATCTTTGCATTTCTTGATAGCGGCCTGGGCACCAGGCATGGCCATGGCCAGAACCAGGGCGGCGAAAATCGGGAGTTTGACGGCAATTCGTTTCATTTTTTTTCCATAGACTGCGAGATAACAGATTATAAGAGTGGTATGCGATACCGTGGTTGTCAATAATTGGCGCACAATAACCTGGCGCGGCTTAACGGGAGATGAACCTCTTTGGACTGGACTGAGCAACTTATCTTGCTGGCAGCCTCGCTGGTGGCCAATATATTTTCCGCGTTTGCGGGCGGCGGTGCCGGCCTGCTCCAGTTTCCAGTGTTGATCTTTCTTGGCCTGCCTTTTGGTGTGGCACTGGCCACCCACAAGGTCGCCAGCGTCGCTCTGGGGGTAGGCGCTACCGCGCGGCACATGAAGGAAGGCTCGCTCGAGGGCCAACTTGCCCTACGCATCCTGGCTTTTGGCTTGCCCGGCGTAGTGCTGGGGGCGGTGCTGATTCTCCGCGTTCCGGATGAATGGGCGAAACTCGCTCTGGGAGTCCTGACTATCTGCCTTGGCGTCTATTCCATGCTCAATGCCAGGCTGGGGCTGGAACGGATTCATCGGGAGATGAGCCTTTTTGGTAACCTGGTGGGAGGCTTCGGCCTGTTTGTTATCGGGTTTCTGAATGGCTCGTTGTCTTCCGGCACCGGTCTTTTTTGCACGCTATGGCTGGTACGCTGGTACGGTCTCGATTACCGGCGGGCGGTGGCCTATACGCTGGTGTTGGTCGGGATGTTCTGGAATGGTACCGGCGCGCTTACCCTCGGTATGCTGAGCGAGCTAAAGTGGACGTGGTTGCCAGTATTACTTACAGGTTCGCTAATTGGCGGCTACATTGGTGCACATTGGGCTATTATGAAAGGGAACCGCTGGATAAAAAGGGCGTTTGAGGTTGTCACGATTCTGGTCGGCCTGAAACTGGTGTTGTAACCGTCTTGAAAAAACCACTACCCGGGAGTTGCCATGGGAAATACCAAAAACACAAATCGGCGCGCCATTGATCAGGTTACAGAGCTAAATGGCGCGGTCGGATCCAATACCGTGTTTGAAGGTCAATTGCGGGGCAAAGGCAACTACAAGGTGGCCGGCCGCTTCATCGGTGATTGTGATCTTGAAGGCGCGCTGTTGCTGGACAAAAATGGCCTCTGGCAGGGCAACATCACCGCCGATATTGTGGTCATTGCCGGCGAAGTCGAGGGCAATGTCGTTGCCAACAAACAGCTGGAAGTTTCTCGTACTGGTCGGGTGAATGGCAGACTTACCAGCCCGGTGATCGCGCTGGAAAATGGCGCAGAACACGAGGGCGAGATGCACATGACACAGTCACACCAGTTTACCGACCGGCGCGCCTAGATTCCGTAAGCTCGACTGTATGCCTCGATTGCGTCCAGGTGCTGGCCGTATTCGGCATTGCGTGACAAGTACGGCACCAGTGTCTCCAGCTTGATGATGCTGGCAACGCGAATGCCGTGCGTCGCCTCCACTTCCATAACTGCAGAGTTCTCGCCGGCCCCGCGTTCCTGACGATCCACCGCAATCACCACACCGCAAGGCTTGGCGCCCGCGACCTTGATAATGTCTACTGCCGCGTTAATCGACATGCCTGACGAAATCACGTCATCAATTATCAGTACTCGACCCTCAAGCGGATGACCAACGATGATGCCGCCTTCGGCGTGGGTCTTGGCTTCCTTGCGATCGAAAGCAAAAGGGATATCCCGATGGTGATGATCGGCCAACGCGATGGCGGTGGTGGCGCATAGCGGAATGCCTTTGTAGGCCGGACCAAACAGCATGTCGAATTCGATGCCGGAATCGAGTATGGCCTGGGCATAGAATCGTCCGAGCTGTGCGAGTTTCGCGCCGGTATTGAACAAGCCCGCGTTAAAAAAGTACGGGCTCTTTCGACCCGATTTGAGAGTAAATTCGCCAAAGCGGATCGCGCCAGTGTCGATGGCAAAATCAATAAACTCGCGCTGGTATTGCTCCATTTCTCGCCCAACCTTTAGTCAATCTGATACAGTATATTTAATCACGCGATGGCTGATCGCGTCACGAGCGCTTCAGAACCTAAATAATCGAATAATCAATAAAACGTCAGTCAGGCCCCAGCGATCCCCAGTATGCGAATCATCAGCGCCAATCTCAATGGTATCCGTGCAGCAAGCAGGAAAGGTTTCTTCTCGTGGCTCGTCCGGCAGCGTGCCGATGTGGTCTGCATTCAGGAAACCAAGGCTCAGGTACATCAGTTGACGTCAGATATGCTCGAGCCCAATGGCTTTTATGGTTATTTCCATGATGCTGAAAAGAAAGGTTATAGTGGCGTGGCGATTTTCAGCAAATTGCAGCCGGACAATGTCCGTATTGGCCTCGATTTGCCAGAGTTTGACGCTGAGGGGCGCTATATCCAGGCAGACTACGGCAATGTCAGTATTGCCTCGCTCTATTTACCTTCTGGCTCCAGTGGCGAGCAACGTCAGGAGGCCAAGTTTCGTTTCATGGACCAGTTCACACCCATAATGCAGCGCATGCGCGCCGACGGGCGCGAGTACATACTTTGCGGCGACTGGAATATCGTGCACAAGGAAATCGATATCAAAAACTGGAAGAGCAACCAGAAAAACTCTGGCTGCCTGCCCGAGGAACGCGCGTGGCTGACCGAGCTATTTGACGAAATAGGTTGGGTTGATGTGTTTCGCGTCGTGAATCAAAAACCTGATCAGTATACCTGGTGGTCAAATCGCGGTAATGCACGCGCCAATAATGTTGGGTGGCGCATCGATTACCAGGTCGCGACACCCGGGATTGCCAGTTCCGCGACCCGCGACCGCATATATAAAGATAAGTGGTTTTCGGATCATGCACCGCTGATTATCGACTACGACTATGAACTCGACACCTGACGAGTTGAGCATGCAGCGGCTTACCTGGCGGGAGGCGGTTACGGTATATCTGCATCCGCAGGTGCTGGTATTACTCCTCCTTGGATTCTCCGCTGGCTTGCCGTTTCTTCTGGTTTTTTCCACCCTATCGGCCTGGCTCACCGAGGCGCAAATCACGCGTAGCGCTATTGGTTTGTTCAGTTGGGTCGGTATCACCTATTCGATTAAAGTATTCTGGGCGCCGGTGATCGACCGGTTGCCGTTCCCGATTCTGACGCGACTGCTGGGCAAGCGCCGTGGCTGGATGCTGGTAGCTCAACTCGGTATTGCGGCGGGTCTGCTGGGCATGGCGGCGTCGGATCCGCGTTTGCAGCTCACAAGTATCGCCATGTTCGCGTTGCTGGTCGCTTTTTCTTCCGCGACGCAGGACATCACCATTGATGCCTACCGAATTGAAGTTGCCAGCAAGCGACAGCAGGCAGCACTGGCAGCCGCATATATATTCGGGTATCGCATCGCGCTACTGGTTGCCGGTGCCGGCGCATTTTATATCGCCGAGTACACGGCTTCATGGGCAATGGCCTACGTATCGATGGCGGTGTTGATGGGCGTGGGAATCCTCACCGTGTTGCTGATACGCGAACCGGAACACAAACGTACCAGGGAAGATGAGGCGCGCGAGCGCCGAATCGCCGCAACAGTTGATCGACTGGGACATCTGCCGTCGCGCCTGGATCGACTGGCCGAATGGTTCAGTAGTGCGGTAATTAGCCCTTTCGTGGAATTTTTCCAGCGAAATGGCTCGCTGGCGCTGGCAATACTTTTGTTGATTGGTGTGTTTCGCCTGAGTGACATCACTATGGGCGTGATGGCCAATCCTTTCTATCTTGATCTCGGTTTTTCCAAAACCCAGATTGCCAACGTGGCGAAGATTTTCGGTTTCTTTATGACGATCGGCGGCTCCGCACTGGGCGGCGTGCTGGTGATGCGTTATGGCCTGATGGGACCGTTGCTGCTGAGCGCGACGCTGGTATCGGTAACCAACCTGCTGTTTGCGTTCATGGCGTCAACGGACCCCACGATCCAGTTGTTGGCAGTGGTGATCAGTGCAGACAATTTAAGCGGTGGGCTGGCCAATGCGGTGTTTATTGCCTACCTGAGCAGCCTCACCAATCGCGCCTATACGGCCACGCAGTACGCATTGTTCAGCTCCCTGATGACGTTGCCCGGAAAGTTCTTTGGCGGGTTCTCAGGATTTATCGTTGAAGGCTACGGCTACACCAGTTTCTTTATTTATGCCGCCCTGGTAGGTCTACCGGCAATCGCGCTGGTAATGTTTTTGTGGCGACGTAACGCGTTCGATAAGGGCAGTTGAATGATGTTCATCGAGGTACCTCGCCGCGATAGGGCGGTCAGGAGTTGCCTGCCTGCTGCGCAAGTATCTTGTCGAGGTTATTGGCAAACCGCTGTCGATCGGTGTGGCTGATCGCGGCCGGTCCCCCGGTATTCACCCCGGTGGACCGCAAGGTGTCCATGAAATCCCGCATATTCAGTCGGGCACGAATGTTATCAACTGAATACAGTTCGCCGCGTGGATTGAGGGCACGCCCACCCTTTTCGATGACCTGCGCCGCTAACGGGATGTCGCTGGTAACGACCAGGTCATCGGCCGAAAGTCGTTTGACGATCTCGTCGTCGGCGACGTCGAAGCCGGAGGGGACCTGGATCGAGTTAATCAGCCGCGATGGCGGTGTCGGCAGCGGATGATTGGCGATCAAGGTTAGCTCGGTGCCGGTACGCTCTGCGGCCCTGAACAGAATATCCTTGATGACAACCGGACAGGCATCGGCATCAACCCAGATCTTCATGTTATTCGGCAGCACCAAATTTTGGCGCGTATCTGGAAAATAACCAGCCGCCAAACGGTACCAGCACGAAAATAAAAATGGTGATAACAAAACTGTAGTAGAACATCTTGTCGCCATAGAACAGCAACGCGATCGGGAGCAGGGCAACTACCAGGGCAGTCTGGAAGATAAACATCACTAGCTGCGCCCACCACCCCTGCTTAAAGTAGAACCAGTAATTGTCCATCAGAAGCTCTCCCTCAGGTTGTTGCGATGGATCCGGAATTTGCCGGCCACGTTGATTCCGGCCGACCGCGACTGTCACCAGGTCAGGCCCGCTTAAAGCGGTACAGCGCTACCTGCCCCAGGAGATTTGGAAACAATTTAAGCCCCAGTCCTGATTTGTGCACATGGTCCACCGCGCGGCGCTCGATAATTTTGAAACCGAGCGTTTGACACAGGTCTTCAAAATCCGTGATCGTGCACAGGTGAATGTTTGGTGTGTTGTACCAGGTATTAGGCAGCGTTTTTGTCACCGGCATCCGGCCTCCCAGCGCAAGCTGCAGGCGAGACTTCCAGTTGCCGAAGTTGGGAAAAGTAACAATGCCTTCAGTACCGACGCGCATCATTTCCTTCAAGATTAGTTCCGGTGACTGCATCGCCTGCAGGGTTAGCGACAGGATCACATAGTCAAAAGAATCTTCGTCAAATTCGGAGAGGCCTTCGTTCAAGTCCATATGAATAACGTTGATTCCGTTTTTAATCGAGGCTGTGATGTCCTCATCGTCAATTTCGATCCCGTATCCGCGCGTCTGTTTCTGTTGTTGCAGGTAAGCCATCAGGGTGCCGTCGCCACAACCCAGATCCAGCACACTGCTGCCCGGCTTGATCCAGTCGGCGATGATGCCAAAGTCGGTACGGTCCAGGTGCAGGCTCATGCACCCACCTCTTTTGCCGCGCGGTCCATGTATGCCCCGACGACGTCGAGGTAATGCGGGATCTTCATCAGGAACGCATCGTGTCCCTGGGACGCCTTGATTTCGGCATAGCTGACGTTCAGGTCGTTGTCGTGAATCGCTTTCGCTATCTCACGCGAGCGCGATGGCGCGAAACGCCAGTCGCTGGTAAACGAAAGGACGAGGAAACTGGCCTTTGCCCGCGCCATGGCGCGAGTCAGGTTGCCGCCGAAATTTTCAGCAGGGTCAAAGTAATCCAGTACCTTGGTGATTAACAGGTAGGTATTGGCGTCGAATTTTCCAACAAAGCTGTCCGCCTGATAGCGCAGGTAGCTTTCAACCTGGAACTCGACGTCGAAATCGAAATCGATTTTTTCGTCTCGCAGGTCGCGGCCGAATTTTTCGCGCATGGCCTCGTCGGAGAGATAGGTAATGTGACCCAGCATGCGCGCGATACGCAGCCCCCGATCCGGCTCTGTGTTGAAGTCATAATAGCGGCCGTCGTGAAAATTGGGATCTGTCCGGATCGCCTGGCGTGCGACTTCATTAAACGCGATGTTTTGTGCGGTCAGCTTGGGGGCTGCGGCAATGACGACTGCGTGACGCAAACGCTCCGGGTAATCGATTGACCACTGGATAGCCTGCATGCCGCCAAGACTGCCGCCGACCACTGCTGCCCATATATCGATGCCAAGTTGATCGGACAGGCGCGCCTGGCTTTCGACCCAGTCACGCACGGTGACAATAGGAAAGTCCGGACCAAAAGGCTTGCCGGTGACCGGATCGATCGAGGCCGGGCCCGTGCTGCCATAACAGCCCCCGAGATTATTACAGGCGACGACAAAGAATCGGTTGGTATCGATGGGTTTGCCGGGGCCAACCATGTTCTCCCACCAACCGGGCTTGCTGTCTTCCATGCTGTGATAGCCGGCGACGTGGTGGTTGCTGGACAGGGCATGGCAGACCAGCACCGCGTTACTTTTTTGCGCGTTGAGCTTGCCGTAGGTTTCATAGATCAGATCGTAGGCAGGAATCACCCCGCCACTGGTCAACGACAGCGGTTGGTCAAAATGGGCAGTCTCGGGAGTGACAATGCCGACGGAGTCGGCAGGTATCTCATCGGGCATTTATTCTGTTCTCGATTGACCGCGGGATTCCGGATTACTTGTGCCCTGCAGTCTAAACAGTGACACGACTTGCTGCAATGCAAGACAGTTGCCTGTCTACCGGGAAAGCAGGTCGACCGCCGGCGGTAACTTGCCAGGCGACCCGATGCGAAAGGTCTTGGTGCGCCCCTTTTCTCCGCGTCTAAGTTCAATATCGCGTTTGGCCGTACCGAACTGCCTGCCCAGAAACACGATGAGTTTTGCGTTGGCGGCACCGTCAACCGGTGGTGAGGTGGTATGAATCTTGATGGCGTTATCCAGCACCTCGCCAAAGGCCTCGTGGCTAACGCGGGGTTGCGCCCGAACTCGCAGCACCAGCGTATCGTTTTCCCGGTAATACCAGGAGTGACTCGTTTCTGACAATGACAGGGCTGACCTAGAGGATTCTGTTAATAATTTTAAGAGCCGCCATTAAAAGAAAGATGACGATGATTGGGGAAAAGTCGAACCCTGATATGGGCGGGATCAGTCGCCTTGCCGGTCGCAGCAATGGCTCGCTGATACTGCGGGCAAGCGCCGCCGCAGGATTCTGGTACGCTGCCTGGGGGTTAATCCAGCTGACAATGATGCCGATAAAAATGGCGCCAAGCGATATGTAGATGGCCAGCCTGACGAGTTCTGCCGCCGCGAGAATAAACAGCCCGGACAATGGCGCTTGCTTCCCTACCAGAAAAACGATCAGTGAATATTCAATAACCTTCAGCGCCACCATCAGCAGGACCGACGCAAGATCTATACCCCACAGCCCGGGAATGATGCGCCGCAGGGGTAGCAGTGGCGGATTGGTGATTTTAACGATCGCCTGTGACAGCGGGTTATAAAAATCCGAACGCGTCATCTGCAATATCAGGCGAAGCATGATCAGAAATATATAGATATCGAAAACCAGACGTATCAGGTCGAGTAGTAGTTCTGTTCCTAGGCCATTCATTTAGCTTTTTCCAAGTAGTTCAGCGAGTTCACGTGAGCGTTCGGTCGCAGCGACAAGTGCCTGCTCAAACGCTGCGCGTATATTATTGGTCTCAAGTGACTTGACTGCCTGTTCGGTTGTGCCGCCGGGCGAAGTGACGCGCTCGCGCAGCCTGGCCGGTGCTTCACCGTCTTCCAGTGCCATCTTGGCCGCACCAAAAGCGGTCTCCAGTGTCAGCAAGCGCGCCGTTTCCGCATCCAGTCCCTGGGCGATGGCGGCGGTTTCCAGCGCCTCCATCACCAGCAGGAAGTAGGCAGGCCCGCTGCCCGACAAGGCGGTCACTACGTCCATCAACGATTCGTCGGCAACCCATACCACGACGCCGGCGGCGCGCAGGACAGTCTCTGCCGCGTCGCGCTGGTTCGACGAGACCCCGGGACTGGCATAGAGACCGGTAGCGCCGGCACCGACCAGCGCCGGTGTGTTTGGCATGGCCCTCACCAGCGCGACGTTATCGCCGAGCCAGTCCTGAATGTTGGCGCTGCGAACACCCGCAGCGATCGAGATCACCAATGGTTGTTTTTTCTGGACCACCTGAGCGATTTCTTCGGCAACCGATTTCAGCACCTGGGGCTTTACTGCAAGCACCAGTATGTCGGCCCGTTCGGCGATTTCGATATTGCTTTCAGTTGTCTCTACCTCGAGCACCTGCTCCAGGCGTTGGCGCGCGGCCGGGTCGAAATCAGAGATCAGCAGGTTGTCCCGTTCCCAGCCGTTGGCCAACAGGCCCTTGGCCAGGCTGCGCGCCATGTTGCCACCTCCGATAAAGCCAATTGTCCGCTGTGTCATACGTCTGTCGGTTCCAGGGTAATGTGGTTGAAAGGTGTCGGCGCCCTTCGGCCCCGTCGCAGGCGGAATTCTTGCATTCCCTTGGCGAGTCTTCAATTGCTAGCGATAAAGTCCGGGGAAAAGCTGCTGAATCCTGCTTGTTTGTCTGCCGCCGACGGATATACTAGAAATTAAAGCCGACTACCCAAAGATCGGGTCGGCGTAAAAAATCTGCTAACCACCGGGAGAAAACATGGATATTGCCGAGCTGCTGGCGTTTGCATTCAAGCAGGGCGCATCGGATCTGCATTTATCGTCAGGTCTGCCGCCGTTGATTCGCGTTGACGGTGATATCAAGCGCATTAACGTGGACGCCCTTGATGATCGTACCGTGCACAACATGGTCTACGACATCATGAACGACAAACAGCAGAAAGATTTTGAGGAATTCCTTGAGACCGATTTCTCCTTTGAGCTGCCCAACATCGCCCGATTCCGCGTCAATGCATATAACCAGAATCGCGGACCGGCCGCAGTATTTCGTACCATTCCTTCAAAGATTCTGTCGCTGGAGCAGCTGAATGCGCCAGAGATCTTCAAGAAGATTTCCGACCAGCCGCGCGGGATCGTGCTGGTAACCGGCCCCACCGGTTCGGGAAAGTCGACGACGCTGGCGGCGATGATGAATCACGTCAACGAGATCAAGCATGAGCACATCCTCACCATTGAGGATCCGATCGAATTTGTTCACACCAGTAAAAATTGCCTCGTCAATCAGCGCGAAGTCGGGCGCGATACACTTGGGTTCAACGAGGCGTTGCGTAGCGCGCTTCGTGAGGATCCCGATATTATTCTGGTGGGCGAGATGCGCGATCTTGAGACCATACGCCTGGCGCTGACCGCTGCTGAAACCGGGCATCTTGTGTTCGGGACGCTACATACCAGTTCGGCGGCCAAGACCATTGACCGTATTGTCGACGTGTTCCCGGCCGCCGAGAAGGACATGGTTCGGGCCATGTTGTCCGAGTCATTGCGGGCGGTGATTTCCCAGACCTTGCTGAAGAAGATAGGCGGCGGTCGTGTCGCCGCGCACGAGATCATGATCGGCACACCGGCGATCCGGAATCTCATCCGTGAGAACAAGGTGGCGCAGATGTACTCGGCGATCCAGACCAGTCAGAATGTCGGCATGCAGACGCTGGACCAGTGCCTGCTCAATCTAGTTCAGCAGCGCCAGGTTACTAATGATGAAGCCCGAATTCGTGCGATGAACAAAGACAATTTCCAGGGCGGTATGAAATCGTCGCCCATGGGCAGCGCGAATAAATAAAGTAGCGAACACTCACCAGGAGTTGCGAGATGGTATTCAGTGATCTGCTGAAACTGATGAAGCAGAAAAACGCATCCGACCTTTTTATTACTGCCGGTGTTGCGCCGAGCATTAAGGTTGACGGCAAGATTATTCCGGTGACCAAGCAGCGCCTGACAGCGGAGCAATCGCGAGCGTTTGCTTACGGCATCATGAATGAGGAGCAACGGCGCGATTTTGAAGCGCATAACGAATGCAACTTTGCTATTTCGCCAAAGGAAATCGGTCGCTTCCGCGTCAACGTCTTTATGCAGCAACACCAGGTTGGCATGGTGTTGCGCACGATCGAGACCGATATCCCCCGTTTTGACGACCTGAATTTGCCCAAGGTGCTCGCGGATCTGGCGCTAACCAAGCGCGGTCTGATCATCTTTGTTGGCGGCACAGGCTCAGGTAAATCTACTTCACTGGCATCCATGATTGGCTACCGGAACGAGTACAGCTACGGGCATATCATCACTATCGAGGACCCGATCGAGTACGTTCATGACCATAAGAACTGCATCATCACCCAGCGAGAAGTTGGCGTGGACACAGAATCCTTTGATGCGGCGTTAAAAAACACTCTGCGCCAGGCACCAGATGTAATCCTGATTGGTGAGATTCGTTCTCGTGAAACCATGGAATACGCGGTCCAGTTCGCGGAAACCGGCCACTTGTGTCTCGCCACCCTGCACGCCAACAGCTCCAACCAGGCGCTCGACCGTGTTATCAACTTTTTCCCCGAAGAGAAGCGATCACAGTTATTGATGGATCTGTCGCTGAACCTCAAGGCGGTCATCTCGCAGCGCCTGATTCCCGTGAAGACCGGCAAGGGCCGTGTCCCGGCGGTTGAAGTGATGATCAATACACCGCTGATTGCCGACCTGATTCTGGAGGGCAATATTCATGAGCTGAAGTCATTGATGGCAAAGTCGACCGAAGCTGGCATGCAGACATTCGATCAGTCGTTGTTCAGCCTCTATGATTCGGGTCTAATATCGTACGATGAGGCATTGCGTAACGCCGATTCGATCAACGATCTACGTCTGCGGATCAAGCTTGAGGGTAAGGACGCCAACACCCAGGAGCTTGGCGATTCGATGAAGAATCTGACTGTTAAATAGCGAATTACGCGGCGCTACCATCGGATTAACCTGCAGACCGGTCGAAAGGTGGCGTTTAACGGATCAGGGATGTCCCTTCTGCAACAAATCCCTAGTACAATTCCCGGCCGTTAGGCAGAAGCAAGAAAGACGAACCTAGTATTTAATTCATTATGCAAATCCTGAAACTGGAAGTGCTACAGGCCTCCCCATTGCCATCGACCTTGCCGGCAATGACCGAGCTCGGTGTCTGGAAGCGCAGCACTGGATACGAAGTCTATTTGCCGTATCACAAACACCCGATTTACTGGGCCGTGTTGCTTGGTATTCTGGCGGTGCTGATCGTCATCAGCGTCTGGGCCTTTACCAGTTTTCCATTGGGCGCCAATACAGCCCGCCTGGTCTTCTATATTATTTCAAGCGGCTTGATCATCGCTTATGCCGGTTTCGTGTTTTTTAAGTATTACGAGACGCGGCATACCAAAACTCGCATTGATCTCACGGCCAAGACAATTACCTTTACCCGCGTATTGCCCTCTAGCCGAAGCCGGGCGCTGGGGAAGCTGGCGACGGGCAAGATCGACGAGGTCATTATCGATGAAGGGAAGGGGCTGCGATTTAACGGGAAGATTTCCGATCCGTTGTTCGACCGCTGGTTTGGTAGCGGATTACAAGGCAGTGACTTGTATTACCTGGCGTTGCTGGTCGGGCAGGTAGCGGTAGTGACGAATAAACTAAAAGGAAAAGATGAGCTTCTGGGTGATTTGTAGCCTTGGACCAGCTGGCAGCTTCCCTTCGCGTACGTTATCTCTTTAGTCAGAAGACTCGTAAACCAGCACTCCACCAACCAGCGTGTGGGTTACCTTGCCCTTGAACTCCCACCCCTCGAACGGGCTGTTATGGCCTCGACTTACCATATCTTTGGTGTTCAGGACCCAGCGCACTCCCGGGTCGAAAATACAAATGTCGGCGGTCGAGCCCACCGAGAGATTGCCCGTATCGACACCAATAATATCGGCTGGCTCAGAGGTCAAAGCGGCGATTGCCTGAGTAAGGTCAATCAGACCGTCATCCACCAGGCGCAAGGTCAAAGGGAGCAAGGTCTCCAGTCCGGAAACGCCGGGCTCGGATTCGATAAACGGCGCCAGTTTGGCATCGGATTCGTGCGGCTGGTGATCGGAGCAGACAACGCTGATTACGCCATCCTGCAATGCCTTGCGCAGACCGTCACGATCGCGCTCGCTGCGCAGTGGTGGGATCACGTGACACTCTGAGTTGAAGTAACCGATATCGTGTTCTGACAGGTGCAGGTGATGTGCTGTCACGTCCGCAGTCACCGGCAGGCCTCGCTCCTGTGCCTCGGCGATCATGGCGACTGCGCGCGCGGTCGAGAGTTGACAAAAATGTGCACGCACCCCGGTCTGTTCGATCAGCGCCAGGTCACGCGCCACCGCCACGGTTTCGGCCGCCTCCGGGATGCCGGGTAGCCCCAGACGTGTACCGACTTCGCCCTCATGGACACAGCCACCACCGTTGAGCCAGGGATCCTGGGCGCGCAGAAAAACGGTGATGTCGAAACTGGCGGCATATTCCATTGCCCGGCGCAGGACCAGTGTGTCCTTGATCGGATTGAGCGCATTCGTGACGCCGACGCAGCCGGCCTCGTCCAGCGACTCCATATCAGACAGTTGCTTGCCTTCCAGGTCCCGGGTCATGGCACCAAGAGGATGGATGAACGCCAGACCAAAGCGCCAGGCACGCTGCTGGATCATCTGGGCCATCGCTGGCGTATCAATCACCGGGTTCGTATCTGGCGGAGTTACCAGGGTAGTAATTCCGGCCGATACTGCCGCCAGGGTTTCGCTTTCGATCGTTGCCTTGTATTCCAGGCCAGGCTCACGCACACGCGCCTGCAGATCAACAATTCCTGGGCAGACGATCAGATTGCTGGCATCAATCGTAAGTTCGGCCGCGAAGCCTTTTGGCGCCTTGCCAATCGCGGCGATGAGGCCATCATCATCAATAAACAGGTCGGCCTTCTGGTCGAGATCGTTGGCCGGGTCAATGATCCGGCCGTTGGTGATGCGCAGGCTCATTCCTTACCCTTCCGTTCACGTGCCACGTTGCCGCCCATAATCAGCGCCATGATGGCCATTCGTACTGCAATACCATTGGTGACTTGTGGCAGGATGACCGCACGGGGCCCGTCAGCAACCGCCGAATCGATTTCCAGGCCGCGGTTCATTGGCCCTGGATGCATGACGATAGCATCATCCTTGGCGACCGACAGTTTCTCTTCGGTGAGACCGTAGACACGGAAGTATTCCTGCTCGCTCGGAATCAGGGCGCCTTCCATACGTTCCCGCTGAAGTCGAAGCATTACCACTACGTCCACGTCTTCTAGCCCTTCATACATGTTGTGATAGGGATGCACGCCAAGTAGTTCCACCGCGGTTGGCAACAGCGTCTTCGGTGCTACCACGCGCACATCCGGCACGCCAAGAATATTGAGCGCATGAATCAACGATCGCGCAACGCGGGAGTGCAGGATGTCGCCAACAATCGCGACCTTGAGGCCGGAAAATTCTTTCTTGTACTGGCGGATCGTAAAGACGTCGAGCATTGCCTGGGTCGGGTGCGAGTGACGACCATCACCGGCATTGATCAGGCGTACGTGTGGTGGCAGGTGGTTGGCGATCAGATGCGCCGCGCCGCTGTTGGCGTGACGGACCACGAACAAATCGGTATGCATGGCCTCCAGATTGTCGATGGTGTCGAGAACCGTTTCACCCTTCTTGGTGGAGGAAATGCTTGGATTGAGGTTGATGACGTCGGCAGACAGACGTTTGGCAGCGATCTCGAAGGTCGTGCGGGTGCGGGTGCTCGATTCAAAGAACAGGTTAACCACAGTTTTACCGCGCAGCAGCGGGACTTTTTTAATCTCGCGCTCGCCAACCGAAATGAACGACTCGGCGGTATCGAGGATTTCAACAATCGTTTCGCGTTTCAGTCCTTCAATGGACAGGAAGTGATGCAGTCGACCGTCTTTGCCGAATTGCAGGTCTTCTGTCACGCACCTACCTCCTGAATCTCGAGCGCCAGTGTATCAGGGCCGGTAAGTTTGATTTCCTGGTTAGGTTTAAGCGTTACGGTTTCACCGATCACATCTGCCTGGATCGGCAGCTCGCGGCCGTCACGGCAGATCAGCACCACCAGCGTGATTGACGCCGGTCGGCCGTAGTCGAAGATTTCATTCATGGCCGCACGAATGGTGCGTCCGGTGTGGAGCACATCGTCAACCAGAATAATGTGGCGGTCGTCGACGTCGAACGGCAGATCCGAGGCCTTTACCTGCGGATTGAGGCCGATGCGCGTAAAATCATCACGATAGAAAGATATATCGAGCGTGCCGATCGCATCGTCCATGGCAAGGATGTCGTGTAATCGTTGTGCGACCCAGGCGCCGCCGGTATGGATGCCGATCATCACCGGTTTATTCTCTAGCAGCGGACGCAGCTTATCGGCGAGCGAATTCAGCGTCTGGTCGACATCAATCTGATTCAAGCTCGGACCCCGGTTGTCGTATCTGTTCGGTCAGGAATGTCTGGAGAATGGCTTGTGCCGCCAGTTGATCGAGAACCGGCTTATGACGTTTTTCGGTGACACCGGCATTATAGAGTTCTGTCCGGGCGTCCCGCGTTGTCAGGTGTTCATCCACCATATGCACGGGCAGATTGTAACGGCCATTGAGACGATTACCAAACTTTCTTGCCCGCGGTGTGACCGGATTCTCCGATCCATCCATGTTCAATGGCAGGCCCACGATCAGTGCTGTGGGCTGCCACTCATTGATCAGTGCTTCGATTTTGTCCCATTGCGGCTGGCCGCGAATAACGCGGACATTGGCCAGCGGATGGGCCTGGCCGCTGGCGCTGTTACCGACGGCCACGCCGATGGTTTTTTCCCCATAGTCAAAGCCGAGAAAATTCGCTGATGCCATAATCAGGCGTGGCCCGTATCGCCGGAAAGGGTGCCCAGGTCGACGCCCAGTTTCTGCGCAGCCGCTTGCCAGCGCTGTGCTTCCGGCAGGCGAAATACGACACTGGTGTCCGCCGGTCCGTTGAGCCAGGCGTTTTCAGCCATTTCCTGTTCCAGTTGACCTGGCCCCCAGCCGGCGTAGCCCAGTGCTACCAGCCAGTCATCCGGTCCACGGTTGTCGGCGATCGCCCGAAGGATATCCTGCGAGGTGGTGAGGCCGAGTGTGTCCGTGACCGGTAGTGTCGATTCCCAGTTTCCCAGTGGCTCATGCAGCACAAAACCATGGTCGTTTTCCACCGGCCCCCCCAGATACACCGGGGCATCTGTGTGCGCGGCCTGCCCGGGGTCAATATCCATTTGCTCGAAGATTTCGCCCAACGTGATCTCCAGTGAACGATTGATGACAATACCAAGAGCACCCTCGTCCGAGTGCTCACAAAGAAAAGTAACGGTACGGGAGAAATTCGGATCGGCCAGCGTGGGCATGGCGATCAGAAACTGATTGGAAAGCGAAGTGGATTCAGCCATTAGCCACTAGTATCTGGTAGTGGTTATAGGCTTGCAAGGCGGCAACACTAATTGCGCGATTTCGGCAAATTCAGTTCCCACTTGCGCGTCATGTGCAGGACATCGGTCTCTGAGCGAATTTCCGGTGGAAACGGTGCGAACGGTGCCGCCAGCCGTGCAGATCGAATGGCGACATCATCCAGCACCTTGTGGCCGGAGGACTGAACCACTGAAATATTCCGGATCGAGCCGTTCGGATTCACCGCAACATCCAGTGTGACTTCCCCCGACAGGCCCATGCGTCGAACTTTATCCGGGTAGGTTAGATTGCCGACACGTTGCACCTTGGCTTCCCACTCAGCGATGTATTTGGCGTATTTGTATTCGCGCGTGTTGGCGTTCAGGAATTTGTGTCGTGGTTTGCTCTGGTGTTCCTGCCATTTGCGATTTATTTCGGCCCACTCACGCGCACGCTCCTGCTCCGGCTCGGTATTCTGCAACAGCCCGGCCTCGCGAGGCTGCAACATCTGCTGGGTCTTTTCCTGTTTTGGTGCCTCGACCTTAACCTTGCGTGGGTCGGACTGGCTGAGCAGGTCGGTGACCTCGCGACTGGGCAGTGCTCGTCGCTGAGGCGTCTGTGGCTGCGTGGGCAGATCCATGTTCTGTTCGCTGATCTCGCGCACGGGCAAGGGATTGCGGGCGATGGCATCGTCGTCAACGTCGCCGCCACCGGTCTGGCTAAACTGGGCCAGGAACTCGGCTTCATCAGGGGTGGTTTCGGACCGGGTTTGTACCAGGGTTACTTCAAGCGTCGGCAGGCCCTCGAGTTCGCGCAATTTTGGCATCGCGAAGGTGATGCCGAGTATTATCACCATGTGGACCAGAAGAGCGACAAAGGCGCTCATACCAATGCGGTCATTGATCGAGAAGGCAAGATTGGCGTCGGTGGTAGCGCTCACGTTTTTAGTTTAATCGTTTTTACCCGGTTTTGTGTAGTCGGACTGACGTGCTGTTTGCGCCGGTGATGTCCAGGGTGCAAACCGGATATTCAATTGATCGATGATTCTCGTCGGCGTGCAGGCACTAGTTCAGGCGAGCAACAATGGCATCCATTAACCGAGCGCTGATATTGATCTGATACTGCTGATCCAGCTCACGGATACAGGTCGGGCTGGTGACGTTGATTTCAGTCAGGTAGTCGCCGATAACATCGAGCCCGACAAAGATCAGCCCTTTCTCTCGTAAGGTCGGCGCAACCCGCTCACAAATCCTGCGGTCACCATCACTCAGTTCGACACCGACACCTTCGCCGCCTGCCGCGAGATTCCCACGGGTTTCACCAAGCTTGGGAATTCTGGCGAGGGCGTAGGGGACGGGTTCACCATCAATTAGCAGAATCCGCTTGTCACCCTGGCTGATCTCGGGAATAAAACGTTGGGCCATGGCAAAGCGCGAGCCGTGTTCTGTGAGGGTCTCAATGGCAACGCCAACGTTTGGATCATCTGTGCGCAGACGAAAAATCATCGCGCCACCCATACCCCACAGAGGTTTGACCACGATATCGCTATGTTCCGCCAGGAACGCACGAATCTGGTGATCTTTTCGAGAAACCAGGGTGGGTGGACAGCAGTCCGGAAACCATGCGGTGTACATTTTTTCATTGGCATCGCGCAGGCTCTGGCAGCGATTGACTACCAGCGTGCCGCGGGCTTCGGCCTGTTCAAGAATATAAGTGGTATAGATGTACTCCGTATCAAACGGCGGGTCCTTGCGCATCAGGATGACATTTAACTCTTCCAGCGGCGTTACTGTTTCCTCACCGAGTTCGTACCAGTGTTCCGGGTCGTAGGCGACTTGCAGCGAGCGCATGCGCGCGAACGGCTTGCCATCGCGCAGAAACAGGTCGGCCTGTTCCATGTACTGCAATTGCCAGCCGCGCGCCTGGGCCTCAACCAGCATGGCCAGGGTGCTGTCTTTCTTGTAACTTATGGACCCGATCGGGTCCATGATGACGCCAAGTTTGATCATGAAAATACGGTTCTTTGTTTATTGCAGGCCGGCAAGTTCGCGCGCTGCCGCCAATAGCGCCAGGCGAGCGATAACACCATAGGCATAAAAACGGTTTGGGTTGGCGTCCGGTGCCTTGCTGCTATCCGGGGTGGTGCATGCTTCCGCGAATGCCAGCGGCTCAAAGTGCATACCCGGCGCGTTCAGGTTCTCGTTTGCCCCACGTCCGGTGTGCACGCGATAGAAACCGCCAACGACAAAATGATCCATCATATATACCACCGGTTCGGCCACGGCGTGGGCCTCGCCCCAGGTCTCGAACGTGTATACCCCTTCCTGGACAATTACCTCGGTGACTGACTGACCCTCCTTGATTTTGGCCATCTTGGTACGCTGTTTCCGGTTCAGATCATGCACTTCCTCGGCCGAGCGTACCGTCATGATACCCATGCCGTAGGTGCCGCGATCCGCTTTGACGATGACGTAGGGCTCTTCGTCGATGCCGTATTCATCATATTTCTTCCGAATCTGTGAAATCAGCTCGTCGACATTCTTGGCCACACAATCTTCGCCCTCGCGTTTCTGGAAATTGATCTTGCCGCACTTGCGAAACAGCGGGTCGATCAACCATGGGTCGATATCGATAAGACCGGCAAACTCCTTAACTGCCCGCGAGTAGTGGGCAAAATGATCCGATTTGCGTCTCAGATTCCAGCCGATGTCGAGCGGCGGCACCAGTGGCTGGTCCAGGTTCTCCAGAATCTCCGGCCGTCCTCCGGAAAGGTCGTTATTCAACAGGATAAAGTCGGGATCAAAGTGTTTGAGACGCAGCCTGGCGCCGTCCCGCACTGGTGGTTCCAGGGTTATACGTCGCCCTGACGGCAGCTCAATCGTTTGTGGCTCGGTGATTTCGGTGATTAGGGTGGCAATTCGCACCTCCAGACCGGCCATTTCCAGGATTTCCTTCAGTGAAGCGAGGCTTTCCAGGTAAAACAGGTTGCGCGTATGGCTTTCCGGGATAATCAGGACGCGGCCTGCGGTGGCATCGATACGCTCGATCGCTGATTGAGCCGCCTGGACGCACAGCGGCATAAATGCCGGATTAAGGTTATTGAAACCCGCGGAAAACAGGTTGGTGTCGACCGGAGCGAGCTTGAACCCGGCGTTGCGCAGGTCGACCGACGCGTAAAACGGCGCCGGCGTATCCAGCCACTTGGTTCGAAACCACTGCTCAATCTGGGTTTGGTGGTCAATCAGATGCTGCTCGATCTCCTGCAGCGGCCCGGTGAGTGCCGTGGTAAGGTGGGGAACTGCGTGCAAATGTTCGATTGCGCTCATATTGCTTCCTGATACGGCCTGTTTCTGGGTAACGGTGCCTTGCTTGCTGGAATTCTGTGCTATTTCTCTTATTAGGTATATAACTTGTTGCCGCAGCATTTATGTTACATCAGGGGCGCAAATATCAGTAATTGCGCTACGCTGGAGATCGGCACGGTTCGTGCTATATATCTTGATAAGCGAGTTGCGCTGTTCGCTGCGAGAGTCTGAGTTCGCCCGAAAAAATGGATTTTCCATATAATTTATGCTAACAAATCATTATGATACATGGGGAATTGAAGAAACTACATTCAATTTGCCCGAAAAAAGACTAGAAGGCCGCGGTGCCAAAAGACCGGTAGTGCCGGTTTGCGCGTACTAGGGTGGGGACGGCGTGACGATAAAAGTAATGATAATCGACGACAGCAATACCATTCGCCGGACGGCGGAAGCGTTGTTGAAGAAGGCCGGATATGAAGTGCACACGGCGACTGACGGGTTTGAAGCGATGTCTATCATTGCCGATACAGAACCGGATATCGTTTTCGTCGACATCATGATGCCGCGACTGGACGGCTATCAGACCTGTCAACTGATCAAGAATAACCGCAAGTTCAAGGATACACCGGTAGTGATGTTGTCGAGCAAGGATGGTTTGTTTGATCGCGCGCGCGGACGCATTGCCGGTTCCGAGGAACATATTAACAAGCCGTTCACCCAGGAAGAGTTGATCGATGTGATTGCGAAGTATGTCAACAAAGCGGCATGAGTGATTAAGCAGAAACTGATCTAAGCAGTACAACGTAATTTGATTTAGACAGAAACCAAAACAATTTATATACGGAGTTAATTGATGGCCATAAAAACTGTTCTTGTCGTTGATGATTCACCCACCGACACACAT
>Ga0209536_100004387_pt1 | contig 22286 bp, 34 predicted proteins | sample DeeMarSeWOR28_12_FD_187461 | JGI IMG/M metagenome (GOLD analysis project Ga0209536, IMG submission 187461) | Marine sediment microbial communities from White Oak River estuary, North Carolina - WOR-2-8_12 (SPAdes) (version 2) | ecosystem: Environmental > Aquatic > Marine > Intertidal zone >... | reverse complement strand
GGACTGGTCGTGCTCGTCAAGGATCTATCCGCTCGCCTCAATGGGTTGGTGGTGGCAAAGTCCACACTCCAAGACCGAGAGATTATTCGCAGAAGATGCCTCGGAAAATGCGTCGCGCAGCTTTACGCTCCGCACTTTCAGTAAAAGCAGCTGATGAGGATATTATCATCATTGATGAATTAGTCGTTGAAGAACCTAAGACGCGTCTAATGGCTGAGAAGTTGGAAAATTTAGTTGGTGAAGGAACAGTCTTGATTTTGATCCCGGAGAAGAATGAGAGCACTGAATTAATTCACCAGTCAATAAACAATCTCCCTGATGTCAAGATGTTATTGGCGAACTATTTGAACGTCCGCGATTTATTGGGATATGACAAAGTGATCATGCCGATTAGTGCTTTAGATATGATCCAATCATATCTTGGATAGGAGAGAAGAAGCCGTGACTGATATACATAATATTCTTTTACGTCCAATAATCACTGAAAAATCCAATTTCCAAGCGGGCGCTCTCAATCAGTATGTATTTGAAGTGGCTAGTGATGCTTCTAAGGGTGCGATTAAAGAGGCTGTTGAAACACTTTTTGATGTTGAAGTGTTAAGGGTGAACGTAATCAATGTTCCAGCAAAGCGGAGCGTCCGTTGGCAAAGCCGAAGAGTAAAAGTTCGCCGAAGTGCATATAAGAAAGCAATCGTTACACTAGCCCTAGGTGATTCAATCGAAGCATTCGAAGGAGTGCGCTAATGGCTGTAAAGAAATACAAACCTGTTACGCCTAGTCGACGTGGTATGACAGGACATACGTTTGAAGAAATTACGAAATCTTACCCGGAATCGTCATTATTGGTTTCCAACCGTAAGCGTGGTGGACGGAATATTCACGGAAGAATTACAGTACGTCACCGAGGCGGTGGACACCGCCGTCATATTCGTTTGGTAGATTTCAAACGTAATAAACGAGGTATCCCAGCCCGCGTTGCAGCAATCGAGTACGATCCAAATCGGACAGCTCGTCTGGCATTGCTTCATTATGTGGATGGGGAGAAAAGGTACATAATCGCCCCATTAGATTTAAAAGTAGGTGATGAAGTAATTGCGGGATCGGATGCTGAGATTCGCCCCGGGAATAGTTTGCCAATATCAAACATTCCTATTGGAACCTTGATCCATAATATTGAATTGAGGGAGGGTCGTGGTGGACAGCTCGTACGTTCAGCAGGAACAGCCGCACAATTGATGGCCAAAGAAGGTGGGTATGCCCATATTCGTTTACCATCAGGCGAGGTTCGTCTAGTTCGCCAGGGATGTTATGCGACCATCGGACAGGTAGGTAATTTGGATAATAGCAACATCAAACTGGGTAAAGCTGGGCGTAAGAGACACTTAGGTATCCGGCCGACAGTCCGTGGATCTGCGATGTCACCACGTGACCATCCTCACGGTGGTGGCGAAGGACGTTCACCGATTGGCTTACCAAGCCCTAAGAGCCCTTGGGGGAAACCTACACTTGGTAAGAAAACTCGGCGAAATAAACAAACAGATAAGTATATTGTTCGCCGCCGCCGTAAGAAGCGTCGTTAATTATTTATTATTGAAACAGTTTTTCTAAGGTAAAGATTACTTCTGGAGAAAGTATTATGGGACGATCTTTGAAAAAGGGGCCGTATGTATCCCTGAAATTAATGAATAAAATTGAGGCAATGAACGAGCGTGGTGATAAATCTGTTATCCGAACCTGGAGCCGGGCGAGCATGATCTTCCCAGAGATGGTTGGTCATACGATAGCTGTTCATGATGGGCGACGACATGTGCCTATCTACATAACAGAAAATATGGTAGGTCATCGTCTTGGTGAGTTTGCGCCAACTCGTACTTATCGGGGCCATATGATAGAGAGAAAAGGAAGGAGAATATAAATGTCGCAAGACATTCGCTCACACGCTCGAAATATTCCTCTTTCAGCACAAAAAGTGCGTTTAGTAGTCGATCTGGTTAGAGGTAAGGATGTATTAGAAGCGCTTGACACTTTGAAATTTGTAACTAACCGCGCTGCTCACCCGGTCTCAAAAGTTATCGCATCGGCGATGGCTAACGCTGAAGAGAACTTTGGAATCAGCCGTGATGATTTATATGTATATCGGATTTTTGCAGATGAGGCGCGGACGCGACGCTGGAGAAGATTTGGAGCGCGCGGCCGTTTCAAGCCGATTCTCAGGCGTTCATCTCACATCACAGTCATACTAAGGGAAAGAGAGTATTAGGAATAGTTTTGCATGAAAAATAATGTGAATCACATTATCAGATTGTGCAGAAGAGGAGTTATCTATGGGTCGTAAAGTTCATCCAATTGGCTTCCGCCTTAAGGTCAATAAAACTTGGGAAGGACGATGGTATGCAGAAGGTGTTAATTATGTAAATCAGCTTCACCAAGATTTAGCAATTCGTGAGCTCGTAAGAAATCATTCTCCTCGCGCAGGCATTTCGCGTATAGAGATTGAAAGATTTCCTGGAAAGGTTAAGATTACCGTTCACACTGCAAAACCCGGCATTTTGATTGGCCGAAAGGGTGAGAATGTAAAGGAACTGCGAGCTCAACTTGAAGCACTCGTAGGGAAGAAAATTGATCTCGATGTGAAAGAGATCAAAACCCCAGATTTAGATGCGTATCTCGTATCTCAGAACATCGCTGAACAGCTGGAACGGCGTATCAGTTATTCACGTGCGATGAAACGAGCAATTCAGCAAGCTATGCGTCAAGGAGCAGAAGGCGTACGAGTAGAAGTTGCTGGGCGCTTAAGCGGTGCTGATATGGCACGTTCCGTTAACATGCGTGAAGGAAGAGTGCCTAGACAGACCTTGCGTGCCGATATTGATTATGCACAATCGGAAGCATTGACAACCTATGGTCGCATAGGTGTAAAGGTTTGGATTTACAAGGGCGATGTGCTTCCAGAAGTGGAAGATGAGGTTGAAACGACCGAAGGAGTTTACGTTAGCGAATGATCTGCCAGAACTGACCAACTAGTAATTCTAGAATGGTTGCTTGGTAGTTCAGCTTATGAGGTAGCCTATGTTGATGCCAAAACGAGTTAAATATCGAAAACAAATGCGTGGGCGTATGAAAGGAAAAGCCCGCCGAGGGGCAGAGGTCCATTTTGGTGATTATGGATTGCAAGCCTTGGAGCCTGGTTGGGTAACAGCACGCCAGATAGAAGCTGCGCGACGCGCAATTGTACGTGCACTCCGTCGACGTGGAAAAGTCTGGATCAGGATTTTCCCCGATAAGCCAATAACCCAAAGAGCAGCTGAGACTCGTATGGGTAAAGGCAAAGGGAATGTGGAATATTGGGTAGCCGTTGTAAAACCTGGAAGAATAATGTTTGAGGTTGGGGGTGGTGTGGCTGAAGAAACCGCAAAAGAAGCCCTGCGTTTGGCTTCGTATAAATTATCCGTGAAATCAAAAATTGTCACACGGTATGAACAGGTTGGAGGCGAAGGATGAAAATCTCAGAAATTAGAGAGTTATCAGATAATGAACTCCAAGTTCGTTTATCTGATTTCCGTGAAGAGCTGATGAATTTGCGTTTCCAACAAGCAACCGGTGAGTTAACAGATCACACTCGTTTAAGATTTACACGTCGGATTATCGCTCGAATATTGACAGAAATAAATGGACGTGGGCGAACGATAGAGATGGAAGGTGAAGGATGAACAAACGCCGTCGACTGACTGGTGTAGTGACCAGTGATAAGATGGATAAGACTGTGAAAGTAGAAGTGAGTCGCACATATCGGCATAAACTCTACAAGAAGGTAGTTCACAGTAAGAAAAGATATATGGCTCACGACGAATTGGGCTGTCAAATTGGCGATCAAGTTCGTATAGTCGAAAGCAAGCCTATCTCACGCCACAAACGTTGGGTGGTTGAAGAAATCCTGGTTCGAGACATTACTGCTGTGGAACCCGATCTTGAAACTTTGCTCAAGGCGGAGGCGATGGAATGATTCAACAAGAGAGTCGATTGAAAGTCGCAGATAACACCGGCGGACGCGAGATTTTGGTCATTCATGTGCTTGGAGGTTCAGGACGCAGGTATGGAGGCATTGGCGACACAGTCATTGCGACTGTTAAAGCCGCCACACCTCACGGCTCAGTCAAGAAGAGTGATATTGTGCATGCAGTCATTGTTCGCACAGCAAAAGAATGGCGGCGCGAAGATGGATCGTATATCAAATTTGATGATAATGCGGCCGTAATATTGGATACGGATGGACGTAATCCTCGTGGCACTCGTATATTCGGCCCCGTGGCGCGAGAATTAAGAGAAAAAGGGTTTATGAAAATTGTATCATTAGCCCCAGAAGTTCTCTAGTCGTAGCTTTTAGGAGTAGTGTAAGTGAAGACAAAAATAAAGAAAGGTGATCTTGTAGAAGTAATTAGCGGTCGCTATGAAGACAAAGGTAAACGCGGTGAAGTGATCAAAGTGTTGCCAAAAAATCATCGTGTTGTAGTTCAGGGTGTAAACCTTCGTAAGAAACACCAAAGTCAGGTACAGACTCAGGGTCGAACAATGTCTCCTGGGATCATCGAATTCGAAGGATCAATTGATATCTCCAATGTGATGCTGGTATGTCCAAAGTGTGATGAACCGTCTCGTATTGGAACGCAACGTGAGCAAGGTGAGATTCGACGAGTTTGTAAGAAATGTGACGCTTTGATTGATTGAGCGGCAGGAGTTAAGAGATGACACACTTACTAAACCAACAATATAAAGAAGAAGTTGCTCCGGCTTTATTTGATTCGTTGAACCTTGAAAATCCAATGCAAGTTCCACGCATAGATAAAATTGTTGTAAATATTGGTGTAGGTGAAGCATTAGATAACGCCAAGGCCCTCGATGCAGCAGTGACAGACATTACTACAATCACTGGACAAAAACCGATCATAACTAGAGCCCGTAAAAGTATTGCTAATTTTAAATTACGTGAAGGTCGTGCAATCGGTGTCAAGGTGACTTTGCGAGGCGAAAAAATGTGGTCCTTCTTTGATCGCTTGGTGAATGTTGCATTGCCGCGTGTCCGCGACTTTCGGGGTGTTTCACCAAATTCCTTTGATGGTCGTGGAAATTATACACTTGGATTACGTGAACAATTGGTGTTTCCGGAGATAGACTACGATAAGATCGATAAACTTCGCGGAATGGAAATAACGATTGTTACTACAGCTAACACAGATGAAGAAGGTTTTCAATTATTAGGTTTGCTTGGTATGCCTTTTAGGAAGGAAGGGTAGCGAATGGCGAAAAAATCAATGATTATTCGTGAACAAAGAAGAAAATATCCAAATCGAGTTCGCAATCGATGTAAAATTTGTGGACGTCCGAGAGGGTACATGCGTCGTTTTGGATTATGCCGGATCTGTTTCCGTGAATTAGCCTTGGATGGAAAAATCCCCGGGGTAGTAAAATCTTCTTGGTAGCTTGGCGGAGGACTTGAAGTATGAGCGTAACTGACCCTATATCTGATATGTTAACACGCATTCGTAATGCGTTACTGGCTGGTCACACAAATGTAGCAATGCCGAGTTCCAAGATGAAAGCCTCGATCGCGGCAATTCTCAAGGATGAGGGATTCATTAGTGACTATGAGATCGTTGATGGTAATAGACCTGGGCATAAAGTTCTCCGAGTTCGTCTTAAGTATGTTGGAGAACGGCGTCTGCGTCGTTCTGTGATCACCGGGATGAAGCGAGTCAGCCGTCCAGGCAGGCGAGTTTATACCGGTAAACGAGAAATTCCTTGGGTTTTATCGGGATTAGGAATAGCGATCCTCTCCACACCAAAGGGTGTTATGACTGGTCAACGTGCCCGTCAACTTGGAGTTGGTGGTGAGGTCCTTTGTAAAGTTTGGTAAGTTTATTGTTGCTGAATGAATGAAAGGTTAACTTACAGCAGGAGGTAGAATACCGTGTCACGAGTTGGACAAATGCCGATATCTGTGCCATCGGGTGTAGATGTGACAATCAAAGGTGCGCATGTGCGTGTCAGCGGTCCTAAAGGTAAAATGGAACATACATTTCCAGCTGCTATGGAGATTTCCTTAAAAGATGGAGTGATATCTGTTCAACGTCCATCGGATGAACGCACACATCGTGCACTTCATGGTATGACCCGTGCTTTGATTAATAACATGGTCACCGGTGTAAGCACAGGATTTGAAAAAGTGCTCGAAATCAATGGCGTAGGATACCGTGCGGAATTATCAGGAGATAATTTAGTGCTTCATGTTGGATACTCACATCCCGTCGAGGTGAAACCCCCAGAAGGTATCACCTTTGAGGTGGATAATCGAACGAGGCAAATAAAAGTAATGGGATATGACAAACAAGTAGTCGGTCATGTAGCAGCGAATATCCGTAAGGTTCGCCCACCGGAACCCTATAAAGGGAAAGGTATTAAGTACTTGGATGAGAGAATTCGCCGTAAGGCAGGCAAGGCTGGCAAGGTGTAATCGTATGGCAAAACAAAAATCTCGCGCTGAAGCTCGAAAACGACGCCATCATCGTGTCCGTAAACAACTTTCGGGAACATCCGAACGACCGAGATTAAATGTATTTCGAAGTCTTACGGAAATTTATGCACAAGTGATTGATGATGATGCAGGTATTACGCTTGTATCAGCATCGAGTATCGATCGAGAGCTGCGTCAGAAAATGGAAGGTAAATCAAAGACCAACCAAGCAGAATTTGTTGGTGAGGCAATTGCAGAACGGGCGAAAGCGCTCGGTATCAACAGGGTTGTTTTCGACCGTGGTGGTTATCGCTATATTGGTCGTGTGAAAGCCTTAGCAGATGGCGCTCGTAAGGGCGGTCTGGATTTCTAGCAGGCTTTGTAGGAGTAAATTATGCCAGATTTTAAAAGTTCAGAATTAGAACAGGAATTAGACGAACGAGTAATCGAAATTTCACGCGTTGCCAAAGTTGTTAAGGGTGGGCGCCGCTTTTCATTTCGTGTTACCGTGGTTGTCGGCGACAATCAAGGTAAAGTGGGGCTTGGTGTTGGAAAAGCAAATTCAGTCCCGGATGCGATGAGGAAGGCGTCTGAGAGAGCGCGACGCGATATGCATAAGGTTTCTTTGTTTGATACTACTATTCCACATGAAGTAATTGGCAGAGTTGCGGGTGCTAGAGTTTTATTAAAACCCGCTTCCGAGGGTACCGGAGTTATTGCAGGCGGTGGTGTTCGTGCTGTTGTTGAGGCTGCTGGAATCTCTGATATCTTAACGAAATCATTAGGCAGTAGTAATATCCTGAATGTAGTCTACGCAACGATTGATGCACTTGACCAGCTAAAAACTCCTCATGAAATGGCTGCGCTGCGAGGTAAGTCTCCGAAAGAATTGATGCCATTCTGGGAGCGGAGGAAACAAAATGGCTAAGTCAAAATCTAGTAAATCCAAAGAAAAGCTTGTTCGAGTGACCCTTGTGAAAAGTCCAATCGGTTACTCGGAGCGCCAGAAAGGTACAATCCGAGCATTGGGATTACAACGCTTGCACCAAACCGTAGAACATGTAGACACTCCGGTTTTTAGAGGTATGGTGGCTAAAGTCGATCATCTAGTGCAGGTTGATGAATAGGAAGCAGTTATGAAGTTACATGATCTAAAACCAAATCAAGGATCGAAGAAGAGTAGGAAACGAGTTGGTCGCGGTATTTCTGCTGGTCAGGGGAAGACTGCCGGTCGCGGCACCAAGGGTCAGGGAGCTCGTGCAGGTGGAGGCACTCGTTTATATCATCAGGGCGGCAATTTGCCCTTTTTCCGCCGTCTCCCGTTTGTGCGTGGTAAAGGTTTCACACCAATCAATCGGATTGAGTATTACGAAGTCAACTTAGATAGATTAGCAGTATTTGAGGCTAATTATTCAGTCACGCCTGAAACATTGGTAGAAGCCCGAATTTTACGAAACACGAGGAAGCCTGTAGTAATTTTAGGTAATGGCGATATAGATGTTGCTCTCAATGTCCAGGTTCACCGGATTTCAAAGAGCGCCCGTGAAAAAATTGAAGCTGCTGGTGGTACAGTTGAGATTATTCCATTAGCTGTGAGCGGACAAGGAGCCTAGATATGAAGCGGTCTGCCTGGCGCTTTTTATGGACTGCCAAAGACATTCGTCGAAAACTATTAATTACTCTTATGATCCTGGCAATCTATCGATTTGCAGCTCATGTTCCTGTTCCAGGAGTCAACCGAGATGTGATTGCGCAGATCATGGCAGGAGGTGGTGCTGGGAGTACTTTAGTTAACCTCCTTGACTTGTTGTCAGGCGGTACTGTTTCGAACTTCTCGGTGATGGCGATGGGTGTTTATCCTTACATTACTGCGCAGATTATTTTGCAATTATTGGTCCCGATTATTCCATCTCTCCAGAGAAGAATGGAAGAAGATCCACGCGAAGGTCGAAAATGGATGGAGAAGTGGACTTATATTCTGGCGGTGCCAATGGCTGCATTAAATGCAATTGGGCAGATAAATTTGTTCAATACATTTACTGGTGGTGTCCCCATCATCGATAATTTCGGATTTGGTGCTGACAGTATTTTACAGTCCTTAACGATTGTAATCAGTATGACGGCTGGCACAATGTTCGCGATTTGGTTGGGCGAGCTGATCTCTGAATTTGGTATCCGCAATCAGGGGTTATCTTTGATCATTTTCGCAGGGATTGTCTCGAGAATGCCAATCAACGTCGGTCAAATTATGGCAGATGAACAGAATCGTTGGCTGGCGCTGACCTTTATGATCATTTTTACCACACTCATCATATTCGCCATTGTATTTGTCCAGCAAGGTCAACGCAATATCCCCGTGATGTATCCAGGGCGCAGAGTAGGTAATCGAATGTCAATGCCGGTCAAGGGAACTTTACCTTTACGTGTAAATATGGCAGGCATGATTCCGCTGATTTTTGCACAAGCATTGTTGAGTTTCCCTGCCATCCTGGCTAGTTTCTTTACAACATCTGAGGTCGAATGGGTATCAAATCTGGCTTTAACAATCCAAAACACCTTTGGTGGCACCAGTAATGCATACTGGATCATCTATTTTATATTTGTTGTAGGTTTCACATTCTTCTATACTGATGTGCTATTTGCTCAGCAGAACTATGGTGAGAACCTTAAAAGAGTTGGTGCCCAAATCCCCGGAGTTAGCAGGGGAGCTCCTACTCAACGATATTTAACCCGAGTATTGCGTCGGATCACATTGCCGGGTGCATTATTCTTAGGTTTGGTCGCCATTCTGCCATGGTTGATGGGCTTGATCATTCCCTTTGGCCAGAATACCAGTTTATTACTGGTTTCATCTGCGGGTTTGTTGATTGTAGTTGGTGTTGTTCGCGACACATTCTTTACAATCGAAGCTGAACTCAAACTCCATGGTTATGAGGATTCGCTCTTGGTCCGTTAATGAGGAATTAGATGCATGCCTGATTACATTGTTTTGCTCGGCCCCCCTGGTGCTGGAAAAGGTACCCAAGCGCAGCTAATTTCAAATGAGTTAGGGCTACCGCACATATCCTCGGGTGATATCTTTAGAGAAAACTTGAAGAATAAGACCGAACTTGGTCAATTGGCTGAAGAGTACATTAACAAAGGCGAGTTAGTGCCGGATGACCTCACCATAAGAATGATTAAAGAGCGATTATCACGTCCAGACTGCAAGGACGGAGCGTTACTGGATGGGTTTCCACGCACACCGACTCAAGCATCAGCATTAGATGAGATGTTAACGAGTTTTGAAAGCAATGTCAGAGCAGTTCCTTACATAAGTGTACCGGGTAAGGTTTTAATAGAACGATTGACTGGTAGATGGACCTGTCGATCATGCGGACAGGTTTTTCATGAGTTATTCAACCCACCAAAAGAACCTGGACGGTGCAACTTATGCGGATCTGATCTCTACCAGAGAGAAGACGACAAGGTTGAGACTGTAACTCAAAGGATACGGGTTTATAAAGAACAAACGCAACCATTGATTGATTACTACAAAGAACGAGGTGTACTTATTGAAGTTGATGGTTCCCAATCTATTGAACAGGTTTCCGATGATCTAATAGCAGCTCTAACTGATAAGAACTAAACTGATGATATCTAGACGCGCAGTTGTAATAAAAAGCCCCCATGAAATCGAGATCATGCAGAAAGCTGGTCGAATAAATGCACTTGCTCTAGCTACTGTGAAAGACATGATCCGACCAGGCATAACAACCGTTGAACTCGACCGTGCAGCGTCTGAAGTCATTCAGAAAAACGGAGCTATACCAGCTTTCAAAGGCTATCCTGGACCTTATCCATTTCCAGCAACCATCACAGTTAGTATCAATGAGGAATTAGTTCATGGTGTTCCAGGTAAAAGGAAGCTTAAAGAAGGAGATATTGTCTCGATAGACTGTGGCACTATCTTGGATGGTTACGTAGCCGACTCAGCTATTACAGTTGGTGTTGGAAAGATTTCCCCAGCAGCTGAGCATCTGCTCAAGGTGACAGAGGAGGCATTGTATCTAGGTGTGTCAAAAATGGTCGCTGGAAATCGTGTAGGCGATGTATCTGCTGAAATCCAAAAGCATGTAGAAGGGCATGGTTATCATGTTCCAAGAGAGTACACCGGACATGGAGTAGGACGTGAGATGCATGAAGGACCTAATGTTCCAAATTATGGTGTAAAAGGTCGTGGTTTATTACTCAAGCGAGGTATTACGATTGCATTGGAACCAATGGTGCTCATTGGCACACATGAGACTAAGGTTCTCGATGATGATTGGACGGTTGTTTCTGCGGATGGTTCCCTGACTGCGCATTTCGAGCACAGTATTGCAGTCATGGATGGTGAACCGTTGTTATTGACAGTGACAGATTGAGACGTTCATTAGATTCTGGACGAACATTCTTATATAAGGTATAATTGTATTTTTGGCTGAATATATAAAATAGCCTAGAGGAGCAAGTTAGTATGAAAGTATCATCTTCAATAAAGAGGCGCTGCTCCAAGTGCAAAATAGTAAAACGTAAAGGTAGGCTTTACGTGATTTGTGAAAACCCGAAACATAAACAGCGACAAGGATAAGGTATTATGGCTCGTATTGAAGGCGTTGACCTACCAAGAAACAAACGTTTAGAAATCGGATTGACATATATTTATGGGATCGGTTCAAGCCGCGCAAGAGAAATTCTTAGTGAAACGGATGTGAGTCCAGATATCCGTGTAAAGGATCTTACTGATGCGGATGTAGTGAAGCTGCGTGAGTACATCAGCCAAAACTACAAAGTTGAGGGAGACCTTCGTCGTGAAGTTCAAATGCACATAAAGCGGCTGGTTGAAATTGGAAGCTATCGAGGATTGCGACACCGGCGTAGTTTACCTGTGCGTGGACAGCGAACTCGCACTAATTCACGGACACGTAAAGGTCCGAAAAAGACAGTAGCAGGGCGCGGACGCAGACGAGGAGCGAAGAAGAAGTAGAGCCCAGACGTGGTCGTTGTGTATTTACACTCACGATTTAAGAAAATCGATTTGGATTAAGATAAAAATATAAGGAAGATATTTTATGGCAAAAGGTGTACGATCATCCCGTCGCTCTGGTTCCCGAAAGACAAAAAGAACTCTGTCCTCGGGACAGGTGCATATTTTATCGACGTTTAACAACACAATTGTCACAGTGACTGACCATCAAGGTAATACTGTAGCTTGGGGAAGTTCTGGATCGGTGGGATTCAAAGGTTCAAGAAAAAGTACTCCCTTTGCAGCTCGATTGGCTGCGGAGCAGGCTATCAAATCTGCGATGTCAATGGGTATGCAAGAGGTAGATTTGTTTGTTAAAGGACCTGGGCCTGGACGTGAAGCTGCAATTAGAGCAGTACAATCCTTAGGGATTAAGGTCACTTCTATTACGGATAAGACTCCTGTACCACATAATGGTTGCCGACCTCCAAAGCGACGTCGGGTATAAATAATTCATTGAGGGAAGATTGAATGGCAAAATATCGAGGACCGGTTTGTAAATTATGCCGGCGAGAAGGTGAGAAATTATTTTTAAAAGGGGAACGTTGTTACACGCCTAAGTGTGCTTTTGAACGACGAGGTTATCCCCCAGGACAACATGGACGGAGTTTTCAATTTCGTCGTAGACGAGAATCTGACTACAGCCGCCAACTGCGCGCAAAACAAAAAGCACGCAGAATCTACGGAATCTATGAACGTCAGTTTCGACGATACTATGAAGTTTCTTTACAAAGGCGTGGGTTGACCGGCCTTAACCTATTACAAATCTTGGAATCCCGACTGGACAACGTTATTTACCGCCTTGGATATGCAGATAGTCGTGCTCAGGCACGCCTTCTGGTGACCCATGGACATTTTGTTGTAAATGGTCACCGCACTGATGTCCCATCTATGTTAATGTCTCCGGGTGACGAGATCATTGTTCGAGAAGGTTCGAGGCAAAGAACATATTTTAAAAACTTGGCTGAAATGGCTGAACAGAAAACACATCCGGATTGGTTGAGTCGTGACCTACGTAATCTATCTGGGATGGTTGTTAGACTGCCAGAGCGCAGTGAAATTGATGGTAACTTGAATGAACAACTAATTGTTGAGTACTACTCAAGATAATGTTGCAGTTATTTTCTATTCAAGGCTAATGAAATCAGATTCTAGTAAAAGATAGGGAAAAGGTGAACCGTGGTCGGATTGACAAACATGGTAACGCCAAAAATTGAGCGTGATGCGGAAGCACGTAATTACGGAAAATTCGTTATTAGTCCGCTGGAGCGTGGATATGGTATCACGTTAGGTAATGCTCTAAGACGGGTACTTCTATCCTCTCTGGAGGGCGCTGCAGTCACTTCAATTAGGGTGGCTGATGTACAACATGAGTTTAGTAATATACCCGGTGTACGCGAAGACGTGATCCGGTTAATGTTACAAATAAAACAATTGCGCATGAAGCTTTTTGATGTAGATACCGCGCGCCTTCATCTTGAGGTTCGTGGAAGTGGGTCTGTAACCGCGGCGGATATCATCGCGCCTCCAGAAGTAGAGATCATAAATCCAGACCTCTATTTATTTACTGTAGATGATGATGATGCAAATTTAGAAATTGAACTGACGGTTGAACGTGGTCGCGGATACACACCAGCCGATGATCGTGGTGGTCGTTTGCCTATCGGTGAGCTACCAGTTGATACGATCTTCAACCCAGTTCGACGAGTAAACTGGGAGGTAGGGGCTGCACGCGTCGGTCAAAGTACGAATTATGATAAGCTGATTATGGAAATCTGGACAGATGGGACAATTGGTCCTGAAGAAGCACTCAGTACTAGCGCAAAAGTCTTGATCGATCACATGCGTCATTTGGCTGGTGTTAGCGAGGAGTCACTCACAGCAATCGCTGAGGAAGAAGAAGAGAGCAGCCGTCTGACGAGTGAAATGATAGAGACCCCCATTGAGAACCTAGATCTTTCAGTTCGTGTCTTCAACTCTCTCAAGCGTACAGGTATCACCACTGTTGGTGAAGTTCTGGAATTGCTTGAAAAAGGTGATGAAGCTGTTATGTCAATTCGGAACTTTGGAGAAAAGAGCTTGGAAGAACTCGTGACTAAAATGAAGGAGAAAGGTTACCTCGAAACGGAAGAGGAAGAAATCGAAGCAGAGTAGGTGAGTAATGCGACATAAAAAATCAGGACATAGACTCAGCCGTAGCAAGGATCAACGTGCAGCCTTGCGTCGAGTAATGATAAAACAACTTTTCACGCACGAACGTATTCGCACAACGCGTGCCAAAGCGGATGCTATTCGTGGACCAGCTGAAAGATTAATCACCCTCGCGAAGAGAGGCAACGATGCTGGTGATTCTCAGATGGTTCATGCTCGCAGACTCGCTGCAGCACGTATCAATGATCCAGAAGTGGTTAAGAAACTTTTTGATGATATTGCTCCCCGTTATGCTGATCGACCAGGTGGATATACCCGGATCCTTAAACTCGGACCACGTTATGGCGATTCAGCCGATATGGTCTTAATTGAATTAGTAGAAGACTAATCGATGTGGCAGCGGTTCTGATCACCGCTACACACAATGGCACGTTACCAAGTTATTCTCTCATACGATGGAACCGATTTCCTTGGTTTCCAACGTCAATCGGATGGAAGAACTGTACAAGGCGCAGTTGAACACGCCCTCCACCAAATTGGTTGGCGCGATCAAAGTGTGCTTGCAGCTGGGCGCACTGATGCAGGTGTGCATGCATCTGGTCAGGTGATTGCATTTGATTTAAATTGGGCTCATTCAAGATTTGATCTTCAGCGGGCATTGAATGCAAATCTACCCGATGATGTAGCTGTAAAGGCGGTCGGAATCGCAGATGAAAGTTTTCATCCACGATATGATGCCAAGGCTCGACTTTATCAATATCAAATATTTATTGAGGAAAGCCGGAATCCGTTGAAGGAAAGATATGCCTGGAGAGTATGGCCAGAGTTGAGTCTTGATTTAATGCTAGCCGGTACTCGCCAAATTACCGGAACGCATGATTTTGCGTCATTTGGATCACCGTTAAAACCTGGTGGCAGCACTATTCGAACAATATTTGAAGCAAATTGGAATCGAGCTGCACTAGATTACACTTTTATTATCCAGGGAAATGCATTTTTGTACAGAATGGTTCGGCGGATAATTTTCTTCATGGTACAGATTGGTCGAGGAGATATTGATCCAGAAAGTGTTCCTGATTGGTTAAAGGACGGAAAAACTCCAGTACAAGGGCTTGCACCTTCTTGTGGTTTGAATTTAGTTGAGGTAATTTACCCTCATTAGTGATGATAGGATAGCTTTGAATTATCAAGTTATTAAGTCGCCAGTTGATTGGCAGAATGAAAAGTGGAGAGTTTAAAAGTGCAAAACACATATGTACCAAAACCGAATGAAATTACTCATGATTGGTATTTAGTTGATGCAAATGACCAGAATTTAGGTCGACTTGCATCCGAGATCGCTCAGATATTGCTTGGAAAGCATAAGTCGATTTTTACACCTGGAGTAGATACTGGTGATTTTGTTATTGTAGTTAATTCAGAGCGAATTTCTGTAACCGGAAATAAAATGGAAGACAAAATCTATTATCACCACTCCGGGTATCCAAGTGGATTGAAGAAAATTAGATTGAAAGATCAGCTCGCAAAACATCCAGAGCGTGTCATCAAACGTGCGGTATGGGGTATGTTGCCCCATAACAAATATGGAAAACGTGTGTTAAAAAAACTCAAAGTCTATGCTGGTCCTGACCACCCTCATGGTGCTCAGCAACCTGAACCTTTGGAATTTAAGTAATTGGGAGAAATTATGGCAAATCAATATTACGAAGGCATCGGACGCCGCAAGAGTAGTACAGCAAGAGTTCGCGTGATGAATGGCTCAGGGCAATTTCTTGTTAATGGAAAAACCTTAAAGGAATACTTTACTCGTGTCGGTGATACGGATGCAGTTGTTGAACCTTTTGAAGTGACTGGAGAAATCAATACGCAATTCGACGTCTCAGTTCTGGTAAAAGGAGGTGGAGTGACCGGTCAGCGTGATGCTGTCCAGCTAGGATTAGCTAGGGCATTGGTTAAATTCAACCCGGATCTGCGACCACCAATACGGAAGGCGGGTCTTCTGACGCGCGATGCGCGAATTAAGGAACGCAAGAAACCTGGTTTGAAGAGAGCAAGGAAAGCGCCTACATATACAAAACGCTAATCCTACACTTATAACCATCAGGCTGATAGGGAAATACCTGTCGATATCAATTATCTAACTTAATCGTTTCAAATAATAATTCACATACTATCAGGCGAGTCGATGCCTTTTATCAAATGCAGGGAACATTAGAATAAATAATCGTTCCCTGCGTTATTATGTTTAGTACCTAGTCTCTTCGGTGGTCTCGGTGGTTCGAATGAATAATATATCCACAGGAATAACCTTACTCGGTCTTGGTCCTGGAGATCCTGGATTACTTACACGCCAAGCATGGGATTTGATATCAAATATTTCAGAGATTTATCTTCGCACACGCCAACATCCAGTTGTTTCGCATTTCCCGCCGGATCTAAAAATCCACTCTTTTGATCATTTATACGAAAATGGCGACTCATTTGAGTCAGTGTACAATCGTATTGTTGAAGTTGTGTTGGAGCAGGGAAAACAAACTCATGGAGTAGTCTATGCAGTGCCTGGGCATCCATTTGTTGCTGAAGCGACTTCGCCCGAAATCTCCAAACGTGCAAATGATCAAGGTATTCCATTACGAGTGTTCGAAGGTCTCAGTTTTATCGATACAATATTCACAGCTTTGGAGGTTGACCCTCTCCCGCAGACGATAATCGTGGATGGGCTTGAGGTCGCGATGGCTCATTTTCCGCCCTTCCCACCAAGTGTGCCTGCAATAATTGCTCAGATCCATTCGCCATTTATTGCCGCTGAGGTTAAATTAACCCTAAATGCGCTATTTCCTGATCAGCATACTGTTATGTTGGTCCATGGAGCGGGATCATCGCAAGTCCGGGTTGAAAGATTGCCTCTATTTGAAATAGATCGAAGTCCTCACATAGGGCTATTAACAACTCTATTCGTACCACCCCTGGGAGAAAGAACCTCTTTTGAGGATTTCCAGGAAGTAGTCGCTCACCTGCGTGCTCCGGATGGTTGTCCTTGGGATCGGGAACAGACTCATCAGACGCTGAGACCGCACTTGTTAGAGGAAGCTTATGAATTACTTTCAGCATTAGATTCTGATGATCCTGGTGCAATGCGAGAAGAATTTGGGGATTTGTTACTACAGATTGTTCTCCATGCTCAAATTGCCAGCGAGTATGGCGAATTCAATATGTCCGATATTTTAGCGAGCATTAACTCTAAGATCGTACAGCGGCATCCGCATGTCTTCAAAGACTTGAAATTAAATGGTGTGGACGGGGTGTTGAAAAATTGGGAACGACTGAAAGCAGCGGAAAGAGCGGCAAAAGGTAAGCATGAATCAAGCGTTTTGGATGGTGTATCTTTGATTCTTCCCGCACTTGCTCAAGCCGAAGCATATCAGAAGCGAGCTGCACGGGTTGGATTTGATTGGCCTAACCTACAAGGCGTTTTAGATAAAGTGCTTGAAGAGTATCATGAATCTCAGCAAGCCACAAGCGCCGATCAACGTTTTGCTGAGATTGGAGATCTGCTCTTCGCGGTTGTGAATTTAGCACGGTGGTTCGATGTGGATGCGGAGAGTGCTTTGCGTGAAGCTAATATTCGGTTCAAAAATCGTTTTTCATTTATTGAATCCAATGCCCGTTCAAAAAGGGTTGTTCTTGAAGATATGTCCTTAGAAGAAAAAGACGCACTTTGGGATCAATCTAAGTTCGATGACAACAATTAATCTGAGAAAACATCGATCTCTAGCTCGAGAGCGTCTTTCAATTCTTGAGCACATTGTTCACTGCAAGTCAGAAACAATAAATCATAACCCTCATCTTTTGCGGGAGAATCCTCTGGTACTACATAAGCAATGATTATCTTCTCCGTCAGGCTCAACTTCAAGGTGACAAATTCGCCTTGATTATTCTGTAACTCTAGATTTGGATTAGACTTAGCTCCAAAACCATAGGTTTCTTGATCAGCTGCTAATCGCTGAGTGCACCATGCACATGTTCTTAATAAAGTATCCTGAGAGGAATGTTGGTTCTCTGTCATATCAAGTTCTTGTTATGTTGATTTAGTCTATCAACACTTTACCCAAAAGAGTGATTATGGATTTCAGCTAAATTACCTCGCTGTAACTTAGTAATGACCATTTGCAGTAGTCTTTGACCTATTGCTACTTATGTGGGGCTAACTTGAATTCATTCGACATAAGGAGAGGATATTAAAGGAGTTCAAATTGTGCAGAGAAGTGTCGCAATAACTCAGGTTCGTAAGTGATCTTAAATCCTCGTATCGTCTCAAGTTTTGATTTAATTTTACTAAAAACATCAACTACATAATCTAAATGGCTTTGAGTATAAACTCTGCGCGGGATTGCCAATCTCACCATTTCTAATTCCGGGTATATTACTTCTCCTGTTTTCTCATCGAGATGGGCAAACATAACTGAGCCTATCTCAATTGCACGAATACCACCTTCTAAATATAGTGCAACTGACAAGGCTTGACCGGGGAATTCATTCTGGGGAATATGAGGGAAAAGGGTACCTGCATCAACATAAACGGCGTGTCCTCCTGGGGGAGCAATTACTGGGATTCCCAAAGCAACTAATTTCGATGACAAATATGCAGTCTGTTTCAGCCGGTAATCAAGGTAATCTTCATCCAAACCTTCCCATAACCCAACTGCAATGGCATCCAAATCACGACCAGCGAGGCCTCCATAGGTAGGAAAACCCTCACGAAGGATGAGCATGTTCTTTACTTTTAGGAATAATTCTTCATCGTTCATCGCAAGAAATCCACCAATATTGACCATTCCATCTTTCTTTGCGCTCATAGTCGCCCCATCCGCTAATGCAAATACCTCCTTTGAAATTTCATGGACAGACTTAGTTTCGGAACCAGCCTCCCGCAGTTTTATAAAATAAGCATTTTCAGCGTAACGACAGGCATCAATGAAGAAAGGAATTTTATACTCATGGTAGGTTGCAGATACTAATTTAAGATTCTCTAGAGAAACTGGTTGACCCCCTCCAGCATTATTTGTGATTGTAATCATACCGAATGGAATATTTTCAACCCCGACATTATTAATGAATGATCTTAATGCTTCTATATCTATATTCCCCTTGAAGGGGTGGTGGTTAGTTGGCTCGAAAGCTTCCTTTATGACTAAATTAATAGGGAGTCCACCTTGAGCGCGAATATTAGCATCTGTAGTATCAAAATGCATATTGGATGGAATATATTGACCCTCTCTTACGAGCAATGAGCTTAATATATTTTCTGCAGCCCGTCCCTGGTGTGTGGGCACAAAATATTTGAAGCCAAATATTTGCTCCATTGTCTCTGCTAGTCGGTAAAATGAGCGTGCTCCGGCATAGGCTTCATCACCCTTCATGATTGCTGACCATTGATTATGGCTCATTGCGCTCGTTCCGGAGTCTGTCATTAGATCGATAAATATATCCTCCGAGCGAATATTAAAGACGTTATACCCGGCATTATTTAATGCGGTTTTGCGTTTATCTCTATCGATTAATTTTATGGGCTCAATTGTCTTAATCCGGAAAGGTTCAGGGGGATGTATCATCGAGGTTTGTCTCCGATAATTTTAATATTGTGTTTTTTGAGTTTAACACGCTTTCTAAAAAAATACCAATCCTGTGCCAACCTAAACATTCGTGTATAATTTTTCGCGAGAGATTATCAAACATCACGAGGAAAATCCATTACTAAAATCATGCTTGAGATTATTACATATACATTAGGCCCAGTTTTGACGAATTCATATCTGGTTGCAGATGAAGGGTCAGGTGATGCAGTTGTTATTGATCCGGCAGATGAAGGTCACCTGATTGCAGCAGATGCTAAAAAGAGAGGATACAGTATCAATGCAGTATGGCTAACCCATGCTCATTTTGACCATCTGGGTGGTGTGGCTGACATGGTTACTGAATTAGGTTTTATTCCGCCCATTGCTCTTCATGCTGATGATATGCCTCTCTGGCGAGCTCAAGGAGGCGCACCATTCTTTGGTATGCAGATAGATCCTGGTCCTATGCCGACTATTGCGCTTAGTGATGGGGAGTTGTTAAAGGTTGGCAGCTTCCAATTTGAGGTATTCCATGCTCCCGGACATACGCCTGGTCATGTAATCTTCTACTGCGATTCAGAGGAGGTCTTATTTTGTGGAGATGTGATCTTTCAACTTAGTATTGGTCGTACGGATTTACCTGGGGGTGACTACAATACCTTGATTCAAAGCATTCATATGAAAATTCTCTCGTTGCCTGATCGCACCCGGTTACTACCCGGTCATGGCCCAGAAACAAACGTTGGTGTGGAAAAACAAAACAATCCCTTTATAAATTAACACACAGAGGTTAAATTTGGTAGATCATAACCAAGAAAATCAAGTGGATGTACGAGACTTTATTAATGGCGCTGAAGCGATCGCGAGAGCAGCAATAGATTCAGGGTGTGATTTCTTTTCTGGGTATCCGATAACTCCAGCAACTCCAATTTTATTGCACATGATCAGCGAACTGCCAAAAGTTGGGGGTATAGCCATCCAAGCAGAAGATGAAATTTCAGCGATTGGATTTTGTATTGGTGCAGCATTGGCAGGGTCCCGTGTGATGACAGCAACCAGTGGACCAGGCATAAGCCTGTATAGTGAAAATATCGGTCTAGCCATCATGGGAGAGGTTCCACTTGTGATTATCGACTGCCAGCGTATGGGGCCAGCAACAGGTGGAGCAACAACCGTAGCTCAAGGTGATGTCCAATTCGTGAGATGGGGTACATCAGGAGGTTATCCGATTGTCGCCCTTTCCCCTGCAGATGTTAGAGATTGTTATAGACTAACTTGTCATGCATTCGCCTTGGCTGAACAATATCGAGTTCCGGTATTTGTCCTGACGGACAAAGATACCGTATTAACAAAGGCTACTGTAAGTCACACATTGATAACAGGATGCAATGTTGATGAACGGAAAACATACCATCAGAAAGATGAGTTCGTACCATATCGTTTCGAAAATATAGAGGATATTCCGGTGATGTCTCCTATCGGTGGAGATCATATTGTACGATTTACGACTTCCTCTCACGATGATCGAGGGTATTTATCGAAAGATCCGAATGTTGTCGGTAGAATGAACGCGCATCTCGCTGCAAAGATTGATAGCAATGTTGAAAAGATAGCTCTCATCGATGCTGATATCCAGGATGGAGCTGACACTTTATTTGTGAGTTATGGTATTACTTCTCGATCGATGAAAGAGGCTGTCAGGATTGCACGGAGTCATGGGCACAGAGTATCCGCGCTTACTGTTTATTCGCTTTGGCCGGTTCCTGAGCGGCAGATTCGGAATGCTATGAAAGGTATCAAGAAAATCGTAGTGGCGGAATTGAACTTAGGTCAATATCGTCTTGAGATTGAAAGATTGGCGAGTGACAAGATCGTAGTCCTTGGAATAAATCGTGTGGATGGTGAGTTGATCAAACCTGATGAGTTTCTGGATAGAGGGGATTTACATTGAAAAATGGAACTCATATGCAATACATAAACCCGAATACACTTCCATTCCACTTTTGCCCTGGCTGTGGACATGGTTTGATTCTAGATCATCTAAATACTGCATTTATTGAATTGGGGCTTGATCATCATCAAGTAGTCATTGTCACAGATATCGGCTGTAGTGGATTAGCCGACAAGTACTTCACTACCAATGCTTTTCATGGACTACATGGTCGGTCTGTAACGTATGCAACTGGAATAAAGTTGGCTGATCCTGACCTAAATGTGATAGTACTAATGGGAGACGGGGGATGTGGAATTGGAGGCCATCATCTAATCAGTGCTTCCAGGCGCAACATTGGTGTCACTGTCTTAGTGTTTAATAATCTTAATTATGGAATGACTGGTGGGCAGCATTCAGTAACCACTCCACTGGGAGCTGTAACATCTTCTACTTCAAGGGGGAACATTGAATACCCCATGAACATTTGCGAAACAGTTGCAGTGAATGGTGCAAGTTTTGTTGCCCGCTCAACGGCGTTTGATGAAAAATTAACAGAATTACTCATTAAAGCGATCAGTAACCCCGGATTTTCTCTGGTTGATATCTGGGACCTTTGTACAGCCTATTATGTTCCGCAGAATAAGTTCAGTAAACGGGAGCTGGAAAATATACTAGATACACTAAACTTCGAGCGGGGAGTTGTCCATCAAGAAGAGCGGAAAGAATGCAGTGCTGCATATAGGCAAAGCATTCTAGAACAAAAAGGGTTGCCATTATTTGGACGCCACCCGCTCAAATCGATTTATGAGAGTGGAATAACACGGAGAATCGATTGTATGATTGCTGGAGATGCGGGAATGAGGATCGGTACTGCGGCGGCAGCATTCTCCCGGGGGGCGATTATTTCTGGACTTTGGGCAACCCAGAGAAATGATTATCCGGTCACTGTCCGAACTGGGTACTCCATCTCAGAAGTAATCCTAAGCCCGGAGGAGATAATATTTCCGGGTGTCTTAAGTCTAAATCTCATGA
>Ga0209536_100004386_pt1 | contig 22293 bp, 15 predicted proteins | sample DeeMarSeWOR28_12_FD_187461 | JGI IMG/M metagenome (GOLD analysis project Ga0209536, IMG submission 187461) | Marine sediment microbial communities from White Oak River estuary, North Carolina - WOR-2-8_12 (SPAdes) (version 2) | ecosystem: Environmental > Aquatic > Marine > Intertidal zone >... | reverse complement strand
CTTGACCAATTTCCGCAATGGGAAGCGGAATCTCCACTATCTCCATGTCACGAGGAGAAAAGGCCGGACCTGCATTTCCTGCCACGATGTTCATGCCACGAACCAGGAACAACTCATCCGCAGCTCGACGCCCTTTGGTCCATCTAATTTTCATATTCAGATTGTATTTGTTAAGACCGCCACGGGTGGGACCTGTAGGAAGAGTTGTCATGTTTCCAAGGGATACGACAGGGAAAAGCCTTTAGAGCTGCAGGTGGATACAAAGTCCGACATAAAACGCAAGAAGCCGAAATAGTTTAGTATGCCCTTGCTTCCCGCTTGCTTTAATCAGCCGAAGGCTTGACATATATCTATGAGCAAAAACAAGATGAGCCAGTCACAGGTTCTTTTCAAGCTGACAATCGGTATTGTAGTAGCCTTTTGCTGTGTGCCCGTCATTGGGTATTCACAATCAGGCGAGATAAATGGACGGATTCAAGCCCTGGAAGACAAAAATGTCAATATACGCAGAAGGGCAATGAGGGAACTGGAAAAGGCTGGCCCTTCTGCTGTTGAGCCTTTGATTGCAGCCCTGAAAAGTGAGAAATCGCGTGCCCGTGCAGCGGCAGCCGAGGCCCTGGGTAGGATTAAGGATACCCGTGCTGTCGATCCTTTAATTGTCACCCTGCAGGATAACATCTCAAATGTCCGTGCAGCGGCAGCCGAGGCCCTGGGTAGGATTAAGGATGACCGTGCGGTTGAACCTTTGATTGCGGCCCTGCGGGATAAAAATCCGGACGTCCGGAGTTGGGCGGCAAACGCCCTGGGAGAGATCAAGGATACCCGTGCCGTTGAACCTATCATTGACGCCCTGCAGGATAAAAACGCACATGTCAGAAGCTGGGCGGCCGAGGCCCTGGGAGAGATTAGGGATTCCCGCGCAGTAGAACCTTTGATTGCCGCTCTAGAGGATAAAAACGAAGATGTCAGAAATTCTGCAGCCAAGGCACTAGCAAAGATAAAACCAGCATCCTAACCCCAACTGCTGCTCGTGTGGTTGGGGCAAGCTCTATACAAGGCACAGGGCACAGGGCGCACGGCGCAAGGTACAAGCAACTGTCTACGTTCTGGAAAGTGGCTTCATAAAAAATGGAGAAGTAAGTCTTTCGGATTTTGGCTAATTAATGCGGGTGCACGATGGGAGTCGAAAGACAGCAAAAACCTAAAAGGGAAGCCCTGCTATATTCTGTCTCTTGCAAAGCTATTGCCGTTGGGGCTTCACTGCTATTTCTTTGCTACCTCAGCGGGTGCGCAAAGACTGTTTCTCAAGATGACACCCCATTACCAGAACAAATAGTTTCGGAGATTGAGCAAGAAAGCCCCGCTCAATCCAGTCAGAATGTGGTCACTGTAAGCTATCCTGCCGATATGGCAGTTATGGAATACAACCTTCTAAGTATCTCCCTGAGCTTACTCCAGGGTTCTTCTGATTTAATAGAAGTAGAGGTAAATAGCCAAATTAAAACGAGTATTGTTCCACGCCGGAAAGTCGAATGTTTGTCTGTACCACTGGAGCTTGGCCTAAACAAAATAAATATAATAGCGAAGAAAGAAGATAGAATTGCAGATGAGGTTGCGTTAAATGTTTTTCGCAGATCGGATCTTGTCGGCAACTATGAAAAGCCTCCGGCCGGTTTTGAAAAAGATTATTTTCATATGAAGGACCGCCCTCAGTGTGCTGCCTGCCACCATCTATGGGAACCCGCGGAAGCTGACAACAAGACCATAAATATCGAGACCTACGCTGCTGAAGTTTCAAAAGACAAGGCGCCCGTCCCTGCTGATTCCAGCTGCTACTCGTGTCACCGGGGGATTGCCTCCTGCTCATTTGTTCACGGACCTGCTTTCGTCTGGAGTTGTCTTACATGTCACGACGCCCGGGGGGAGCCAAAGTATTCCCTTAAATACCCTGTTCCAGAATTGTGCTACAAATGTCATTGGGAGCAAAAACAACAAAGGAGCGGTAAAAAGAACTATCACGCGCCATATATTACGGACAAATGCTGCATGTGTCACAACCCGCATGCATCAGAAAACCCTTGCAGGCTTGACCGACCTGTCTGGCTTCTTTGTGTAAGCTGCCATCCGGGTCAGGCCGACGGCAGGCATGTCGTTGCACCTTATTTCTGGGGAACCAGGCATCGCAAGCATCCGACCCGCGGGATCCCAGACCCATCAAGAAAGGGGCATGAACTTACCTGCGCAAGCTGCCATGATCCCCATGCATCGGACTTCCCCATGTTCATCTCAAAATATGGCCCCAGAAGTTTTGATTTATGTAAAAAATGCCACTATAGGAGAAATAAATCCTAATCTCACCCACCACATCTATCATCCAAAATCCTCAATCTGTCCTCTGTCGTCCGTCCTCTGTCCTCTGCCCCTATGCCCCGTGCCCCCTGCACTATGCGATGATATCATATCGTCCGTCCGAATTTTCACCCTCTTATTGTCTTGCATATGAGCCAGGACGAATATACATTTTTTTGTTTTTTGGAATTGTTTACATAGTCTGATGGTGAAATTCGGTGGCACATTTTTCTTTTGGATATCAAAATGTAATATGCAATTTAAGGAAAGAACAGCTTATCTAAAGAATAATGAGGGTATTGGTACTAAAAAGAATAGACTTGGCTGGCAATGACATTGATCACCTGACGTGGAATGTTTGCCAGGCGCATCGAGTGCTGTTCTGGACGGTTGTCCAATGGTCGCCGTCAGTTATTCGAATTCTCCAGCGATAGGATCGATCCGCCTTCAACACACCTCCGGGGACCGTGTGGGATTGCATATTTCTGACTCTGCCGGTGGAATAAACTCTGCCACCGCCAATCCTGTTGATTTCCAGGCGATAATACAGCGGTTCTTCTGTTTTTATGCGCTGCCATGAAAATATCGGCTTCTCCGATTGTAAGGTGGCCCCGCTTTTGGGCTTAAAGTAATTGACATCCGGCAGGGGAATCGTTTTGACAACCGCCTGGATAACGGTAGCCGAACCCTTCTGATCACCGCTGTTGACTTCAATCGAATAGGTTCCTGTCTGAGGTTTGCCCGGTGTTTTGAACCAAAAAGCATCGAGACGCGGCAGATAGGTAAAATCGTCTTTTTGAATCGGCAATTTTCCCGCCGGTCCACGAATGCTGATGGCTTCGATGGACCCCGGCAGGCGGCCGGAGCTTGTTTTGCCGATAACGATATCAAAACTGGTATAATGGGTTTGGTGCTGATCGTACACATGTTTGACGGCTGCGGTAACCGGTATCCCCGGAATCAGCATTTTTTCAAGGGCGTCTTTATCAAACCATCGGCCGGAAGCCATCACGCCCTGAATCTTGCGGGTGTTGTGAATGTCATCAAGCGGATTGCCGTCGACCAGGACAAGATCGGCTTTTTTGCCGACTTCAATGGTTCCGAAATTCCCCGAGCGGTTCATTCTGTTGATAACTTCAGCCGCATGAACGGTAGCCAGTTGTAACGCCTCATAAGGGGCTAGACCGTTTTCGACCATGAAGCGCAATTCATCATGCAGTGAATATCCCGGGACGAGCCCCATCCCTGCGGGGCCCGCATCGGTTCCCAGCACCAGCGTGACGCCCCCCCGGTGCAATTCGCGCAACAAGAGCTGGTTCAGATTATAATGGTAGGGGGCAAAATCCTCATATCCCCTGAATATCATTTGATGCCCGTCTTTTCCCTGTTGAAGCGTTTCTATGAAGCCAAACGGCAGGTAGCGGGATGTGGTTGCCGACGCCAGGCCTTCCGGTTCAAAAAGTTTTTTTAGGACCACATCACCCACTGCAAGGGTGGTACACAACGGGATTTTTGAAGCCTTTAATTGGCGGACGATTTTCTCGATATGGGCCTGGAAGTCTGGATTCGGATCATCTTCCGATAAATCAGGCAGGCGTTCCATTTGATCAGTGGCACGTTTCAGAATGTATCGAAACCATTCATTTCGACCCAACCTTCGGGAGCGATCAAAATCCAGAAACTCGAAATCCAGTTCCTCGATGTGGGCAATCTCATTTAACCCCGCCGCCACGACACCATCCAGACCGACGGCGAAGGGGATATGCCCGGCCGTATACAGGTTGAGCGCTTTGGCCGTTGCCATGGCCTCTTGAAACTCTTCCTGCGACAGAAAAGAATACAGTTTCACGAAGTCGAAACCCTGCTGATATTGTGTCCGAACGATATTCGCGGCGTTATCCGCCGGTCCATAGAGAATCGGCCCGGCGGCATAGATCGTTGGTCCGTTCAATCTTCCTGATTTTACCTCGTTGCGCCAGTGAAGGGCAAAGCCGGTCGGTGTGCCTTTGGGGCCGAAATCCCTGATGGTGGTGACGCCGTTGGCCAGAAAAAGGTTAAAGGGAGATACCGGCCACCCTCCATTCAGCCAGGTGGTATCCGTATGGATATGCATGTCCGCAAGACCGGGCATCAGATATAAATTGGAACCATCGATGATGACGGAATTTTCCGGGATGGCGACCTCGCCGCTGGCTCCGACGGCGATGATCTGAGCTTCTTTGACCAGTACCGTTTGATCAGGGAGGAGCCTTTCGGCCGTCATCGGCACGAGATTGACATGAACAAATGCGGTTACTTTTTCGGCATGTCCCCTTGCGGCCAGGCCGGGCTGGACCCAGAGTGCCAGCATGATAATAATCGTGCTGAACCATTTCTTCTTCATCCTGTACTCCCATCTCCTGAACTTCTGGCAAATTCGATTTTTGTCCGGCTTTCATTGTATTGCCAGAATATAGTTGCCCGGCCGCCTGTCGCCTTCCGAGATGTGCCATCTTATCTGGTTCAACGTGCTCTTGCCGCTGCCGTTTGGCCCGGTCAGGGCGATGCGGTCCTCCGGTTTCATCACCAAATCCGGAAAATGCAGCCATTGGTCTCCGCCCAGGGCAAGGGCACCGGCAGTCAAATTGAACAGGGTGTTGCGGTTTGATTGGGTCCCCGGCATCCAGATACCCATTTTATAGGTCTTTTTGACCTTGATGCCGTCCATTCTCATCCGAGCCTGGGACAAGCGACCGGCGAGCTGGTTGAGGCGCTTGCCGGCGCCGCCGTCTTTGCCGGTCACACGGGCCAGGTCAATCTTCCCGCGTGCATCGCGATCCTTTGCGGCCAGCCCCCGTTTCGACCGCTTGCGATCGGCCTGTGAGGCCGCGTCTCTACGCCGGGTGGCCTCACGTTTTAATTTCAAGAGATCCTGTCTGGCCCGGGTGCGTTGTTTTTGAGCGGTCATCTCCTCCGTTTTGGCCTGCTGCAAGCCGCGGGAATAGTTGCCGGGCCGCATCGTGGCTTGCGGTGGCTCGACAAACAGGCACTGATGGCATAAATCATCCAAAAGCCTGCGGTCATCGCTGACCAGCAATCCGATACCGTGAAAAGTTGAAAGGGCTTCAAATAACAGATCCTGGGCGGTGGCATCGAGATGATTGGTGGGTTCGTCCACTGCCAGCACCTGGGGTTTGCGCCACATGGCAACCGCGATCTGCGCTCGTTTGCGCTCGCCGTGGCTCAGGGTGGTCCAGCGCTGGGCCCAGTCGTCTTCAACACCCAACCTTCCTTTAATTTCGAAAGCCTCTCCATCCATGGAGTCGATCAAGCCCTGCAGTTGGTCGGGGGCATCGTCGGTGCGCTGCTGACAGTAAATCGCAAATTCGGGCATGATGACCCGTCCCTGCTGACATGTCAGGTCGCCGGTGGCAAGTTTCAAAATGGTGCTTTTTCCCACCCCGTTGGCCCCCACAATTCCGGTCCAGCCCGGTGTAAAGTGAACCGACAGATTGCGGATAATGAGTTGAGTTGCCCCGTCGTAGGCAAATGATATATTTTGAAACTGAAGAGACAACTCGGTCATCGTCATTTTCCCATTCGACAGCTTTGAACTGTGTTACACGTTTAGCATAATGCATTATTTTTTCAAGCAACGCCACTGAAAACGTGGTTTCGCCCCACCGGGACGATTGTGTTGATTTTAATTGGCTTCATCTTTTGTTGTTTAGAATACGCTAAAATGCACCCTTTGCAATCAGTTTCCGAAGTATGTCATCTGTTTGATTTGACAAAGGGCACTCTTAAGAGATATAAAAATCGAACTGCTCTTTTTACAGAAACGGTGGCGACGTTGAATCGACTTCAGGAGGTAAACCGTGAACAATACTTGCTGGATCTCTATTCTCGTTTTCTTATCTGTCTTATCTGTGTTCGGCCTTGTGGCCTGCGACGGGTCCGGTTCCGGTGGGGGAGGCGGAGGAGCCGGGTCTGGGGTAAATCCACCGCAACTTACCGGGACCAATCCCACAGCCAATAACACTTCGGCGTTATCAGGCGCGTTGATCACCGCTACCTTCGACAAGAGAATGAAGGCGGGCTCCGCCGGCACATTCGTGGTCCACGGGGAACAGACCGGCAGGCGAACAGGGCTATACACGGGCGGCGGTTCACAGACGCTGGTCTTCAACCCGGACGATGCGTTCAAGATCGGTGAGATACTGGAGATTACCCTGACCGGTGCTTTGACGGCAACCGATGTTGCCGCCCTGGACCCACCGGTTGTTTACCGGTTTTGGGCCGAGGCATTGGCCGGCAGCGGCAGCTTTGGCGCCGATCCGCCGATTTTGGGCCAGGCTGGCGCCAGGGGATTGGCTGCCGGTGATTGGGATCATGACGGCGACATCGATCTGGCGGTGGCCAACTTCAGCAACAGCACGGTGGTTAAAATGGAAAATAACGGTCTGGGCACCTTCAGCACGACGGGAGGAACCATTATTGGCCAGTCGGGGGCCAGCGCCGTTATCGCCTTGGATTGGGATGGGGATGGCTTCCTTGACCTGGCAGTGGCCAATCACGGAAGTTCCAGTGTTGAATTCCTCGGAAATGACGGCAGCGGTGCCTTTAATTCGGTGGATGAGATTTTTGGCCAGTCCGGCGCCCTAGCGTTGGCCGCCGGAGATTGGAACGGCGACGGGGATATCGATCTGGCCGTGGCGAATTTTAGTGGCAACGAGGTTGCCATCCTTGAAAATGACGGTGCCGGAACATTTGCCGATGTCGAAGCAATCGGAGGACTTTTCGGTGCCGATGCGCTGGCTGCCGGGGATTGGGACGGCGACGGAGATCTTGACCTGGCCGTGGCCAACCGCACCGGTAACAGCGTTGTTGTGCTGAAAAATGACGGTGACGGCGGGTTCACCGGTGGAACGACGATCGGGATCCAGTCGGGTGCGACCTCTCTGGCGACCGGAGATTGGGACAACGATGGAGACCTGGATCTGGCGGTGGCCAATTCGATCGCCGGCGCCGGCGAGGTTGCCATCCTGCAAAACGACGGCACCGGTGTTTTTACTGATATAGCTGCAGTCACCGGTATGACAGGCACCAGCGCAGTGGTCGCCGGTGACTGGGACGGCGACGGGGATCTCGACCTTGCGGTGGCCAATTCAACCGCCGGCGCCGGTGAGGTTGCCATCCTGCAAAATGACGGCAGCAGTAATTTTTCAGTCGATAATACGGTCGGGTCCCAGACGGGTGCCAGCGGTCTGGTTGCCGGGGATTGGGATGGCAACAACACCCTCGATCTTGCAGTTGCCAACAGCGGAGGGAATAACGTCACCGCATTGATCAACGCTCCCTAAAATTGCCTCCGGAAGACAGCATCAGCTTTTAGTCATTTTCCCTGATTCTTGCCACCTCACCACCGCACCGGCTGCATTTGCCCATGAGCACGAGCATGCCGGAGTCCACCTTGGCGGTGATATCGGTGATCCCGGACATCCCCCCGCAGCGGGTGCACCAGACCGTGTTGAGAATCTTGAGCTGCGTGTCGCCGGGTATGGCCCGCCAGATATTTTTGGCCCTGGGCGTAAACGTATCCCCATTTATAAGTATGCCGGAAGTGCCTTGATCTTCGCGACGGACAAAACTTTTGCACACCTCGCAGTGATAGAGGTCTGTCCGGATCACGTTTCTGTTGCCATCAGGTGCCGTGATCACCTTTGAGCAGCGTGTCATCTTCACCTCCCTTCTGGTGTTGCAGAGGGTGCAGAATTCTGTTTTTATGATGGTGGGCATGGCTTCTAGTCTGGCGATCGATTGGCATTGAATGTCCACTTGGCGGATTCCTTGCCCATTTTAAACAGTTGCCCCAAAATCGTATCGTAGGCAGAATCCAGCTCATTGCAAACCTCATCTTTCAGATAGCCGCACTTACGGGCAAATTCGACCCACACCTGGGATGCACAGGCCAGGCTTTCGGTGTCATTCAGCCGGGCGGTAAAGGCCGCCCGGTCGATGCGTTTGCGCCAGGCTTCGCCGATGGTCGAGCATACCGACCGCGAAGTGCGTCGCAGCTGGTCGGTCAGGGAATACTTTTCTTCTGCCGGGAAGGTCTTGGTAAGTTCAAATATTTTCATGGCCGCTTCCATGGCATTTTTGTATACATAGAGATCTTTGTAGCTTTTGATTTTTTCTTTCATAGCGGATCGTTCTCCTTTTTTTAGAAACCATTTTCAATGGGATACGCCTCGCCTATCCATAAATCCCCGACTGTGGTTTGGCGGGTTGCTGTCGGCAGACTGATGCGGCCCGTGACCCGCCAGCAGGCAGGCTTACTCGCCCTGCAAGACCCGACAAGCGAGCGGGCACGAGCACGCAGGTTACGCCGATTCGGATCGGCTGTTGCGGATCACTTCTTTTTGGGTTTGGGCTCCTCAACGACGATGATCTCCTGGTTGGCCTCGAATGTTTTTTGCCCAATTCCGGATACCTGCATTAAATCTTCCGGCAATTTAAACGGGCCGTTTTTTTCACGATAGGCTACGATCTTGGCGGCATGACTCGGCCCGATGCCTTTGAGCCGGGCAAGTTCTTCGGCTGTAGCCGTATTAATGTTAATTTTCTGGACCTCAGCCGCGGTAACGCTCGAAACGCTGACCAAACCAATCAATAGCACCATGACAACGGCAAGGATCGATTTACAGTTAATCATTTTTTCCTCCTTTCCCTTTCAGCTGTCCACGCCATCGGCGTGGGGTTGTGCTGCCTTTATGCAGATTCGACCTTCTGGCATGATGAAATTAAATCTGCGACAGACAGCTGTTGCACACTGTCAATTAAAACTTCCCAACGACACAAATTTTTGCTAAGCATTATAATTGTAGGTGATTCGATCGACCTCTCTTCTAACTTCCACAAGCAGATAAGATTGCTTTACCGTTCATAAGGCATCAAATTTATATTGTCAATAAAAATTTGCATTGAAAGCAAAATTTATTTGCAATTTTTAGCATATGATACCGAAGGACATGTTGATTCAACGAGGCCAACCGTGGCATATAGGCCTGAATTACTAAGAATTAAGATATGTTATATTCAGATACGGAAAAGATCATTAATCGCCTGAAAGAGGCTCTGGACGCCAAGTCAGACGGGCAACTGGCAACTTATTTAGGCATATCCAGGCAAAATATTGGTGCGGCCCGGAAGCGGAAGGATGTTCCCACAGGATGGATTTATAAGGTTGCGGAGTTGACCGGTTGCTCCATGGATTGGCTCAGCTTCGGCAAGGGGCCTGAAAAGCGGGTGGAATATGCCGGCGAAAGTTCCCAATCGGCCGGTCGGGTGGCCAGCCCGGAATCGCCCTATGGTTTTCAGGATGATCCGGAAACCCGATCCGCTGCTGATTCGTATCAGGATGCCGACGGCGCTGGTTTTGGTGCTGCCGTTGAGATGCTGGCGCGGATTTACAACTCCGGAGACAATCTATTGATCGATGCCGTCAATACCAACATCAGGGCCATTTGTGAAACCATTGCAAGCCGGCAGCGTGAGAGGCGTTCGGCAAAAGAATTGGAAGATTTAAAACAACGTCTGGATACCCTCGAAAAAAAGACCACTTGAAACCATTTCTAAGCCAGCGAACGGCCTAGCGCCTCCTCCACCGACTTTTTGAACTCGTCGGAAATATCGATTGCAATCATTTCCTCGGATATCCCCGCCTCGTCGGCAATTTCTTTGGCAGTCACGAGCACCTCGAGGATTTCAGCATCGGATACCCGGTCCGGCGACCGGAGATTCTGCTTGCCGTCTTCGCCGGGATCGCTGATCGGATCAAGGATCTGTTCGATCACGGACCAGTCGATGCGGCCATCGGACAAGCCCCGGGCCAACCGGTTGAGATGCAGGCCGGCGGCCGTTTTCTCATCCTGGCTCAAACCCGACGATGCGACATAGCTTTGTTCGAACTGAACGACCAGCCCGATCGGCAGGGCCGGGCATGACCCCATGGCTTCCAGAACCCGGCCCAGCTCGGCCATTGTGATTTCTTCGGCCAGGTAGCCTTCCTTGAGCCGGATGATAATCTGGGTGACGTCAGCCTTTTCCTGCTCGGGGATGTCCGAGTTGTTGATGATGGCGTTCATGCCGGCCGTGACGCCATGGGCGATCCAGACGTTATAATGATTAACCGCATAAACCCCGATTGCCACCAAAATTAACAAGAAAACGATGACCCCGACCAAAAGAGCGGTGGCAATGCCGGTCTGGCTGTCCAGGTCTACAAGACCATTGTTTTCAGGTTTCAATTTTGGGTTCCGAAAATTCATAGGTATTCCTCAATTAATTTGCCAGTGCTTTACCGATATGATAGCCCTGTATATATTATCGTATTGTTTTTCAATTAATTAAGGGAAATTTCAGGCATGAATACGGATGGAAAACATCTTGCCGAATTAATCCGGCCCCATTCACTGGCTGCCACAGCCGAAGCCCTGCGCAGCGGCCGTTTGGATCCGGTCGATTATGTTGAAGATATGTGTTCCCGCGTGGCCAAAATCGATAGCACTGTGGAAGCCATGCTGCCCGAGAAGGACCGCCTTGGCCGCCTGCGCAAGGAAGCCGGCGAACTGCGTGAAAAATTTCCGGATCCGGACAAGCGGCCGCCACTCTATGGCCTGCTGGTGGCCGTCAAGGATATCTTCCACGTGTCCGGGTTTGTGACCCGGGCCGGGACCGAGGTGCCCCCCGAGCTTTTTGCCGGTCCCGAGGCCGAGATGGTCGTCCTGCTGAGGAAGACCGGGGCCCTGATCCTGGGTAAATCCGTAACCACCGAGTTTGCCTATTTCGAAGCCGGTCCGACGCGCAATCCCCATAACCCGGGCCATACCCCCGGCGGGTCGAGCAGCGGCAGCGCGGCAGCCGTTGCGGCCGGATACTGCGCCCTGGCATTGGGCACGCAAACCATCGGGTCGGTGACACGGCCGGCGGCCTTTTGCGGGATCGTGGGGTTCAAGCCGACCCTTGATCGACTGCCCACCGCCGGACTGGTCTATTTTTCGCGCACCATTGACCACGTGGGCCTCTTCACCCAGGATGTTGACGGGATGGCCCTGGCGGCCGCCGCGCTCTGCCGGGATTGGCAGGCGGAATTCGTGCGCGGGGTGCTGCCGGCCCTGGGCGTGCCGGTCGGGCCTTACCTGGAGCAGGCCGACCCCGAGGCCCTGGCCGTCTTTGAGAAACAGGCGCAACACCTGGCGGATAATGGGTGCAGGGTCGAACGGATACCGGTACTGGCTGATATCGAGGAACTCAATCACCTGCATCGGCGGATGGTTTTCGCCGAGTTTGCCCGGGAGCATGCCCGCATCTACGATCGGCACGCTGACCTTTACCGGCCGCGCACGGCCGAAATTATCGAGATCGGTCAAACGGTCGACGGAGATGAGTTGGCCGCGGCACGTTCCAACTGTACCAGACTGCGCCGGGAGCTCGAGGAGCGGATGGCCGCGGCGAACGTCGATCTGTGGGTCTGCCCGGCAGCCTGCGGTCCGGCCCCGGCCGGTATCCATGCCACCGGCGACCCCAACATGAGCCTGCCCTGGACCCATGCCGGCATGCCCGTGGTCAACCTGCCCGCCGGACATTCAGAAAACCGGCTGCCGCTCTCCCTGCAGTTCATTGCCCCCTTTGGCGCCGACGAAGCCCTGCTATCCTGGGCTCAAGTATTAAGCCGATCATTTTAAGCGCCCAAATAAAAGCCGTTTTATGGGACAATTTTTACCACCCATGCGCTGCGCTCATTGGAGGCGCAAAGAGCGCAGAGATGATTGGTCTTTTGCTTTCCGTATAGAGGACGGTATGCAAAAAAAGCATGCCCCAAATTTTCAATTGACGATATCAAGAGATAATGATTATTATCATCGCTTCTGATTTTCGAATATTTAGATACAGGAGATATACATGCTTGCCGGACCCTATCAATCTTTGGTTGACCGCCTGTCTGTCGATATTCCGCCGTCCCGGTTAATAACAGATTCCCTGCGAACCCTGGCATACGGCACCGATGCCAGTTTCTATCGCCTGACACCCAAAGTTATCGTCAAGGTAGAAGACGAGACCGAAACCCTGGCGGTTTTAACGGCTTGCCGCGAACTTAAGATTCCGGTTACCTTTCGCGCTTCGGGCACCAGCCTGTCCGGTCAGGCACTGAGCGATTCGGTGCTGATGGTCTTGGGTCCCGAGGGGTGGCGCGATTACCACCTCAATGAGGACCAGAGCGAAATAACCCTGGGGGCTGCAGTCCTCGGTGCCGAGGCCAACGGCTACCTGGCCCCTTACGGCAAAAAGATCGGACCGGACCCGGCCTCCATCAACTCGGCTAAAATCGCCGGCATCGTATCCAACAACGCCTGCGGCATGGCCAGCGGAATTACGGGCAACAGCATGGGGACGGTCCTGGGCATGCGCATCATTTTGGCCGACGGTACCGTCCTGGATACCCGGGATGAAGCCAGCCGGAATGCCTTTCTTGCCGGGCGCAAGGACATCGTCGACGGGGTCACCGCCCTGGCCCGGCGCCTCAAGCAGGATCCCGATACCGTTGACCGCATCCGGCGCAAATATCAGATAAAAAACACCACCGGATACAGCGTCAGCGCTTTGATCAATTTTGATGATCCCATTGACATCATCCAGCATTTGATGATCGGATCCGAAGGCACCCTGGGCTTTATCTCCGAGGTCACTTTCCGCACCCTGGAAGTGCCCGCCTACAAGGCCACCGGACTGATGCTGTTTCCGGATATCGCCCGGGCCTGCGAGGCCGTGGTGCTCTTAAAGGATTGCCGCGTCAGTGCCGCCGAGCTCATGGACCGGGTGTCGCTGCGCTCGGTGGAGAACAAACCCGGCATGCCGCCCTACATTAAATCCCTGGACGATACGGTGACGGCCCTGCTGGTCGAAACCGCGGCCGATGACACGGCCACCTTGCAGCAGCAGGTGGATGAGATCAATGCCAGGTTTGCCGACTTTCCCATGGTCCGGGATTTTGAGTTTTCCACCGATCCGGAGCAGGCCGCGGCCCTGTGGAGCATCCGTTCGGGGCTGTTTCCGTCGGTCTGCCATGCGCGCCAGACGGGCACCACGGTGATTATCGAAGACATTGCCGTACCCATCGAGCGCCTGCGCGACTGCCTGCTGGAGCTGCAGGATATGTTTGCACGCTATGCTTACGAAGACACGATCATCTGGGGTCACGTCTTCGATGGCAACGTGCATTTCGTGCTGACGCCGGATTTGTCGGATCCGGGTGAAATTGACAAATACAAAGCCTTCATGCAGGAGCTGGCCGACATGGTGGTGGACAAATACGACGGCTCCTTAAAGGCCGAGCACGGTACCGGCCGCAACATGGCCCCCTTCGTGAAGCGGGAATGGGGGGATTTCATCCATGGTGTCATGCGGGACACCAAGACCCTTTTTGATCCCGACCACATGCTCAACCCGGGGGTGATCATCAACGCCGATCCCGAAGCCCACGCCAAAAATATCAAACCCATGCCCCGGGCCCACGAACTGGTGGACACCTGCACCGAGTGCGGGTTCTGTGAGCGCAGCTGCATGTCCCACGAATTGACCCTGTCGGCCCGCCAGCGGATCGTTATCTACCGCGAAATGAAGCGCCTGGCGGTTAGCGGCGAAGACCCGTCGCGGCTGGTGGAACTGCAGAAAGAGTACCTGTATTACGGGAACCAGACCTGCGCCACGGACGGGCTGTGTGCGCTGACCTGCCCGGTGGAAATCGACACCGGCAAGCTCATCAAGGTCCTGCGCCAACATCAATTGTCCCCGGTTGCCCGGCAGATAGGGATCCAGGTGGCCAGGCGGATGGGCACTGTTACGGCCCTGACCCGCTTCGGCCTCGGTGTGCTCGACAAAGCCCACCGTTTACTGGGAACCCCATGGATGGCGGCTGTCGCTAACGGCCTGCGCAATCTCACCGGAAAGCGTCTGCCCCAGTGGACGCCGGCCATGCCCACCGCGGCGGATCGGGTGACGCCTCCGACCAACCAACGGCCAGGGGCGGACCGGGTGGTTTATTTCCCCTCCTGCATCAACCGTTCCATGGGATCAACCGGTGGTGAGGGCCTGGATGCGCTACCCCGCACCACCGCATCCCTGCTGGAAAAAGCCGGGTATGCCATCAGCTACCCGGACCGCATGGATCAGTTATGCTGCGGCATGCCCTTTGCGAGCAAAGGATTGCGTGAGGCCGCCGATGCCAAGGCCGCCGAGCTTGGCGATGCCCTGCTCGGCGTATCCGACAACGGCCGCGTCCCGATTCTGTGTGATATGAGTCCCTGCCTGTATCATATGAAAGAAACCCTGGATGACCGTCTGCAGCTGTTCGAGCCCATCCAGTTTACCCTGACCTACCTGGCACCGCGTCTGGCCTTTGATAAGATCGCCGGACCGATTGCCATTCACACGGTCTGCAGCGCCAAGAAGTTGGGACTGGAAGCCGATTTTCTGCGGCTGGCCGAGATGTGCGCCGAAAAGGTGGTGACGCCCGAGGTGATCTGCTGCGGGTTTGCCGGGGACCGGGGATTTACGGTGCCCGAATTGAACGCTTTTGGATTGCGGCGGTTAAAAAAACAACTTCCCCCGGACGTCAGCAACGGTTATTCCACCAGTCGCACCTGTGAAATCGGCTTGACGACGCACAGCGGCATCGACTACCGCTCCATTCTGTACCTGGTGGATCAGTGCACCCGTCCCAGGAGCTGATGAAAGCCAATTCTATCGCTAAGTATCGCATGAGCCCTTCTGAGGTCCTCCCTGTCCCCCTTTTTCAAACTAGAGCGGGACGCCGTGCCCGCCTTTAAGTTCAGTTATATCCTATTTTGGGGTCGGCACTGCGGCCGACCCTACTGTCAATGAGCTGCGCCATCATGCTTGACACCCACCCGGTCTTGTCATATCCTTGGATCGAATAAGAACTTCTCTACCTATTTCATGATCACCTTTAATTATAGGCATATAATTGGGGAGGTTATCATGTTATCCCGTCCCAACATCCTGGGCATTGATGTCGGCTCCGTCTCGGTCTCGGCGGTGACCTTGAGTCCAGGCAAGCAAATCCTTCAAAGCGCCTATGAATTTCACCACGGCAAACCAGCGGATAAACTCAGAGAAATTCTGGACAACTTCGATCTTGCAACCGTTGGCGGTATTGCTTCGACGGCTTCGAGCCCTTCCATTTTAAAGCATGCCACCCGCTACGATAATCAGGTCGCGGTGGTGTCGGCGGTCCGCCATTGGCACCCCGGAGCCGGATCGGTCCTGGTGGTGGGGGGCGAAAAATTCGGCCTGATCCGCCTGGACGGCCACGGTAACTACCTGGGCTACAAATCCAACACGAGCTGTGCCGCGGGCACCGGCAGTTTTTTGGATCAGCAGGCCCGCCGGCTGAATCTGAGCGGTCCGGCCGAACTCAGTCAAACGGCCTGCAGCAATCAGGGGGCCATCCCCAAAATCGCTTCCCGCTGTGCGGTTTTTGCCAAAACCGATCTGGTCCACGCCCAGCAGGAAGGCTACACGCTGCCGGAAATCTGTGATGGTCTCTGCCAGGGGCTGGCCCGCAATATCGTCGATACCCTGTTTAGCGGGGAAGATTTCCTTGCCCCGGTTATCTTCACCGGCGGCGTTTCACTGAACACAGCCGTCGTCAACCATCTCCAGACACTTATCGGCAAACAGATTGTGGCCGGGGATACGGTGTTGTACACCGCCACGGGAGCCGCCTTAAGCCTGCTTGAAGAAGGTGGATCGTCGTCCATGCCCCGGATTCATTCAGCCGACGATATTCTTGCCACCGAAAAAAACCAGCTGAATTATGCCCACGACCCCCTTGAATTGGTGCTTTCAGATTATCCTGAATTTGACGGCGTTGAATCCTATGAATTCGATCCCGGAGATGCGAAGGTCTTATTTCCGGTGGAGGTGGATATCTATGCGGACCTGACAGGTGCGTCCACGGCGGCGGTTTATCTGGGAGTCGACGTGGGCTCCACCAGCACCAAGGCCGTGCTGATCGACCCGGACAAGACGGTCCTGGCCGGCTTTTATACCCGCACGGCCGGCAAACCGGTGACGGCGGTGCAGTCGATTCTGGCTGCCATCGGGGACACTGCCCTGTCGAAGCGGATTGAACCCGACATCATCGGTGTCGGTACCACCGGGGCCGGGCGCAAATTCATCGGCAAACTCATCGGGGCGGATATCGCCGTCGATGAAATTACCACTCACGCCCGGGCGGCGGTCGAGATCGATCCCGCCGTGGACACGATTATCGAAATCGGGGGCCAGGATTCCAAATTTACCACCCTGAAAAACGGCAGCGTCACCTTTGCGGTGATGAACAATGTGTGTGCGGCCGGCACCGGGAGCTTTATCGAAGAACAGGCCCAGAAACTGGGCTGCCCCCTGCCGGACTATGCCAAGCGAGCCGCCCTGCGCCGCTCCCCCATGGCCAGCGATCGCTGTACGGTTTTCATGGAACGGGATCTCAATCATTGCCTCAATGAGGGGTATCCGGTGGATGATCTGCTGGCTGCGGTTCTGCACTCGGTGTGTGAGAACTATCTGGCCAAGGTGGCGGATGAAAAAAGCATCGGTGAGGTCGTTTTTTTCCAGGGGGCCACCGCCAAAAACAAAGCGTTGGTCGCGGCATTTGAAAAACGGCTGGCAAGGCCCATCCGGGTTTCCCGCTACTGTCACCTGACCGGCGCACTGGGTGCCGCCTTGATCCTCGCCGATCAGGCGGTAACCGCTACGACTTTTAGAGGGTTGGATCTTTACAGGCGCGAGATTCCGCTGCGTTCCGAGATTTGTGAGCTGTGCACCAATCATTGCAAGCTGACCGTCGCCGGGCTGGACGGCAGTGAGGTGGCCTACGGCTTTTTATGCGGCCGGGATTATGACACCAAGCAATTTGTAAATAACAATCGGGCCGGGTTCGATCTTCTGAAAGCGCGTGCCGGGGTTTATGCTTGCCCAACCGCAGAAGACGTTGAAGAAGATTATGTCATCGGGATCCCGGCCGCCCTGTATTTGTTGGAGGAGCTGCCCTTCTGGCAGTCTTTTTTCAATGCCCTGGGAATTAAAACCGTCACCAGCAGTAATTGCCGGACAGCACTCAAAGACGGCAAGCGTCTGGCCGGTGCTGAATTCTGCGCACCCATGGCGGCTTTGCACGGTCATGTCGGATACCTGCTGGATCGCTGCGATTTTGTCTTTCTGCCGTTTTACCTCGACAAAAAGGGCCGGGAAAAAGGACCCCGCCGGCAGTACTGTTACTACACTCAATTTGCCCCGGGCCTGTCCTCATTCATCGATGGGGTGGATCGTAAAAAATTTCTGATGCCCGTGGTGGATTATCTTTACAGCAGCTTCCATACCAAGGCCCAGCTCTACCAAATGCTCAGAAGTATCAGCGATCAGCGGATCAGTTATTTTGATGTGTCGGCGGCCTATGATCGGGCCCGTGAATTTATGAACAGCGGCCTTTCCGACTGGCAGGATGTATACCAGGCGCACACCGCGCAGTCCGATGACCTGCACGTCGTTCTCCTGGGCCGACCGTACACCGTTCTCACGGCCGCCATGCACAAGGGCATACCGAACATCCTGGCCGCGCTGGGCACCAAAACGTTTTTTCAGGACATGCTGTCCTACAGCCGGCAGGATGTAAAGCCGATCGAACCGCTGCTCAACGAGCTCCACTGGCATTATGCGGCCAAAATTCTGGAGGCGGCCGAGGTGACCGCCCAAACCCCCGGTGCGTATCCGATCCTGATGACCGCCTTCAGATGCGCGCCGGACTCTTTTGTCATCGATTATTTCAAACAGATTATGGAAGCTCACGGCAAGCCTTATTTGATATTGCAGCTGGACGAGCATGATTCCACGGGCGGTTACGAGACCCGCATCGAATCCGCCCTGGGCTCGTTTCGGAATCATTTTGCGGCCCGCAAATCCGGTCCGCCTGACATCGAATACGGCACCCTGCTGCCGTCCCCCTGCCGGGACCTGACCGGCAAGACGGTCATCATTCCCAACTGGGATCCCATCAGCTGTCCCCTGGTGGTTGCCAGCCTCCGACGGGCGGGAATCGATGCGGACTGTCTGGTGGAAACACCGGACCGTATCCAGCGCAGCATGCGACATAACAGCGGTCAATGCATTCCGCTGAACATCGTCGCCCAGGAGTTCATTGACCACGTTGAAGAAAACGGGCTGGATCCGTCCCGAACGGTTTTCTGGTTTGCCGAGGGGGAAATCGCCTGCAACCTCAAAATGATTCCCCATCACATCAAATGCATTCTAAATTCATACGGCAACGGGATGGAGCAGGCCGAGGTATATGTGGGGCCGATGTCAATGATGGACATTTCCATCACCTTGCCGGTCAACATTTATTTTGCCTATATGTTCGGCGGAATGCTCCGTAAAATGGGCTGCCGGATAAGGCCCTATGAACGCTTTCGAGGGGAAACCGACCGCGTGATCGCCACCGCCGTGGAAATCCTGGCGGATGCCTTTGTGGGGAAGCGTTCCCGGGAGGCGGCGGTTGCCGAGGTTGTATCCCGGTTCGAACAGATCGAAACCGTCGCAGACCATGATGCCCAACCACGGCCCAAGGTGGCCATCTTCGGCGACCTCTATGCCCGGGACAATCCCGTGTTCAACCAGGACCTGATTCATTTTATCGAGGCCAACGGCGGGGAGGTGCTCACGACACCCTACAGTGATTATTTAAAAATGATCTCCTGGCCCTATTTCAGAAAGTGGCTGATCGAAGGGCATTATTTGAGTGTCCTGTCCTCCAAGGCCCTGATGACGACCTTGAAAATGAAGGAGAAAACCTATTATAAATATTTTGAGCGCATATTAAACGAGCCGGAGCCGGAGTTTGAGGAATCCGCCCGAGACATCCTGGCCCATTACAACCTGCGCCTCGAAAACACGGGCGAATCGATGGATAATCTTTTGAAAATCCACTACATCAAAAAGCACCATCCGGATGTGGCCCTGTTTGTCCAGACCAACCCGGCCTTTTGCTGTCCCGCTCTGGTCACCGAGGCCATGGCCGCTCAAATCGAGCAGAACACCGGTGTTCCCATCGTTTCCATCACCTACGACGGTACCGGGGGCAATAAAAATCAGGCCATTATCCCCTATCTCAAGTTTCCGCGCCGGACTTACCGGCAGCGGAGAACTGGTGATTTGCGAATGATCCGGTGATAAATTTAAAGTCTCCTGTCGGGGATGAGATCGGGCCGCAGGATGAACATCCGTACCCCGGCCAGGGCAACGACCATGGCGGCAGTGTAAAAGGCCGGGGCCAGCCCGATGGTTTCAACGATAAACCCGAGGCAAACCGGGCTTAACAGGCCCGCGACCATTATGACGGTGAGACGCAGGCCCATGGAAAGGCCGGAGTGGTTGGGGTCCGTCAAATCGGCCATCATCACCATCGACATGGGCTGGGTCAGGCCGAATCCCAACCCGAATATCGCTATCAGGATGGCGAAGCCGGTTGTCGACGCGGTAGATGGTATCAGCCCGACTGCCAGCATAATGGCCAGCATGGCACTAACAAGGATGTGGGTGCGGCTAAAGGTATCCATCAGCCGTCCGAATACGAGCCGGATGGTTGTCGACGTGACGGAAAAAATGGCGATCAAAACGCCCACGGTCAATTCGGTCAAACCCTCAGCGCGGAGCAGGACCGGAAGAAATGACGCCCGCAGATTGGCGGCAAAAACGATCGCAAACGTAAAAATCAGAATCATCAACACCTTCGGATCCCAGAGCAGCGAACCTGCCTGCCGGGCGTCCTGTATCGGACTGTATGAGATCTGCGTCGGATTGGATTCTCTGGTCTTCTTAAGCCCCACCAAAATGAGTCCGGCACTCGACAGCACCAAAACCACCCAGAAGGCCGACTGGTAATCGAAGTAATCCACCAGGAGTCCGCCCAGGATGGGTCCCACGCTTTGCCCGGCTGAAGCGCCGATACTGAGCCAGCCGAAGCCGGTCTCACGCCGGTGGGCATCCGGCAAGCGGGAGATATAGGCTTGACTGGCGACCACATGCAGCAAAAACGCAATGCCGCCAATCAGCTGGGCCGTGACCAAGCCGGCAACCGTGTCGGTTTGCAGCAAAATGAGCGCATTGACGATATTGCACAGGACGCCAAAGAGCAGCAGCCTTTTGACGCCGAACCGGTCCACCAATCCGCCCAGAGGTATCGACAGAAATACGGCTACCAGACTGAAGGCGCCGACAATGAATCCGATGGTCGTTGCGCCGGCGCCAAGCCTTGTGGCCAGCAGGGGCATGAACGGGAAAATAATGCCGTGGCGGGTGAAATGGAAACTATAAGCGATTAGTATCAGCCACATATTTATCCTTAATTATAGGGCAATGGATTTTTCCCCGGTTTCCAGATAGGGGCAATGCGCATAAGGGCACGGCCTAAGCCCTCACCGTTATCCTGATATTGGTGACCGAGACATCCCTCATAGCCCAGCGTTATTATCTTTGCAAGCCTGCTTTTATTCAGCGCGCCATAGAAGCCCCACATCAGGGAATTGTGATGTGGTGCCCGTCGCCTGGCCCCGCTGCTGCTTGCAGTGATAATGGTGCCGCTGATCCTGTTTTTTGTTGCTCTGGTCATTACAACTATGGTAATGCGGGGGCCGGTGAGTCCTCCCATTTAATGATGCATACTTGCCAGCCAATCGCAAGAATTGGGCCTGCTGTCTTTGCCACACACCTATCATTCAGCAATAAGGAAAATTAGAATGGGTATCGAGAAAATAGGAAAACCTGGATTTCGTTATCGAACCGATTTCAAGCGTCCCGGTTCAGATTTGATTGATGCGTATAAGGTCCTTATGGATCAGACCGGCTGTCTGACCGGCAATGTGGGGGACTGCCTGGGCAGGATGGCCGCCATGGATTCGCGGATCAAGGGACTATCGCAAGGGATGAAAGTCGTGGGGCCGGCCTTGACCGTTAAGGTCCCACCCAGTGATAATTTAATGATTCATAAAGCCCTGACCCTGGTAAAACCCGGTGACGTCTTGGTGATTGACGGCGGCGGGGATCACGCCTGGGCCTTGCTGGGTTTTTTGATGGTATCCACCGCGATCAAACTGGGGCTGGCCGGCATGGTCGTAGACGGCTGCATTCGGGATGCGGCCGAGATCAGAGCATCCGGGTTCCCCGTGTTTGCAGCCGGCATTAATCCCAACGGTCCCATGAAAAATGGCCCGGGTGAAATCAATTTTCCGATCCAGTGCGGGGGACAGCTCATACATCCCGGTGATATGATCGTCGCCGATGATGACGGGGTGGTGGTGGTGCCCCAGGCGCATGCGGCCGGCACGGTCGATAAGGTTAAAGCGGTCATCGTCGGAGAAGAAAAAAGACTGGCTGAGATTATAGACGGTGTGACCTCCTTTCCGGGCCTGGATGAGATGTTGAAGCAGAAGGGGTTGGGGTAGTTTTGAATTTTTAATTCAAAACTAAAACGCCGGGTTTACCCGGCGTTAGCCAGGCAGGCGTGGAAGGCTGCCAGACCGCTGCCCGGCTTTTTCACCACTCCCAGCTCGAAAAGGATGAGTTCCAAGGCTGCGACGATCAGCAAGGCTTCGCGGGTGGTGATCATGCCCAGATGTCCGATCCGCAGGGCTGTCTCTTTAAAATCACCCAGGCCGGAGGCGATCAAAAGGCCGTATTTTTCTCTGGCCATCTGCCGGATGGCAGCCGGTGCGACGCCCTCCGGTGCCTGGACCAGGGTGACGCTATGGGAGCGGACGACATCACCCCGGGGCAACAGGGTCAGCCCCATGGCCTGCGCGCTGTGTTGAATGGCGGTAGCAAGGATCCGGT